>Ga0255057_10001418_pt1 | contig 13464 bp, 8 predicted proteins | sample Cases_109_6_MG_FD_189022 | JGI IMG/M metagenome (GOLD analysis project Ga0255057, IMG submission 189022) | Seawater microbial communities from Amundsen Gulf, Northwest Territories, Canada - Cases_109_6 | ecosystem: Environmental > Aquatic > Marine > Gulf | place: Canada: Northwest Territories... | reverse complement strand
ACAACCACTCAAACAACCACTCAAACAACCACTCAAACAACCACTCAAACAACCACTCAAACAACCACTCAAACAACCACTCAAACAACCACTCAAACAACCACTCAAACAACCACTCACACGACGACTCGATCGAACTCGCGGCCAAGGGCAGCGTGGAAGGCACGCTGTTCAATCAGTTTGCTGCGGACGAACACGACGGCTACTTGCGTGTGGTCACACGCGGCAACACGCTGAGTGCCGGCCAGAGCCTTTTTGTCTTGGAGCAAGTAGGCCACGAACTCGAGGTTGTCGGCAGCGTCGAGAACATCGCCCCGGGCGAAAGACTGTATTCGGTCCGCTTCCTGGAAGACCGAGCATTTGTCGTGACTTTTAGGAGGGTTGATCCGCTGTTTGCGATCGATCTGAGCGATCCGGAGAATCCCACGATTGCCGGTGAGCTGATTATTCCCGGCTTTTCCGAATACCTGCAACCGATCGATGAAAACCATCTGTTGGGAATTGGTCGCGGTACCGACTTATCTGGACGCCGGATCCAGGAGCTGCAAATCTCCATCTTCGACGTGTCTGATCTAGATGATCCGCAGCTTGCCCACCGGTATTCCTTCGATAGCGGGAGTCGTACCGCGACGATCGCCACGGGCTGGGGGGGTGGCAACCATCACGCGGTTAGTTATTTCCCTTCGGTCGAAATCTTGGCGATTCCCATTTACAGCTACAACTTCGACCTGAGAAGCCTGCTCGTGCCGAGTTTCGGGTCCCTAGAAAGCAGCCTCCAAGTGTTTTCAGTGAACGTGGAAACCGGTTTTGAACCGTTGGCAGTGATTGAGCACGATTCGCCCATCTTGCGGTCGCTACGGATCGGCGATGCGTTGTTGGCCTTCTCAGCCGGTGAGATCTCCTCGCATGACATAACCGACCCTGCTACTGAGATGGACAGCCTGCAATTGCTGGTCGGCTCCGAAATGGGGCTGGTCGAATTGAAGGCCTTCTCTGCAGGTCCGTCGGCTGCGGACCTGCAAGCGGTGGCATATCGCGTGTTGGCGCGTCTCAACAAAAAGAGCAGCGGACTGTTCAGCGCCAACAAAGTTCAGGACATGGCCCAGTTTGCCGAAGCCGAATTGTCGTCTGCCCGGTTTGCCACGAACCAGAACAAGTTGCCTTTTAGTAACGCCGACGCTACAGACTCGGCGATCTCTCTGGTAAGCTCACCGGAAGAATTCGGCGAGCTTGTTCCAATGGATCAGGAGAAATTCGAACAAGCCGTTGACACCGTGTTCGACGTCGCACTGCACTCGCCCTCTTTTTCCGCGACGCTGCGGCGCTGACCGCCAGGCCAATGGCAACTAGTGCCGCCGCGCCAGGTTCGGGCACGCTGGTTCCCGCCGCCAGTGGGCTCGACATACCGAGGTTCCGTTGCCAGGCCAAGAAGTCGGCACCCGTGTAGCCGTTGGGCTGGCCGTAGCCTGCCTCCCACACGGCCAGGTCCGCCGCGTTGACCGTGCCGTTGCCGTCAAAGTCGCCGGTGATCACCACCATCTCCAGCACCAAGCTCATTGCGGGCCCGTCGACGTACAAGTCCCAATCGTAGCCAGTCGGCAAGAGCAGTTCGGAGAAATTCAGATCAATGGTCCCGCCATAAGTGAGGATCGTGAAAGTCTGTCCGGCAGTGGGATCAAAACCGTCCAGCAGCGAGACTTCGAGCGTGCCGCTGAGGAACGCACTTCGGCTCACTGCCAGCAGGTCGTTGCCGCCGGTGAACAGATCGATGGCAATCGTCCCGTCGACCAGGTTCGACAGATCGCCGGTGATCGAAATCAACGAGTCGGGCTCAATGCGTCCCGAGAGATTCCGCACCACGCCGTTGATCGGACCGGTGCCCACGAACACGTCGCCCGAGCCGCTGAGCGAACCGCCGTTGATGTTCACAAACGGTGCATCGAGCTTGCCACCGTCGAGCCGGATCTCGCCTCCCTCTTCGATGATCGTTTCGCCGAAGATGGTGAGCGTCGAGCCGCTCTGAATCTCGACGGTCATTTTGGCCGACGGCGTACCAGAGACTGCTAGCTGAAATACAGTCGAGTCGCTCGTTACGTTCGCCTGTTGGTCGCTGCCCGAGACGTTGCCGACTTGGGCGGCCCACAGCGTGCCCGGCACGCCAGGGCTCGACCAACTACCAGCCGTCGACCAGTTGGCCGTGGTGGTGGCGGTCGACCACTGGTGGGCGTCGGTTACCGGATCGCTGATGTACAGGCTGGGAGCGCTGCCTTGACCGAAGGCGGCCGGGATCGCGTCGATTACCAAGTTGCGACCCGCGAACAGATGCATGCCAATGATCGCGTCGATCACGTTCGCGGGATCCACCGGATTCGGGACGTTGAGCACCGCAATGGGCACGTCATAAAACGTGAGAGAGCCGCCCACCGCGTCGATTTTCATTTCCTCAAGATAGAATCCCGGTATGCCTCCCAGAACGCCTCCTGCTCCCTCGACCTCGAGCACAAAATCGGGCTCATCCAATACGAAGTCGAATCCCACGCTTGCGGCGGTCACTTCCGAAAGCACCGTCACGTCGGCCCCCGTATCGAACAGGAATTCCGTATTCTGGGTTGTCTGCCCCTGGTGGGTGACATCGACTTCGAGATACAAGCCTCCGTTCTCGATCACGGTGGGCGAGGTGGGATTGTTGTTCCCGTTGTCAAAGAAGTTTAGCAAATCAGGCGCGTAAATTGGGCCACTAAGGAACGACGCCGAAGGCCGGAGCCTCAAGTCGGTCCTGCGCAGAATGCCCTGCTGGTTGCCCGTGCCCAAATCGATGAAATCGACTTGTGGCGTGCGCATGGTTCGGCCTTGGTAGGAGAAGATCTGCGGTTGGTCGTTGCGGATCACAATTCCTTGCTGGGCCGCCATCGGCAGCCCCAGGATATTTGGCAAGGTCCAATCGGCATCTCCTTCCAACAGGGCGACGCTGGTCTGGCCGCGCAGCGCGTTAGTGCCCATCACCAAGTTGGGGCTTTCGCTCACTCGGTCACCCAAACCGGCGGCGTAGATTCCCATGGCGTCGTTGATCAGCAGATCCAGTTGTACCCCGGCTGCGCCATAGATTGGCTGAAAAGCCGTGCCTTGAAATCCTTCGTTTTGGATATCAAAACCGGTGCTGCTGGCTGCAGCTTGCGTGAGTATGTGTGCCGAGGCGCCAGTATCAAGCAGCGCGATGTCAAAGAAGGCGGAACTTCCCGGACCCAGGGGCGATCCCCCCCATAGATCACTAGGGTCGGCGATGGAGAATGCGCCGGTCGGATCGGTATCGAACGTTTCAAACTCATCGGTCAGTCCAATGCCAACAAAGGGAATGAATCCCCCCAATGGCACTTCGGCGGCGAGCGTGGACGTTGTCACCACGAGCAGTGCCCAGAAACCATTTGCGAATAACCCCTTACCCATGATGTTGTTCCTCGCAAAGATTGAATCGCTCCTGCAGCGCCGCAGCGCAGTAAAAAACCTGCGCAATTGTAAAAGACCGTCGAAACGACGACTGTTCGAGCAGGCCTAAAATCGTGACTCGAAAAACTAGCTTGAGCGCGGCACCCCCAGAGATGGGTCGCGCACAGTCGACGATAAGAAGCCTTTCTTGTTCCGTCAGGCAGAAGCCTTGCCCTCAGAATTCAAGCTAAACCGGCCCGACGAAAGTGTCAAGCTGAGGGGCCTGTGGCGGCGCCTCCTGGCCAACTTTTACACCGCGGGTCGCCCCACGCTGTAGTAGCGAAAGCCCAACTCGCGCATCCGCTCAGGTTCGTAAAGATTGCGGCCATCGAACACCGTGGGCGAGCGCATTGCCAAGAGCATCTCCTCCCAATTGGGCCTGTGGTAATCTTTCCATTCTGTCATAATCACCAACGCGTCGGCGCCCGCGAGCGCCTCGGCGCGCCGTTTGCAGTAAACAAGCTTGTCGCCGTACACGGCCCGGACGTTCGCCAGCGCCTCGGGGTCGTGCACTTGCAGGCGGGCCCCCTGTTTGAGCAGGTGGTCGATGAGCACCAGCGCCGGCGCTTCGCGAATGTCGTCGGTGCGCGGCTTGAACGCCAGTCCCCACACGGCGATCGTCTTGCCCGCCAGGTCGCCGTCGAAATGTTGTTCGATCTTTTCGATCATCACTTGTTTCTGACAGTCGTTCACCCGGTCGACCGCCGTGAGCATGTGCGGTTCGAGCTCATGCGAGGCGGCCATCGCCGCCAGGGCCCGCACGTCTTTAGGAAAACAACTGCCGCCATAGCCGACGCCTGGGAAGAGAAACGCGAAGCCGATGCGACTGTCGTGGCCGATGCCGCGACGGACGTCGTTGATGTCCCCGCCCATCCGTTCGCAAAGGTTGGCCATCTCGTTGATGAAGCTGATTTTGGTAGCCAGGAGCGCGTTGGCCACGTATTTGGTCATCTCGGCGCTTTCGGGCGTCATTACCAGGAACGGGTGCTCGGTGCGCAGGAACGGAGCGTACAGCTGGCGCAGCACGTCGGCGGTCCGCTGATTGCGTACGCCAACCACCACGCGGTCCGGCTTCTCAAAATCGTCGATCGCCGCACCTTCTTTGAGAAACTCAGGATTGCTGGCCACGTTGCACTCGCGGCCGGTGAGTTCCTGCAAGCGGGCGTGGATTTTTGTATTGGTACCTACGGGGACAGTGCTCTTGGTGACGACGATCGCTTCCGGGGCCAGGTGTACGGAAAGATCCTCGACCACCGACCACAGCGCCGACAGGTCGGCCGTGCCGTCTGTGGATTGCGGCGTGCCGATGGCCAGGATGATGATCTCAGCCGGCTCGACCGCGGCCGCCAAGTCGGTGCTGAACGCCAGCCGACCGGCCGTCAGGTTGTACGCAACCATTTCCTCCAGCCCCGGCTCGTAGATGGGCACGTTCCCCTCGCTGAGTGCGGCGATCTTGGCCTTGTCGATGTCGACGCACACCACGTCGTTGCCGCTATCGGCAAAACAGGTGCCGGTCACCAGACCCACGTAGCCCGTCCCGATCACTGCGATTTTCATGTCTCAATTCCTATAAAAATAGTCTCGCGATTGCGACGAAGTCAGTGCATGTCCCCACTAGCATAGTGGGTTGGCCCGTTGTGGCAACTCGGCTATCCCATTCACACTGCACCATAGAACGCCGCCGCCGGCAAACCCGTGCGGCTGCGGACCAACTCGGCGATTGCGTCCACTTCGGCGTCGGGCAACGGCGTGACAAAACTCTCCGCGGGAGGACGGGCCACCGTGTACACTTGCACCAGGCTGAGTTGCCCCCCAGCGGCGACGATGTCGGCCAACCGGTCGCAGAAGGCTTCCAACTCCTCGGCTGAGGGCCCCTCGCCCGCTACCCGCATGAACAAACACTGGATCACCAAGGGCCGCACCCGTGCCGCAGAGGCGATGTTGTCCAGAATCTGCCGAAATGGAATCGAAGTGCGATCGACCAGGCGAAAATACTCCTCGGTGCCCGCTTCGAGCTTGGCCCAGATCTCGCCCTGATTGGCGGTGAGAATCTCCAGTCCACGCTTGACGTGCGGCCGATGAAACATGCTGGCGTTGGTGATCAACACCAGCTTCACGTCGTCGAGCCCCGCTTCGCGTTTTACGGCTGCACAAGAAGAAATAATCTCATCAAAATTCCTGTAAGTGGTCGGCTCTCCATCCCCGGAAAATGCGATGTCGTTGAACCGCTGCAGCTCCTTGGGCGTCTCTTTGAACTTCGCGGTCTGAAAAATCTCTCCGGAAGCGACCAGCCCCAACACGTCGCGCAATTCAACCAACAGGCTGTCCAGTTCGACGAATCGGGTCTCGCTCTGCGAGGTGCGATCGACCTGGCAGTATATGCAGTCGAAATTGCACACCTTGTCGGGATTGAGGTTCACCCCCACCGACATTCCCCGCGAGCGCCGACTCAGCACCGGATAGACAAATCGATACGCGTCAAACGTCCGATCGTGCAGCGTATGGAGTTGATGAGTACTCACGGGGAAGGTTAGGGGTCAGAGGTCAGGGTCTAGCGAGCCGGGTCGTCGGTTTCTTGAGGGACGCGACCCCGGAACAGCGAGCCGGGTCGTCCCCGACCCCGGAGAGGCGAGCCCAAACCATCATAAACCCCAGCCGCCCACTTGACCAACCGCAGCGACCTGGTTGTATCATAGTCGATACGCTTTTCGGGAATCCCAGCAAACGACCGGTTTAGATACTCCCTGACCACACCGGCCAGGAGCGGCGTGCGCGTTAGACTGCAAAAGAGTGATCTACTGGTGTTACGCAGAATCTTTCTATAAACGATTAGATGGGAGAAATCGTCGATGTGCCATCCGAGCAAGTCCCGGCTAGTTGCATTTTGCTTAGCGGCATGGGTGGGGGTTGGCTGGTCCTTGGGGTCCAGAGGACAACAAGCGCCTCTCGACGAATCTCCAACGAGCCAGTCGGTTTATGATGTCGAACCTCAGCACTTGTGGAACCGCCTGCACGACACCTTTTTCATCAGGGTCGGCCCCGACGGCCGCGCCTACGGGCAGGACCGACTGGAGCCTCTGTTGTGGACTAGCTCCAGGCATCTGCTCGTAGAGGCTTCCCACAAACGGGCGATTGCCCTCCTGGAGGAGTTCCTCAACGACAACGGGGAGAAGTGGATCGAAGATCCGCTGAAGCGAGCGTTACTCCAGCGCGACCTGTGGCTGGTCTTCAACTGGCTCGAGGGTTACCGCGGGGTCTTCGCGGAACCGGCGATCAAACCGGAAGTGGCGCGCGCAGCCCAGGAGCGGCTGCGTCGTCCGCTGGCGGCGGTCATTGGCCGCCTGGCTCTCAGCCCGAAAAAAATTCAGAACCTCCCGGATAACTACGCAGCCGCCGTAGCATCGGGCCAATTCGCTCGCCGTATCGACCCAGAACAGCCCGGCAAGCCGTATCTTCCTCCTGACCTGTTTGTAGCCGATGGTCCGTGGGTCTGTGTAGGGCGCACCGATGGCCATACGGCACCGCAGCATCTCCAAGAGGGCGGAGGTAATCACTTCACCAACTCGGTATTCCTGGTCTTTCTCCGCTTGCCAAGTGGCCGCGCCGCCACCGCCGAGTACCTGAAGCAACTCTGCTGCTTCGACCAGCCTCTGCTGGTACGGAATCCCGAGGACGCAAACAGGTTGCCGTTTGTCCCAAACCAACAGCTGCCTCAGTTCCCGAAAGGTACGGAGCTTGCGCTTGTTCGCCGAGCAATGCTGATTGATTCGTCGCACCGTGTCGTGGTGTCACCTTTGACGGAAAGCGTTCAATTGCGCGTCTTTCACGGCGAAATTCCGGCCCTCACGAGGCAAGTTCTTCACGATTCGGAAAATCTTAGAGCGTTCGATGCTTTGGGCCGCAACTCCGAAACGAGGCGTCGGGTCGGGTCATGGCTGTCCTTTCATGAGTTTCGCCTGAGCCGCACTCAGTTGTTGGCTGACCGAGCGGGTGGTCTGCGTGCCGTTGACTCCGAGGAGCGCGATTTCAAGACTGGATTTAATGCTCACCCTTGGGATGAGTTTGAGCGTCGTCTCCCAACCGACCAATCTTTTGCCAAGAGCCGGCGCAGAACCATCAAGGAGACTTGTTTCGCTTGTCACAGCCTGCCCGGCGTCTACTCGTTCCAAAGTCTTCAGCATCTTAGGTCTGGCATGGAGGGGGCTGGAGATAAACTCAGCCCGTTCCCCCTGTCGGAGATGCCTATTTCGGCGGTAGCCGGGGCGGCCGTCAAGTGGAAACAGGGGCGGCCGAACTGGATCTCCTTGCAAAAACTCTTGGCGGAGTAACTCATCGGATCTGTGGGGCCTTCGTTGAATCAGACCTTCCTGGAACTGTGCTGTTTAACCAACCTTGTGGTACACTCCTTTTTCTGAGGCATCGCGGAGTCACGGGAGACAAGGGCCAGAGTCGAGGGTCAAGAGTCCAGAGCCAAGAGTCTAGGGCCAGAAGGTCAAGTCCACCACTTTCTGGCTCTCGACTCTGGACTCTGGACCCTCAACTCTCTACTCTCCAGCGGCACATGTCCAATTCGAACCTCGAGATTCTGGTCTACGAGCCGAGTTCGCTGGGACTCCTGTGTTTGCGGCGGCGGGAGTTGCTCTCGCAACCCGGCACGATCGTGACCGAGGTGACACTGGATCACGAGTTTCTGATGAGCAGCCTGCATACCGATTCGGAGCGGGCCCTGGCGCGAACGGCGCTCCAGATGCTTTCCGGCGACGAGCTGCGGGTGTTGGTCGGCGGACTCGGGCTGGGCTATACGGCGCGCGAAGCGCTCCTGTCCCGCCGCGTTGCACAGGTCGAAGTGGTGGAATTGCTGCCTCAAGTGATCGATTGGCTGGCGCGTGGGTTGGTGCCCCTTTCGACCGAGCTAAAACATGCATTGCGCGGCGAAATGGGCGGCGAAATGGGGAAGGGGCAGCGGTTGGTCGTCACCGAGGGCGACGTCTACCGGCGGCTCGCCGGAGAGCCAGACGAGCTGTTCGATGTGATCTTGATCGACGTCGATCACTCGCCGGACGAGCGTTTAACCGAGGGGAGCGCCCGATTCTATACCACGCCCGGTTTGCAGGCCGCCCGCCGGCATCTGGCGGCCGACGGCGTCTTGGCAGTCTGGTCCTACGCCGAAAGTTCGCCGTTTGCTGATGCACTTCGCGAGATCTTCGAGCAAGTCCGCGTCGAGCCGATTACCTACGACAACCGCCTGATCGACCAGCAGCAAACCGATTGGCTGTTCTTTGCCCATGGATAAGGCGATCGGTGCGCCACGGAATGAGACGCGTTATCTGCCTCGAATTTTGACATTTGACAGCACTTTGTATCGAGAGCCAGTCTGACACACTCTTGGTGCAACTAATTGATGGTTGCGCCGCCAATGAACCGAGGGCGCCCATCGGAAGTCCGGATTTCGCTAGCAAACGCTGGCACTGGGGGTCATTTGTCGCACTATCATCGGTAGGACGGGTTAATGACCTATGTGGGGCTGTTCTGACAATGGAAGGTTTTTGTGCCCGCAGTCTCATTGTCCGGTTCGCGGTAGGTCCCTATACTCGAAGTAAGGCTGGCGGCAGTGCGTTCTGTGTTTCTCGAGCAATTCGGATAGAAGGGGTAGGTATGTTGGTACGTAGATTGTCGATCCTCCGTGGGATGGCGAGCAACACTGCAAACAGAGTGTTGAAATTCGCCCTGGTTACCGTTCTTGCATGCGGTGCGTTGTCGAGCGCGGGTGGTCCTGCTGCGGCACAGCAGCGCGTGTTGGGGATCGACGTCTCGGCGTGGCAGGGCAATCTGTCCCAGACCACTTGGAACAATCTCCACAACGTCAACGATCGCGACTTCGTCTTCATCCGCTCCAGCCGTGGCGGCACCACCGGATTTTACAACCAAAGCAATCCGAATAACGATAACCCGCCGGGGCAGAACACTCTCTCGCAGCGGTACGATGATCCCTACTTCGTGCAAAACATCACCCGCGCGACCAACGCCGGGATGTTCGCCGGGCCATATCACTTTTCTCGCCCGAACATCATAGCGTCTACACTAAACTCCGGCGGCATTGCTAATACGGGCGCCGACGAAGCCGACCACTTTATTGAAATGGCTGGCGCCTGGATGCGGCCGGGCTACCTGCTGCCGGTGCATGACTTCGAGGCCGGAGACGGTGTGCGGACGGACAACGAGATGGCACAATTCGCCATCGACTTTTCTAACCGCATCAACGAGGTGATGGGCATCCGCCCTACCATCTACGTGAATGGCAATTACGCCAACTACGTCTTGGGGGGTGCTTCGGCCTCGTTACGTAGTCAAGTTGTAGAAGCCTACCCGACGCTGTGGTCTGCCCGCTGGCCGAATCAGGCCGATCCCGATTCCATCGACGTTCAGAATGAGCACCCCGGCACTAGCATCTCGTGGGTCTATGGTCCGTGGGACGACCCGCCCAACCCGACACACCCCTGGAGTTTCTGGCAGTATGCCAGCACCGCACGGTTGAGCGGGTACAACAACGGCAATAGCAACATCGACGTCGACGTCGCGCAGGGCGGGATGGAGTTTCTCAAGGACTACCTCGTCCCCGCGCTGTGGACCTCCAATAGCGACGGCCAGTGGACCACGCTCTCGAATTGGAACAGCGGCCAGACGCCGGTCGCGCCGGTGCAAGGTCCGGGACAGGTGGCGCGTGTCGGGCCTTTGACGCTGCCGACCGAACGTTTGCCGGGTTCGGACGACACGGTCATCCTGGACCACTCTGGCGCCAACGTCACGGTTACGCTCGCTTCTGGCGCTCACAATATACGCAAACTCGAAGTACGCGAAGCACTGAACATCACCGGCGGGTCGCTCACGATCCATTACGTTCCCTCGGCAGATTCCACGCCGCTCGCGGCCCAGTTTTCGGCGCCGGTTACGCTCGACGGCGGCAGCTTGAGCGTTCACACGCTGCAAGTCGACGCCATGCAAGATTTCTCGCTCGGCGGCACGCTTTCGTTCGACACCATCCACCTGATGCCGCACAACTCCGCGCCGGCGAAAATTGCCATGATTGGAGACGTGACCTTCAGCCCGCTTGACGATGCTGCCGCCGCGATTGTCAACGGCGCCGGCGCGGGCAGCTCCGGCCTGATCGATTTGGGCGGAGCAAACCGCGCGTGGCAAGTTTCCAACGGTGCGGCGGCAGTCGACTTGTCGGTCGATGTGCCCATCGTCAACGGGGCGTTGACCAAGAGTGGCGCCGGCACGCTCGCGATTGGCGGCGCAAGTTCCTACACCGGCGACACCACGGTCCAGGAGGGAACTTTGAGCATGGACAATTCCTTCCTTTCCGACGCCTCGGATGTGTACCTGTCGACCGGCGCGGCGCTCGATTTGAATTTCGGCGGTGGCCCGGACGTCGTTGACTCGCTCTTCTTCAATGGCGTTTCACAGGCGGCCGGCATCTGGGGCGCGGTCGGTTCCGGCGCTCAATTTATCAGTCCACTGATCACCGGCATCGGGCTGTTGGAGGTCTCGACCTTTGTTGCGCCGATACCGGGCGACTTCGATCAGAACGGCACCGTGAACGGCGACGACCTCACCCAATGGGAAGGCGACTTCGGCCTAAACGGCGACAGCGATGCCGATGGAGATGGTGACAGCGACGGGAACGACTTTCTTATCTGGCAGCAACAAGTCGGCAACGGCGTCCCACCGCTTGCGGTTTCACAAGCAGTCCCCGAGCCGTCAACAATTGTGTTGCTAGGTGGACTGACCACCCTCGGCATACTCTCCCGACGCCGACGGTTGTTTAACCGACGGTACGTGAAACACTCAGCCGATGGCTGAAAAAGCTCACCACAAACGTCAGCCTGCGACGGAAGCCGAGATCGAGGCGTGCACCATCGGCGGCGCAATCAATAGCTGCGGTGGGGCCGGGAAGACGGAGTCGACAGCTTCGGCCTTTGGCGTTTGATGGCCCTCTATTTCGAGAGAGCCGATCGGACGCACTCCTGTCGCAACTTATGATCCCTTCCTGACTTACGGCAAACTGTGCCGTCAAGCGAAGGTTATCCGGGAACATCTTACGTACTCGCCAGTAGTCTGGCCCAAATCTTATTTGGTCAAATTCGTCTGCCTCGCTCTTGACGGGCGCCCGGTCGTCATATACTATTGCATTGACAGTATTGTGTATACAGTAGCATATTGCCTTGTGGGAGACAAGCTATGAGTTCCTCAGAATTGGATCGGGTCCAGAATGATCTGAACACTATTCGCACAGTGACTGGAGGTGATCTGCCATTCGATCGATGGGATGCTTCGTGGACGTTCGCCACGGGTTGCTCTACTGTTCTGCCTGCTGTTGTCGGGATGGTAGGGGTGCAAACCCGCTGGGTCTTGCTGTTGTCCGCCATACCGTTCGTGGCTGCAGTACCAATCGCCCTAGTCCGCAATTATCGAGCAACACATCCGAGCAAGTTTTGTGCGCATGAAAAACGCAGAGAGTACCGGCTCGGCAATCTAATAATGTTTGTTGTCGTAGTGCCGCTGCTTTTCGGTTTTCGCTTTTGGGCAATGAGCGCTGGAGCGCCGGCTGCGGTGGCCAACGGATGCGTCATGATGTTTCTTGGACTCTTGTTGGTTATTGGGGGACTCTACAATTCGGGAAGACGAGCAGCTCTGCTACCCGGCGTCGTTGCAATTGTGGGTGGCTGCATGTGGCCTTACTGCAACATCTATCAATTGTGGACGCTGCTTTTTAGCGGTGTTGCCATCTCGTTATTTGGTGCTTCGGCGATCATGTATCGACAGCTAGCGGTGAGGGTCCAGCGGGATGACTGTGCCAATTGATTTTAATGGCTTGGACACTACGGTGAATGGTCCAATCCGGCTGGGAGTGCTCACGGCTCTAGCGCTGGATGGTCCGCTTGATTTTACTACTCTGAAGAAGCGGTTGGAGGTCAGCGACGGTGCCGTCGCGCCGCATTTGAGAAAGCTGGAAAGCATCGGTTACTTGGCTTGCCGCAAGAAGTTTGTCGGCAGGAGGCCCAAGTCTACCTATCGGATCACCGCCGCTGGCCGCAGGGCTTTGACGAGGTACCTCGACTCCATGCAAGCGGTGATCGACGCGGTAAGGTGACCGGTTGATGCCCTTTGACTCATTGGCGAATAGCTGACGGCTGATCGCTCTGTCACGCGCTCTCGCGATAGTCCAGATGCGCGAGGCGGCGGAACAGCTCGCACCGGGCGGAGAGTTCGTCGAACTGCCCCACGTCGACGATTCGGCCTTGATCCATCACTACGATCCGATCGGCCAGAGCCAGCGTGCTGGGGCGGTGGGTGATTATGAACACGGTGCGGCCCTGGACAAATTTCTCCAGCACCTCGTGGATCAGCCGTTCGCTCTCCACGTCGATCTGACTGGTCGCCTCGTCGAGGATCAGTATCTCGGGGTCGCGCAGAATGGCTCGGGCCAACGCGAGGCGTTGCCGCTGTCCACCGGAGAGCCGATTGCCGCTCGGGCCGCACGGCGACTCGTAGCCATTGGTGAGTTTCTCGGTGATAAACCTGTGCGCGTGCGCCTGCTTGGCGGCCTCGATCACCTGCCGCTCGGTCGCCTCGGTCGAACCGTAACGGATGTTGTTGGCCACGGTGTCGTTGAACAGCAGTGTCTCCTGTGAGACGATTCCCAGTCGAGCCCGCAATTCGCGAATGCGAAACTCGCGCAGGTCGGTGCCGTCGAGGGTCACCGAGCCGTGCGTCGGATCGTAGAACCGCGGCACGAGGTTCATCAGCGTCGACTTGCCACAGCCATTCGGCCCGACGATGGCGATCGTCTCGCCGCCGGCCACTTCCAAGTTCACGCCATCAAGCACCAGTTCATCCGCTTCGTAGGAAAACGACACGTCGTGAAAGCGGACGCGGCCCAAACGGGTCGGCAGGGCCGTAGGATTCGCCGACTCGGCC
>Ga0255057_10001417_pt1 | contig 13467 bp, 11 predicted proteins | sample Cases_109_6_MG_FD_189022 | JGI IMG/M metagenome (GOLD analysis project Ga0255057, IMG submission 189022) | Seawater microbial communities from Amundsen Gulf, Northwest Territories, Canada - Cases_109_6 | ecosystem: Environmental > Aquatic > Marine > Gulf | place: Canada: Northwest Territories... | reverse complement strand
TCGATTGGGGGCTGGGGTCCACCATCATTTTTAAGACCGCCACTGATGATCGAATGGGACAGGGAAAATGGACCATCGGGCCAACCCTGGCCATTGCTGAAATAACGGATCCCTGGGTGAACGGCGTGCTAGTCAGGAACCTGTGGTCGTTCGCGGGAGATTCCGAGCGTCTCAAAGTGAATCTGTTCGTGCTCCAACCCTTTGTGAATTATAATTTTTCGGGTGGATGGTATTTTTCGAGCGCGCCGATCATTTTTGCGGATTGGGAAGCTGCTAGTCGCAATCGCTGGACTGTTCCCCTTGGCGGAGGATTTGGGAAAGTGCTGTTCCGTGGGGAGAGGCACCCCGTCAATGTGCGATTTCAGTCTTTCTACTTCATCGAAAAACCGGATAGCGGACCGGATTGGTCCTTGCAATTAAATGTTCGCATTTTATTCCCTGAAAATTGATGTTCAGAGACCTCCGTATTGTTGTAGGCCCGGTGTCCAAATTGTCCTCACGACCTACTGTCTGCCCCTAAACCCCTATGCCTTTACCTAAGGTAGCCTTGTGCTCATAGGTTTCTTTGCCAACCACCAAAGACCGGAGCAGTAGGTGAGAAACACATCAAGCCCGACCCTGAGAAGAGTCAGGCGCTTGTCGATGGTTAAGTCATTCAGGGGTTGGTGGGGTTGGAAGGGGGTACGTCCGCGGAAGGGTCAGGCACGACTTCGATCCAACCGATATAACATAGGGCCTCGTGAGATACTTGCCAAATGGTTCCATCTTGTTCTTCGTATTGAGCCCAGAATCCTTGCACAACTCGGACTTTAAGAAACACACCAAAAGGGAATTGGGATTTGAGTTTGGAACCGGTGTTTTCCTCAATGTACCCATCAAACACAGGTTGGTTGGATATGGTTTTTATGAAGCGTAGAAAAACATTCAGTAAACCAGATGATTGGGGCTTGAATTTTTCTGAAAATTTTACCAACAGCCCAGGTTTTATAATTTGGCTCACTTGAACTTTTAACGATGAGTAGCGAAGCTCAGCCTGATACGGTTCGAAGAAACTTCCTAAAAACGGGTCCGATTGATCGCCTCCCAAGCGTGCCAGTACTCCATTGGGGCTGAAGAATTCTTCCCCAACCTCATGTAATTTCAAATACTCCTTAAATTGCAAGGTGGTCCTCCCGTAAAGGATAAAAAACTTCACCCAAACCAAAACCCTTCTCACCCCTTCTGTCCAAGAAGGCTTCTCTCCCTGGGGCACCCTTTACCTGACCTGAACGTGTCTCATTCACCACATTCGCCAGTTCCCTAATTTTTAAATTGGTATCAGTACTCTCCATAACAGGTTTGTGCGTTGGGCGAGAATTATTCAACTCGCCCGTTGGGGTTCGTTTATTGCGCACGAATTTTTTCGAAGAGTTCTTCAACATAGGGCCCCATCAAAAGGCGTGCGGCAGGACGTTTCACGGACGACCCAAACCCTCCTACCTGATCGGTGGAGACCCGATAGAGGTAGACGATGAGTGCCCCTTCGTCCTTAGGCCAGACTCCTCCAACGGCCTGTAAGCTATTGTATTCGTGGCTCGTGTAGAAATGACGATCAGAAACAAGATACGTCTGCCCCTCCTGGTATAACATCCGGTGAACCAGAACCAACAACGGACGACTAAAGACTTCGATGTTCAGCCAAAAAAAGGATTCCTCCACCCCCGTCATATCGGCCTTGGGATAATTCACGAGGGCTTCATGAAATTTCGGGTAGAGGGAAGCGGTAATGTTATTGGCTGTCACCGATAAGCGGATTTTTTTACTAGCGAGACGCTTCTGGTTGCGGCTTCGGGAATAGGGATTTATTCCATCTAAGCCCTTCGCTTGGTAGGCGTGGAGGCGAGCCAGGAAATGTTCTCTAATGAGGGTTTCAACGGCCTGTTGTTTCCCATCATTATCTTTGAGCTGGGCCTTAAGAGTTTGGAAAGCCGCCATTTCCTGACTATCCAGATTGAGTGCACTACCTGGTTTGGCATCGAGATACCGGGTGGCCTCTTTTTCTCCATTCGGTTTGAGGATCAAGTTAGCAAAATCAGCTGTGGTGCCTTTTCCGGGAATCACGCCGTGAGCGGTGACGGCATCAATGAGCTGGTACCCCTCGGCGCCTCGGAACAGTTGGGCGGCGTTCTCGGGGTTGGCTTTCATGAGCATAACGATCCCCACCGCGATTTCCCGGTTGTTGGATTCCTGGGTGGTCCACCGTACCACTTGGCCATTCAGCACCTGCCGCTTTTTGGAATCAGAAATGGGCAGCGCTTTCAGGATGTCGTCCGCTGTGGGGTTTCCTCTGGCCGATTCGATGGGATAAGCAATGGTTACACAAACGATCAAACCCACCAGAAAGTAGGTGTGACCGAGTCCAGCCAACGCGGACCTTAAACGGGACCAGGGAAAAGGGATGAAGACAAGGGACTGGAACCAAGATCGTTGAAGGGGCATCTTCCCCATAAAAACGTGAAGCTGCGGAGACTCCATCCTGTCTCTTATCACTAGTCCAGCTTACGAGTCATCGGGACCCGGCTCCTAGTTCTTCGAGTTGCTCCTGCAAGCCCTTCAGGCGTTGCATGGCGTCCGCCCGCCGGAACAGGTCGTAATTGATGTTGGAAGCTGAGAGTGAGCTTCCCATCTGGAACGGATAGTTCGGGATGGTGGACAAGAATTCAGCGATGGCGGCCTGCAACGGGATGAAGAGCCACATTTGGTCGATCGCGAAATTCTCCCATGCTCCCGAGTCATACTGGGCCCGCTCAAAAGGATCCGCACGAAGGTTGAAAATCATCGGGGCAAATGGCGTGACCATATGGGAACCACTAAAAGGATTGTTAGGACCCACTTGAAAGTTGAAATGGGCCTTGAAGTCCTTCCAGCGAACGGCGTTCAGCGCGCCATCCATGCCGAAATACAGGTAACTCTCTCGGGGTCCGTTTTTGGCTTTCCCCGTAAGATAGGGGAGAAAATTGTACCCGTCGAGATGCACTTTCCACTTTTTGCCATTCGCGGTGTATCCCTTCTTCATTTTCTCAACGAGCTTGGGCTCTCCCGCGGCCGCTGCCAATGTGGGCATCCAGTCGAGGTGACTGATCATATCGTTGTAGATCGTTCCAGGCTTGATGTTTCCCGGCCAACGGATTACAAGCGGCACACGGTGTCCCCCTTCCCAGTTGTTCGCCTTGGCCCCACGAAATCGTGTTTGCCCACCATCCGGCCAGGTCCATGGTTCGGCTCCATTGTCGGTGGAGTAGATAACGATGGTATTCTCGGTGATCCCTAAGTCGTCGAGTTTCTTGAGAAGCTGGCCCACGTGATCATCGTGCTCCACCATCCCGTCAGGGTAGAGCCCAATGCCCGTTTTTCCCTGATATTCAGGCTTGAGGTGCGTCCAGATATGCATTCGGGACGCGTTGAACCACGTAAAGAACGGCTTGTTGGCTTTCACCGAGCGGTCGATGAAGTCCAGTGCCGCAGCGAGGAATTCCTCGTCCACCGTCTCCATGCGTTTTCTCGTCAACGGCCCGGTGTCTTCAATTTTTCCATCGGCGGAAGATTTAATGACCCCGCGCGGCCCGAACTTCTTCAGAAACTCCGGATCTTTTGGATAGTAGTACCCTTCCGGCTCCTCCTCGGCGTTCAGGTGGTAGAGGTTGCCGAAGAATTCGTCAAAGCCATGAACCGTCGGCGCAGGTGCTTATCCCGGTCGCCCAGGTGGTTCTTCCCGTACTGTGCGGTCGCATAGCCTTGTTCTTTCAGCACATCGCCCATGGTCGGGGCCCAGTCGGGTATGCCGTGGTCGGAGCCCGGCATCCCAATAGTCAAAAGTCCGGTGCGGAATGCGTTTTGTCCCAAGATGAAATTAGAGCGTCCGGCTGTACAGGTCTGCTCGGCATACCCATCGGTGAAGAGTGCTCCTTCGCGGGCAATGCGATCGATGTTGGGAGTTTGATAGCCCATCATTCCCAGGTTGTAGGCACTGATGTTGTCATAACCGACATCGTCACCCCAAATCACGAGAATGTTCGGCTTGTCCTGAGCGAGGGCAGGCGTGGAAAGAAATCCAAAACCGCAGACGAGAATAGCTAAGACTCTATAAACTGGGTTCATAAATGACTCCTTTTTATGCATAGGATAAGAGTTTCATACATAAAGCTGCTACTGGGATATGAAGTTGGACTTTCTCAGTTGATTTTTTTTCCTAAGGGCTTCTACTTCGGAAACATAAACTGGAGTTGCACCCGCATGGCCCAGTCGTCGAGAACGTCCGGCTTATCGGCATGATAAAACCCCTGTATGGAGGCGTTCATCGGTTGGGGCCCAATCCGAAAGATTTTGCCGAACCCGCCCCCCACAGGGACGGTCCACTTCTGTCCGCTGTCGGCTTCCCAATTAGCCGTGATAATCGGGGAAGAAGTCAGGTACCACCCCTTGGGCAAATTGTAGTTAACAAACGGCTGCGTGAAAAAGAACCTGACTCTCCCCCTATCGTCGGACCCGGCGTACGACCAGACGTTCGCCACCAATGCGCCCATGACCCAAGGGCCAGGCATGGTTAAGAAGACGGCGGAGGGTCCTAGGCTCCATTTGTCGGTCCCCAGCGCGTCGTCCGTATTGGTCGGAAAGACGGCCACGGGTCCGACGCCCCAAATGACCTTGCCTGAATCGGCGGGGGAAAAAAAGGCGGTAAAGTTGATGTTTCCCAACCCGTTGGTTCGATCTTCTCCCGGACGGATGCCAGGTTGGGAAATGACCGGCGCAATCGTGCGGGTAATCAAATTGATGTCATCGGTCAGGGCAAACGGCCACACCGGTTGAATATTCAGGACGTTCTGGACTTTATCGTCCGGGCCCACGCCGAAGTTGGTGTTGTTCTGAAAGGGCAGGCTGATTAAACTCGCGATGGGGTTCTGGACGGCTTTGGCCAACTCCTCTTGCTCGGTTTCCCCCGGTTCAATGATCCCATCACCGTCTTCTTGAGAAAAATCGGCAGGCTCGCCCGCTGGCCGGGAAAACGGTGCAGCTTCGCTTTCGTCATCCGTGCTCTCGGCTAGCACCACCGGTGTAAACCACAACATGAGCGCGACAATACTCACCCACAGCCAAGCTTTTAGAGTGATTGTCCTTTCTAAATTTAGGCGGCGTGATAATCCTTCCGGCCTGTCGTCTTTGTCGGCCATACCTTTACCTCCCTTGGAAGGAAATCATTCCGATTAAAAATCACCAGTTTTTAATTATTTTTTCCTGAATCATCTAATTCTTGAGAAGAGTGCCCCAGCGTTCTGGTTGACGCTGAGAAGGCTACATTAACGCGGAGAGCCGCGAATAAATATCGTCCCCAACCATCCCAAAAAGACCAGGATAGCTATGTTAAGACCGGTATCCAGGAGATCATGACCGGTTTTTCCTTCCTTTGTGCTCGGACCTTGAACCAAAGACCGTAACCATACCGAAGGCAGCATTGGGTCAGGAGGTTCCAAATTGCCAATCGCCTGTGCTAACGCGTTCGCCTGTTCAATAGAAAGAGGTGGATTCTGGGTCAACAACGCACCACCCGGCCCGCCCCCGAGCGGCCCGGGGCTGGTGGTTTTTGGTGAGGGGCCCGCAATCACAATTTGGACACCTAGGGTATCAACCCCCTTTGTTTGGTCTGGGTACGTTTCTCTGGGGATCCGCACTGGAATGAAATACGGAGGAAGGTCGGCTAAGCCAGAGGGAATCGCATGAAGAACAAGTTTTTTGTCGGCGAGAGCTTCTAGAATGGTCCTATCCCCTAACAAATGGAATATCAAAGCAGCATCAAGTTCTTTGGTTTTAACTTTTTCAACCAGCTCCGTGGTCTTGGCATGGACCACAGGTTTCTTTTGATCCGCAGAAAGAACCGCTAAAGCTAGCTGAGCTCGATCACTCCCCTGAAGAGGAATTCCGAGCTTACCGGACAACGGGTCCTTCAAAGATCCGTCGTTGCGTCTTCGCAGAATGTGAAGATACCCGGTTTCCAAAACGGCGACCGCTTCAATTCGATTTTCACGACGACTATAGAGGTGCTCTTTTTTGACCGGAATCAACCGGTCGGCCCCAATTAAGGCTAACCTGGCTTTTCCTTGTCCCACGGCTTCTACCGCGTCTTCACTGTGTTGAAGAACAACGTGATGTTCGGGGAACACCTCGCGTACCACCCGAACGACGAAGGTGGTGAGACCTCCAAAATGCCCGCGCTCATCCATTGCAATGATCATTTCCGGTTTTCGACTTTGCGAAACCGGTTCTCGTGCGACAACGTTCGATTGACGCAGGAACCGATGAGCCGCCAAGGCAGGCTTAAGCCCTTCAATCTTCACCTGATAGTTCAACTCTTGCATGATGTCCTTTGAAATTTTCCCCTTTAATTGACCAAGGATCTCTCGGAGCTGTGGGTGAGCTGTGAGCACATCGGTTCGAGTGATGACAGCCGCTTCGTATTTCGGATAGAAATGGCGGTTATCCTCAAGAGATGTGATGGAGACATCCCGGAGAGCCCCATCCGTTGCCCCAATAATGGCCACATCAGCCCGTCCTTCATGAAGGGCGAGAAGGCGACGAAAGGAATCCTCGATGAGCAAAGCTTGACCACGCATTTTGATCCCATAATGGCGAAGCAACCCAGGAAGTCCATCAACCGGTCGGCGAACATAAGAGCTGGGAGCGGTAATCTTCACCCCCTCCCCAATTTTGTTCAAGTCCGAAATTCTTTTTAGTTCAAAAGTTTTGGCTTTATCGTTGGGAACAACCAGCAAAAAGGTATTGTCGAACCCGAAAGGGCCGAGCCATTCAATATCCGAGGGCTGGTACAGTTTCCGAACCTGTTCGAATGACCCTTCCCTGGAAGTTGCCTGTTGTCGTCGGAACATGTACCCAGTTCCTGAATACTCCACGATCAAATCGACTTCCTTCCCTAACAATAGCCCAGCACAGTCCATCCAACCCTGGCATTCGACCATTTGAACACGTACGTTCGAATTCCCCTCGATCACTTGCCGCACCATTTGAGCCAGAATGGCTAGTTCCGTTTTCGGCTGAATGCCAATCCTCAGGGTACCCTGACTTGGTTGACATGCCGCCATCAGAACAAAAAAGATCAGGAGGAGTCCGATTGTTTTCATCACGGTTCTTTTTCGGTTTCGGCAAAAAGCGCTCGAAGCAAGGCGACAATCTGAAGCAAAATGATTAAGGTATAGGGGATCGCGCCTATAAAGGCCACGGTTCGAACGGCATCCACGTTTCCAGAGAGAGTCAAGGCAGTGCCTAAACCCCCAAGCACCGCACCCCAGGCAAGCTTTTGCCCAACGGATGGGTTCAACGATCCATGACTCGTGAACATGCCTAACACAAAGGCGGCACTGACGACGCTTGTGATGAGGAAAATAAAAGATAAGCCCAAGGCTGTTCCATTTAAGAGATTGGACAGGGGCAGCCTATCGAACAAGGCAAACAGAGCTGTACTCACGTCTTCACGAACCAGTTTGACGATGCCACCCTGTCCATGAAGTTCCTCATACAGACCGGTGCCCCCGAAGACGGAAAACCAGAGAATGGAGAAGACGGAGGGGACAAACAAGACTCCAATGACAAACTCTCGAATGGTGCGCCCCCGACTAATCCGGGCGATGAAGACGCCCACGAATGGGGCCCAGGCGATCCACCAAAACCAATAGGTCAATGTCCAGTTTTGGAGCCATGGCCCTATATCGGTAAAGGGGTAGAGTTGAAAACTCAGCGCCACCACCCCGGTGAGATAATCCCCAAACGCGGTAATAAAGGTGCGAAACAGGAACGCCGTAGGGCCGGCTATCAAGACAAAGACCATCACCAGAACAGCGATAACCATGTTGCCGATACTGAGCCATTTGACTCCTTTATCCAGGTCGGTGGTTAACGGGGCCATGTAACAAAGGATCAGGACCCCGAGAATGCTTGCCGTGACCAGGGTGGACTGGAGATCAGTCCCCACTAAGACATGCAAGCCGCTTTGAAGCTGAAAGACCCCAAGTCCAATGGAGCCGGCTACTCCCATGGCCACCGCGATGACGGCCAAGAGATCAGCCAGCCACGCCACCGAATTCACCCACCGGCCGGTCAAGGCGTAACGCAAGGGAGCCCCAGGCAAGTAAGGGGTCCCTTTTCGAAACCCAAAGTAGGCGAGAACCAGAGCCCCAATCCCGTACACGGCCCAGGCGTGAAGGGACCAATGAAACAAGGTAACAGTCATGGCATGTCGGGCAGCAGGTGGGGTTCCCGGTTTGTAATCTGGGGCGCCGGAAAAATGCATCAGAGGCTCCGCAACTCCCCAAAACAGTAAGCCCACCCCCATACCTGCCGCAAACAACATGGCCAGCCATGAGGGATAGGAGAATTCGGGTTCATCATCAGGGCCACCGAGTTTAAGCCTCCCGAATCTGCCGAACCCAAGCCACAGGGTCAGGATCAATAAGGCCGTGACGACCGTCATAAAAAACCAATCAAGGGCTCCAAACACGGTGGAGAGGATGGCTCCAGCTGCACTGGCCATTCCCTCAGGGTCAAGAATTCCTGCCAGGGCCACAAGCGCACAGATGGGAAGAGCAATTTGGAAGAGCCCTCCTCCTCCACTGGTTTTCACTGGAGAGGGAATTGGTGAATCGTTTTTGGACATGTGGAAAATTCCAGATTGTTGTCTGTGGCGGGGGCGCGAAAAGCCTAACACAGACCAAGTTTATTTACATCAGTCAGTTTTAACAGTTTTCCTTATTAGCGTTTTTCAGGGCTTAGGGTACTTCTCTATCTGCGATCGATCAGGGTGTGGCAAAGTACTTGCTTGAGCGGGCCAAAGGCTTCTGTTCAGAAACAGATTGGATGCGAGCCTACATTGAGATCAGAGCCTTTGAGGCAGACCTGACCAAGCATGGAATCGTCGTGATGAAATTTTGGCTGTTAATTAACAAGGAAAAACAAAGCAAGCTATTTAAGCAACGCGAACAAACCTTACCCAGGAAGACTGGCGAAAATAGATACCCACGCCCTTCCGGACAGTGAGTTCTCGCTAAATTAAAACTTGAAAATAGTAAAGATCTTGATTACTTTCTTTTGGTTTTACAGAACTAAGGAGTCTGAATGAGAAATAGCGTGCGTTTCTTTTTTGTGGCACCCAGTGAAATAGGTGTTGGTCTGACCTCAGTATGCCTTGGCCTAATGAGGGCTCTTGAGCGATTAGGACTTCGGATCTCTCTCTGGAGTCCAATCCAACAACCTTCCTTCTTACTGCACCAACCTGAGGTTCCAATCAATTGGATCGAGGCTCGCACAGGTATTAGGCCTCCCGCATCGATACCGCTGTCTCGTGCGGAGTCCATGCTGGCTGCAGGTCACGTCGAAGAGCTTATGAAGGAAATAATCGGTCTTGATCAACAGTTTTCCTCCAAGGCTGAGATTGTGGTGATCGAGGGGCTGGTCCCTGGACAAACCTCACCCTACACATCCCAACTCAACGCACATATGGCCAAAGCTTTGGATGCCGAGATCATCTTGGTCAGCGCACCGGGAAATTCCCCCTTCGATGAGTTCGAGGATCAGATAAAAATTCTCGCGCGACTGTATGGGGGGCTCAGTTCACCTACCCTGCTTGGTTGTATTCTGAACCGGCTTGCCCCAGATATGGTGTCGTCCGTTAAGCGCGAAAGCTCCATGTTTGACGAGGAGACGTTTCGTTTACTGGGAGCTATCCCCGTCTTGCCTGACCTATTGGCACCTCGGACCATGGACGTTGGTCAATTCCTTGGCGCCAAAGTTTTACATAAAGGTGAAATAGCTCGGCGACGCGTCAGACATGTGGCCTTGTGCGCCCGGACAGTCCCGAACATGATCAGTGTGCTGAAAGCCGGAACATTGGTCGTAACTCCGGCCGACCGTGGAGACGTGATCCTTGCCACTGCAATGAGTGCCCTGAATGGGATCCCGGTGGCCGGCCTGCTATTAACAGGGGATTTCGAGCCGGATTCGCGAATATTAGACTTTTGCGGAAAAGCATTAACAGCAGGCCTTCCTGTGCTTTCAGTGTCCCTGGACTCCTATGATACTGCTACCCGAATAGGGACGATGCCTACCTCTATCCCTATGGACGATGAGGAACGACTTGAAACAGTCATGAACGCTATCGCAGACCATGTAGATGCGATGTGGTTGAAAGCTCGATGTAAAACTGAACGACAGCCACAATTCTCACCAGCCGCTTTTCGCTACCTACTCACTCAGAAATCCCGGCAGGTCAAGAAACGCATCGTTCTCCCGGAAGGGAACGAACCCCGCACCATTCAAGCAGCGGCACTCTGCCAAAAACAAGGAATTGCGCATTGTGTGCTCCTTGGGAATGCCAACGACATTGCTGGAGTTGCGGAAGCCTATGCCAGCCCACTCCCATCCGACATTGAAATCATGGACCCAGTTGATATTCGAGATCGATATGTCCAAGCGCTCGTGGAATTACGGAAACACAAGGGAATCACTAAAACTCTCGCGTATGAGACGTTAGAAGACAATGTGGTCTTGGGTACCATGATGTTGGCTTTAGGAGAGGTTGATGGCCTGGTCTCTGGGGCTGTGCACACCACTGCGAATATTCTCCAGCCAGCCTTTCAGCTTATTCGAACGGCCCCAGGCGTGAACCGTGTTTCGTCGGTGTTCTTTATGTGCCTGCCTGACCAGGTTGTGGTCTACGGCGATTGTGCCGTCAATCCCGACCCTCACCCTGAGGAGTTAGCCGAAATCGCTATTCAAAGCGCGGATACGGCAGAGGCGTTTGGAATCTGTCCTCGTGTGGCCATGATCAGCTACAGCACTGGGGCCTCAGGGGCCCACAAGGATGTCGATAAGGTGCAGGAGGCGACTCGCCTGGTAAGGGTAAAATGTCCGGACCTCCTTATTGATGGACCACTTCAATATGACACGGCCGCAGTGGAAACCGTGGGACGCCAGAAGGCTCCAGACAGCCCAGTCGCTGGAAGAGCGACCGTCTTCATATTCCCCGATCTCAATACCGGGAACACCACCTACAAGGCGGTCCAACGCAGTGCAAATGTCGTGAGCATCGGCCCAATCCTCCAGGGATTGCGTCGGCCCATGAACGATTTATCCCGAGGAGCGTTAGTCGATGATATTGTGTACACAATTGCTGTCACCGCTATTCAGGCGCAGGGCGTGAAAGGATGAAGATGTTTCTTGTTTTGAATTTCCTTAAATTGGCATAACCCTGGGGTCTTGTTGGTAGTCTTCTTAACCGTTAAAAAGCGAGGAAATTGATGAATCGTCCTCAAGAATCTTTCCTGTCCAATTTTTTCAAGCTTGAATCTGCTGGGGGCATCATTCTCATGGTTGCGGCTGTCCTTGCCATGATCGTCGCCAATTCACCTTTACAATTTTATTATGCGTTGCTGCTTGATACGCCTGTCGACATTCTCATTGGTGCTCTCGAGGTAGCCAAACCGTTACTCCTCTGGATCAACGATGGATTGATGGCCGTATTCTTTTTTCTGGTCGGCTTGGAATTAAAAAGAGAGCTTATTGAAGGGGAACTTTCCGATAGACGAAATATCTATCTTCCGGGAGTAGGTGCGATTGGCGGCATGCTGGGTCCCGCGCTCATTTATATCTCTTTTAATATAAATGACTCTACTGCCATGAAGGGTTGGGCGATTCCCGCAGCCACCGACATTGCTTTTGCACTCGGTGTCTTATATTTATTGGGCTCACGAGTGCCGACGTCCATAAAAATATTCCTGACCTCTCTTGCGATTTTTGATGATATTGGAGCCATCATCATTATTGCGCTGTTCTATACGGCCAACATCTCCCTGGAGGCCCTCGTAGTCGTCGCGTGTTGTATCCCAATTTTGGCCTTATTAAACAGGGGGAATAATGAATCGAAAAGTTTGTATATAATGGTGGGCTTGGTCATGTGGGTGGCTATGTTGAAATCCGGTGTGCATGCCACATTGACGGGCGTGATCTTAGCAATGTTTATTCCAATGAGGTCAGAAACCAATGCTGATTATTCACCTTTAAAAAGTTTGGAACATGATCTGCATTCTATGGTGGCATTTTTCGTTTTGCCAGTTTTTGCTTTTGCCAATGCGGGGGTGAATTTTCCCGAGGGAGGCACGGAACAGCTGCTTCACAACGTACCACTTGGTATTGCCTTTGGGTTGTTTTTTGGAAAACAAGTAGGGATTTTTGGATTGTGTTGGGTTGCTATTAAGCTAAAGATAGCCAGGCTACCGGTGGGGATGTCTTGGGGTTCCTTATACGGCACGGCAGCTCTGTGTGGTATTGGTTTTACCATGAGCCTATTTATAGGGTCGCTGGCTTTTCAGGAAGCTGACCTCAAGCAATTATTTGATGAGCGGCTGGGTATTATTTTGGGTTCCTTAGCTTCTGGGTTTCTTGGGTATTTTGTATTGCGTAAAACTTTGCGTTCTCACAATCATGTTATTTAGAACACCTGGATGCTCGAGGAAATATATGAAGAAATTTTTTAATTTTTGGCACGGCTTATCCCCGCAACACCCCTTGCACACGCTTCAGCTTGTTTATTTCATTTTTCATCCTTAATGCTATGCAACCTTGAGAAATCCCTTTTCAAATAAACCCCCTAAAACGGATGCTATTCACCCCCCGTACAAAGCACGGGGCTCTCTAGCATGGGTTAGTAGAGTGCAGAGATTCGGACGTCCTTTCTATCAATTCATCCGCATGGAAAAAAGGTGAGTAGTTTAGATACTGCAAGGCTGGAGGAGTTTTTTGACCATACGACCACAACTTTCGCGCACCATTAGATTCTCGTGTTTCCTGGTAAAAGACCTGCATCCATGCAAGCAAGGCACGCGATTCTGTTGCGCCCGCCGACTTTCTGGTCGTCACTGCCACGCATAGAACCCACTGTTTTCATGATTTTTCTGCGATACTGCGATATGTTAAAGTTGTCAATTATGGTGGGGAATTGTATTCTGAGATTTAAATCCACCCCTTGAATGGCAGGAATGCGATAAATGATTACACCGTTCAAGCAATTTTTTTTAGGGTCATGACAGGAGATTATCCTCATTCGCACTTCCTTAACTAGTCATGACCATTTTTTTAATCAAGGGTATTTAATCAACAACTCTCCCCAAGTAAGTCGCAAAAGGTTTCGTCTTCTGAGTTATTCAAGACACATCCTGATAATAGCCATGAGTGCTGTGTTGTGGTGCCATCCACTCATAGCCCAGGCCAATTCCCTCCCGGTTGTACGAATTGCTATCTTGTATGATGGACCCCATTCAGATTTGGGAATTGGAGAAATTTTTCGAAAGCAACTCATTCAGAAAGAAGTTCTTTCTCTCACCAAAGGAGAGTTTAATGTCCAATTTCCCTCCTCCGTCCAATTCCATGGAG
>Ga0255057_10001416_pt1 | contig 13469 bp, 11 predicted proteins | sample Cases_109_6_MG_FD_189022 | JGI IMG/M metagenome (GOLD analysis project Ga0255057, IMG submission 189022) | Seawater microbial communities from Amundsen Gulf, Northwest Territories, Canada - Cases_109_6 | ecosystem: Environmental > Aquatic > Marine > Gulf | place: Canada: Northwest Territories... | reverse complement strand
AGTCTCTGGGCTTCGACAACTGGATCGACCAATACGAGATGGCTGCTGCCATCTGAACCGTCTGTCCGGTCCAGTTGGAGTTGGGCAGGTCGGTGATTAATCCGTATTGTGTCCCCAGTTTCTCGTATTGTGTCTCTAGTTTCTCGGGCAGCAGCCAAGCAAGGGCTGCGATCATCTTTTGTCTTATCTCTCGTTATCCAAAGTGTCGCGGCGTGCCGCTTCGTTGCGATGCTGGAGGTCGCTCGTCAGCTCCTTAAATCGGGGATCATCTCGCAGGCTGGCGAAGGCGGGATAGTTGGCGCCGACCGGCCATCCCCGCCAGCCCGCGGTGACGGCCTCTTTCAGCCTCTCGAGAGCTTCGGAGTTCTCACCACGGATGGCGTGGATCGATGCCATGTCGAAGGGCACGGCCCAGTCCTCTCGCTTCTCGTCGAGGAGGCGGCGGTCCCGACGCAGGCTCAGTTCGAACAGCTCTTCGGCCTTCATCCGTTCACCCGTCGACCACAAGACTATCCCCAGGACGGTGTGCGCGGAGAAGGTTTGGAGGTAGCCGAGCACCGAGCCGCGAGCCTCGATAGACGCGTCCAGATAGCGACGGGCCTCGGTAAGATCGTTGTTCGCGAGTGCCGCCACACCCGCAACACACAGCAGGTTGGGGTCTTCGGGCACGGTCTCGAGACCTCTGCGGGCCAGTTCGAGCGCCTCCTCGACCTGGTCATGGTAAAGGGCATCGAGGACCAGCTCGGAATGCACTATGGCCGTCCGAACTCCGCTATCGAGTGCGTCGAGAAGCCATGTTCGTGCATTCGATTGATCGCCGAGCATCGAGAAACCGAGTCCCAGGCCGAGCGAGTTGACCGGGTTCGAGGGGTCCAGGACTTTTGAACGTCGCAGCCACGGCACCGCGGTTTCCGCATCGCCGATAGCGAGTGATGTCCACCCGACATTACCGATCGCCGGAGCGAAGTTGGGATTCAACTCGACGGCCCGACGATTGGCCTGGAGGGACTGTTGGTACCAGCCTCTCCCAAAGTAGGCGAGGCCAAGTGCTTTGTGGCCATCGGCCAGCTCGGGTTTAAGCTCGATGGCTTTGCGGCTGGCGGCGACCGCCTCCACCACAGTCTCGAGCTTCTGGTCGAAGAGGTAGAGCTGCCCCAGTGCATCGCCCAGTGCCGCCCAGGCTGCCGCAAATTCTGGGTCCTCGTCGATCGCGCTCCTGAACAACCTGATCGCCTCCTCGTTGTCCTCTGGCAGGTACCGGTAGTAGTGGGCGCGCCCCTTTAGATACTTATCGTAGGCCGCAATACTGGTGGTGGGGCGATCCTCGATCCGGTCCCGCTCCTCGGCTGAAAGCTCGGCCTCGAGGTTCGAGGCGATCTGCTGCGCGACCTCACTTTGGATGGCGAAGATGTCGGTCAAGTTGCGGTCGTAGGTCTCCGCCCAGAGGTTGTCGTCGCTTTGGGCATCGATGAGCTGGGCCGAGATCCGTACCCGCTCGCCGGCGCGGCGGACCGTGCCTTCGAGAATGGTGGTGACATCGAGCTCCTGGGCAATCTCCTCCAGGCTCTTGTCGGTCTGCCGGTAGCGCATGATCGAGGTCCGCGAGATCACCTTGAGACCTTCGATCTTTGACAGCTGGGTGATGATGTCCTCGGTGATACCGTCGCTGAAAAACTCGTTGTCTGGATCGGGACTCAAGTTGGAAAAGGGCAGCACCGCTACCGACTTTCGACTCTCTGCCGCTGGTGACGGGTCGGCGCGGCCTTCCTTGGCGACTCCAGGCGGACTTCCGCTGCGCAGTCGGGGAAGCAGAAAGATCGCCACCAGCGCCAGGACCGTCGCGCCCGCCACCGCGAGAGGCCACCACCGCCGGGCTCGAGGTCTCGTGCGGGCCGCCTGGGCGGCCGGTCGTGCTGGCCCCGACTCGACTTCCTGGCGCAGATTCTCGAGCTCGTTGGCAATGTCACGGGCGGTTTGAAAGCGGCCCTTGGGTTCCTTCTCCAGACAGCGCCGGATGACACGGGCCAGGTGATGGGGGAGGGTGGTATTGAGCTCGGTCACCGGAACCGGCTGATCGCGCAGTATGGCCGAGACGACGTGGGCCGAGCTACTACCGGCAAAGGGGCGGTGTCCGGTTGCCATCTCGTAGAGGATGACCGCCAGCGAGAAGATGTCGGTGCGGTGATCTACCGTCTGGCCCGACACCTGTTCCGGCGACATGTAGGGGACGGTGCCGACGACCCGGCCCTCGCGAGTAAGAGCCGCGGTCACCGAGTCGGAATGGGTGCCGTCTTCGGCTTGCTGTTGCAGCTTGGCGAGGCCGAAGTCGAGGATCTTGACCTGACCCTCTGTCGTCACCATGATGTTGGCCGGCTTGAGGTCACGGTGGGTAATGCCTTTGTCGTGGGCGGCGGCCAGGGCGTCGGCCAGTGGTATGGTGATATCAAAGAACTTGTCGAGAGCCACGCCCCCTTCCGGGATCAGGTGGTCCAGCGAGTCACCTTCCACCAGCTCCATGACCAGAAAATGAAAGCTGCGCGGCTGTCCCACGCCAGGCTCGGGCACATCCTCTCCGAGAGCGACCTCGCCCACTTCGTGGATAGTGACGATGTTGGGGTGATTGAGGGCGGCTACCGCACGTGCCTCGCGTTTGAAGCGCTCCAGCCTCTCGGTATCGTCGGCTAGCTCCTCGGGGAGCACCTTGATGGCCACCTGGCGGCCGAGCTCGCGGTCCTCGGCCAGATAGATCTCGCCCATCCCGCCCTCCCCCAGCTTGGCGAGAATCTTGTAATGAGCGATCGTCGTGCCGATCATGATGGAGTCAGCTGCCAGCAGCTCAACCGAAGGAGAGAATTGTGAGGGGATTGTATACGAGAGCCTGCTAGGCAGGGAGTCGGCTAGAATACAAGTTCATCCCTTGTCGATTTGCCGGATAGGCAATCGCTTTTCGAAGTTCCCCCTCCGCGCTACGTTTTCGGGTGCCTGGAGGCGCCCAAGCTGAGCGATTAGCCAGATTGGGGCGAATCCCAGCGCTCTGAGGGGGAGGGCGGAGAGGGGTGCGTGTTTGGTTCCCTAGAATGCCGCGCTGGCAGGCAGACTTGAACCAAGGCCGCGCGGTTTCTCGCGGCCGGGGGCGTCTCAGGCTATTTGGTCGAGGAGCTCGATCTCGTGCGGTGGTCCGTGGGCGAGCGGCTCGGGTTCCTGGGTGGGGAGATTCAGACTCCGCCGGATCGCCCGTGCGGTGGCGAAGTCGGTGATGAAGGCGAGAATTCTCATCTCCGCGCCGCAGAAGGGACACAACAGAGGGTCGATCTCATAGACCCTTCTGATCAGCTTCGCCCAACTGAGCCGGGCGTGGCGGGTGAAGGTGTCGTCGGTGTCCTCCGGGCTTGGCTGGGTGCTGGTCGGTTCCACCTCTTCGACCTTGCGCCGCTTGCCGCGGGCGGCGTTGGCGTAGAAGCCCCAGTAGCGGATCATCTGCTGGGAGGGCTCGGGGATGTGATCGACGACGCGGGCGATGAATTCCAGGACATCCCAGCTGGCGGCGGTAGGCCAAGGCCCCACGCGGCGGGTCGGCCGAGCCGTGTAGCCGACCTGTGCGGTCTCTTCGTTGCAAGAGAGCCTTTTGAGTGCGAGTGGCGCCACTCGGCGCGAGGCGCTGGCGGCGCCGCTCAGGAACGCGGTTCGCACCGGCATGATCCCGATCATCAACTCCATGGCCGCGGCTGGGATCGTGTCGCTCCCGGGAATGATGACCGGCCAAATCCTGGCTGGGTCGCCACCCCTGCAGGCCTTGGCCTACCAGATCGTGGTCATGTTCATGATCGCCGCCGCGGTTGCCCTCGGCGCTATGCTGGTGGTGGTCCTCGCCGGCCGACGGTTCATGGGCCCGGACGCGACGCTGCGGCTGGATCGGATGTCACAAGGGGCAGGTGCCGCTGCCAAGCCCTGAGAGCATCCCCAAAAGCCTCGGCCTCTTCTGAGAATCACGGCTGGCGAAGATTTTCCAGACCCGCCTGTCTGCTTTGGGGATCCCCGCGTGCCCTTGGCAAATGGCGCTAGATGTGAAACTATCCCCCTTCTACCGGGCCTCTCGGCCCAGACGGCTACCTGCCGGCAGGTCCCTCCGTTTAAATCCCTAATCCAGCCGGACCGTTCGAGCGGCGCAGTGCGACTGCCCAAGGCAGCCGACCGCCCTCAGGAAGAAAACGTGTACGAAATATGAGCTTTACTGAATTCAACCTCGACCCGAGCCTGCAGCGCGCTGTCGCGGACCTCGGCTTTACGACCCCGACGGCTATTCAACGCGATGGCCTGCCTCCAGCCCTCGAGGGTCGCGATGTTCTGGCCTGCGCCATGACCGGTAGCGGCAAGACCGCCACCTTTCTGCTGCCTCTGCTCCAGCATCTTTTAAGCACCAAGCGCGGCACGACCCGCGGCCTGGTGATCGCCCCCACCCGCGAGCTGGCCGCTCAGATCGTCGAGCACTTCAACCACCTTGCCCGCCATACGCCCCTCAAAGCCATGGCCATCTATGGTGGCGTGGCGATGGGTCCCCAAGAGCAGGCTTTCCGCCGCGGCGTCGACGTCCTTGTCGCCTGCCCGGGTCGCCTGCTGGATCATCTCGGCCGCCCTTATGCGAACCTCGACGGCGTCGAGGTGCTGGTACTCGACGAGGCCGATCGCATGCTCGACATGGGCTTCCTACCCGACATCCGCCGGGTGCTGAAGCGCCTGCCGCCTCTCGACCAGACCCTGCTCTTCTCGGCGACGCTGCCACCGCCCATCGTGAGGCTGGCGCGCGAGCTGTTGCGCGATCCCGCAGTCCTCAACATCGAACGCCCGGCGGCACCGGCGGTGGGCGTCCGACAGACGATCTACCCGGTGCGGCACGATCTCAAGCCCAACCTGCTGCTCGAGCTCCTGCGGCGGAGGGAGATCGCCAACGCCCTGGTCTTTACTCGCACCAAGCACCGGGCCAACCGCCTGACTCAGTTTCTGGAAAGTCATGGGGTGGCTTGCGAGCGCATCCATGGCAATCGCAGTCAGACACAGCGCACCAAGGCTCTGGCCGGATTCAGACGAGGCCGCTACCGAGTCCTGGTCGCCACTGATGTGGCCTCCCGCGGCATCGACATCGAGGCGCTGTCCCACGTCATCAACTTCGATGTGCCGAACGTCCCCGATGACTACATTCACCGGGTGGGCCGTACCGCCCGCGCCGGCGCGACCGGCGAGGCCTTTACCTTCGTCTCACAGCAGGAGCATGGTGAGCTGCGGGCGATCGAGCGCGTGGTCAAAAAGAGCCTGCCACGTCGGACACTCGACGGCTTCGACTACCAGACCAAACCAACAAAGCAGTTCGAGATCCCACTCGCCAAGCGCTTCCCCGCAACGCGTTCCCATAACCGCAGTCGGCCAGGTCGACCACGCCTCAGATGAGACATTTCACACACTGTGAGGAGGAGTCCCCGCTGCCCACCCTGGTGAGCATCACAGAATCAATCGAACGTCTACAAGGTGAAGGAGACGTTCAGCCCATGACAGCGATGTCCGCTCAGCTGCCAGTTGGCGGTGAACAACAACAAGTCGCAACCGCAGTCGTCTATTGCGAAGCGAACTTCGGTGCCATCGACGGCAAGACCGCCAATGGGCTCGTCCGTCACTCGGAGAAGTACGAGATCCTCTCGGTGATCGACAGCCAGAGGGCCGGCCTCGATGCCGGTGTGGTGCTCGGCGAGGAGCCGAACGGCATCCCCATCTGTCGCGACCTCGCCGATGCACTGGCGCACGCCGGAGTCGTACCTGACTACTTCATCTTGGGAATGGCGCCGTCGAGTGGCATGTTGTCGCCACACGAGCGCGGCCTCGTGCTGGAGGCCATGGGTCTCGGGCTGAACGTGGTGAACGGTCTGCATGAGTTTCTCAACGACGACCCAGAGTTCGCAGTGATAAGCGCGGCGAATCACGTGGAGATCGTCGACGTCCGAAAGCCCCGCTCCAAGAAAGACTTGCGGATGTTCAGCGGTCGCATCGCCGAGGTCACCTGCCCGCGTATCGCCGTGCTCGGCACCGACTGCGCCATCGGCAAACGCACCACCGCCACTATCCTGACCCGCGCTCTCAACGAATATGGGGTGAAAGCGGTGATGGTCGGCACCGGCCAGACCGGCTTGATCCAAGGAGCCCGCTACGGCGTCGCGCTCGATGCCGTCCCGTCGCAGTTCTGCTCGGGTGAGATGGAAGCCGCCATCGTTGAAGCATTTGAAGACGGGGACCCTGACGTGATCATCATCGAAGGGCAAGGCGCCCTGAGTCACCCCGCCTTCTCGACCTCGTCGTTTATTCTCCGAGGAAGCTGCCCCCACGCCGTCGTGCTGCAGCACGCACCGGGACGGGCCCACCGCTGCGACTTCGGACAGATGGAAATGCCGAAGCCCGACACCGAGATCAATCTCATCCAGACCTTCGCCGACACCAAGGTCATCGGCCTGACGATCAACCACGAGAACATGACCGACGCCGAGGTCAGCGCGGCCATCACGCTGTATGAGTCCGAGCTCGGCATCCCCGCCACCGATGCGCTGACCCGATCACCCGAGCGCCTGGTGGAGATGGTCCTTTTGGCATTCCCCGAGCTGGCGGAGAAGCTGACCGTCGCCGCATGATGAACGCGCCGCGGTTGAAAATCGACCTCGACAAGGTCCACCACAACGCCCGCTCGCTGGTCGAGCTGCTGGGCGAGCGTGGCATCTCGGTCACAGGCGTCACCAAGGCGACCCTCGGCTCGCCCGAGATCGCCGGCGCGTTGCTCAGGGCGGGCGTGAGTGCGCTTGGCGATTCCCGCATCGAGAACATCGAAGCGATGCGTCGCGCGCGCGTACCGGCGTCGATGACACTCCTGCGCTCTCCGATGCTCAGCCAGGCGGACCGCGTCGTAACCCACGCCGACGTGAGCTTCAACACCGAACTGGACGTCGTCAGCAGGCTCTCGACCGCCGCGCAGGAGACGAGGCGGACGCACGGGATCGTGCTCATGGTCGAGCTTGGAGATCTCCGTGAAGGCATCATGCCCGGCGATCTCGCCGACACCGTGCGTCAGACGCTGCGCTTCCCAAACATCGATTTCAGAGGCATCGGCACCAACCTCGCCTGCCGCAGCGGCGCGTCACCCGACGCCAGGAACATGGCTGAGCTATCCGCGCTCGCGGCCTCGATCGAGGCGACCTTCGGCCTGACCGTCGACATCGTGTCCGGCGGCAACTCCGCCAACCTCGACTGGGCCCTCAGCAATGCCGACACCGGACGGATCAACGATCTCCGTTTGGGTGAATCGATTCTGCTCGGTCGAGAACCGCTGCATCGCCAGCCGATCGACGGGCTGCACACCGACGCCATTACGCTCGTGGCCGAGGTGATCGAGTCGAAGGTCAAGCCGTCGCAACCCTGGGGCGAGATCGCACAAACCGCTTTCGGGGAGAAGCCACCCCCCTCAGACCGGGGCGACATCTCACAGACGATCCTCGCCATCGGGCGCCAGGACACCGATCCGAGCGGCCTCGAGTCGCCGCCCGGAATCGAGATCCTCGGGGCCAGCAGCGACCACCTCATCGTGGACTCAGGCCACAACCACTTCTCCGTAGGCGAGGAGATCGAGTTCCAGCTCAACTACAGCGCGCTGGTCCGTGCCATGACCTCACCGTTCGTCGCCAAGGTCGTGAAGGCCTATCCGAGCCGGATAGGCAATCGCTTTTCGAAGTTCCCCCTCCGCGCTACGTTTTCGGGTGCCTGGAGGGCACTGTCAACTTAGCGTCTGTCGAGCGAGACTTGAGCCGAATCAGCGGCCCGTGTCTGACTCATTCAGGCGCACGTCACCTCAGACCAAACAAGAAAGGAGCGTGCACGCAGCATCCGGTGGTTGGCTGGCCGCAGCAGATGCCGCCCGACCCTAAAGAGATTCAGGATGACTCCATGGACCGACAAGAATCGTTGCGCTTGAGCGGCGGATTTGAACCTTCGCATCTGTCGCTCCCGTTGTCGGGTTGGCTGATGGGAGACTTCAGCACGATTGTTGGCGTAGCGCCCTGTGTCGTGAACAACGGAAGGCATCACAACTCGATGCGCTGCGCTGTAGCTCCTCAGCTTGTCGGTCACCAGGCGCCGAGGTTCGCCTCCCTGGCCCTTCAAGAGCTTGCGAAAGAACCGCTTGGCTGCTCGCCGATCGCGACGCGGCTGGACGAGAATGTCGATGACGTCCCCGTCCTGATCGACAGCGCGCCAGAGATACTTCCGCTAACCCCGGATCGTCACAAAGAGCTCGTCCAGGTGCCAGATATCGCCTAGGCGACCTTCTCGCCGCTTGAGCTTTCGTGCGTACTCCGCACCAAACTTCCGAGACCACTGTCGGATGGTCTCGTAGGAGACGATGACGCCGCGCTCAGCCAAGAGGTCTTCGACATCTCGGAAGCTCAGACAGAAGCGGTAATAGAGCCAGACCGCGTGGCTGATGATCTCGCTTGGGAATCGGTATCCGCGATAGCTTGGTGTCATGGCGTTCATCGGCGTAGTCTGCCAGCTAACGCTTCAAGTTGACAGTACCCTCGCGAAGCTCGGCACGTTCGGTATCGGCGAACCGGCAGACTTCCACCAGTTTTGAATAGTACTCGTTCGCCCTCTCGACATCGCCGGCAAGCTCAGCAGCCCGAGCAGCGCCGTAAAGGGACCGGAACCGGTTGGATTCGCTTTGTCATCGGTGATCACTCCCCTCCATCGTGCTCCATTTAGCCTACAAAGAGCACCTCGCGTGGCACCGCGACATGAACGACGACTGCGGCTGGACCACGTATCAAAGGAGATACTGCCGACGCCTAAGGGTAATAAGTCTGGATCGGTCCGGCGACAGGGTACTCATTCCCGACCTTGCGGGGACGAAGGGTCTGCCGCGACGGACCACAGACTCCAGCCCAGGCCGATCAACGCCAGACCGCCCACACGGGGCAGCAGCTTCCCCACCAACAGCTCGGAGGGGATCAGCGCTATCAATCCGGCAACCACGAGCAGGACCGCCGGCCAGCGGCTCAGGAGAGCGGCTCGGAACGTGGCCACGCCGAAGGTGACGAAGCCGAGCACGAAGCCGAGCCCGCCGATGACACCGATGACATACGTCGGGCCCGTACTCTCGACCACGGTCCAGTCGACCTGGGGCGCGGCTCCGGAGAGCCGTGCGATATCCATGAAGAGGAACGACACGAACAGGACGCTGGCCATGACGGTGGCGACGAAGCCGAAGAGCCCGAGGACTCCGACACGGCTGCGTTGAACCGCGTAGAGACCGGTGAAGGCGAAGACCGCGAGAACGTAGCCGATCAGAACGAGCACGGCGCCGCTGAGGGAGTCGCGGTGAATGTCGAGGGTCCAGCCCACAATCAGGAGCAGGCCGGAGGCCATGGCCGCCACCGCGCCGCACCGGAGAGTGTTCGGAAGGGTCACGCTGGGACTTTCACAAGTGGAGTCGTGAGGCCGAGTCTACCCGGTTCCGCGCGCGCAGGAGCGAACACGGACCTGCCGTCAGGCGATCACGCACGAAAAGCATGGCACCTCCAAGTTTAGTCCGTCGAACGGTACGCTTCAGCGGCGCGCAGCGCCCACCGCCGCCAGATCAAGAATGTCGGCGTTGATCGTCTGCTGCAAAGCGCGTGTTAGATTGTCCTTTGCTAGATCCAACGACGCACATGTGCTCGGTACCGCAAGTATTCACCGGATAGGAAATCCCTTTTCAAGGTTCCCGCTCCGCGTTTCGGCGGAGGGTGCTTTGAGGCTTCCAAGTTGAGCGACTAGCCTGGTTGGACTGAGCTCTAGCACCCTGTCGAGGCAGGCGGAGAGGAGTGCGGCGTCGGCCCCCGGGGATTCTGCATTCTTGGGGCACAGTGGATCCAAGTTCGCGCGGTGGATCGCGGTAGAGGGCATCTCAGGCTGTCTGATCGAGGAGCTCGACCTCGTGCGCTGGTCCGTGGGTGAGAGGCTCGGGTTCCTGAGCCGAAAGCTTCAGACTCCGCCGGCTCGCCCGATGATGAATTGGGTCAGGTTGTTGAAATGACGCGGGGCGTCGCCGCGTGGATACATCGAGTCCAAGACCGCTCGCTGAGCCTCCTGCTGCTCGTCGGGAGGAAGGTGGGCAGTGGTCACACCCGCGAGAGCGTTCCACGCAGAATGAAAGTCGGGAAAGTCGAAGCCGAGCATCTCGGTCTCAATGTGAGCATCAATGCCCACGTCGGACAACTGCTGGAGAAAAGGTGTCGCATCGGCCAATGCACCCGGCCCCACGCCCGGAACCGGTGGAGGGCCAGCAAACCGACCGGCGGTTTGCTGAAAGAGGACAATGTCGCACTCCTCAGACCCTCCCCAAACGGTGGCAATCAACCGCCCACCAGGGCGCAACACCCGGGCGATCTCCCTAGCCGCGGCTGCTCGGTCAATCATGTACATGAGAGCGAGGGAGGACAGCACCACGTCACAACTGCGATCATCGGCGGGTATGCTCTCTCCGGACCCTTCGCGCAGAGTCACGTTGGTAAGACCGCGAGCCGCCATTCGACTTCGTGCCAAGTCGAGCATATCCAGGCTGATATCGACACCGATAACGTGGCCACCGGCACCAACGATCGCCGCGGCCCGTTCCGCTAGGGCGCCCGTCCCAGTCCCCAGATCAAGGACGCTCTCCCCTGCTGTCAACCGCGCCCGTGCAACGACGGCTTCGGCGACTGCAGCAAATCGGTGGTCGATCTCCCGAAGGTAGATCTCCGAGATGCGGTTCCACACCCCGATCTGCCACTCGCGGCCTTCTCGATCGCGTTCTGGCTCTATCATCGCGGCTTCTCCCCCTCTGTGATCCTCCTCGTGAACCCCGTCAGCTAACGGATCGCGAAGTCACCGGCGCCTCCCCAGCGGGGAGGCCGACCGAGCTCAGGAGACACGAGCCTACCGAAGCACATCAACGGCCCGGGGTGGCGTCCGGTGCAGTGAGTTGATGGGCGCGACTTGGCGCACTTGCTTCCGCTTCAGGAAGTCTTTGGCCTCGCGAAGCTCGGCACGTTCGGTATCGGCGAACAGGCAGACTTCCACCAGTTTTGAATAGTACTCGTTCGCCCTCTCGACATCGCCGGCAAGCTCAGCAGCCCGAGCAGCGCCGTAAAGCGACCGGAACCGGTTGGGAGCGTCCCGAAGCGCAGCTTCGAGCTCGGTCAAGGCCTCGACCGGGCGTTCCACCTCGAGCAACATCTCGCCCAGCAGTTCGCGCGCGGGGAGTATGGCGCCTGGCGTGGTGGGAGGCTTGTCCGTGCTGTCTTCCAAGTCGGCAGCGGAACGCATCATGGCCAGGGCCTCGTCTTTCTGCCCTTCTATCAGCGCCAACCAAGCCGCCACGGCGCCTCGCTGCGCCTCTACCAGGTTCGCCCAAAGCGTTTCATTCAGCCTGCCACCACCGACCTCTTCGCCATCGCTCTCTGCGCTGCCGAGGAGAACCTCCCGGCAACGTTCCAACTGCGCGATCGAATGCCGCGCGGCCGCAAGTTCTCCCGTGTGCACCGCACCCAACCCGCGGGCAAAATAGAGGGTCGCCTCCGCCCAGCACGACCTGCCCCCCCGGGAAACATCCGTCGGCACGGCCAGCGCAGCCGCCTCCTTCCACTGCCGCCGCTCCACCGTGTAGCGTGCGGGAATCGCATCGGCATTGTATTTGTGGTCCGAGTCTCTTAGCCTCGGTGTGACCTTCGGTAACTCCACCAGGATTCTTATTGCCTCGCCGTCCTGTGCCCCCTGCAAGTAAGCGTAGACCAGGTAGTCCATCGAGTGGACTTCCTCCTTCGCCCACCGGTCCTTGCGCGCCGCGGCTGCGGCGGCTTGGTTGGAGACGATGGACTCTTGCCAGAGACCGAGCCGGGTGAAGATGTGGGATGGCATGTGCAGCGCGTGCGGCGCGTCCGGAGCGATCTTCGAATACCGCCGTGCCGCTTCCAGAGCCCGCCCCGCCAGTGGCGGATAGTCATAACTGTGGATGATGTAATGCGCCACACCGGGATGATTCGGCTGCGTGGCAAAGATCTCTTCCAGAATGGTGCCCGCTTGCTTCTGGCGGCCATAAGTCTTGTCCGGCGGTGAGGAATACGCGGTCCCCAGCACGGCGAGCGCGTAAAAGATTGCCGCCTCTGAATCGTCCCCATACCGCTGGTGGAGCTCTTCCATTGCCTCTTCGTAGGCCATCAACCGGCTGAGATGGTCCACCTTGTCTGCATCCCGATAGAATTGCTCGAGAGCGTCGATGTAGCCGCGCTCGCGCTCCGAGATCTCACCTGCCGTCTTGGCTCTTTCCAGCGCAGCCAGCCCGACCGTCACATCCTCGAGGCCAGGTTTGTTCCACAGCTGACGGAAGCGGCTCATAGCAATTCCCCAGTAGGCCATGGCGCAACTCGGATCCTTCTGCGCAACCGCCGCAAACGCCTTCTCCGACCTTTGGTACCAGAAGGAGTGCAGCATCGCCACGGCACGATTGAAGTCCTCCTTCACCGCCGCCGTGCAAGAGGTGGAGAACACTGCCTGGCCAAGCTTCTGCGCGTCACCGGCGAGGTGCTGGTGTTGCTGCGCCCCTGCCACGTGGACTAGCGCGAGCAATCCTGCAAGAAGCAAACAGAGGCAATGGAGACGTTTCATGTGATACCTCCTCTCGTGAAAGGTTCTCGCACAGCCGCGCCCTGCGTCAACTGCGTTGTTGGACGTCGCTCTAGCATGAAGATGCGTCTAAGCGGAGCGCCCGGAGGTCCACAGCCGAGAGAAGGGCGCTTAGGCAATCGACTCGCGATGGGAGAATGCCCGTCGGAATAGAATCGGTGTGCAACACCGGGGGGCGCCATGCGTAGCATTCTCAAGATGACTCGGCAGCGAATCGATTCAGATCCCACATATGCGCGGGCCGCTCCTGAGTCACCTCGAGTGGGTTTTGGGCCCTTTCTCTTCGATCGTCGCGACAGGAGCCTGACCCGCAATGGCGCCGAGATCGAGCTGCCCGATCGCTCGTTGAGACTGCTCGATGTGCTGGTGCGGGATACCGGCAGTATGGTTTCCAAGGAGCGGCTCATCGAGGAGGTTTGGCACGGGGCGTGTGTCACCGACAGCTCGCTGACCGAAGCGATGAGTCGGTTACGCGGCGCTCTCGGCGATGGAGCTCGAGAACCCGAGTTCATTCAGACGGTTCACCGCCGTGGGTATCGGTTTATCACCCCGGTGAGAGATGCGGAACTCAAGACCCTGGACAGCGAACATCGGGGCGGGAGAAATCTTGCCCACTCGATCATGACTCTGGCGGCGGCCCTGCTCCTGGTGACAGTCGCCGTGATGGACCGGGTCGAGACATCGATTCGCAGCTTCGTGGCGAGCACGGCTCCCGCCGGACCGATCGACTTCGATCCTCTGCTGGG
>Ga0255057_10001415_pt1 | contig 13486 bp, 9 predicted proteins | sample Cases_109_6_MG_FD_189022 | JGI IMG/M metagenome (GOLD analysis project Ga0255057, IMG submission 189022) | Seawater microbial communities from Amundsen Gulf, Northwest Territories, Canada - Cases_109_6 | ecosystem: Environmental > Aquatic > Marine > Gulf | place: Canada: Northwest Territories... | reverse complement strand
CGGATCTCCCTGTCCACTCTCGGCCGCCCTGGGCCACGCTTGTGTCGGGAGAGCTCGGTCCAGTAGCTTCGAAAACGCTCGCGATGCCACTTCACGACGGTCTCCGGCTTCACAATGACTAGGCGTTCGGCCCAGCCGCTCCACGCTCTTCTCATCGCCACCCAGAATGCGCGGTCGGCGTCGTCGAGCTGCGGGCGAGGTCGCTTCTGCTTCAGCACCTCGACCTGCTGTTTCAAGGCAACGTTCTCGAGAACAAGATCGGACCGCGCCCGAAGAGTCACTCGAAGCCCTCGGACAAAGGGAGTGATGAGCAGGAAGAGAAGTCTGGGCATGGCTGCGCAGGTTGACGGAATCCGTTGTCGGACGCAACAGCCAGCCGCCACGTCGGAATATTTGTGCCGTAAGTCGTTGAATCTCCGGGCGGATCCATTCTGAGGAACGACACCCCCTCCGGCTACGGTGTTCTGGTCCAGCGTAGGGCGAGACCGATGGCGCGGCCGGGGGAGAGCGCTACCTTGCGGTCGGCGGAGTTGAAGTACTCCTCGTCGAGCAGATTGCGGCCGCTCAGAGTGAGGGCGAGGTCTTGACGCACCTGGTAGGCGAGCGACATCGAGAGCAAGCTGGCTGCGGGGATCGGTTTTTCGCCGGGACCGAAGTCGGTTCTTTCGGCCCTCTGTTCCCAGCGCCCCTCCCACACCCACTTGCCCGAGCTCCACTTGCCGCCGAGATAGCCGCGGTTGGCCGGGACATCGGCCAGGGGCTCGTTGTTGTCGTTTTCACCGTCGATCAGGTGACCGCCAAAGGAGAACGACCAGGCACCGTTGAATTGGTAGAAGCCTTCGAGCTCGACACCCTGGATAGTTCCCGAGACCAGATTGACAAAGGTCAGCAGGTCGGGCTCGATCTCGATGCGCTCGATGTAGTCGGAGATGTCGTTGTGGAAGAGGTAGCCGGACAGAAAGAGACTCTGCCCTTACCAGTGGAGACCGGCATCCAGATTGAGGGACCGTTCCGGCTCCAGGTCGGGATTGCCCACCACCTCTCCTCTGCCGGTGACGCCACTGAAGAACCGCTCGCTCAACGATGGAAATCGCAGGCCCGAGCCGGCGTTGGAGACAAACTCGAAGCCATTCCCCAGCGGCACCACCACACCCACGAACCCGCTACCGGCGGTGTTGGTGACGCTGGGCTTCTCCGCATTCGTCTGTCGATCCCAGGTAAAGCGCCCACCAGCCAGCACCACGGTGCTTCCCCAGTTCCACTCGAGAGCACCGTAGGCGGCCGCCTCGTCTTCCGTGCCGTCGTCGAGGGTCCGCTGCCGCAGCACCTCGCCGCTCGAGAGATCCTCGGTCACCTCGACGGCTTCCACCGACCGGCGCCCAAAGTAGTCGAGCCCAAATCGGGTCATTACCTTGGACCCCAGCCGAACTTGTTGCTGCCAGTTGAACCCGAGATCGAAGGCCGAGTTGTCGACCGAGCTCTCCGAGACCTCCCTCTCCACTACCTGGGTCTCAAGATCATTGGGATGGACCCAGGCATCGAGACTCCAGTCGGCCTCGGAGCGCATGGCGAAACGCACCAGCAGGTGGTTCTCCTCGGGGTAGATCGTGGTGCGGTCGGGGAAGTCGGTGTTGGCCTTGCCGATATCCCGACCTGCCGAGGCCACCGCCTGCAGGTCGTAGTCGTAGCGTCCGCTCGACCAACTCCCCTGGAGAGTGCCCGAGGTCTGCTCGAAGGCCGAATTGAGGGTCTCCCCCGCGGGGGTCTCGCTGTCGCCGGCCTGCCGGTGGGCCACACCCGCCGACCAGCCACCCTTTCCCCAGCCCGCGGCCAGATTCCAGGTGTTGCCCTGAGAAACATATCCGCTGGCGACCGACCAGTCGTCGAATCGACGGGGGAAGACCTGGACGACCCCGCCCAGAGCCCCCGAGCCCCAATAAGAGGACGACGGGCCGCGCAGCACGTCCACCGAGCCCATCAGCAGCGGATCCACAAAAGAGCCGGAAGCCCCCGCGCGGCGGTCGCTGACGATTCGCATCCCGGAGACCAGGGTCAGGACCCGCTGGCGCGACACGCCACGGATGGAGTAGGTCTGGAAGAGCCCACCCTGGCCGTTCTCCGACACACTCGGCACCTGGATCACCATCTCGGTCAGATCGGCGGGTGGGGCCACGCTGTCGCTCGGCTGGATGACACTGGCAGCCACGCTGACGGGCGAGAAGTTCTCCTCACCCCGGTTGGCCGACACTGCGATCTCCTCGTAGTACTCCTGTTTCGGTTGGAGGACCACCAGCAGCAGCTCTTCACTGCCGGCGGCGACACTCACCGATTGAGAAAGGAATCGGGGATGCGAGACGACGAGCTCTTGCGGCGGCTCGACCTCCTCCAGTCGGAACAAGCCCTCGGCATCGGTAAAGGTCACTCCCGAGCCGCCACCGAGCTCCACCCGGGCGTGCTCGATGGGGGTCCCCTCCGAGCTGACGACCGTTCCGGTGACCGCCGCCAGCAGCCCCGCGGATCCGATCAGCCAGAAGACGAGTCCAAGTAGTGTCGAGCGCACGGTCATCCTGTTCGTAGCGGGCCGCCGTGGGCCCGAGAAACGGGGCGTTTTTACCACTCCCATTGGCCCAAGTCGAGTACGTTGAAATGCCGCTGAGGTTTACCGGGCCTAGAGAGTACAATCCCGCCAGACCGCTTATCCGCGCGACTCGACACCGAGCTCGATCATGAACCCACCCACCACACCCTCTCTCGAGCTGCAAGAGGTGCGCAAGAGCTATGGTGACTTTGTCGCCGTGGATGGGATATCGCTCGAGGTTCTACCCGGGAGCATATTTGGTCTTTTGGGCCCCAACGGGGCCGGCAAGACCACCACGCTCCGCATGATCATGAACATCATCGCGCCGGATGCGGGAGTGGTGCTCTTCTTTGGCCGCCCCCGCACCGCCAAGGACCTCGAACGGGTGGGCTATCTGCCCGAAGAGAGGGGTCTCTACCGCAAGATGACGGTAACGGACCAGCTGACCTTTCTGGCCGAGCTTCACGGTTTGAAAAGGCGTCAGGCATTGCCGGCGATCGAGACCTGGCTCGAAAAGGTGGGTCTGGCCGAGTGGGCCAAGAAAAAGGTGGACGAGCTCTCCAAGGGGATGCAACAGAAGATCCAACTGGTGGGCACGGTGCTCCACGAGCCCGATCTGCTCATCCTCGACGAGCCCTTCTCGGGTCTCGATCCGATCAACCAGGCCCTGTTCAAGGATCTTCTGGGCGAGTACAAGGAGCAGGGCAAGACGGTCGTCCTCTCCACCCACGTCATGGAACAGGCGGAGAAGCTCTGCGATCACATCTGCCTCATCTCCCAGGGTCGGGCCATCCTCGAGGGCGAGCTCACCGCCATCAAACGCGAGCTGGGGGGCAACTCCTTTCGCCTGGTGGCCGAGGGCGAGCTCGGTCGGCTGGATGACCTCCCCGGTGTCGAGCAGGTAGTTCCCCACAATGGCGTGGTCAAGCTCCTCCTCCACCCCGAGGCCAGAGGATCGGAGGTGCTCAAGGAGATCGTCCAGTTCCTCACCGTGCACGAGTTCCGTTCCGAGGAGCCCGAGCTCGAGGAGATCTTCATCAAGGCGGTACGGGATGCGTCTGAGAGCCGTTAGGATCATCACCAAGCGCGAGTACCTGGCGCGGATCCGGAGCAAGGCCTTCTGGATCAGCACCATCGCCCTGCCGGTGATGATGGCCGCCTGGTCGATCCTGCCGGGGTTGATGATCGCCAAGACCAAGGCGCGCCAGCATCTGGCGGTGGTCGACGCCACCGGCCGGATCGCCGGCCCGCTAACCAAGAAGCTCGAGGAGTGGTCCGAGCGCACCGCCCAGCAGGTGAGCTTCGAGATCGAAGTGCTGGAGACGGGACCCGACCGCGAGACGCAGCGTGCCGAGCTCGATAAACGGGTGCTCGAAGACGAGATCGCGGCCTGGCTCTGGATCGACCAGGAGCTGCTGGACGAGGACCGGGTGGAGTACCACGCCGAGAGCGTCGCCAACATCATCACCCAGGAGACGCTGGCCAGCGCCCTGTCGGCCGTGGTGCGGGAGGTGCGGCTACAAGAGGCGGGCTACGACGCCGAGGCGATCGCCGAGCTCAGCCGCTCGATCGATCTACAGACCGTTCGGCTCTCGGAGGAGGGCAGTCGAGAAGAAGGAGGGCTGGGCGGCCTCGCCCTCGCCTTTGGTCTCTTCATGATGCTCTACATGACCACCCTCATCTACGGACAACAGGTCATGCACGGTGTGCTCGAGGAGAAGAGCTCACGGGTGGTCGAGGTGGTGTTGTCGGCGGCGCAACCGATCGAGCTGATGGCCGGCAAGCTCATCGGCATCTGTCTGATCGGTCTCACCCAACTCGGCATCTGGCTCGGCACCGCAGCCGTCCTCACCGCGCCCGGCTTTGTCGCCGCCATGGCCTTTATGCCCGAGGGGGTCACCCTCCCCACCATCTCGCTCCCCCTCGTCATCCATTTCCTGTTGCTGTTCTTGCTGGGATACTTCTTCTACGCCACCTTCTACGCCATGATCGGCTCGGCCTTCGACAACGTCCAGGATGCCCAGCAGATGGCCGGCGTGGGGATCATTTTTGTCGTCCTCCCCTGGATCTTCTTTATCCCGGTTTTGAACGACCCCGACTCCACCCTGGCCGTGGTCACCTCGCTGATCCCCGTCTTCACACCCTTCCTCATGATGCTCCGCATCGCGGTCAAGATGCCGCCGGCCTGGCAGATTGCCCTTGGCTATCTCCTCACCTTTGCCCTGTGCGTAGGGATGATCTGGCTCTGTGCCCGGGTCTACCGCACCGGCATCCTCATGTACGGCAAGAAACCGACCTTCAAAGAGCTCTGGCGCTGGATGCGCTACACCTAACACCTCTCGTCTTCGAATCGGAGCGAGAGGTCCCGGCACCAGGAACGGCGGTGAGAAGGTCGGGTCAGGGCGAGCCGAGCGACGGCCGTCATCCTGTCTACCAGTGTGTCTCGGTTAGATAGCGCGCGATCAGGCTGTAGATGTGGAGGCGGGTGCCCTCCCCTTCTTTGATCGAGTGGGTGCGATTGGGATAGACCATCATGTCGAACGGTTTGCCGAGCTCGATGAGACGGTTCACCAGTCGCTCGGTCCCCTGATAGTGGACGTTGTCGTCGGCGGTGCCGTGGATAAGAAGGAGACGACCCTCCAGCCCCTCGGCAAAGTTGATCGGCGAGCCGAGCCGATAGCCCTCCTCGTTGTCTGCGGGCAGCCCCATGTAGCGCTCCTGATAGACGGTGTCGTAAAGCGTTTGATCCGGGACCGGCGCCACCGCGACACCCACCTTGAAGACCTCGGGGAAGCGGAACATACAGTTGAGGGTGTTCGAGCCGCCGCCGCTCCACCCCCAGACGGCCACCCGTGTCGGATCGACATAAGAGCGCTTTCCAGCCAGCGCCTGAACGGCCGCCGCCTGATCCCGGGATGAGAGATCGCCGACCGCTCCATAGACGATCTTTCGCCAGGCCACGCCCTTGGGTGCTGGTGTGCCCCGGTTGTCGAAACTGACAACTACGAATCCCTCGTCGGCGATGGCGCGATGAAAGAGCATGCGGTCGCCGCCCCAGCGGTCGACGACTGTTGTTCCGGCGACCTCCCCATAGACAAAGACGAGCACGGGGTATTTCGCGGCGGGATCAAAGTCGCGCGGTTTGAGCATCCAGGAATCTAAAAAGACACCCTTTTCTATTTCGGTCTGGAAAAACTCCACGGGGGGCTCGACGATGCCGGTCAATTTGCCCCGCAGCTCGGCGTTGTCGACCAGGACCCGGACGGTCTCATGCGCGGGCAGACGGACGAGATCGACCACCGGCGGCTGGTCGAATCGCGAATGGGTGCGAAAGGCGAACCTGCCGTCGGGGGAGAGGTCGTAGCTGTGGGTGCCGGGCTGCTCGGCTGGTGTCACCCGCTCGGGTCTCCCGGAGCCGTCGACCGGTGCACGATAGAGGTACTTCTGGGTGGCGTTGTCGGGTGAGGCGATGAAGTAGAGCCACTCCTGCGAGTCGTCCATCCCCACGATACTCAACACATCGGCGTCGAAGCGGGTGATCAGCTGGTCACCCGCGCCGTCTCTGCGCACCCGATAGGCGTGCCGCCAGCCGTCCTTTTCACTCAACCAGACAAACTCCCGGGAGCCCTCTAGCCACTCGAGGTCGTCCATGACTTCGACCCAGGTATCGGACTCATCCCGATGGGCGCGCACGACCTTGCCGGTGGCGGCATCGGCGAGCAGCACGTCATTGGTGTTCTGGAGTCGGTTCAGATGTTGGAGGACGAGGGTCTCGGAGTCATCGGCCCAGTCCATGCGTGCTATGTAGGTGTCCCGTGGATCGCCGGGCACCTCCATCCAGCGCGTCTCGCCACCGCCCGCGCTCACTACCCCGATGCGGACGGCCGAGTTGGTCGTCCCGGCCTTGGGATAGGGAATGAGAGTGATCTCCGGATAGAGAGTACCGGTGTTGTTGATCAGGGTAAATTTGTCGATGCCGCTCGAATCGAAGTGCCAAAAAGCGATGTGTTTGCCATCCGGGCTCCAGCGGAAGCCGTCACGGACCGAGAACTCCTCTTCGTATACCCAGTCCGAAGTGCCGTTGATGGTGGTCTCCGAGCCATCGCTGGTGAGGGCGATGATCTCCCCGCTCCCGACCTCTTCGACATAGAGGTTCCTCTCCCGTACGTAGGCCACCCGGGTGCCGTCGGGTGAGAACTTGGCGAACATCAGGGTCGAGGGCTCGGCTTCGCCGCCGAGCTTCACCAGCTCACCACTCTCCAGGTCCATGACCCAGTAGTCGCCGCGGGTGTTTCGCCGCCATACCCGCTGGGTATCGGTGAAGATCAACAGTCGTTTCTTGTCCTCCGACCAGGCGTAGTCCTCGATCTCGAAGGCTTTGGTCTCCCCCTCGGGGACAAGGCGGGAGGCCTCGATGAGGACTTCTCTCTTGCCCGACGCGGTTTCGTAGCGGACGAGGTCCTTGGCCTCGTCCACGGTTTCCGAAGACTCGAGAGTCGTGTAGAAGGCTCCCTCGTCCTGCCACTTCGCCGGGCCAAAGGTCTCCGGCTCGAAGTCCTCGTCGGCAAAGATCCGCGCGAGCTTCCCCTCGAGACCGCTCGGCTCCTCCCCGGCCAACGCCCCAGCGAAGACCGCCAGGCCGACACAGATCAACAACAACATCGACGAACGCGAAATGATCGCCCTCGAATTCATTGGATTCTCCCTCCAGTACTCAGCCAAACAACAAGAACAGGACGTGACCAAAGACACCGGCGCTGAGAGCACCGGCCAAGTGGGTCAAGATGGCGACGTTGGTCAGGTCGCGCTCCTTGATCCCGTCCATCATGCCGACGTGGGTGCTCAAGAAACCCGCCATACACATGCCGATGGCGGTAAAGACACAGATCTCCTTGACCCCGATGATGCCACTGTCGAGAAACTTTGGCACCAGCGCCAAGGCGGCTCCCACCGATCCCAGCGAGGTCACGGGGAAGGCGATGGCTTCGGGATTCGAAAATCCGAACAGAGGCTCGATGATGAAAGAGAGCTTCTCACCGATCCAGGGAAAAAAGGCTATCCCTTCGTAGGCGCCACCGGTATAGACCCCGTCCTTTGCACCATAGGCCAGCATCATGACCATCGTGCAAATGATGAGGATGCCGGGCATGATGTCGAGACCGGTCTGGACACCGTGGGCGCCGCCATCCAGCAGCGACTGGAGGGCCCGCTGGGCCACGTTGCCCTTTCGCACCTCCCGGAAGCGCAGAATGTCGTAGCCCTCTTCCTCTTCGGTGAGGACAGCCTCTTCGGCCCCGTACTTTCTCTTGCCGAAATAGCCCATGAGTCGGATGCTGACAATTCCGCCGAGTATCGCCCCGATGTTGCCCAGCAGGACGGCCCTCCCCAGCGGCTGACCCGACGAGGACTGGGCCAACATAAAAGTCGTCACGATGAGACCCATCCCAAAAACGGTGCCCAGGTTGACCAGGGTCGTCAGTTGCCACCTCTTGAGGTACTTGAGGAACTCCTTGTCGTCGGCCAGGGGCATGATGGCGGGATTGTCCGACAGATAGGTCGCCACGACGCCGATCGAGGTGGCTCCCGGCAGGCCAAACAGCGGCCTCATCAACGGCGAGAGCAGCCGGTTGGCGATGTTGACGATGCCAAACTCCGAGATAAAGGCGGTGAAGGCGCCGGCGAGAACGATCACCGCCATCAGAAACAGCACGGTGTTCAACAGCAGGTCGTGAGCCGTCCCCATCATGGTCTTGAACATGTGGGCAAGACCCATCTTCCAGGCAAACAACGCGAACAAGCCCCCCACGATGACCAGGGCGACGATGGTCTCCGTGGTAATCGCCTTGACGATCTTTCTGTCCGATCCCTGGCCGCGGGCCGGCTCTTCTCGCTTGACTCCGAACGCCATCTGTCCGATCCCTCAGGGCTGCATCAGATCGAGCACCGCCGCGGTCATCGCGGTCACCCCGGTGCGGATGGCCGGCTCGGGGAAGACGGTGAACTCGGCCGAGTGGAGTGGTGGCAGCTGCTGACCACGCTCAGCGTAGTCCTCGACCCTGGCCGGCTCGACGGCCCCGAGCCACATGAGGGTGATGGGAATCTCCCCTTCGATGCCGTAGCGTGCAAAGTCCTCACCGGCCATGACCGGCTCGACCCACCTCACCCGATCCTCACCCAGGGTTTGTGTAAGGACTGCGGCCAGTCGCTTGGTGAGCTCAGGATCGTTGTAGGTGGAGGGCGTGTACTCCTCCTCGGCCAACTCCACCACGGGAAGAAGCTCGTCGGGAAATCCGGCGGCGCGCGCCGTGTCCTCCGCCACCTGCCGGATCGAGGCCAGCACCTGCTCCCGGACCTCGGGCTTGTAGGTGCGCACCGTCAGCTGGAGACGCACCTCGTCGGGGATGATGTTGTGCTTGGTGCCGCCGTGGATGGAGCCCACGGTGACCACCGCCGGATCGAAGGGGGAGACCTGACGACTGACGATGGGCTGCAGGTTGACGATCACCTGGGCGGCCAGCATCACCGGGTCTTTGGTCTTGTGGGGATAGGCCCCGTGCCCACCTCGGCCCCGGATGGTGATGTCGACCGAGTCGACGTTGGCCAGGGCATAACCGGAGACCATTCCCACCTTCCCCGCCGGCATCTCGGCATTGGCATGGAAGGCGAGTGCATATTCCGGTTTTGGGAAGCGCTCGAACAGACCGTCGTCCAGCATCGCCCTGGCACCCGCCCCCCGCTCCTCGGCCGGCTGGCCGATCATCACCAAGGTCCCCCTCCACCGGTCCTTGATCCGCGTCAGCATCCGCGCCGTGCCGACAAAGGTCGTCATGTGGAGGTCGTGACCACAGGCCTGCATCACCAGCACTTCGCCGCCGCTGTCGCTCACGCCTGTGGCCCGACTGGCATAGGAAAGACCGGTCTTCTCTTCGATCGGCAGAGCATCGAGGTCGGTGCGCACCATGACCGTCGGTCCGTCACCGTTTCGCATCACTCCCACCACTCCGTAGGCGACCCGCCCCTCGACACCGTAGTCGCCCACCTCTTCGGTGACCTCGAAGCCAAGTTCTCGAAGCTCTCGCGCCACCAACGCCGCACTTTCCTTTTCCTGATAGGAGAGCTCGGGACTGGCGTGAAGGTGCTTGTAGATCTCCACCAGGGAATCGATTTCCGCTGCTACCTGCTCCTCCAACTCGGCCGCAGCAGCGGGCAGGACGGTAGATATCAGCAACGCACAAAGAAAAGACGCAACCCACAGCTTTGAAAATCTCAAGGGATCCTCCTTCCGGCTCGTCTCACCAGCACCCCGATCTTGAAACAGCTCGGCCCCGAGGGCAAGGGGCCGGGCACCACGAACCGTCCGTGAGGCCGGCAGAGACGCCGGCCGCTTCGATTCTCCCGTAGTTGGCTCCAGTCGACGGGTGTGCGAGCATCTAGTCGTCGAAAGGAGGAGCGATGCGATACCTGACAGGAGTGGTTTGTCTGGTTCTGATGGCTGCCTGGGGTTGTGCCCCGGCGGAGGAACCGGGTGCCGGGGAGGAAGCGGCCGTCACCATGGAGGTTGCGGGTCTGCCGGTGGCCGCCGACATCGAAGAGCGCCTCGAGCGTTACGCGCCGACCGAGATGACCGCCGATCTTTCAGGTGTGCCGGAGGAGGAGCAGGCGGTGCTGGTCGAGCTGATCAAGGCCGGTCAGCTCATGGATGAAATCTTTCTGCGCCAGGTGTGGGTGGACAATCCCGAGCTCCAGGTAGCGGCGCTGGATGCCGGCGGCCCACTGGCGACCTTCTACAAAGTCAACTTCGGTCCTTGGGACCGGCTGGCGGAGATGGAGCCCTACATCGGCGCGATGCCCCACCCCGGCGGGGCCGGCTACTACCCGACCGACATGAGCAGCCAGGAGCTCGAGGTCTGGATCGAGGAGCACGCGGAAGACCGTGAGGCCCTCCAGGGTCTCTTTACGATCGTCCGCCGGGAGGGAGACGGGCTGGTGGCCATTCCCTACTCGGTGGCCTACCGCGAGTGGCTCGAGCCGGCGGCCGAGCATCTGCGTCGAGCGGCGGAGCTCACCGGCAACGATTCGCTCAGAACCTACCTCGAGGCCCGGGCCGATGCCTTCTTCAGCGACGACTACTACGAGAGCGACAAGGACTGGATGGAGCTCGACTCACCGGTCGAGGTCACCATCGGACCGTACGAGACCTACGAGGATGGGCTCTTTGGCTACAAGGCGGCCTTCGAGGCGTTTGTGACCGTCACCCTGCCCGAGGAGTCGGCGGCCCTCGACCGCTTCAAGGGTCAGCTGCCATGGCTCGAGCGCAACCTGCCCATTCCCGACGAGCACAAGAACTTCGACCGGGGCACCGAGAGTCCCATGCGGGTGGTGGACGAGATCTACGTCGGTGGTGACAGCAAGGCGGGGGTCCAGACCCTGGCCTTCAATCTGCCCAACGACGAGCGGGTGCGTGAGGAGAAGGGCTCGAAAAAAGTAATGCTGCGCAACGTCTTGAGGGCCAAATACGACAAGATCCTGGTACCGATCGCCGAGCGCGTCCTGGTCGCGGATCAGGTCGACTCCACCTCTTTTGAAGCCTTCTTCGCCGAGAGCCTCCATCATGAGCTCTCACATGGCCTGGGGCCCGGCAAGATCACGCTAGATGGCCGCGACACCGAGGTCCGTCTCGAGCTCAAGGATCTCTACTCGACCCTGGAGGAGGCCAAGGCGGATGTCATGGGGATCTACAACATCCTGGCTCTGATCGAAAAAGGTGAGATTCCCGCCGAGCTGCGCGACACCCTGGAGGCCACCTATGTGGCGGGTCTCTTCCGTTCGGCCCGCTTTGGTGTACACGAAGCCCACGGCCGGGGCGTGATCTCCCAGTTCAACTATCTGCTGGAGAAGGGTGCTCTCGAGGTCGATGAGGAAGGTCGTTTTCGAGCGGTCTCGGAGAGCTTTGCCCAGGGCATCACCGATCTGCTCGCCGACATGCTCATGCTGCAGGCGACCGGCGATTATGAGGGGACGGCGCGGTTTCTGGAGACCTACGGTCGGCCGTCGCCGAGCCTCTTGGGAGCCATCGACCGGCTGGACGATGTGCCGGTGGATATCCGGCCGATCTACACCACCGCGGAGGATCTGGTACGCAATAGCTGAGCCAGCAGTTAGCTGGGTGTCAGGACTCGGAGACCGGCTTTGGTCGCGGCTTCCGCCAGACCGGTGTCGTAGACAACCATGGCCTCGATATCCAGCGCCAGCGACAGGGCCGAGGCCAGGTGGATCGCATCCAGTGAGCGCAGGTTCTCAGGCTCGAGGCTCGCAGCCTTTTCCAGAATGGCGGAGTCGACCCTGACGAGATGAACCGCCGCCACGACCGCCGCCGCTCGGTGGTGCACCTCCGAATCCGGAGATGCTCGCCGAGCGGCGCGGACAACCTCGACCGTTGCGAGCTCGCTCGAGATCGGTTGGACTTCCTTCCTCAAGAGTTTCAAAAGGGCCGGGCTCTCGGCCTCCGGCAACACCAGCTTCACCAATGCCGAGGAGTCGAGATAGATCGGAGTCCCGGGCAAGTCAGACCTCCTCCCGCTGCTCGCGCAAGGCTTCGCTGATCGGCATATCAACCGGACGTTCCGGCGGTAGGCCCAAACGCGCGAGGTCCAGGCGGGCCGGGGTCGCACGGCCGGACGCGATGAGCCGATCGATCAACTCCGATTCCTCCGGCAGCGGCCCGAGAAGCGCCACCTGCCGACCCCGGTCGGTGACCCGAAAGGCCTCTCCGGACTCCACCCGGCGCAGGTACTTGCTCAGATTCTGACGCAGCTCACGAATACCCACGGCCGTCACCCTCGACATGTAGCACATTGTAGCACATCGCCCACGACCCCTCCTCTCGCCATATCGAGACGGATTCTGCAGCCCAATTCGCTCATCAGACCCCGGCCAAGAAACAGATCACCCCTGCGCCGAGCGGCACGGGGGTGATCTCTTCGGCCCGCAACCGGCCGCCTATTCAAGCACGTGAATGTTCCTCTCGGCTCCCATCTCCTTGAGGATCTTGGGCCACACGGTGACGCTGACTTCTCCGAGATGGGCCTTGCGCAGCAGCAGCATGTAGGTGCGCGACTGCCCGATCCCACCACCGATCGACAGGGGGATCTCGTCGTTGAGGATCCCCTGGTGGTAGGGGAGATCGAGGAAGTCGAGTTGACCGCTCAACTCGAGCTGCAGCCTGAGGGTCTCCTTGGTGACGCGGACGCCCATCGAAGTGAGCTCGTGACGCCGCCGGGTCACCGGGTTCCACACCAGAATGTCGCCATTCAGGCCGTGCATCGGCTTGCCATCCTTGGAGACCGTCTCGGTCACCCAGTCGTCGTAGTCGGCGGCTCGCATCTCGTGTGGGTATCCGTCCGCGAGCGGCCAACCGATGCCGTAGATGAAGATGGCCGGGTACTTCTGGATGATCTCGGTCTCGCGGGCCTTGCGGGGCAGATCGGGGTACATCTCGAGGATCTCCTCGGCGTGGAGAAAGGTGAGCTCCTCGGGCAGGTCGGGGTACTTTTCGGTCTTGAGCTTGGGGAAGTTCTGGTGCAGGAAGACCTCGGCCCCCTTGATCACCTTCCAGATTCTCTGGACGATACCGGTGAGAAAGTCCAGGTTTCTCTCTTCTGCGGTCATCACCCGCTCCCAGTCCCACTGATCGACATAGGCCGAGTGGTCGTGATCGAGAAAGTAGTCCTTGCGCACCGCCTTCATGTCGGTGCAGATCCCCTCACCCGGCTGACAGTCGAACTGCTTGAGCGCCGGCCGCTTCCACTTGGTAGCCGCTTGGACCACCTGGGCATCGATGGGGTTCTTGTCGTGGTCGTTGGTGATGTGGAATTGGATCGGGGTGCGCGATCCGTCGCGGTCGAGCAT
>Ga0255057_10001413_pt1 | contig 13495 bp, 13 predicted proteins | sample Cases_109_6_MG_FD_189022 | JGI IMG/M metagenome (GOLD analysis project Ga0255057, IMG submission 189022) | Seawater microbial communities from Amundsen Gulf, Northwest Territories, Canada - Cases_109_6 | ecosystem: Environmental > Aquatic > Marine > Gulf | place: Canada: Northwest Territories... | reverse complement strand
CGATCGCCGCCGTAACACCATGGTCTCGATGCTCAACGATGTCCCGGGAGTGGAATGCGCCGCCCCAGGGGGGGCCTTCTACACCTTTCCCAACGTATCGGGCCTGCTCGGGGTCGACCTGGCGGGCACCACCGCAACGTCCTCGCTGGAGCTTGCAGCGCTGCTGCTTGACGAGATCCAGATCGCCGTCGTCCCCGGCGAGGCATTTGGTGCTCCCGGCTATGCCCGCCTGTCGTTTGCCCTTGCCGACGACGATCTCGAAGAGGGCCTCGGTCGCTTGCAGCAACTCGCCGGCTAGGTCTCCCCGGTGGTCAGAAACCGAATGGCATCCCGATAGCCATCCACACCGCGCCCGTAGATGGTCTTGGCGCACACCTCGGCGACGACCGAGTGCCGGCGCCACTCTTCCCGAGCCGTGATGTCGGAGAGGTGGACCTCGACGGTCGGGATCTCGATCGCCTCGATGGCGTCCCGAATGGCATAGGAGTAGTGGGAGTACGCACCGGGGTTGATCACAACGCCGTCGGCTTCGTCCTTGGCGCGGTGCAGCCGATCGATGATGTCGCCCTCGTGGTTCGACTGGTAGGCGTCGAGAGTGGCACCGGCCTCCGCCGCCCATGACACACAGGCGCTTTCGATGTCGGCAAGGGTGGAGTCGCCGTAGATCTCCGGCTGGCGGGTTCCGAGGAGGTTCAGGTTTGGGCCGCTGATGAGGACGATGTTCATGGCAGAAGTCTCGGCGGTTGATCGATCCGAAGCAACCGCGAATTGCGTTATCAGCGTTTCGGCCGCGGCGACCGTGTCGGCAGAAAGCGATTCTTCCTCAACCACGAACTCCTCCTGCAGCCGGGTCACGATCGCATCGATGACCGTGCCCGGGCGCAGCCCCGGGGTCGAGTCCACAAGTGCCCCCACCGTTGCCGGGTCCCATTCGAGGCCGAGGGCGTCGTACACGGGAACGAGGGCGTTGCGCACATCGCCGGCACCGTCGACGACGATCACCCCGCCAATGTGTGCCGCCGACCTCGTCAGGCGCTGCCCGATCCCGGCGACCTTGGCGGTCCCCACATGGATGCTGAAATCGCCCGGGCAGTATTCCCCCGGCACGGCACCGATGGCTGCCTCGATGCCGAGCGAGCCAAACGCGTCGACCAACACGTTTGCCACGGCGGCGAATCGAGCGCGAATGCCCTCGATGGGGCTTTCCACCGGCACAACCCACGAGATGGCAACGGTCCCCTCGTGGAACGCGGCGGCCCGGCCCCCGGCGAGCCGGACAAACGGTTCGAATCCGGCAGCGCGGGTAGCGGCAACCGCCGTGCTGAAACCCCGAGTGGAGACGTCGCGCTTGCCGAACGCGATCGATCGCCCGGGGATGGTGAGGCGAAGCGTCTCGGTCCTCGAGCCGCGGTCGGCGTCGCCAAGCAGTACGCGTGAGACCGCAGTGTCGAGGCTCATGCGGCCCGGAAAGCCGTCGCGGACGAGGCGTATGGTCCGCTCCGGCATCAGCAAAGCGTAGGCCGGGTACGGTCAATACAGGCCCGGGAGTGGCAAACTCCACCCGTGACCAGGATTGTGCCAAGGCTGTTCGGAGTCGCCGCGATGCTGCTCGTCCTCTCCTCCTGCGGAGAGTCGGGCCCGCTCGACGGGCTCGGTGATCGATCGACCGAGTTTGTTCGAATCGGTGTCGAGGCCACGACCACAACCGAGGCCCGGGTGGTATTCCTGGTGGCCAACGAGGGCCTGGTTGGTAGTGGCGACCTGCTGTGGACCAACGACGATCTCGGCGGCGGTGGGCTCAGCGAGCCCCCGGTCGTGATCCGCGGCGTATGGAGTCGTCAGATCGGCAGTCGTTTCGTCCAGGCCAGTCGGGGCGAGATTGCCGCTGCCATGCCGACCATCCGCTTTCCCAGCCTGGTCTCAGAGGACGTGAATTGGATCACGAGCCAGCTGGTCTTTGACCCGGTCACCGGAGAGCTCGACGGCAACACGTCGGCAGCCTTCGGGCTGTGGTCGGTCGAGCCCTATACGGTCACCGAGGGCCAGCTTGGTGTTCTCAGGGTGGGCTCGGCTCCCGGCGATGTCGGGGCGGGCCGGAGCGACACGGTCCCGATCCTCGTCCCCGATGGGGTCAACCTCGGCTGGACCGAGGGCGGATTGCGCTACGAGATGTTCTGTCGGGCTTCGATTCCCGACGCGGTCTGTGAGGCCATCATCGACTCGTTCGCTCCGCTGTCGACGCTGCTCGCCTCCTGAGCGTGCGTCTCGCTGTCATCGCCATCCTGGTCGTCGCCCTCGCCGGTTGCGCTGAATCGGCCCTGACGAGCACCGAGTACCGCGATCTCCTCTCTGAACGCTCGGCGGCCTTCGCCCTGGAAGCGGAGGAGCTGCGCTCAACCCAGCTCTTCGGGCTCGAGCGTGCGGTCGACGATCTTGTCAAGGAGCTGGCGGGCGGCGAGCTCGAAGCCGCCGTCATCGCCGAGACCGGGCGGAGCAGCGCCTCACTGTTCGCCAGCACCGCAGACGCGGTTGGGCGCTACGCCTCCGATCTGGCGGCAATCGAGCCACCGGCGGCAATGCTCGCGCCGCACCTCGAGTTCGTCGACGCTCTCCGGCTGTCGATAACCGGGGTTGGCGCAACGATCCAGGCCCTGGCCGGGGCGTCATCGTTCGATCAGATCGAAGCCGCCATCGGTGGGTCGACGTTCAACGACACGCAGTACCGGGTCGATACCGCCTGCCGCAACCTCGAGATGGCGATGACGATCGAGGGCATGACCGTCGATCTGCAGTGCCGGGACCGTTGAGGTATGCAGACGAACTATCGTTGCGCCAATGGACGACGAACCGACGAGTGATGCTGAGACGGCCGCCGAAGGCGGAGATTCGCCACCCGAAACGACCAGGGTCGTCGTGACCGAGCCCGCCGACGCCGGCACCGCGGCCTCCGCTCCCTACTGGGCAGGGGCATACTCGTCGATCGTGCGCCTCGGTGCCGGGCTGGTTGGCACCGTCCTCGATCGCGCTCAGGATGCCGGCTCCTCACTCCCAGAGGATCCGGCGCCGGATGCTGAAACCATCGAGCCGGTTTCAGACGGTGATGTTCTCGGATCTGTGGTGTTTGGGTTTGCCGCCGATCTCCCCAACCGGATCGGACGGGTAACCAGCTCGGTCACCGAGAACAGTGGTCCCGTCCGGAGCCTGGCGGCCTGGAGCTGGCGGATCACTGCGGCAAGCCCCATCGGCTGGATCATTGCCAAGCCCGTCGATGCGGTGCGCGATCGCGTCGACGCCGAGACCGAGCGGTTGGCCGCCATCGGTCGCCGCGAGTATGCCCAGGGACGCGTCCTCTTCGAGAACGTGGTGGACAACGCTGTCGACGGAGTGCTTGACAATGTCTCCGAGAGCCAGGCGCTCAACGACCTGATTCGGGAGCAGACGCTTGGAATCGGCGGCGCCGCCATTCGAGAGGTTCGGGAGACCGGGGCTGCTGCCGACAGCCTGACCGACTCGATTGTCCGCAAACTGCTGCGCAAGGAACCGCGCTTGTTGCCGCCCAAGGTGGAAGGCGGGGCGGAATGACCGGCCAGGAGAGCTACAACGAGCTGGATGGCCGTGTCGCCGGCTTCGTCTCGCGGCTCGTGGCGTTCTCCATCGACGCGGTGTTGATCACGATCCTGGTCGGTTTCATCTTCTGGGTCGTGACCGTGGTCGAGTCCGTGTTCGAGACCTTCCTGCCGAGAAGTTTCGACCTGGCTGGGGCGTACGTGTTTGCCATCCCGTTCATCATCGGGCTCTACTACGTGGGCCTGTGGGCACTGGTCGGCGCGACCATCGGCAAGGGGTTGCTCGGACTGCGAGTCGTTCGCGCCGACGGATATCCACCGACTATCGGGCGGTCGCTCATCCGCTTCATCGGATACGGCTTGTCTGCGATCGTGTTCTTCCTCGGCTACATCTGGGTCCTGTTCGATGAAGATCGCCGTGCCTGGCACGACGATCTGGCGGGCACCTGGGTCATCTACGACTTCCAGCGCCACCAGCAGGGCGAGGTGTACTCGCATCGGATTGAAGAGGGCTGACGCCGCCGTGCTGGCGTTGATCATTGTGGTTGCCGGCTGTGCCACGGCGAGGGATTCGGGTGAGTCTCACGAGGGATGTGCCGACGTGATCGCCGCCGATATGACCGTGCAGGGAAGCATGTATCTGATCTCGGCCACGGTCTCGTCTGCGGATACCGGCTGGGACAAGTACGCCGATGCCTGGGTGGTTCGCACCCCAGGAGGTGAGCTCCTCGGGACTCGCCAGCTGGCTCACCCCCACGTCGACGAGCAGCCGTTCACCCGCTCGCTCGGTGGTGTAGTGATCCCGGAGGGGATCGACACGGTCGAGATCGCGGCTCGTGACTCGGTCGATGGATTCTGCGGCTTGGTGGTGGTGCTCGCGGTTCCGTGAGCCGCGGCTAGTCCGCAGCCCGATCCAGGAACCTCACAATGTGCTCGGCGACCTCCTCGCCGCGATCCTCCTGGAGGAAATGGCCGGCGCCCTCGATCAGGGTCAGCTCGGCGGCTCCCGGGATGCGCTTGACGAACCGCTCACCGATGGCAGGCTGAAACACCGGGTCCTCGGTGGAGAAGATCACCGCCGCCGGTCGATCCCACTCGGCGAGCGCGTCCCGAACCGCCGACATCTCCGCGGCGCCGGTGGACTCGGTGTCCAGGGGCACGATGAGCGGGAATCGGTGGGCGCCGACCTTGTATTGTTGGTCGGGGAACGGCGCTTCGTAGCCGGCGAACACCGACTCTGGCCAATCCGTGACCGCAGCGCGCGACATGATGAAGCCGACCGGAAGATCGGGGGTGCGCTCGGCGAAGGAGCGCCAGGCCATGAACCCCTCACTCATCGGCACGTGGCCGGAGAACAGGCCGGTGTTGAGTATGACCAGCCGGGTAAAGCGGTCGGGATTCTCGACCGCCAGACGAATCCCGATCGGCCCACCCCAGTCCTGACCAACTGACGTCGCGTCGTGCAGATCGAGAGCCTCGATGAGCGTGGCCATGAATTCGACGTGGCGGTCGTAGGTGTAGAAGTCGGGGTCGGTTGGCTTGTCCGACTTGCCGAAGCCGGGGTAGTCCGGGGCGATGACCCGGTATCCGGCTTCGGTGAGCACCGGGATTATCTCGCGGTACAGATAGCTCCAGGTGGGCTCACCGTGGAACAGCACCACGGGATCCCCCTCACCCTCGTCCAGGTAGTGGATGCGGAGGCCGTCGATCTCGTGGTAATTCGGATCGAAGGGGTAGCCATCGAGATCGGCAAACCGTTCGTCCGGGGTTCGGAGAGCTTCCCAGCTCATGTGGGGTCGTCCGTGTCGGGCGGCGCAGGCACGACCAGCACCGGTCTGCCACTCTCCATCATCACGCGCGCCGAAACGCTCTCCCATGCGTCCTGGTTGAAGATCTGACGGGTGGCGCCCAGCACCACGATATCCGCCTCGAGGTCGCCGGCGGCTTGTGAGATCTTCGCCGCGGGATCGGTGCCCTCCACATACACGACGTCGTAGGGGATGCGTGCCCCCTCGAGGGCGTGCTCCACCGACTCGACGAGGCGCTTTCCGCGCTCTCTGAGGTACTGGTCTACCGAGGCGTCCGACGTGCCGTCCTCGGCGGTGGTTGCTTTCGATCCCTCGAGCTCATCGAGAAACTGGCGCGGTACCTCAATGACGATGATGACGGTGACCCTGCCGTGCTGGCCGAGTAGCTGTCTCGTGAACTCGACCACCGGTTCCGGGCTGAGCACGCCGGTCGTCGCAATGAGCACGTGCATGGCTGCCATCCTAGGAGGAGGCCTCATGCTCCTGCCCAGGCGTAGCATGCCGCCGGGAGGCGATGTGGAGACAGCCACGATCAACAAGGTCTTGTGGGCGATACCAAACGTGCTCTGCCTGGTCGGAACCAGAGCAGGAACCGAGCGCAACGGCATGACCACATCGTGGGTCACCCAGGTGTCGATGGAGCCGGTGCTTGTGGCCATATCTGTCGATTCGACGGCCGTGACCAATCGGCTCATCCGTGACGGCGGTTCGTTCAGCGTCAACCTGTGGGACCGGAATGACACCACCGTGTTTCGCCGGTTCTCCAAGCCGGCGGTGGACGACGGCGCCACACTCAACGGCTACCAGGTGCGGGAGGGAACAACCGGTGTGCCCATCTTCGAGGACGCCGTCGGCTGGATCGAGTGCTCGGTCAACCAGACGATCGACGTTGGCACCCACGATCTTTTCCTGGGCGAGGTGGTCGACGTGGGAATCAGCGAGGGCGCAGACTCCGTTGTGGCCAGGATGGAAGACACGCGGATGAAGTACGGCGGGGTGCGCCGTCACTGAGGAGGTCGGAGATGGATGTCCGCTTTGACGGAAAGGCCGCTCTGGTCACCGGGGGCACTCGCGGTATTGGAGAGGCCACGGCCAGGAAGCTGTTGGAATCTGGAGCAATCGGTGTCGCCGTCACCGCCCGGCATCCCAAGAACCTCGAGGCGGTAGCGAATCGGCTCGACGCCGGTGACCGGCTGATGCTGGTCGAGGCGCGGGCAGATGACGATGTGGCCGCGGCAGAGACGGTCGAATCGGTCATCGAGCGTTTTGGCGGTCTGGACATCCTGGTCAACAACGCAGGAACCAACCCGGCCGCAGGCGCACTTGCCGATGTCGATCTCGGCGCCCTGGACAAGACGTGGGCGGTCAACCAGCGTGGGCCGCTGATCTGGTCGAGGGAGGCGTGGAACCAGAGGATGAAGGATGGCGGTGGCGTCATTGTCAATGTGGCCTCGGTGGGTGGTGTCCGCCCCGGGATGGCGGTCGGCGCCTACAACATCTCGAAGGCGGCGCTGATCTACCTCACCCAGCAGCTTGCCTTTGAGATGGCGCCGGGTGTTCGGGTCAATGCGGTTGCGCCATCGGTGATCCGCACCCGGCTGTCGGCGCTGCTGTGGGAGGGCATCGAGGAGTACACCGCCGCCGCCCACCCGTTGCAGCGGATCGGTGAGCCGGAAGATGTTGCAAACGCCATCGCCTTCCTCGCCTCGGAGGAGGCCTCCTGGATCACCGGCGTGGTGCTCCCCGTCGATGGAGGTGCGCTCGGTGCGACGGCTGTGGCGGGGATGTAGATCCCTCAGGGAACCGGCTCAAACCCTGGCATCCCAGCCTCGAGCCACTGTGCAAACGTCGCTTCGCTGTCGAGGTCGTAACCGGCCTGGCTCGAACGCTGATAGCGGTAGTTGACGAAGTCTGAATAGCCCTGCACCGGATCGAAGTCGGAGCGCAGTTCAGCGATGCGCCCGGTAAACACCCCAAAACGGTCGGCGCGCCATGCCATGATGCTCACCGCCCGGTCGGTCGGCGAGTCGAAGCCACCGTGGCGCGCCTCGTGTCTGGCAATGTCGGCGAGGATGTGTCGTGCCTGGTTCTCCGATGCATCGATCCCGGCGAGTCTTCTGAGCCGGTTGGAATGAAAGTTGCGCCCCCCAACTTGCACACTGATGCGTATCCGGTTGTCATCGCCCTCCGGAACGACGTCGATGTCGTCAACGGCAAAGCCAAGCTCGTTGAGGCGCTCTATGCGCTCTCGGATCCGATAACGCTCATCGGCGGCAATCACCAGGTCACGCTTCAGCTCCTGCCACAGCGACTCGTACCGCTTGGCGACGTCGCTTCCAATGTCGAGGTCGGCGTGGTCGAGGTCTCTCCCGGCTGCAGCGGCGATATCGGCCATGCCGCCGGCGAGATTCTCCCGCATGATCTCGAGGTCCTCGCGACGGCGCCCATCGCTGATCGCCCCGTACAAGGCCGAGGTTTCGGCGTCCACCATGATCGTCTCGATCGCTCCAGCGTCGTACCGGTACAGGACGTTCGACAGCGAACAGTCACCCCAGAAACATCCCGCTAGGTGCAGCTCGACGAGGAGCCCGGCGAATGCGTCGAGCATCTGGTCCCGTCGTACTCCGAAGCTGCCACCGGCGATGAGCTCGCGGTAGGGGAAGGCGTAGTCGACGTAGCGCGTGATCACCGCGCCGGCACCTTCGACGTCGGGCTCGAGCCAGAGACGCTCGACGAGACCCGCAGGTCGTGCACTTCTCGAGGTGCGATCCTCCAGCGTGCGCAGGGTCTGAAACTCGTGTGCGGCGAGTTGAAGGGGGAGTTCCTTGATGGCGTAGATGCCTTCGTCGTAGGCAACAAACACGATGGGGTGACGGTGAATCCCGGTCGGCATGTCGACGATCCGACCGCCGGCCCATTCAACGACGGGCCGATCCCATGTCAGATCAAGAAAATCGGGGTTGCCGGGGCGTATGTGAAGGTTCGGTACCGACATCGGGTTCCCGCACTGCGTGTGCCACGTCTAGCTTTGGTTGGTGTCGTCGAGCTGGACCTCGATGTCGACGATGCGCCGCTCAAGCTCATCACGCTCAGCGACATCTTGCTCTTGCAGCATCCGATCGATGCGATTCGCCTCCGAGCCGGGGTCGATGATCCAACTGAGAACCCGCTTCTCGGCCTTGAGCTTCCGGGCACCCCTCGCATCGATCTCGGCGAGCCGGCGCTGCGCCTGGTCGCGTTCGTAGAGGAGGGTGTCGGTGGACCGTGATGCCACCGCCGCCTCTCGCGCCGACCTGCGCAACTGGTCACGGCGAGCGATGAGGTCGGTGCGGCCGGGATCGCCCGGCCCCATCGCGTCGAGACGATCGATGATGGAATGTATCTCGGCAAGCGCCTCGTCTGTGGACAGCGTCTCGTCGTTGCTCATGGCGATAAGCGTACCCGCCCGAGGTCAGGTACGGGCCTGGAAGGTGAGCCCCTTGTAGCCGGGCACGAAGCCCGCGGAAGCGAGGACATCACTCCAACGCGACCCTGCCACCGTGTCGCCGTCGACCCGCTCCAGCGTCATTCGCCGATGTCGCGGGGCGACTGCTGAAACGGCGGCGGCGAAGGTCTCAGCATCCTCTGTGAAAGCAAGCGCGCTGCGGCCCCCACGCTCGACAAAGGCAACCAGAGCTCCGTTGTCCAACACCACGTGGGCCCCGGCGCGTCTTGCCGGCCGCGACACAGCGTGATCGGGCCAGGGGACTGCGGCTCCGTACGGATTGGCAGGATCGGCGGCAGCCATGATCACGAGACCGGTGTTGTTGGTGGATCGCAGGCGATCGGCGGCTCCCGGATGCCCGAACTGCGCTCCCCCCAGCCCTTCGATGAAGTAACCGCGCCGCACTCGCCCTGCGTCTTCCATCGCGGTGAACACGGGATACAGGCCGGAGAATCCGCCGGGGACGCCCTCGGCGAGCACTGCGTCCCTGGTGACGACGCCGTGCCGATCGAGCAGCATCTCGGCCGTGGCGGTGCCGCGGATCTCGTCGGTTGTGCCCTTTCCAACGATCTCAGCGGTGGCGTACCAACGCCCCTTCCCGGCGGGCGGCGAGCCGGAGCCCTGCAGCAGGCGATCGGCCCGCCGCGACGGAGAACGACCCGAGATGAATGCGCGTACCGGAGCCAGCGTGTCGTTGGTCACCTCACCGGCCCAGACCAGATCCCACAGGGCGTCGAGGACGTCATCCGGATTCCCGCCCCCGGCGGCGTGGTAGAGATCGGCAAAGAAGCTGGCGCCGTTGCTGGAGAGCCAGCGGCGGATCACCTCATGGATCGGGCCCTGCGGTGGGTCGTTGCTGCCCGCGCCGAGCAACATGGGCACCTGGTCTCTCGGATAAAAGGCGAGCTTGCCGTCCCTCTTGCCAAGCGGCTCGTGGCCAACCCAAACCAGCTCACCCGTGGCGAGCAGCGAGTCGAGCCCCCCGCTCGCGGAACGGTCGGCGAGGACATCGGATTCGAGAATCGACGCCGGAATCGGGGCGCCTCGCAACTGACGGATGACCTGGTCGAGATGATCCGGGCCGGCGCGGCCGGCCCCCACCTGCTGCCAGGCGGGGAGGAACCTCCCGAGGGCGTCTGGCTCCACCGCTTCGACGTCGGAGCGGAGCACGGCGAGGCTGCGCCTTCGAATGCGACGGAGCACCTCTATATCGACCCACTCGTGCTCGCGGCCGCCCGGTCGGTAGGCACCGCCGGCGACCCGTCCCTCTGATTCGAGTCGACGCAGAACGTCATCCACGACCCCCGCAGGAAGGCCAAGCGACTCGGCGGCATCGGTCGAGGTGAAGGGCCCGTGGGTCCTGGCGAAGCGGGCGACCACGTCGCCGGTCGGGTCGGGGACCGGCTCGAGGAAGGTTTGGGGCAGTCCGGGCGGGAGAGCGACACCGATGGCATCGCGGAGTCGAGATGCGTCCTCGATCGCGCTGTAGCGGGTGGAACCGCCGACGCCGACCTCGATAACCCTTGCGCCAAGGTCGTCGAGCCAATCATCGAGGTGACCGGGTTCGGTGATGCGCTCGGTCAATCGGTCCCGGGTCAGGGGCCCGATGTCGCGCAGCAGATCGTGGACCTGATCCGGTGAGGCTGCCTTGCGATCATCGGATCTGTGTTGAAGGTCAGACTCGACGGATTCGATCACGTCTGCGTCGAGCAGGTCCCGGAACGCCGGCTCGCCAAGGAGCTCGGCGAGCAGGGTTCGGTCGAGGGTGAGGGCCATCGCTCGCCGCTCGGCGAGCGGAGCGTCGTACTCGTACATGAAGGCTGCGATGAAGTCGAAGGTCAGCGAGGAGGCGAAGGGACTGGGCCCGGGGAGGTCCACCTGGGTGACCCTGGTCCTGCGTTGGTTGATGTCGGTGAGCACCTCGGTGAGCGCCGGAAGGTCGAAGTGATCCTGCAGGACCTCCCGGTAGGTCTCGAGCACGATGGGGAACGTGCCGTGCTTTCGGGTCACCTCGAGGAGGCTGGCTGCCCTTCTTCGCTGCTGCCACAGCGGTGTTCTCGTGCCGGGGCGTCGCTTGGGGAGAAGCAGCGACCTGGCGGCTGCTTCCCGGAAGCGGGAGGCGAATAGCGCAGAGTCGCCGACCTCGTTGATCAGCGTCTCTTCCATCTCTTCGGGATCGATGAGCAGCTCGGCGGTGTCTGGTGGCTCGTCGACATCCGGGAACCGAAACAGCATCCCATCGTCCGCCCAGATCATGTCGACTTCTGCGCCGTGTTCACCCCGATAGCGGTGGCGGGCGGCGAGCGCCCACGGAGCGTGGACCCGTGCACCGAACGGAGTCAGCACGGCGACTCGCCAATCGCCGATCTCGTCTCGAAAGCGCTCGACGACAACGGTCTTGTCCGTCGGAAGCGTTCCCGTCGCCTCTCGCTCCTCTTCGATGAAGCCGGCGAGGTTGGCGGCGGCCCACGGGTCGAGCCGGTACTCCTCGGTCAGGGTCTTGGTCGCGGTGTCCCGATCGAGTGCGCCGATCTTGCGGATGAATGCGCCGACGGCCCGTCCCAGTTCGAGCGGTCGCCCGGGGGTGTCGCCATGCCAGAACGGGAGTCGTGCACTCGAGGTTCCGGCCGCAGGGGAGACCACCACCTGATCGTGGGTGATGTCATCGATGCGCCAGGCGGAGGAGCCGAGAATGAAGGTATCCCCTGTACGCGATTCATACACCATCTCCTCATCCAGCTCCCCGACCCGGCCGCCGTCTGGCAGCACCACCCGGTACAGCCCGCGGTCCGGGATCGTCCCCGGGTTGGTAACCGCCAGCAGTCGGGCGTTGCGGCGCCCGGTGACGGTCGCGGCTACCCGGTCCCAAACGATGCGCGGCCGAAGCTCGGCAAACTCATCAGATGGGTACCGACCGGCAAGCATGTCGAGCACCGATTCGAAGACGCCTCTGCTCAAGTCCCGAAACGGCATCGCGCTGCGAACCAGCGAATACAGGTCGTCGATTCCGATGGTGGCGTCGGCGGAGATGGCAACGATCTGCTGAGCGAGAACGTCGAGGGGGTTCTGGGGAATCGACGTCTTTTCGATCGCCCCCGCATACATGCGCTCGACAACGACTGCGGTCTCGAGCAGATCGCCGCGGTGCTTCGGGAAGACCTTGGCCACAGACGGGGCGCCGACCTGGTGTCCCGCCCTGCCGACTCGTTGCAGCCCGCGAGCAACCGAAGAGGGTGACTCAACGAGCACGACGAGGTCGACGGTGGCCATGTCAATGCCGAGCTCCAGTGTCGAGGTCGCAACCACGCCGCGCAGCTCGCCGCTCTTGAGCCGATCCTCGATTTCGATGCGCTGCTCGCGCGAAACGGAACCATGGTGGGAGCGGACCACCTCGTCGTCTGCGAGCCGGTTGAGCTCTGCGGCGAGACGCTCCGCCAGGCCGCGCGAGTTGACGAAAAATATCGTCGAGCGATGCTCGAGAAGCAGGTCGAGCAGCCTGGGGTACACCGCAGGCCAGATTGACTTTCTGGCCGGATCGTCGGGGTCGGCGCCCGGGACGGGGTCGCTCAGCTCGGGCCGGGTCATGTCGGCTACCGGGACCACGATCTCGATGTCGAGCTCCTTGTCGCGGGGGGCATCCACGATCGTCACCGGACGCGGAGTCCAGACGTCACCATCGACCACACCCCCACCGAGGAACGCGGCGATGTCCTCGAGCGGCCGTTGGGTGGCCGAGAGGCCGATCCGTTGTGGCTCGGCGTTGGCGATCGCGCTGAGGCGCTCCAGGCTCAGCGCCAGGTGCGATCCGCGCTTGGTGCCGGCAATCGAGTGGATCTCGTCGACGATCACCCATCGCACCGGCGCCAGGATCTCCCTGGCTCGCGAGGTGAGCATGAGATACAGGCTCTCCGGAGTGGTGATGAGAATGTCCGGCGGGTGGCGGAGCATGGCCTGACGGTCGCGCTGCGGGGTATCACCGGTGCGCATCGCCGTCGAGATCTGGGGCGGTTCGGATCCCATGTCGGCTGCGGCGAGGCGGATGCCGGCAAGCGGCGCTCGCAGGTTCCTGTCGATGTCGTGGGCGAGGGCCTTCAGCGGTGAGATGTAGAGCACACGGCACCGTTCGCGCTCCTGGGGAGTGGGCTCACCGCTCAGGCGATCGATGGCCCACAGGAACGCTGCCAGCGTTTTTCCGGATCCGGTGGGAGCGTGGATGAGGGTGTGGCTTCCGCTGGCGATGGCCGGCCAGCCACCGGTCTGGGCGGCGGTAGGCGCGTCGAAGGTGGCGGCGAACCAGGACCGCGCTGCATCGGAAAAGCCGTCGAAGGCCTCCATGTCGACAGCGTACCGGTCGGCCGTGACGCGATCCCCGGTGATTCCGTGGGCCGGGAGCGGCGTATATCCCGCTGGGAGCCCTGGGCCGGGAGTGGGGGGCCTTCTGTGGGCTGGGAGCGGCGTATATCCCGCTGGGAGCCCTGGGCCGGGAGTGGGGGGCCTTCAGGCGGGGGGTGAGGGTGGGCCATAGCCGTTAACCGCACGGCGGAGGGCTTGAACCTCGACCAACGGTTGAGGGTTGGGGTAAATGACAAAATCGTCTTATGCACAATCTGGTGGGTAAGAACTGAGCTTTGAGCTTT
>Ga0255057_10001412_pt1 | contig 13497 bp, 14 predicted proteins | sample Cases_109_6_MG_FD_189022 | JGI IMG/M metagenome (GOLD analysis project Ga0255057, IMG submission 189022) | Seawater microbial communities from Amundsen Gulf, Northwest Territories, Canada - Cases_109_6 | ecosystem: Environmental > Aquatic > Marine > Gulf | place: Canada: Northwest Territories... | reverse complement strand
GACGAGACCGCAAGAATCCGTAGCACCGCAAATGTTTTGCGCCGGGACTTTCGTCAACTGCTGCCCGTCACCTGGAACGAAAACAGGCGGGACTTCATCGCTTTCAAGGGCAACCGCCACCAGGTGCAATTCGTTGCTCGTGCGCCCGACAGTTCGACCGGCCCCGGCTACCTCATTTACCGGCTTGCGGCCACACCAACAGACGAACGCAATTCACTGGTACTGGATTTCGCGCCCTTCGACCCGGGCTCGGACGGCTTTGAGATGCCCGCCAACAGTGGCCGTGAATTTCTTGCAAGCAATGTCCAGGTATCGTTCGATTTTTTCGGCGCACCGGACGATCTCGATTCACCCGACTGGCATGAAAACTGGTTACCCGATACAGCAAAGCTGCCGACAATCGTCAGAATGCATCTCGCATCGTCAGGCCAACAGTGGCCGGAATTGTTGTTCAGGGTTCGCTTCGAGGGGAGCGAATGAGCAAGCGCGCAAAAATATGTGACGTGTTGCCGCTGCGCCAGCGTGGCATGGCCCTGATTATCGTCCTGTGGTTGATCGTCTTGCTCGGGGTCATCGCCGCCGGACATGCGAGCAATGTGCACTCGGCAACACGGCTCGCGATGCAGCATATCGAGTCGGCCAAAGCGAGAACGCTAGCCGAGGCCGGTATACAACGTGCCATCGTCTCGCTGCTGCTGCGAAATAGCGGTCCGACGTGGCCTGTGAATGGCACGCCGCGCCGACTTGTTATCGACGAGCGCGAGGTAATGGTCGCAGTACGCGATGCGACCGGACTGGTCGACCTGAACGCAGCAGATGCGGGCTTACTCGCCGCACTGATTGCCACAACCGGGGACGATCCATCACAACAGGAAAAACTCGTGGACGCGATACTCGACTGGCGAGATTCGGACAACCTGACACACCTGCATGGGGCGGAGGATGACGCCTACCGTGCAGCGGGACTGGCCTGGACAGCCCGAGACGCGGCGTTTTCCAGCGTGGACGAATTGCGTTACGTCTTTGGGATGACGGCCGAGCGGGTCGCTGCCGTCATGCCTTACGTTACGGTGTATTCCGGTCGCGGCGCGCTCAATCTCGAGTATGCGCCGCCATTCCTGATCAGCGTGCTGACAGGTCAGACGCCCGATATCAACGAAAATAATGATGGCTTGACGCCGCAAAAAAGACAGCCGCGCGTCGCTTCGACTGCTCGCAACGGCACGTACCACATTTACGCCAGCGCCACGGGCAACGGCAAAGTCACTGCCTCGGTTGAGGCGGTGGTCCGCATTGCACCCACAGCCGAACAAGCTTATTCCGTCCTTTACTGGCGGGAACCGGGCCAGTTTCCATCTCCGGTGCCGGATCGGGACAGCACATGACTAGCAGCTTCAATCGCAGCGTAAACGCATTTCGAATTGTTTACCTTGCGCCGGTTAGCCGGAACGCAAAACTGGCGTGGCGCTGGTGGCTCGGCGAGCTGTCTGACATTCTTCCCAAAAACCTCAGACGCATCGTGGCGAGCAAGAAACAACGCCTGATCGTATCGACAGACTGTGACGATCTCGTCTTTCAGCACGGCAGTGAATATGCATTGCTGTTGTCGCAGGACCAGGTTTTGATACGTTCGTTGACGCTGCCACTCGCCGCGGAGGAAAACCTGCGGGAGGTGCTCTCTTTCGAAATGGACAGGCAGACGCCGTTTACTGCAGACCAGGTGTACTACGACTTCGTCATATCAGAACGTTCGTCGGCTAGCAGAACCCTGTCGGTGCAGCTTTTTGTCGCACCCCGGGATGTTGTTGATAACGCGCTGGCGACGCTGGCAGCGGCAGGCATTCAACCCGACCTTATTGCGACTCATGGGCTGGACAACGAGCCTGGAGAGCCCATTAATCTGCTGCCGGACGACATGCGTGGCAACCGCGGGACAATAGTCCATTGGGCGAATGCTGCGCTGGCGGCGCTGGCGTTATTGCTCATAAGCACGGCGATCGCTTTGCCGCTGATACAGAAGAATCAGGTCATTAGCTCCCTGGAGGCGGACGTTCAGTCTGCAACGCTTGCTGCCCAGGCGAGCATTCAACTCAGACAGGAAGTCGAGAAACTTGTCGAAGGCTCAAGCTACCTCGTAAGGAAAAAGCAGTCCGAACCGACAGTAGTGCGCTTGCTCGACGAGATGACCGGCATCATTCCGGACCATACGTGGGTCAATCGCGTCGACATCGGCAACGGTGAAATTTCCTTACAGGGCCAGTCCAGTGCGGCGGCCGGGCTTATCTCATTGATCGAAGCTTCACCGAGCTTTGGTGCTGCGCAATTTCGCTCACCCGTGACACAGGTCATACGAACCGATCAGGAGCGATTCCACTTGTCTGCAGACATATTGCCGGGGCAGGACGAATGATCACAACTCTGGGCGTAAAACAGCAGCGGCATCTCGCCATCGCCATCCTGGTTGTGGCGCTGTCGTTGTTATTCAGCGCCACGGTGCTGCCGATCTGGTCGGCCAACTCTGCGCGCCAGGAGAACATACATAACCTGCAGCAACGCCTGTATCGATTACAGCATATGGCCGATGAAGGGGTCAGTCTTCGCCCTCGCCTCGAGCAGATGAAGCGCGACAAGATCAACAATGGCCACTATCTGAAAGGCAATACTGAAACGGTCGCCGCAGCAGAACTTCAGCGCCTGGTCAAAACGATAACGGGTCGCAATCACGTCAGTGTCGCCAGCACACTGATTCTGCCGGCAACCGGGGAAAGTGATTTCATTCGAATTGCACTTAGAGTCCGGGTTCGCGGATCCATGCAAGGCCTGGTGGAGTCGTTTTATGACATTGAATCGGACAGGACTTTCCTGTTCCTCGACAAAGTCAGTTTGCGTGACGCTGCCCGCCGCCGCGCAAAAGCCGTCACTGCGGCTAAACCGATTGATGCGGAATTCGAGCTCGCAGCTTACGCCTACATGCCGGGTGAAAAATGAAGCTCCCGATAACTGACAATCGCACAACCGTGAGCTTGCTGGGGCTATGTGGGTTCATGGCACTGATTGTTCTTGCCGAAGCAACCCTGCACGATCCAGGCGCCGTGAGCGTTGACACTACTGGTGGGGATACGAGCCTCATTTTGCCGGAAAGTCCGGAAGCAATGTTCGCACCGGGACCGCTAAGTAATTTTGCCCAGATCCTGGAAAGGCCACTGCTGTTCGCCGACAGGAGGATGCCGCCGGCACCGGAAGTCGCGGCAGTAAAAGCAAAACCCAGAACACCGTTGCGCCTCAAACTTGAGGGTGTCGCCATCAGTTCCGACAGTCGAGTGGCCCTGCTGCGAAATACGGCCAACAATCAACTGCTGCAACTCGCAGAAGGCATGTCACACGATGGCTGGGCTCTGGAAGAGATTAGTGCTGCGGCCGCCAGGTTTCGTCGCGGCGAGGATGTTTCAGAACTGCTACTGGATACGATCGCAAATTGACCCTGGCTTATTGACCCTGGCTTATTGACCCCTGCCTGGCAATCTGCGCCGCAGTGTAGCCGGTTTCCGCGACGGAGAGGCGCTCGATCAGCGCAACGGAATTCGCCAGGCCCGACATGCTGAAACTGGTTTCGCGGGGCGTGAAACGCACTAGCTGCAAGATTTCATTTGCCAGTGAAACAGCATTGAGATGATCCTGGACGAGTAGTCGACCTGCCCCCCAATGGGACAGTCGACGGGCGCGATCCGTTTGCTCGCTGTTTCGGCGTCCGCTCGACGGCACGAAAAGCGCGGCCACTCCGGATGAAACTGCCTCTGTCGCAGCGCCATAGCCACACTGGCTGACCGACCACCGCACTTTACTCATTTCCGCGCCCAGGTTCGGAACTGAGCGTTTAATCGTAACGGCCCGCAAGTCCCTGGTGAGCCAATGCAACTCCAACCATTCTTTCTCCGCCAGCTTCGGCCCGGCAATTATGGTCATGGGAAGGCGCTCAGCGTCCCATAACAGCCGATGTGACTCTATCGCCGCCCTGAATAGCGGCCCTCCCGTCGCGCCTCCGCCAGCCGACACCAATAGACGACTTGCCCTGCTTGCATTTGCGAGATGTGAATACTGACCCGGCAACAGGAATCCCGTGTGAAACACGGGCGTGCTCAACGTGTTTTCTGGCTGGAAATATTCCTCCAATCGCGCAAAAGAAGGATCGGTATGTACCAATACCATGTCGAAATATTTTTCCAGCAACCTCGCTGTCCTGTCATCTCTCTTTCGTGAGTAGGAACTCACCCTGTTCGGGATGTCCTGTACCCAACAAATGACGCGGGGGGAGCCACCCGAACTGTTTCTTACCTGTTCGAGCAGGGGCAGCAATTCATTCTCCGCATTGCTGTCGCCCAGCGGGAAGGTATCAATCAACAACATTTCAGGTTTGAGTTCTGCAATTATTCGCAGAATTAAATCCCGCCGCTCAGAATTCTCCGGCGCGTGTTTTTGCTCCCCATGAATATTAACGACACTCGCTGTAGGCGAGTGCTCGCAATCGGGTAACTCTATGACATCGACCCCTGCTGGCGCTTCAATACCGTGCGGCAACGCGCAGCAATTGAGCACCACTGGTCGATATTGATCGCGAAGTGATTTTGCCAGTGCGAGGCAGTACAGAAGTTTTCCGATGCCCTCGGAATGGAGGCGGTAGATCAGGATTGCCGGCTTGCCCATGTAGCTCGCTCTTTCTTGCTGTGCGTTGTTGTCCGCGTAAAAAACCGCCAAGCCAGGTGACCCGCTATCACTCCAAATTTGACCCTGCTACAAGCATATCGCTTCGCCAGATTGAACAAACTCCCCGATGGGACAGTTGCAGCCAGATCTTTCGGTTATCGCTCGTCACTCGCCTGTTGGCCTTGTATATGTGCTATTTTCGCACATATACAAGGCTATGACAAGTTATTTGTTATTGGCAAGGGGAGCGATACGAAACCGGACCAGGTCGTGCGTGGCCCCTGTTATGCAGGACACCCGGTACTCTCTGGCGAGCTCGCCTTCGCTCTTGAGGAATACCAGTGTCTCGACTTTGATCTCCATTTCCTCGAGGTTTTTTTGGTCGAGCCCAACGACCTGGTGAACCACGCGCGCTGCGTTGTCATAGTCCGCGTGTCGTCCGATTTCTGCAACGCATGCCTGAATATGCTCATTCGTGATGCGCATGCTGCGGGCGGAGTCTGCATTGGCGTCGGATACAACCGACAGACCCAGCAGAACAAGAATTGTCAGTGACGATATTGATTTAATATTACTCATTTTGAAATCTCCTTTAACTCTGGATTTGGGGTGAAACTCGATTGCGTGACCGCGGTAAAGCGACTCGCGTACTCCGGGTGCTCGGTTTTCATCCAGCGATCCCACCAGGTGAAATAGAGGCCGAAGTTGTAGCCGCCATGCGAATGGTGCAGATCGTGATGGGTTGTCGTTGTGATGGCGCGAAGCAATGGCGTTCGCAACCACCAACCCGGGAATAATTCGACTCCGGCATGGCCAATGACATTGCGCACGATCATGTGGGTCACAAACAGCAGCACCGTGAGTTCGTGCAACGGTAGAAACAGGCCCGCCAGGGGCAGGATTCCGGCCTCGAGCACGGCCTCGGGCGGGGAGAAGGCGTACGCAGCCCAGGGCGTCGGGGTACGTGACTTGTGATGCAGTCGATGCACGCGTCGAAACAGCCAGCGGCTGTGCATGGCGCGATGCGCCCAGTAGAAATAGGCATCGTGCAGCAAGACGATTGTAAGGAACTCAAGCAGCAGGCGACCCGCACCCGGCAGAGCACCACCGTAAATTCGGAATATTCCGTGCTGGCTACCGACGTAGACGGTGAAGCCGACGAGCGAAAACATGAGAGCGGTATTGATTGAATATGCGATCTCGCGACGCACATCCGCATTGCTGGCCTGTTTTGACTGGATGCGGCGGCCCGCGAAGGGGCCGGCGAATACTGCCAGAACTACGGTCAGCGCACTCGCCGCGACCAGGTACCGGGACAGATCCAGCGCGAAGATGATCGGCCAGATCGCGACGAAGAGATCAGAAATGCATGGCGTTTGCGACATGTTTGCGCTCCGAATGTTGGATATCGAAGTGCAGGGTAAGGCCCAGGGATGCGTTGTATCTCGCCGAAAGCAACGGATGTTCGTCGATTTTAAAATCGGCGACGTTTATTCAGAATTGGCGCTGTTTTGGTCCAGGTTCCGCTGGCGATAGTCGCTTGGCGTCGTACCCGTCGCTGCCTTGAATGCCCGATTGAACGGCCCGAGAGAGCCATAGCCCAGTTCGAGTGCGATGGTCAGCACCGGGATCCTGACACGCGCCGGATCAGTGAGTTGTCGTTTTGCCGCCTCGATTCGGTAGCTATTCAGGAATGCCGAGAAATTCCGGTAGCCAAGATGCCCGTTGATCAGCCGGCGCAATTGATGCTCCGGATGTTTGAGCTTTTCGGCCAGCATGCGAATAGTCAGGCCGGTTTCCTGATGGTAGCCGGAGTCCATGAGTTCAAGCAGTCTCTGCTGCAGAATACTGTCCGCCGCGCTTAGCGAGCTTGTTTCTGCCGTCACAGCTTGCGAATCCGCATCAACCTGAGACTCAAAGAATTCCGGATTCAGTCGCAACATCGGAATCGCGAGGCCAATCGTCAGCAGCGCGATCATGATGACATTGCCTAATTCCAGCCACGCCGGCGGTGCCGTCGTACCGAGTACGAGTTCTACGATCAGCACGAGCAGGGCTTGCGCCGCGACAACGACAATGAAATATAGCCTGAGCGTGCGACGATGCTCGATCAGATCGTCAGGGCGACCTTTAGCCGTGAGCCAAAGTGCGTGCAGCACGATGGCCAGCGACGCAACATGCATGACGATGTTGGCAGGGTCGACCCAGTTGCTCATGCCGAACTCGCCGGCCACAAAGATCACCCACACAACCACAGCGACGGAAAGGAACGCTGACGTCACCCACCATTTCGGCCATGGAGACTCAAAGACCGCTCTTGCGAATGCCCACAGGCAGTAAGGCACGATCATCGCCATCAATACGACCAGCGGCAGCAGCTCGGGTATGGCTCCACGCAGGCTGGTGTCTGATCCATACAGATAGCCGGCCACGCTGACCATCAGCATCGCACCACTGATTCGTGCCGCGCGCGTGCCGCTCCCGAACAGGAAGATCGCGGCGATCAGGAGCTCCTGCCCGATCACGATCAGACGAATCGCTGTTTCAGTGCTTTGCATGGCTGTGATCAGGAGAAGTCATACCCGGTTGCCGAGATGACCCATCTATAGCGAATTGAGCGGGATTTTCATATAGCTGACCCCGTTGGACTCCGCCGGGGGCATTTCGCCTGCCCGTATGTTGACCTGGATTGAGGGCAAGATCAGCCTGGGCACGCCGAGTTGCGCATCCCGCTTTTTGCGGAATGCAACGTACGCCTCTTTCGACGTACCATCACGAATATGCAGGTTCTTCTGCCGCTGTTCCGCGATCGTGGTCTCCCACGCGTATTCGTCGCGATTCGGACCCTTGTAGTCATGACACATGAACAAGCGAGTGTCAGCCGGTAGTTCGAAGATTCGCTGGATGGAATCGTAGAGACCCTCGGCATCGCCGCCAGGGAAATCGCAACGCGCGGTACCGAAGTCCGGCATGAACAATGTGTCACCAACGAACGCAGCATCGCCGATGACATAGGTATTGCACGCGGGTGTGTGACCCGGCGTGTGCAACACCCTGCCCGAAATATTGCCTACATTGATTTCATCACCATCCGAGAGCAGTACATCGAACTGCGAGCCATCCGTCGCTACATCGCCGAGATTGAAAACGCCGCCGAAGACTTCCTGTACGGCTGTAATATCTGCACCAATCGCCGTCCTGGACTGCAACTCCCTCTTCAGGACAGGCGCGGCCGTAAGGTGATCCGCGTGCACATGCGTCTCGAGAACGAGATCGAGACTGAGATTCCCGTCGCGGATGAACTGGATGACTTCATCAACCGATGCCGTGGACGTACGACCGGAGGCGGTGTCATAGTCCAGTACCGGATCGATGACGACACACTGCGCCGTCTCCGGGTCGGCGACAATATAGGTAACTGTGTTGGTCGCCTCGTCAAAAAAGGCCGTTACGTCCGGACTTGCCATCTCGATCTCCAGTCATTCGTTCGCCCCTGCCCGCCGGCAGGACGCTCAATGATAAGGTCAGTCGAGATTTTCGGCGAGTAAATCCTCAATTGAATTTGCTATCGCACTGGGAACGCCGACATTTGCTGTAAACGCCCGGTAGCCGGAATCCCAGAAGTAAAGCTGCATGCGCCACATCTGACCGTAGTGCAGGACCCTGGTCCTGCCCTCCTCCTTAATGATGAGAATTTCAGTCGGCAGGGCAGCCACATGGTCCGTTCCCGGATAAGGCGCAGCTTGCGACTTCCCATCTTTACGAAAACGTGAGTTGATACGGATCATCTTGTCTTCAATGTAGGGATTGCTGATACCGTAGTACACTGCGTCGTCACCGAATGCTATTTGTACGATCGGCTCCCAGCCGGTCGATTCTTCGGCGTCCGATACCTCTGAATCTGCAAGCACCTTCATGACGGCGGCGGCCGTAGCATCGAACGCAGCCTCGTCTGTTTCGTGGATGAGCAACTGGCTTTTTCTGAACGTCCGGAATTTGGTCATCATTCGCGCGGGGCCGTCGCCCTTGTACTTCCGATAGTGTTTTTCCTTGCGCTCCGCTGCTTGCGGCCCGCTCATCGCCTCACCCGGAAGCCCTGCCAGCGCCGTTCTGATCCCGGCCGCGGCGCTTTCGGCACCGGCCAGCAATGCATCGTAGTTGTCGGACTGCGCATAAAACAGCATTGCATGCGGCACCGGATTCGCCATGTTGACGAACGTTTGCAGATCCTCGCCCCAGGTGAATACAGCCACGCGGAGGACCTGCGCAGATACCGTTCTTGGCGATTCATTCGCTGCCAGCGCCTGGTATTCGGGCGACGTCAGTACGAATACGTGCGCCTTCTGCGCCTCGTCCGGCACCCGCACCTCATGTTCGGCGTGCACAGCGAAAGCGGATTTTCCCAGCGCCTCGGCCACCGCCTGCACGGTCGTGTCGTAATCGGCGGACGACTGATGGATGGATTCGAAAATCCCGTACTTGTCCGCAGCAAGGGCTACGGATGAGATGAGAGACAAAAAAGCGATGGCGCAAATGCGGGCCACAGTTTGCTTGCTGGAATTCACGGTACTCTCCCCTGGCCACTCGCATCGTCAGCGACAGCGACCTTATATTAAGTTTATTGAATATACAGATTTGCCCGCAAAACGCAATGCCGGCGTCCTCGGTGTAAACGGTATCTGGATCGCAATTTCGTTCAGTGCCATATTGTTCATCCTCATGTTCAAGGTCCTGAAAGATCGATATGATTAGGTATGCGCCCGCACGACCTGACTCCTGAGTACCTTCGGCAACAAATTGTTGGCGTCGATTCCACGTTCGTGACGCCGTTTGGCGAGCGACTGATGGTTTACTGTGACTACACGGCCTCGGGACGCTGCCTGCGCTTCGTGGAGTCCTACCTGCAAAGTCTGCAGCGCGTATACGCCAACACGCATACCGAAGACGACATCACCGGACGCAGCATGAGCCAGTTGCTGCAGGAGGCCGAAGCGGCTATCAAGCGCTCGGTGAATGCCGGGCACAGCGGTCGCATCATCGCCTGTGGCACGGGCGCAACCGGCGCAATCGATAAATTACAGCAGATCATCGGCGTGGCGCTGCCGCCGGCAACGCGTTCCAACCTGTACGCACAGCTCGACGCAGCCGATGCCGCGATGGACAGCGAAGCTCTGACCGGCATACTGGCCGACACCCAACCCGTGGTCTTCATCGGTCCCTACGAACACCATTCGAACGAGATCTCCTGGCGGCAATCGATGGCCACTACGATCGAGGTGCGACTCGATGCGAGCGGTCAAATCGACCTTGCGCATCTTGCGGAACTGCTGAAAGACCCGAGATACGCGGACCGGCTTCGCATCGGCTCCTTTTCGGCTGCCTCAAATGTCACGGGCATGCGCAGCAACGTACGTGAAATTGCCAGCTTGCTGCATGCGCACGGAGCCATCGCATGTTTCGACTTCGCGGCCTGCGCACCCTATGTCGAGATTGACATGAATCCGGAGCCGGACGTTGCAGGCGAGGATCCGAGCATCGACGCGATTTTCATCTCGCCGCATAAATTCCTCGGCGGCCCGGGATCGAGTGGAGTACTGGTCTTCAACGAGCGTATCTATCATCGGGAGCTGCCACCCAGTGTCAGCGCCGGCGGCACGGTTGACTATGTCGGCTTGCATGGCGAGGACTTCATTACCCATATCGAGGAGCGCGAAAAAGCAGGTACACCGGGTGTGTTGCAGACACTCAAGGCCGGGCTCGTTTTCCAGATAAAGGATACGGTCGGCGTTGATGTCATAAACAAGAGAGAACATGAGCTGACTCAGCGCGCGATGCGAAGTTGGAGTGAGGAAGAAGGCGTTGAGATTCTCGGCAACCCGGACCCGGGCAGTCGCGTCGGAATCATCTCGTTCAACATCAAGGATGCGGACGGCAAATATTTGCACCACAAGTTCGTGACGGCTCTGCTCAACGACTTGTTCGGCATCCAATCGCGCGCCGGTTGTTCCTGTGCCGGACCTTACGGGCATCGCCTGCTCGATATCGATCATGACACGTCAGATCGCTATCGAGATGCCGTCCAGAGCGGCTATTGCGGCATCAAGCCGGGCTGGTGCCGGGTCGGTCTGCACTGGGTCATGGATGATGCGGAGGCCGACTTCGTCATCGAAGCCGTGAACTTCGTCGCCCGGGAGGGTTATCGATTCCTGTGCCTGTACGACTTTGATCTGTGCACCGGCACATGGACGCACCGGCAGACCGCGACGGAATTACCGCAGTTTTCGCTGGATGCTGCGCTGAGCCATGAAGCCGGCGAACCGGCTATTTTGTCGCTGGCACTGAGACAGCAACTCTACGACCACTACATGACGGCAGCGGCGCGTTGGGCAGACCGCCTGCAGGACGAGCCCACGGTGGAACTCGAGTCGCTGGAAGGCGAGCTTGCCGAGCTGCAATTTTTCTCGCTGCCCGCCAAGGCGATCCAATAATACGGGGCAGAGTACGTTTTTCTTCTTTAAATTGCTGCCATGACGCGATTGAGTTTCTCACGGACCTGACCGGCCAACGGCAGGATGTCGTCGTTGTTGACGAGGCCCAGAACAGACACGGGATCCATAAAACTCACGTGCACAACACCATCGTCATCTTGTCGCACGAGAACATTGCATGGCAGCAACAGGCCGATTTCCGGTACCGCCTGAACTGCCTGGTGCGCCAAAGCCGGGTTGCACGCCCCCAGGATGCGATACGGCGGCATGTCCTCGTCGAGTTTCTTTTTCAGGGTTGCTGCAACATCGATGTCTGACAGCACGCCGAAGCCCTCCTCACCCAGCGCATTTGTCACGTTATCAATCGTTGCGTCGAATTTGCTCGTGACAGATTTTCCGAACCCGAATGCACTGCTCATTTCCAATCTCCATGATGTTATGTTTTGAATGGTGGCCGCTGCGCCGGCCTATTTTACGATCCAGCTGCGCCACAATAAACCGATTTCTTGTTCATTCGTTTTACGGCAGTGCGACAATCTTCTGCATTATCACCTGCCCGATGAAGCCGTCCACATAGAACCAGATCCCGACGCCGAGACCCGCAGTTAACACGGCCGCGTGAACCCATGACCTGTGTCTTTTTTCGTGACCGTTGTTAGCCTGCTTCATGGCGGAGAGCGCCGGAACGATTGCGAGCAGGGGCATTGTTTCATGTATCGCACCGCTGACCATAAGACCAAAAGATACTGCGAGGGCCCCCGCAAAGAGGTGCCGATCGCGGTGTCTACGGCCGCGCGACCAATTGAATTTACGTCTGTTTAGCTCGTATGCGCCGGCCACGGCCAGGTAGCTCCACGCAATACCTAATAAGCCGGCAACCAGTTTCCCGCCGGTAACAACGCCAACAACGCCATAAACACCTATGAAAATAATGGGAAAACCCAGGAGCACGGCGATCACCGCGCCGGAATTGATGAGGCCACCACCGGTCGGTACAGTTTCGCTGGTCTCGGGAACGTCGTTGATTTGCGAGCCCTCCTTGCTACGACTCGCGACTCATTTCCCAGTTTGAGTACACGGGCAGTCGCCTCGCCAGGACCATTATGGTTGCGAGATATCCTGCCAGTAATCCAAGCGCCAATGCGATGTCGATCCAGTGACCGAATGGTCGATTGTCGGGCGAGAAAACCGGCACGATCATCAGGTACTTGTTGAGCCATATGCCCAGGTTAATGGAGAACGCGACGATGCACATGCCGACAATCGATCGCTTGACGATGGCGAACAGGGCAGCGACAAGCGGCAGGAAAAAACAGGTTGAAACCATGGTCCAGAAATAGGGCGCGTAGTGACCGTCCATCTGCCGCCACAATGGCTCACTTTCGTGCGGCAGATTACCGAACCAGATGACAAAGAACTGCGCCCAGAAGAAATACAGCCACAACAGCGTGAACCCGGCAACCAGCATTCCCAGACTCTTGATCTGATACGGCCCGAAGTGAGCGCCACCATCTGCCCGCCGCATGACAGCCGCGATCGCAATCATGGCGGCAGTTCCGGCGAACAAATTGCCAAACCAGTAATGAATCGGAAATACGCTGCTGTGCCAGTGTGGGATCAGCATCATCGCAAAATCCCAGGCAATGAACGTATTGCAGACAATAAACGCGATCAGCACGATGGGTGAGAGCAGATACATCTGTTTCTCGACCTCGTCGCGATCGATCGCCAATGCTGCATCACCGTTGGCCATATCCACGCGCAGACTTTTTCGGGCATAAATAGCCGCAAGGCCATAGAACAGCAAAAGCCCGCCGAGGTCTCTGATCACGAGCCAGTTGATGTTCAGCCACGGGCTGATGTGATCCTCGGGCGATGCGTGCAGCCACCAGTAGAAAAGATCGTCGCGTGCATAATAAATGATCAAGAGAAAGCCAACGATCGCGAACGGGAAATACGCCAGCGTCGAGAGCTCAGCCAGTCGATACCACGGTTTGCCCCAATCGGATTTGACGAGGCGAAGAATCGCCGTAAACACGACGCCGGCCTGGCTGATACCGAGCAGGAACAGAAACGAGACGGTGAACAATGCGAAATCCGGCTGAGTATCAGCGCCCGACACGGCGAAGACCAGACTGGCCACACCAATCAGAAACATCGCGATCAGCACAGAAAATGCGATACCACCGCGTTGTGACTTCGTATTAATCACCTTGTGGTCACGGCGTTCATGTGTCACCAAAAACTTCTTTGATAAAGTTCACCAGGTGCCAGCGATCTTCGGCCGGCATTGCCTGTCGATAAAACG
>Ga0255057_10001411_pt1 | contig 13505 bp, 12 predicted proteins | sample Cases_109_6_MG_FD_189022 | JGI IMG/M metagenome (GOLD analysis project Ga0255057, IMG submission 189022) | Seawater microbial communities from Amundsen Gulf, Northwest Territories, Canada - Cases_109_6 | ecosystem: Environmental > Aquatic > Marine > Gulf | place: Canada: Northwest Territories... | reverse complement strand
CTTCGACGCCCTGTTCAAAGGTGACTGGATGAACGCCACCTTCGCCCAGGCCTCACTGCGCGGTCTGTCATCGGGTCTGGCGGCGCTGGCGGGATTCTGGCTCCTGGTGGTGGTGCTGCGCAGCCAGGGTGCCTGGGCCTACTCGACTTTTTATCTCGGCCCCTGGTGGGAGAGCGCCGCCTGGTTCAGCATCCCGCTGCTGGGCTTTGGTGTCGCCTACGCCATCTACACCGGGATGTTCGGCTGGCTCCTGATGTCGTCGCTCGGGGTCCGACACTTTGGCTGGGTGGTCGGCCCGGTGCTGGCGGCGGTGATCTCGGGTCTTGTTTTCTTCCCGCTCCACTACTTCTATCCGTTTGGCTGGAACATACTGGCCTGGCTATTGGTGCCAGCGGTCTTCATCTTTCTCTTTCTACGCTTTGGCATCTACACCTCCATCCTGGCCTATCTCACGGTCTGGGTAGGGCAGGGAGCCATACCCTTTCTGGGGGCCGCCGATTCCTCGATGCAACTCCAAGCTTCGCTGGCGTTGCTCATGGTGGCCGTACCGTTGATCGTCAGTGCGCGCTCGCTGCTGAGCGATAGGAAGTTCTTCTACCGCTACGAGGACATACCACCGCATGTGCGGCGGATCGCCGAGCGCGAACGCCAGAAGGTGGAGTTGGAGACCGCGCGAGGCATCCAGGCCTCGATCCTTCCCGACCTGCCCCCCGAGATGAACGGTGTCCGTATGAGCCACGCCTATCTGCCGGCGACCGAGGTGGGCGGTGATTTCTACGATGTGCTGGCGCTCGACGATGGGCGGTTGGCGGTGGCGGTCGGCGATGTCGCCGGGCATGGGGTCTCGAGTGGCTTGGTCATGTCGATGGCCAAGTCGGCGCTGGCGGTCCAGGTCACCTTCGATCCCGATGTGGAGGCGGTGTTTGCGACGCTCAACAGGATGGTCTTCCAGAGCGCCCGCAAGCGGCTGCTGGCGACCCTTTGCTACGCGTTGATCGATCCTCAAAAGAAGGAGATGTTCTACGCCTCGGCCGGGCACCTCTTTCCCTTCCGTTTGAGTGCCGACGGCGACGTCGAGGCGCTCGAATCGGTCTCCTATCCCCTGGGAGTGCGGAGCGAGATCGATATCAGGGTAAGGGGAGCGAATCTGGCCTCGGGGGATCGGCTCTTTCTCTACAGCGACGGTATCATCGAGGCGCGGCCCGAGGGGAGCGAGGAGCTCTTTGGCTTCGACCGGCTCGAGGAGAGCCTCGAGCGACACTCCTCGAAGGACGTGATGTCGCTGCGGGACGGGGTCCTGGAGGATGTCGAGAACTTTACCGGTCGCTCTCCACGCGAGGACGATCTGACCATTTTGGTACTGCAGATTCCGTAGGACGATCCGCCAGAACTCCTGCTAAACTTCCCCTTCGCGTGTCCGACCGGCACGCCAGATACAGATCACCCTACGCGGGCTGGCCATTCCACAGTTAGAGGAGGAATGCTTTGAAGATCCACGAGTATCAAGCCAAGGAGATCCTGCGCCGCTACGGTGTCGCCACGCCCCGCGGTCGGGTTACCACCGACCCGGCCGAGGCGGCCGAGATCTGCCGCGAATTCGGTGGGCGATGCGTCGTCAAGGCGCAGATCCACGCCGGTGGCCGGGGCAAGGGCGGCGGTGTCAAGCTGGCCGGCTCACCCGAGGAAGCCCGGGAGCTGGCTGGCCAGATCTTGGGGTTACAGCTGGTGACCCATCAGACCGGCCCCGAGGGCCAGGAGGTCAAGAAGGTCCTGATAGAGGAGGCGGTGGACATCGCTACGGAGCTCTATCTGAGCATCACGCTCGACCGGGCCCTGGGCAAGCCGGTGGTCATGGCTTCGACCGCCGGCGGTATGGACATCGAGGAGGTGGCAGCCAAGGACCCCGAGGCGATTGTGCGAGAGGCGGTCGATCCGCTGTTGGGGATCCTGCCCTTTCAGACGCGTAGAGTGACCCGCCAGCTGGGTCTGAGCGGCGGCACTGCGCGTCAGGCGGGCAAGCTCCTCACCTCGCTGGTGACGGCCTACCTCGATACCGATGCCTCGCTGGCGGAAATCAACCCTCTGCTGGTGACCGGTGACGGCAACGTCATCGCCCTCGATGCCAAGATGAACTTCGATGATAACGCGCTGTTCCGTCATCCCGACATCCTAGAGATGCGGGATCTGGCCGAGGAGAACCCACTCGAGGTCGAAGCGGGCAAGTTCGACCTCAACTACATCAAGCTGGATGGCGACATCGGCTGCATGGTCAACGGCGCCGGCCTATCGATGGCGACCATGGACATCATCAGTCTCGCCGGTGGTGAGCCGGCCAACTTCCTGGATGTGGGGGGGTCGGCCAGCGAAGAGGCGGTGCAGAACGCCTTCCGCATCCTGGTCTCCGACCAGAGCGTCAAGGCGGTGCTCATCAACATCTTCGGCGGCATCGCCCGCACCGATCGGATCGCCAGCGGTGTGGTGGCGGCGCTCGAGGAGCTGGGTGGGATCGAGATGCCGGTGGTGGTCCGCCTCGAAGGCACCAATGTGGAGCGGGGACGACAGATCCTGGAGGAGGCCGAGTTCGAGTTCATCGTGGCGGAGCAGATGGCTGATGCGGCCGAGAAGATCGTCGCCGCGGCAAAAGGAGGGGCATAGATGGCCATCTGGGTAGACAACGATACCCGGCTGTTGGTTCAGGGCATCACCGGCAAAGAGGGTGAGTTCCACGCCCTGGGTTGCCGTGAGTACGGGACCGACGTGGTCGCCGGTGTGACCCCCGGCAAGGGGGGGCAGTCGGTCGAGGGAATCCCGGTCTTCGACTCGGTGGCGGAGGCTCGAGAGCAGACGGGGTGCAACGCGTCGATGATCTTTGTACCACCGCCGTTCGCCGCCGACGCCATCATGGAAGCGGCGGCCGCCGGGGTCGAGCTGATCGTCGCCATCACCGAAGGGATCCCGGTGGCGGACATGCTCGAGGTGCGGGCATTTCTTCGCAATCACCCGACGCGGCTCATCGGACCCAACTGCCCCGGGATCATCTCCCCGGGGATGGCAAAGGTAGGAATCATGCCGGGGCATATCCATTCGCCGGGCAAGATCGGAATCGTCAGCCGTTCGGGCACGCTGACCTACGAGGCGGTCTGGCAGGTGACCAACTTGGGATTGGGAGAGTCGACCTGCATCGGAATCGGCGGCGACCCGCTTCCCGGAACCGACTTTATCGATGTCCTGACGGCCTTCGCCGCCGACCCGGAGACCGAGGGTGTGATCCTGATCGGCGAGATCGGTGGCAGCGCCGAGGAAGAGGCGGCCGCCTGGATCGAGAGCAACTACGACCGCCCCATGGTCGGCTTTATCGCCGGGCGTACGGCGCCACCAGGACGTCGGATGGGTCATGCCGGCGCCATCATCTCCGGTGGCAAGGGGACGGCGAAGGAGAAGATGGAAGCACTCCGCGCCGCCGGCATCCACGTTGCCGAATCACCCGCCGAGATCGGCTCCACCATGGCCCGGGCCATGGGGGCTTAGGCGAGCATGCTGTTTCAACGCCCCCCGGGTGACGGCTGGCTGGTGCTGATCGGTGGTGGTGAGTTCACCTTTGGTGAGACACGCGAGGCGGATCAGGGCTGGGTGGAGAAGTTGCCACCGGGAGATCTGGGATTTCTCCCTGCCGCCAGTGGCTCGACCGAGTACAGCGACCATTTCGCCACCTATATGGAGGACGAGCTCGACCGCGAAGCGATCGTGGTGCCGATCTACCGGCGCCGGGATGCCCGGCGGACGAAGAACGTCGAAAGAATCGAAGCGGTGTCGGGTGTCTACCTGGGGGGTGGTGTCACCGACTTCATCCTCGCAGCAATGCGAGAGACACCAGCCGAGGAGGCTCTCCGCCTCAAGCTGGCGGCCGGTGGAGTCGTGGTCGCCATCGCGGCCGCGGCCCAGGTCCTGGGCATGGCTGCCAGGAGTCTCATGACCCGCGACTCGGTCGATGGATTGGGTTGGTTACCCGGCGGCGTTGTGGAGCCCAATTTCGACCCCGGTTTCGATCGGCGCCTACGCGAGCTGATGGAGTGGCCGGGGGTGGAATGGGGACTCGGTCTGCCGGCCGGCTCGGCGGTGCTATTGGGCCCGGAGGGAGAGGTGGAGACCATCGGCATGTCGTTCGTGCTGACCGACGCCGAGGGCGACCTAGAGCCCATGACATGAGACCGCATCCGCCAGGGAACCGACAACAAGCCATCGTCGTACCCGTTTTCGACCCAGGGACGTGTAGGGGCGGGGCTTGTCCCCGCCCGGGGGAGGGCACAGGGCCCTCCCCTACGATGCCGGCCGACAAACAGGAGCCGACGAAATGGAACAGACCCTAACCATCATAAAACCCGACAGCATGGCGGCCGGCAACGCCGGCAAGATCCTCGCGCACCTCGAGCAGGAGGGTTTCCAAATCCTGGCGCTGCGCCGTATCCATCTGAGTGAGGCTCAGGCGCGTTCCTTCTACGCGGTCCACAAGGAGCGCCCCTTCTACGACAGCCTGGTTGCCTACATGACCGAAGCACCGGTCATTGCCGCGGCGCTCGAACGAGAGGATGCAGTGACCCACCTGCGGCAGGTCATGGGGGCGACCAACCCCGAAGAGGCGGCCGACGGCACCATCAGAGCCCTCTACGGCAGCTCCATCGAGCGCAATGCCATCCACGGCAGCGATTCGCCAGAGAACGCCGAGATGGAGCTGGACTTCCTCTTCACCCGCGCCGATCTCCTGCCGAGCTAGCAGACGCTGCCATGGTCTACCGCGCTCCTCGTGTGGCACCCGCGTCGAGCCTGCCACCCGAACGACAAGGGAGGGTAGTGGGGCGCTTCTGTCTCGCCTGCAACAACGTCTATCCTCTCTACACCCCAGCGCACAAGGGCAAGCCCACCTTCGGCGAGGATCACGTGGCCTCGACCTGCACCCACGAGGGCGAAAGCTTCAGCGAGGGTGTGGCCTGGTGGGAGCCGGCCGTCGAGGTCCACAAGGAAGATGAGTCTACGAAACCCTAAACCGGCGAGCTGCACTTCCTGGGCTTATTTGTGCGCTCCGGCTCCGGAAGGAGCAGCTGTAGGAGTTACTGACCAAGCGATCCTTGTAACGGATTCAGGAGGTGGGGTCTGGTAGATTCTTCCGCAAGACGATCGCTAGGAAGGTCTGAGAGGAGGATCTCGTGAGATCATTTGATCTGTTTGAGCATTTGGACTTCGGTGGGAAAGGGCAGGGTCGAGCGGTATACGCCGATCATGAAGGTCGAGCGCTGCGTTTCTCCCTGTCGGAAGGAGAAGAGATCAAGCAGTTCCATGCCCATTCTCCAACCTACGTTGTCGTGTTGAACGGGAAAGGCCTCTTTCGAGGAGGGGACGGTGAAGAAACCGAGGCCGGGCCCAACACGATGGTGATCTTCGACAACGGTGAAGGCCATTCGGTTCGAGCCGTTGGCGGCGATCTCATTTTCGTTGCTGTCCTGCACGGTGCACCCCAAGCGGACGAGAATCACGCACCCGTGAGCACGATTTAGTCCCCGAGATTGCGCCGCTAGTCCATAGCGGGCGTGGCGCCGAGCAGTCGTCGAATCCCTGGGAGGATCTGCAGCTCGAGTTCGGCAGTCGGCAGAGCCGCCCTCTCGAGCAGCGCGAGATCTCGTTCCCGTTCGGGGCGCGAAAGCGCCCGCCCCGATCGGGTTGCTTGCAGATGTCGGAGTCCCACCTCGGCAATCTGCGACAGTGTGATTGAGAGGGGCTCGACCTCCGCCAGGAGCGAGTGTCGGCGGATGAACGGCCCCAAAACGTCGTGATTGGCGCGCCACGCCTGCAGCTGGGTCGCGAGAGCGTCGTGGGGCGTATCATCCGAAGGATTGTCGAGGAAGCGCTCGATCTCGCTGGCGAAACGCCGGCTGGTCTCGCTGTCTGGCGGCGTGGCATCTACCAGCCGGTTCAACGGGGTCAGCGAAGTATAGGCGTGGTTGTTCCAACGGGGATCGAACAACGGTCGGATCGTGTTCGACAGAGTGCGTAGTGGCTCGATGGCCCGGTAGTCGGTCAGGCGCCGAAGCATCTGGAGCGGACCGGATTGGTGGGTCAGCCCGATCCAAACGAGCCGCTGACTTACCTTTTTGAGCCGCCGATACATATCCTCGACGTCCACGACCTCACGCGGTGACCAGAGCCGTTCTGCGACTGCAGCCGCCCGGGGCCAGATGCGGGCATCGATGTTCTCGGCATCAGAAAACTCCGTCCACATCGATGCCTCGCCGCCGAGGATGAGACCCTGCTGGTCGGTGGTCAGGTCTGCTACCTCGTCTGCGAGTGGATCGCTGGCGTAGTAGGACTCAGCTGGCCCCAACTGGTCAAGGTAGTACTCCGAGCCCGCGATACTTCGAAAGCCCTGGCGCACAGCATCGGCCAACCACCGTTGGCCCCTAACGGATTGAACTACGCTATCTTGCGGCAGGTTGGGATCCAGGACAGGGTCCCATCCGATCATCTCCTTGGCGTTATGCTGGAGGATCTCGTGGACGCGGTGATTGAAATACGACTGTAGCTGGCGCTTGTCCTCGAGACCCTGCTTCGCCGCAAAGCGACGAATCTCAGGATTCGCCTCCCACTGCTTGCCGTTGACCTGGTCGCCGCCCACGTGGACATAACGGTCCGGAAATAGCGTGGCTAGCTCGGCCATCAGCTCCGAGATGAACCTGTAGCTCTCTTCCTTTGTTGGGTCGATCGCCGCGTCGTGCCCACCCCATTTGCGTTCAATGCTGTGAGGCCCAGCCGCGCTAGCCAGCTCCGGGTAGCCCACGAACCAGCTCGCTGTATGACCAGGCATATCCAGCTCCGGCACGACTCGGATACCGCGATCGCGGGCGAACTCGACGATCTCCGAGATCTCTCGTTGCGTGTAGAACATGCCATCGGACCCAGCCTCGTGCAGCCGAGGAAAGTGGTGGCTCTCCATACGGAACCCCTGATCATCGGTTAGATGCCAGTGCAGCACATTGAGTTTGACCATTGCCATCCCGTCGAGGTTACGCTTGATTACTTCGGGAGGAATCCAGTGTCGCGCGGCGTCGATGAGCAGTCCCCGCCACGGGAATCGCGGTCGATCGGCGATTTGCGCCTCAGGCACCCCGAAGCCGCCACCACCAAGGCCAACGAGCTGCAGAAAGGTTTCGATACCACGAAGTGCACCGTGCGGGCCGGGTGAATCCAGAACGGCTCTCCGGTCCGTGATCTTGAGTGTGTATGACTCGTCCTCGTCGAGACTCGGAGCTTCTCCCGCTGGGCCTTCGACTCGAATCAGAAACCGCGCGTCCTCATAAGGCGTCGCCAGATCCCGACGCAGGGGCATTCCAGTTGCTCTGGCGAGGCGGCTGGCTGCGCGCCCGGCAGCACGCGTCAGACGCGGCTCGATGTGGCCCGCCAAACCGATCTGGAACTCCCTGTCGATCGCCAGCCATCCGCTACCGAGCTTCATTTCCGCAGGGATTGGCAGGAGTGAAGGCATGATCACACTCTTTCTTTCTTGGAACCTGAAAATCCTGGGGCTACGTGGGATTTCACCCGGTCCCACTGTTTAGTGGCATTTTCATCGCATGATAACCTGAGTTATACGCAATAGACGCGATGAAGTTCGGGTGGTTTACGACGTAGTTCTGGGGGTACCTCGGTGGCTTTTCATCAACGGATCAGTGACACGATCGGCAGCACGCCGCTGGTCCGGCTCAACAAGGTAACGGCAAAGGCCGGGGCCACCGTTCTGGCCAAGCTGGAGTACTTCAATCCCGCGGGCAGCGTCAAGGAGCGCGCTGCCTTGGCCATGATCGATCAAGCGGAACGGGACGGGAGCCTACAGCCCGGCGGTACGATCGTGGAAGCCTCGAGCGGCAACACGGGGTTCGCGATCGCGATGATCGCGGCCGAGCGAGGCTACTCGGCGGTCATCGTCTGCACGGATAAGGTTCCCAGCGACAAGATCGCCGTGCTCGAGGCGTTCGGCGCCCGCGTCGTGACTGCACCCGCCGACGCGCCATTCGACTCGCCCGACCATTGGATCAACGCGGCACGACTTATTGCCGGCGATACACCGAACTCGGTCTTCGCCAACCAGTTCTTCAATCAGGCCAATCCGGCGGGTCATTACCGAACGACCGGGCCGGAGATTTGGGAGCAGACGGACGGGAGGGTCTCGGTGTTTGTCGCCGGTGCCGCGACGGGAGGCACGATCACGGGTTGCGCGAGATACCTAAAGGAGCAAGACCCGAGCATCGAAGTGGTCATGGCCGACCCGGCCGGGTCGATCTACAAGACGTATTACGAGACCGGACAGATCGTCGATCCCGCTCCCTACCTCGTAGAGGCCGTGGGACAGGATGCGCCGTTCATCCCCGACGCGCTCGACCTGAAGCTCGTTGATCGGGTGGTGCGTGTGACCGATGAGGCAGCCTTTCGCATGGCACGGCGGCTGTGTAGGGAGGAAGGCATCTTCTGCGGCGGAAGCAGCGGCGCGATTGTCAGTGTCGCCGTCGAGGTCGCACGGGAAATCGCTGAGGACGACATGGTCGTAGCGATTGTCCCCGACGGCGGTGACCGGTACCTCTCGCGGGTGTACTCTGACGAGTGGCTCAGCCGGAACGTGGTGCCGTCGTAGCTAGCCCGGATCGGCAGACATCGAGTAGCCCCCAAGCCTCTAGATGAACATTCGCCTGATCACTCCCGCTCAGCTTGGTGAGCGGGCTGGGAACAGCGTAACCGCGGTGCGCTGGGCCTCCATCCTGCGCGAGCTCGGTCACGAGACGGTCATCGCTCACGAATACCGGGGCGAATCCACCGAGATCCTGATTGCCCTGAACGCCTACCGTAGTGCCCGGTCCATCGAAGCTTTTCGTCATCGACATCCCAACCGACCCCTGATCGTCGCCCTCACGGGCACCGATCTGTATCGGTTCGCGCACTCCCATCCAAAGGTTACGCAGCGATCCATCGAGCTGGCCGATCGACTACTAGTGCTCAATCACCTCGCCCACAAGGCCGTACCGAAGTCCGCGCACCAGAAGTTGTTCCTGATCTACGAATCGGCTCGCCCGCTTCCCGGACCCAGGAAGCCGTCGGTGCGGTACTTCGACGTTTGTGTTGTCGGTCACCTCCGCGACGAGAAGGACCCGTTGCGCACCGCGTTGGCTGTGCGTGATCTTCCCCAGGGAAGCAGGATCCGCGTTCGCCACTACGGCGCGGCGCACACGAAGAAGTGGGCACGGATGGCGCGGGATGAGATGCATCGCAACCAGCGATACCGTTGGTTCGGCGAGGTCGCCCACTGGCAGGTGCGGAGGGCGCTGGGTAGGTGTCGGCTGATGAGTCTCACGTCGACCATGGAAGGTGGTCCCAACACTCTTTCCGAGGCCGCGGTCGCCGGGGTACCGGTGATCTCTTCGGATGTCGATGGTGCGGTGGGTGTACTCGGAAAGGACTACCCGGGCTACTTCCCCGTCGGCGACACCAAGGCGCTGAGGCAGCGACTCCTTCGCGCCGAAACGGATCCGGTCTTCCTGGAAGAGTTGGAGCGCTTAGTCGAGCGTCAGGCGCCCCGTTTTAGCCGTGAGCAGGAGAAGGCCCGCTGGGCGGAGCTCCTCGACACCCTGGGCTCCAGAGCGGGCGGGTAGGAGCAGTCGCACCCCCGGACATGGTTATAATCTTGGTGCTCAAGGACATCTCGAGATCGACGTACCTTGGACTCAGGGGATGGGGGAGCTCGCGTTTCCTCGAGCTCTTATCGCGCAAGGAGTTTCTGAGAAAGGAAAATGAACATGTCTGAGCCCGGAATCACAGTCTATGGAGCCTACTGGTGTCCCGATTGCCGCGTAAGTAAGCAATTCCTGGGAGAGCAGGGCATCCGGTACAACTGGGTCAATATCGAGGAAGACAAAGAGGCTGAGCAATTCATCACCGAGCTCAACGACGGCAAACGTGTGATACCGACTATTACGTTCGAGGATGGCTCGTTCATGGTCTTTCCCAGCAACACCCAATTGGCCGAGAAGCTGGGATTGGTGACAAAAGCCGAGCGTACGTTCTATGACCTGATCGTGCTGGGTGCCGGACCGGCGGGTCTGATGACAGCGCTTTACGCCGAGCGGGAAGCCATCGAAACCCTGGTCATAGAGCGTGCAGCTATCGGCGGACAGGCGGCCACCACTGAGAAGCTCGATAATGTGCCCGGATTCCCCGAGAGCGTCACCGGTGAAGATTTCTCTGGACGATTGCGCCAGCAGGCTGAGAAATTCGGCGCTGAGATTCTACAAGCCCAGGAAGTGTCCTCCCTTCGAAGTGATGGGAATTATCACCATGTCACCACGCAAGATGGCAGCGAGTACTCTGCCAATTCCTTGGTCATTGCCTCCGGCAGTCGGTACCGTAGACTGGGTGTTCCCGGAGAGGACGCCTACCTGGGTGCGGGCGTCCACTTTTGTGCCACTTGTGATGGGCCCTTCTATAAGGGCAAAGAGGTTGCGGTTGTCGGTGGTGGAAACAGTGCCGCCGAAGAGAGCCTGTTGCTGACCCGATTTGCAGAAAAAGTCACGGTTCTGGTCAGGGAGGACAACTTCCAGGCCAGTCCGATCATTCAGGACAAGGTGCTGTCCACGCCGAAGATCGAAGTAAAATGGAATACCGAAGTCAAAGAGTTTATTGGCGCGGAGTCACATCTCAACAAGCTACGGTTGACCAACAATCAGACCGGCGAGGAAAGTGAGTTTCCGGTCGACGGGGTGTTCATATTTATCGGAACCGATCCCAATACCGGATTCCTCGCTGATACGCCGATCGCACTAAACAAATGGGGCTATGTTGTGACCGGTCACGATCTGGTGCACGCTGCCTCGATACCCGAGGCGTTCAAAGGCAGAGAACCGGAGCAGCTCGAAACGAGCGTGCCCGGAGTTTTCGCGGCAGGCGATGTGCGTTCCGGGAGCACCACTCAGGTGGTGAGCGCTGCCGGAGAGGGTGCTGCAGTGGCCCTCATGGTTCGAGATTACCTGAAGAGGGTCTGAATCTTGGCGTTGGTTCCACCGGTTGTCGCGGATAGAGTCGTCAGTCCTGAAACGCTGCTTGCCCGGTCGGAGCAGACGTGAGCACTGGCCCGCGCGACTTTCGCGACCAGGCGTATGGCGTCGCCGCCGCGCTCAGATACAGCATCTTCGAGAGTCGCCCCGATGGTTTCGCTCGTCGGCGCGCCCCAAAGATCCGACGATTCTACGAGCAGACTGAAACCGGAGCTTCAAATCGCGATGTGTTGGATCTGGCCTGTGGTTCGGGACAGCTCTCTGCCCACTTCCTGGAGCACGGCTATCGTGTGGTCGGCCTCGACCGGTCGCCACACATGCTACGGCATGCCCGGGAGGCCTGCTCGAGCTACGTCGACGAAGGCCGGGCACTGTTCGTGGAAGGTGACGCGAGCGACTTTCAATTCGACCGTCGTTTCGGTCTCGTGGCCTGCACGTTCAACGGGCTGAACCACCTTGCGAGTCCCACCGACTTGACCCGCTGCTTGCGATGCGTTGACGAGGCGCTCGCTCCCGACGGGTATTTTGTCTTCGACATCGACACCCCGAGCGGGTTGCGTGACACCGTCGACACGATGCTCATTAACGACACCGACGAGGAGATCATCGTCCGCAAACGCGTGTTCGATGGCGAACGTGTGATCCTGTACGCCAGCGGCTGTTTCGCTCACAACGGCATCTGGCATCGCTACCGGGAGACGATCTGGAAAATTGTCATCGATCCCGAGCGGCTCCGCGACGAGATGTCGGACCTGGGATGGTCTCCGGTGGACTACGTTGACGAAGATCTGGCGGTGCCGATTGCCGACCCCAATGAGGGGAAAGTCGCCTACGGGGTGGCTCGCAAGGAGGCCGGATAGTGCAAGTCGACCCCTTGGTCATCTTGGACACTTTCTCCTTCGAGTAAGGCTCCTGTGGGCATTCGGGTTGGAGTAACCGAGGAAGGATTAGGAGAAGAGCATGAGTGACCGCATCGGCGAGAAGGAACTGAGTGAGCTATTCCTGGAGACCGGCATGAATCACCACCATGCCTACAGTGCGTCGGATGGTGTCGACCCCGAGTGGGCACTCTTCTATGCCGGTTATCTCCAGACGCGTGTCTGGGACCGGCTCGGCAGGGTCCCCACTCGAAGCGAACTGATCCACCTCCTAGTTGCCGCCGACAGGGCCTTCCAGGCCACGGGGCAGGAGCAAGAGGAATGGCCGGTGTTCTACGCGAAGTTCTTCATCGAGAGTTTCTCGGCATCATGAGCCACGCTCGCCTCCGCGGATGATCGAGGTCAAGCCTCGCCGGTTGCTTCCGCGTAGGTTGCCAGCACAACCACTTTGTCGCCAGGCGCGAGGCTCCACTCGGTCTTCCGGTCGGGGTTGAGCACGACACCGGCGTCAGGCCCCTGAGAGCGCCGCAGACCCAGGGCGATCTCGCCCCGAGAGGCCGCCACACGCTCCAGGTCCTGGAAGCGGACTGCCTTCTTAGTCGCCTGGTACTTCTCCGCGGGTTGAAGCACGATCTGCGAGCCCCACGGCTGTGACAGCTCTCCGATCACCGCGGCCAATTCCGGGCGCAGCGCCACCTGGGACAGGACGTAGCTGACAAGCAGCGGACTCACAATCACATCCTCCAGCCTCTGATCAAACAGCGACTGATTCTCTTCGCTCAACAGCTCGACGAGTAGCTCTGGGCGCGTTGCTGCCTCCGGCAGATTCTCGCGCAGCATCAGGTAGGTGAGGACAGTGCACGCGTCCGCCTGGCTCTCATTCCCGAAGTGCTCGCTCGCCAACAAGACGATATTGTCGTAGCCCTGAGGCTCCAGCTGTTCCAGGACGCCGGGATCGGCGAAGTTGGCCTCAATCTGCCGCACGAGACTGTTCGGTGTCCCAAGGTGACCGTGCTCCGAGATCTGGCGCTCTTCCAGAGGGGTGGGCGCGACGACATCGACCTCGAAAGCATTCGTCCCGTAGCGCTCGAACTCATCCAGTAGTGCGGGTACTCTGCGGCTCCAGCCCAGAATCAGCACACGGTGGCGCTCGAGGACTGGGTGCGACTCTAGTGAGGCAGCTGTGGGGGCGCTGTCACGTTGTACCGCATGGGGGATGCAATGATCGAAGCTCCGGGCGACGAAGACCAGGAGATCTTCGTTTTCGAGAATGGTCTCCGGCCCCGGGTTCAAGGAGGGCCTGGATGCGCCGGAACGGACCGTGCCAATAGGGATCGCTTGCGGGTAGCTGCTGCGGAGGCTACCGAATTGTGTACCCGCCAGGTCCCCGGCCTCTCGAACATAAAGGGCATTACCTTCGTTGAGCGAGAGCAGGTCCGTGAGCACGTCGAGCAGCCCACGCTGTCGCACGCTTTGGACGATGAACCGGCTGATGAGGCTGTTGGTCGCGATGATCTCGGTTGGGCCGCCATAGGCCCGCCGG
>Ga0255057_10001410_pt1 | contig 13516 bp, 9 predicted proteins | sample Cases_109_6_MG_FD_189022 | JGI IMG/M metagenome (GOLD analysis project Ga0255057, IMG submission 189022) | Seawater microbial communities from Amundsen Gulf, Northwest Territories, Canada - Cases_109_6 | ecosystem: Environmental > Aquatic > Marine > Gulf | place: Canada: Northwest Territories... | reverse complement strand
CGACGGGTCCTATACGGTGACCCTCAAGCGTGCCGTCGACCACGGCGCGCCGGGCAGCGCCACCGACGACGAGCTGGTCCTCGACACGGTGAGCTACACGGTCACCGACGCCAACGGCAACAGCGCCGTCGGGACGTTGAGCGTCAAGGCGGCCGACGACGCGCCCAGCGCGGTCGACGATAGCGACACGGCCCAGTCGGGCGAGACCATCATTGTGGACGCCGCCGCCGGCGTGCTGTCGAACGACACCCAGGGCGCCGACGGGGCGAGCGTGACCGGCGTCGACACCACCGGCACGCAGGGCAGCCTCACCCTGAACGCCGATGGCAGCTACAGCTACACCGCCGCGGGCAACGCGTCTTACACCGACGTCTTCACCTACACGCTCACCGACGGCGACGGCGACACCTCAACCGCCACGCTGACCATCGCGGTCACCGACGGCTCGCCCTCGGCCCCGCCGGCCGAGGCGCTGGTCGATGAGGCGGCGCTCGACCTGGTGCAGGACGGCGACGACCTGGCGCCGGGCTCGGACGAGGGCAGCGCCCCGTCCGGCACCGGCGAGACGGTGACCGGCCAGCTGGCGGCCAGCGACCCCAACGGCGATACCCTCACCTATACGCCGCAGACCGTGGAGACCGACGACTATATCCTCAGCCTCGCGGCCGACGGGTCCTATACGGTGACCCTCAAGCGTGCCGTCGACCACGGCGCGCCGGGCAGCGCCACCGACGACGAGCTGGTCCTCGACACGGTGAGCTACACGGTCACCGACGCCAACGGCAACAGCGCCATCGGGACGTTGAGCGTCAAGGTGGCCGACGACGCGCCCAGCGCGAGCGACGACAGCGATGCCGCCCAGTCGGGCGAGACCATCGTCGTAGATGCCGCCGCCGGCGTGCTGTCGAACGACACCCAGGGCGCCGACGGGGCGACGGTAACCGGCGTCGATACCACCGGCACGCAAGGCAGCCTCACCCTGAACGCCGATGGCAGCTACAGCTACACCGCCGCGGTCAATGCCTCCTATACCGACGTCTTCACCTACACGCTCACCGACGGCGACGGCGACACCTCAACCGCCACGCTGACCATCGATGTCGAGCAAGCGCCCAGCCTGCTGGACAGGTTCTTCATCAACGAGATCGCCTTGGAGGGTTACACCCCCGGGGAAGTCATCGGCAACGATCCGGTGGTTTCGCCCGCCGGCACAGAGAACCCCGCTTTCATCGAGATTTCGAACAGCTTCAACAATGCGGTGCAGTGGACGGACGTCCAGGAAGGCTCACTCGAGCTGGTCGGTCCGGACGGCACGGTCTTCGTGATCGATTTCAGCACCATGGTGACCAACGACGGCGATACGCCATCCGGATCGATCGTCAGCGGCAACGGCTTCCTCGTGTTCTACGAGGACGGCACCTGGCAGTCGTTCAGCAACAATCAGAATGCGGGCGAGTGGGGCTATTATCAGACCGATGCGAGCGACAGCTCGGCGCCCTTCACCCCGGAAGAGCTTCAGGCCATGGACGACGGGCAGTTCGTCCTGCAACCGGCCGACTGGGGCCTTGGGGAGGACACCACGGACCCGATCGCGGTCAACCTGGTGCAAAACGGCAGTTCGCTCGATCTCTTCGCCGGCAATGGCGCCGAGACCTCGGGTCTGACCGGCGTCGGGGATTTGGAGACCGACGGCGACTTTCCCGTGATGGGCGATGATCAGACGGACCTCGAGCAGCTCTCCGGATGGCGCGGGACGGCGGCTTGGCACGGGCACGACACGAGCGCGAGCCGGGCGGCCATCCTGCTCGGCGCCCAGTTCCTCGACAATGCGCAGTTCAATGGTGCCATCGGCGACCAGGGCACGGTACTGACCGAGATCCTGGACCCCTCGGTCAGCGGCCTTGCGGGCTTGCCGGCGGATCAGTCGGCGAACCAAAGTCACGTGTTCGCCCGCACCTACGACGGGTATCTCGTAGGCGGTAACGGCAGTGATAAGGATGAAGTCCCGATCGACACCAACCAGGAGGACGATTGGACAACGACGGACGTCACCACTGCCGGCGACAAGAACCGGGACGGCGAAGGCAGCAACGACAACGTGGCCGACTCGACCAACCCGCAGGACCCGAACGACGATTTCGATCCGCGGCAGGCAACAGGCACCGACGGTCCCGGCGGCACGGTTCTTCGCGACGTGGACGAGGGCCAGACCGTCATCGACGATGCCCTGGACGGCGATGCCTTCGACGACAATGTCCTCGATGGAGGCCGCGGGTCCGATTTCCTCTATGGCGATGCGGGCAACGACGTGCTGAACGGCGAAGACCACAACGACTTCCTGTTCGGGGCCGAAGGCGACGACGTCCTGAACGGTGGCGCGGGCGCCGACCTGCTGGTCGACGAGTCCGGGGCGGATCTGCTCGATGGCGGCAGCGGCGACGACATCCTGATCACCGATGTCAGCGTGCTGGTCGGCTATGACGGGGCGCCACTCGATACCCTGGGCGATATGCTGATCGGCGGCGCTGGCGACGACGTCATCTTCGCCGGGGCCGGTGACGATACCCTGGAAGGCGGCAGCGGCGACGACTGGCTCGCCGCCGGCGGCGGCAGCGACACGCTGGCCTTCGGCGTGGGCATCGACGACGGTGACGACATCGTCGCCGATTTCGACGGTGCGGTGGATGTGCTGTCGTTCACCGACGTGGTCGATACCGGGCTGCCGGGGCTGGACGTCAGCGACGTGGACGCCGCGATCGCGTCGATCACCAACGACGGTGTTGGCGGAGACGTGACGGTGGACTTCGTCGCCGGCGGCTCCATTACCTTCGCCGAAGCCGGCAGCGGCACGGCGATCACCTCGATCGCCGATCTGGTGGACGATCCCTTGACCCAAATCCTCGTGACGGCTTAGGCCTCCAAGGGGGCGTGCAAACGTCTCTGAATATCGGAAACTGAGCGGCCGACTCCCGACGCCTGGCGTGTGGCGAATTGCCGCAAAGGGGTTGATTGCGCCGGCCTCTCGGCTATACCGGCATGGGAGCCCACGCGCCGTGGTACGGTGGCGGGGCGTACAGGGGTGAGCAAGCCGTTAGGAGCGGGCGATGAACCGGTTGCGTGTTGTACTTTGGGGCCTGGTCGCCGTGACCTTTTTGGCCGCCGGCGCGATGGCGGCTTGGCGGGTCTGGCAGGGGCAGGCGGGCAAGGCCGTGCCCACCGCCCAGCAGATGGCCGAGAGCCTCATAAAGACCGATTTCGATCTGCTGGACCATGCGGGCCAGCGCCGCAGCGCCGCCGACTTTCGCGGCCAGTGGATGCTGGTCTTCTTCGGCTATACCTTCTGCCCCGATGTGTGCCCGACCACACTGGCCACCGTCTCCGCCATCCTGGACGAGCTGGGGCCGCCGGCCGAGCGCCTGCAACCCCTCTTCGTTTCCGTCGATCCCGAGCGCGATAGCCCGCAGGTGCTAGCCGACTATGTCCAGGCGTTTCACCCGCGGATCGTCGGCTTGACCGGCTCGGCTGAGGAGATCGCGCAGGCGGCGGCCAACTACCGCGTTTACTATGCCCGGGTCGAGCAGGAGGACGTCCCGGGCGGCTATGTCATGGATCACTCCGCCTTCATCTATCTGGTCGACCCGCAAGGCCGCTTCGTTCAGCCCTTCTCACACCAGGCCAACGTGGACGAGACGGTGGCCGTGCTTCGCGAATACCTCGAGGCGGGCTCATAGAGGAAGGGCATCTGAAGGTCCCCTATTAACCAAATGCGGGTAATCTTTCTTTAAGCGCGTCCGCCTTATCCTCGACGATTGAGCCCTGTGCCGGTCATTCCTGGCCGGCGCGCCGCACGGGAACGGTTCGAGCGATGAGCGATCGGTTCGACACGGATGAGGACGATCCGGAGGCATCGCCAAGCGATGAAACCTTCGAGCGATCCGATGTGGCTAAAAGCTACCTCAAGCAGTTCCTCGACAGCCCCGAAGAGCATGCGTTGTCGGATTTCTCGCACAACGTCTGCCGCATCTTCATGGAAAGTCCGCTCACCGACAGCGAGCGCCGTCACGCCGAGGAGCTGCTGCGCGATCTCGCCCAGTCGGTCGAGCTCCAAGTGCGCGAGACCCTTTCCGAGCAGCTCAAGACCAGCAGGATCCTGCCGCACGACGTCGCCGTCGTCCTGGCCAACGACGTGGAAAGCGTCGCCTTGCCGATCCTCGAGTTCTCTGAGGTCCTGACCGACACCGACCTGATGGAAATCATCAAGTCCAAGGGGGCGCCGCAGCAGAGCGCCATCGCCCGCCGCGAGACGGTCTCCGAAGTCGTCGCGGCGGCCATCGTCAGGCGCGGCGAGGCGGAGCCGGTGACCACACTGATGGAAAACCCCGGTGCCAAGATCGACGAGGAAACCTATGACAACGTGGTCGTGCTGTTCCCCAACAACGACCCGATCAAGGAGGCGCTGGCGCGGCGCCCGGACCTGCCGGTCAACATCGCCGGCAAAGTCATCGATCTGGTTTCGGAAAACCTGCAGTTCGAGCTGATCTCCCGCCACAACTGTTCGTCGAAACTGATCGAAAAGGTCGTCGCGCAGGGCAACGAAGGCGCGATGATCGCCCTGCTCGTGCGATACGAGAAGATCGACGATGCGGAGATGATGGCGACCCAACTCAATGCCGTCGACAAGCTGACGCCGACGATCATCGTGCGCGCGCTCTACCACGGCCAGATCGACTTTCTGGAGTTCGCCCTCTCGCGTCTCAGCCAGGTCAGCGTCCTGGAGGTTCGCCGACAGCTCATGGCGCCGCGCGGCGCCGCCTTTCAAAGGCTTTACCGGCGCGCCGGTCTGCCGGCCCGGCTTTTCGCCGCTGTCAGCGAGGCCTTGCAGCACCTGAACGAGGAGCTGGTCGAGATCAACGGTGAGGAAACGCCGCCCGATGCGCGGCGCCGGGCGAACGCTCTGGTCCGGCATCGGGACTTCGACAACCCCGAGTTCGAAGCGACGCTGCTGATGATGGAGGCCGGCTAGCCTATCTCTTGCCCGGCGCCGGCCCCGAACCCGCCCCAAGTCCGCTCAGCAACAGCCCCCTCACCTCCGCCGGGTCTTACCGCGCGGCGCCGGCCGCCTGGATTGGCACCGGATCGTCCTGTAACATAAGGTTGTTTAGCCGAGCTTGATGCAACGAAAGCCGCAAGACCGCCATGGTACGCCGCGATCCCGTGGAACCGCTCAAGGGTCTTTATCTAGAGGCTGCGAACAAGGACGTCTCGAACCTGGAGCGTCTTATCCTCGACGTCACGGAGGATCCGGCGCATTGGGCGGCGGCGCGCCGCGACATGCGCCGCGTCACCCATGACGTCATGGGCCAAGGCGCCGCGTTCGGCTATCCGCTGATGACCAGGGTTGGCCAATCGCTGTCCCATCTGCTGAAGGTCCGTGAAGGCCTCGACGACGCGGTCTTGGAGCTGGCGCGTGACCATATCTCGGCGCTTCGCTCGGCCCTGGAGCGAAGCGCGGACCACTCGGAGGCCGGAGCCGGGAATACTTTGGCCGCCGGGCTGGAGGCACGGGTCGAGACACTGGTCGACGAATAGCCCACCCTGTCGCCGCGGCGACTTTGCGCTATCATCGGTCGCCCGCCGGTCGGCGGCGGGCTATTCGCATTACCAAGGGGGGATCGAACCATGCGCCTGGAAGGCAAGGTCGCGCTGGTTACCGGCGCCGCTTCGGGGTTCGGGGAAGGCATAGCCAGGCTCTTTGCCGCGCAGGGCGCGTCGGTCGTCGTCGTCGACCTGGCGCACGAGGCCGGCCGTCGCGTGGCGACGGAGATCGTCGAGGGCGGCGCCGAAGCGACCTTCGTCGAGGCGGACGTCGGTTGCCGAGAAGGGGCCCGCGCGATGATCGCCGCGGCTGTGGAGCGTTTCGGCGGCCTCGACATCCTGGTCAACAACGCCGGCGTCAGCCACCCGAACAAGCCCTTCGAGGAGGTAAGCGAGGCCGAGTTCGAGCACATCTATAGGGTAAACGTGAAAGCCGTCTATCTGGCGATCCAAGAGGCCCTGCCGGTCCTTCGCCGGCGCGGCGGCGGTGCGGTGATCAACACCAGCTCCACCGCGGCCCTGCGCCCGCGGCCCGGACTGTCGGTCTATAACAGCTCCAAAGGCGCGGTACAGGTGCTGACCAAGAGCCTCGCCGTCGAACTGGCGCCGGACAAGGTCCGGGTGAACGCCCTCTGTCCGGTGATCGGCGAAACCGGCCTGCTGGAGACCTTCATGGGGGTGCGCGACACGCCGGAGAACCGCGAGAGGTTCGTCGCCACCATCCCCTTAGGGCGCTTCTCGACGCCCCAGGACATCGCGCAGGCCGCCCTGTTCCTCGCCTCCGACGAGGCGGCCTTCATCACCGGCGTGGCCTTGGAAGTGGACGGCGGCCGTTCGGTCTAGCAGGCAAAGAAAACGGCCCGGTCGCTGACAGGCAACCGGGCCGTGCTCGTTTCAAGCCAGAGGCGTTCGGCCTACTGGCGGGCGACGCCGAAGAGATGCAGCAGCCAGATGAACATGGTCACGAAGCTGCCGTAGAGCATGTAGGCGCCGAAGATCGACTTGCGGGTCTTCACATCCGCGCCGTCGCCTTCGTGGTAGAAGTTGCGGATCATCTGCGTCTGATAGGCGGTCAGCCCGGCGAAGATCACCGGCACGATGATCGACAACAGCAGATGCAAGCCGCCGCTCTGGAAGAAGAACAGGTTGACCACCAGGGCGATCAGGATGCCGATGGTCGACATCGCGAGGAACGCGCCCATGGGCGCCAGGTCGCGCTTGGTCGTATAGCCCCACAAGCTCATCCCGGCGAAGGCCGCTGCGGTGATGAAGAACACCCTGACCACCGAGCCGCCGGTATAGACGATGAGGTAGGGGGCGATCAGCGCACCCCACAGGCCGGCGTATACCCAGTACATCGCATGACAGGCAAAGACGCTGCCGGTCGTCATGATGCGCGGCGCGACGAAGCCGGAGAGCAGGATACCGCCGAAGATGAACCACTTGATCGGCGAATTGAAAATTGCTTCCAAAGCCGCGGGCGAGTTGGCCACCAACAGGGCTACGATCCCCGTGAAGGCCACGCCCAGTGCCATGTAATTATAGACGCCGAGCATGTACTTGCGCAGTCCGACGTCGATGCCGGCAACCTGTGCCTCGGCGTGTGTAACCGTTCTGCGCTCGGGACCGAAAGCCATATCAAAACCTCTTTCTCGGTTAGTGCTGACCTAGGCCTAGAATATTGTCGCTCAAGGGCGATGAATCAACCGTTTTCGGCGTGTCTCATCTGGCCGGGTCCGTTGTGTTTCAATGATTGCGCAGCAAGGCGGCGGGGCGGCGGCCGAGCGCGCGATAGGTGGCGGCCACCCCGAGGACAAGGGCCAGCAGGCCCGTAAGGCCCAAAGTGGCCAGCAGCGGCCCCAACAACAGGACGAAGTCGCTGTGCATCACCTGGGTCATCACCAGGCCGGCGGCGATGGCGCCCAGCACGCCGGCGATGGCCGCGCCGGCAAGGGCGATCAGCCCATGTTCGAGAAAATAGGACAGAAGCAGATGCCGGCGCGTCGCGCCTAGGACCTTCAAGACCACCGCGTCGTACGTGCGGCGGTCCTGATCGGCCGCGACCGCGCCGATCAGCACCAGCGTGCCGGACAGCAGCGCCACCGCGGCGATCGATTTGACCGCCAGGCCGATGCGCCCCATCAACAAGGTTATCTGAGCCAGGGCGTCGCGTACGCGTACGGTGGCGACGTTCGGCAGCTCCTCGAAGATGGCGCGCTCCAGCGCGGCCTCCTCGCCGCGCGGGACCTTGACGGTGGCGAGATAGCTCTGCGGCGCCGCCTCGAGAAACCCGGGCGAGAACACCAGGACGAAATTGATCTTCAAGGCCGACCAGTCGATGCGGCGCAGGTTGGCGATGCGCACCTCGAAGTCGCGCCCGACGACGTTTATCGTCAGCGTGTCGCCGGGGCCGATGCCCAGGCCTTCGCCGACCGCCGCATCGAGCGACACCAGCGGCGGGCCGTCGTAGTCGGCCGGCCACCAAGCGCCGGCGGTCAACACCGTCTCTTCCGGCGTCTCGCGCACCCAGGTGAGCCCGCGGTCTCCGCGAAAGACCCAGGCGATGTGGTCGGGGATGCTCCAGGTCTCGGGCGGGCGCCCGTTGATCGCGGTGATGCGGCCGCGCAGGTTCGGGACCTTTTGCAGGTTCTCGGCGCCGGTCTGCCCGGCGACGATGCGCTCGAAGGCCGCGAGCTGGGCCGGCTGAATGTCGAGAAAATAGAAGCTGGGCGCCTCGGCCGGCAGCACCTCGTCGACCTGCCGGGCAAGGTTGGCCTCGACCAGCACGATCGCCGACAGCAGGGTAAGCCCCAGCCCGAGCGAGAGAAGGATGGCCCCGGTCGCCGCGCCGGGACGATGCAGGTTGGCCAGGGCCAGGCGCCAAAGCGGCCAGCGCAACCGGGCGCCGCGGGCGGCCAGGCGGGCGATCAGACGGGCGAGGAGGTGGAAGAGGGCAAAGGCGATGACGGCACCGACAACGAAGGCGCTGGCGATGACCGGGTTGCTCGCGCTGGCGATCGCCAGGCCGGCGAGCCCGGCGAACGCGATGGCGAGCGCCGCGAGAGTGACCCACCCGGGGCGCCCGGCGGCGGGCGCGACCTGCGCGCGGAACAGGCCCGAGGGGGAGATCTTGGCGGCCCGGGCGAGCGGCAGCAGGGCGAAGGCAAGGGCCGTCAGGACGCCGAACAGCGCTGCCAACGCCAAGGGGGCGGCATAAGGGCCGGGCGCGCCGCGCCACCCGAGAACCTCGCCCATGAGGCCGTCGGCGATGAACGGGGCCGCGGCGCCGACCGCAAGCCCCATCAGCACCGCCGGCAGTGCCAGCGCCATGACCAGGAGCAAGTAGAGCAGGAAGATCAGGCGTTGCGAGGCCCCCAGGCATTTGAGCGTGGCGACCGTCGCCGTCTTGGTCGCCAAATAGGCGCGGGTCGCGTTGGCTACGCCAAGACCGCCGAGGAGCAGCGCGGACAGGCCGACGAGGGTCAGGTAGAGCGCCACCCGCTCCATGAAACTGGACACCCGCGGCGAGGCACGCCTGGCGTCGGTGATGCGCCAGCCGGCGTCGGGAAAGCGCTCGGTAATGGCCTCGCGCGTCGCGGCGATGCTCTCCCCCGGGGTGAGCCGCAGCCGATAGTGATGGTGCAACAGGCTTCCCGGCTGCAAAAGACCGGTTGCCTCCAGGGCGTCGAGCGAGGCGAGAACGGGCGGGCCGAAGCTGAGGCCGCGCGCCAGGCGGTCGGGTTCGCGCCGCAGATATGCTGCGATGCGAAAACGGGCCTCCCCGATTCCGACCTCGTCACCGATCCGCAGGCCCAGGCGGTCGAAAATAACCTGGTCGGCGGCCAAGCCCCAGACCCCACCCCGCGGGGCCAGCGCGGCGGCCAGGTCCCCCGGCGGCTCCAGGCCGACCTCGCCGTAGAGCGGGTAGAGACCATCGACGGCCTTCAGCTCGATCAGCAACGGCCCATCGGCGACCTGCAGCATGGCGCGCATTTCGGCCACGTGGGAAAGGTCGCCTCGTTCGGTCAGCCATGCCGTCTGCTGGACCGTCGCATCGCGGTGCGTGAGGCGCAGATCGATGTCACCGCCGAGAAGCGTGCGGCCGTCGTCGGCCAGTCCGGTGATCAGGGCGCGCGACAGAGAGCCGATCGAAGCGATCGCCGCCACCCCGAGAAACAGGCAGAGTGCGAAGACGCGAAAACCGCCGAAGCCGCTACGCAGCTCGCGCCGGGCGAGCCGCACCGCCAGACCGAGGTCCGTCAAGGCGGTCATCCGCTCACCGTCCCGCCGCCGCCTCGCCGCGCAGCCGGCCGTCCGCCAGCTCCAGACGGCGTTGGCAACGTGTGGCCAAGGCCGGATCGTGGGTGATCAGCATGAAGGTCGTTCCGGCGCGTGCCTGCAGATCAAACAGCAGATCGATCACCTGGCGGCCGGTCTCACCGTCCAGATTGCCCGTCGGCTCGTCGGCCAGAAGAAGCTTCGGCTCGGTGACGAAGGCGCGGGCCAGGGCGGTGCGCTGCTGCTCGCCGCCGGAGAGCTGGCCGGGATAGTGCTGCAGCCGATGGTGCAGACCGACCGCGGCCAGCGCCGCCTCGGCGCGCGCGAAGGCATCGTCGATGCCGGCGAACTCAAGCGGAATGGCGACGTTCTCCAGGGCGGTCATGGTCGCCACCAGATGGAAGTCCTGAAAAACGATCCCGACCGTGTCGCGGCGAAACCGCGCCAGGCCGTCCTCGTCCAGACGCGTCAGGTCCCGGCCGGCGACCTCGACCCGGCCGGCGCTTGCCCGCTCCAGGCCGGCGACCACCATGATGAGAGTGGTCTTTCCCGAGCCCGAGGGACCGACGACGCTCACCGTCTCGCCCGCCGACACCTCCAGCGATATGCCCTTGAGAATCTCGACCGGCCCCGAGGCGGCGGTAAGGGTAAGCGACACGTCCTCCAGGCGAACTTGCGCGGACAAGCTGTCGCCGGGCTGTGTCATGACCTGGTCGGGGCTGGCTTTCAACAACACCGGCAACATATGGCTTCCCTACCGATGGAATGCAACGCCCGGCGTGGGCGGGCTTGTCCGTGCGGCGCGCGCCTCCATATAGGGTTCCATGGTCAGGTACGCTTCGACGCCGCGCCGGCTCGCCGTGGCGCTGTTGTTCTTCATGCTGTCGGCCGCGCCCGGCGGGGCGCGGGCCGAGGCGTTCAAGCTCCTCGTCTTCGGCGACAGCTTGACGCATGGCTACGGACTGGCGGCGCCCGACAGCTTTCCCGCGCAGCTCGAAGCCAGACTGACCGCGGTTGGCTGGCCGGTGACGGTGGTCAACGCCGGGAACTCGGGCGACACGACGGCGGCCGGCCTGGCCCGCGTGGACTGGAGCCTTGCCGGGCGTCCGGATGCCGTCATTGTCGAGCTGGGTGCCAACGACGCCTTACGGGGCATCGATCCGGCGCGGACCAGGGCCAATCTAGAAGAGATTCTAAAGCGCATACGCGGGCAAGGCCTTCCTCTTCTGCTCGCCGGGATGCGCGCGCCGCGCAACCTCGGGCGCGACTACGCCGAGGCCTTCGATCGAATCTTTCCGGATCTTGCGGAACAGCTTAAAGTAGCATTCTATCCATTCTTTCTTGAGGGTGTCGCGTTACGTCCCGATCTCAATCAGGCGGACGGGATACACCCGAACCGGGAGGGCGTTGCGGAAATCGTGACCCGAATCGCCCCTTACGTGGAAAGACTCCTCGAAGACGCCGGGGTCGACAGGCAGCGCGATGGTCATCGAGACGATGGGCAGGGACATGGAGGTAGGCTCGTCCTCTACGGGCGGCTATAAAGCCGCCTACGCCGCCGGCGCCTCCGGCACGGACCCCGAGGCGCTCGCCGATGCCTGCCTGGAGGCTCTGGGGGATCTTCCCCAAGGCGCCAACCTCGGCGTTCTCTATGCGACCGATGTCCTGTCGGAAGACCTTGCCCCGATCCTCGATCGCTTTCGCCGGCGCAGCGGGATCGATCAATGGGTCGGCACGGTCGGCATGGGGATCGTCGGCAGCGGTGTGGAGTTCTACGGCCGGCCGGCGCTTTCTTGCCTGACGATGTCCTTGCCGCCGGAGAGCTTTCGCCTGTTCGCCCCGGTCGTCACCTCGCTCGACCGGTTCCGCGCCGAGCATGGCGGCTGGATCGGGAGCCGGCAGCCGGGACTCGCCATCGTCCATGGCGACCCGCGAAACCACGACATCGCTGAGGTCATCGAGGATGTGTCCGAGGCGGCCTCGGCCTTTCTCGTCGGCGGGCTCAGCTCGTCGCGCGGGGGAAACCCGCAGATCGCCGGCGCTCTCGGCGAGGGCGGGTTGTCGGGCGTTCTCCTTGCCGGCGACCAAACGGCTGTCGCCGGCCTTACCCAAGGGTGCACCCCGATCGGCCCCCTGCACCGGGTGAGCGACGGCGAGGACAACATCATAAAAACGATAGACGACCGCCCGGCGCTCGACGTCCTGCGCGAGGACATAGGCGAGCTACTGGCGCGCGATCTTTCGCGCATCGGCGGGTACATCTACGTGTCCTTTCCCATCGCTGCGAGCGACACCGGCGACTACCTGGTACGCAATCTCGTTGGTATCGACGAGGACCGTGGCTGGATCCAGGTGGGTGAGCTGGTAACCCGCGGCATGGCGCTCAGCTTTTGCCGGCGCGACAGCAAATCGGCGCTAAAGGATCTAAAGCGCATGCTGGCCGATTTGACGCTGCGCGCCGGAAAACCGGCCAAGGCGGCGCTCTACTATTCCTGCATCGCCCGCGGGCAGAACCTCTTCGGCCCGAACGCGGAGGAGATGCAGGAAATTCGCCGGCAGCTCGGCGATATTCCGCTCACCGGATTTTTTGCCAATGGCGAGATTTCCAACAACCGCCTTTACGGCTATACCGGTGTTCTGACGCTCCTCTTCTAAGCCCCGACCGGGGCCCGGCGGCAGACCCAAGATAACCGACCCTCCAGGGAGGCTCCATAAATGGACTATCGCCGTCTCGGCCGCAGCGACATCTCGGTCAGCAGCCTTTGCCTCGGGACCATGACCTGGGGTGTGCAGAACACCCGCGAGGAAGCGTTCGAGCAGATGGATCATGCGCTGGCCCACGGGATCAACTTCTTCGACACGGCGGAGATGTACCCGGTCAAGCAGTCGGCCGAGACCTATGGCCGGACCGAGGAGATCGTCGGCGACTGGCTGGAGGCCCGGAAGTGCCGTGAGAAGGTGGTGGTGGCCACCAAGATCGTCGGCCCGGGCAGCGCCTTTCCCTACATCCGCGGCGGCGAGACCCACCACACGCCCGAGCATCTCCACGCTGCCGTCGACGCAAGCCTGCGACGGCTCAAGACCGACCGTATCGATCTCTACCAACTCCATTGGCCGGACCGCGCGACCAACACCTTCGGCAAGTTGGCCTTCGAGCCCAACACCGAGGAACGGATGACGCCTCTCGAGGAGACGCTGGCAGGTTTGGAAGAGTTGGTGCAGGCCGGCAAGGTGCGTACCGTCGGCGTGTCGAACGAGAACCCTTGGGGTGTGATGCGGTTTCAGGCGCTGGCGGAGGCCGGTCTCGGTCCGCGCATGGCCTCGATCCAAAACCCATACAGCCTGCTCAACCGGAGCTTCGAGACCAGATTGGCGGAGGTCGCGATTCGTGAAGACTGTGGGTTGTTGGCCTATGCGCCGGTCGCAGCCGGGGCGTTGACCGGGAAGTACCTCGATGGGCACAAGCCGCCCGGCGCGCGCATGACCCTGTGGCCGGAGAACCGCCGTTATTTCGGCGAGCAGGGTCAGGCGGCGACGCGTGCCTACGTCGATCTGGCCCGCCGCTACGATCTGGATCCGGCGCAGATGGCGGTTGCCTTCGTGGCCTCGCGCCCCTTCGTTACCTCGGCCATCATCGGCGCCA
>Ga0255057_10001409_pt1 | contig 13520 bp, 13 predicted proteins | sample Cases_109_6_MG_FD_189022 | JGI IMG/M metagenome (GOLD analysis project Ga0255057, IMG submission 189022) | Seawater microbial communities from Amundsen Gulf, Northwest Territories, Canada - Cases_109_6 | ecosystem: Environmental > Aquatic > Marine > Gulf | place: Canada: Northwest Territories... | reverse complement strand
TGAACCCTTCAGCTGATCATCTACTGCGAATCGCCTCCAGGACCCGGGCCGGGCTGGCCGGAAGATGGCGTACCGGAGCACCTATTGCGTCCCTGATCGCATTGAGAATGGCCGGTGCCGTCGCCACCAGCGTGTGCTCCCCGACTCCTTTGGCGCCGTATGGGCCAAGGGGATCATCGGACTCGATCAGAATCGTGGCAATCTCCGGCACATCGCCAAACGTTGGGATCAGGTAATCGTGCAGGTTCTCGGTCCGGCCCGGCACATACTCCTCCATGAGGGCCATCCCGATCCCCTGGGCGATACCACCCTGAATCTGACCTTCCACCAGTGTCGGGTTCACGGCGCGCCCCACATCATGGGCGGCGGTGATCTTCAGCAGCTCGACCGTACCCAGATCCAGATCCACCACCAGCTCGGCCATCTGGGCCCCGAATCCGTAGATGGCATACGGCGATCCCTGCCCGTTCTGGTCGAGTCCGGTGGTGATCGGGTCGAAAGATCCGGTGGCCGTGACCACCAACCCGTCATCGTCGCGGTCGAGTGACGGCAGATCTATCTCGACGACCTTCCCCCGGTCGTGAACCAAGACCCGGCTTGAAGCGAACTCGAGCCGTCCGCTCTCCGACGCCTCGGCCATTGCCAGAAGTGTGGAACGTAGTTCTTGCGAAGCGGCAAACACGGCATTACCGGAGATGAACGTCTGACGCGATGCCGACGTCTTTCCGGCATCGGGGGTGGTGTCGGTATCGGCTCCGATCTGATCGATCACGCCGATCTCCACGCCGAGCGCGTCGGCACAGATCTGGGACATGACCGTGTTCGCACCCTGGCCGATGTCGACGGCCCCCTGGAAGAGCACCACCCTCCCTCCCGCAGACACCCCGATCTTGATCGTCGACGGATTGGGGAGACCCGTATTGCCGCACCCGTACCACATCCCGGCTACGCCGACGCCCCGCCGTCTCCTCGAGCGACGCCGGCCGAACTCGACATTCTCGTCCAAGGCGCGGGCCCAATGGGGCCGCAGAACCTCCAAGCACTCTTTGAAGCCGACTCCGGATTCGAAGACCTGTCCCGTCAAGGTCGGCCGTCCGGCTGTCAGCGCATTCTTGATTCGGAATTCGAGCCTGTCCTCGCCCAACGCGTCGGCCAACTCATCGAAGGCGCTCTCTTGCGCGATCGCCGACTGGGGGACACCGAATCCCCGAAAGGCGCCGGAAGGTGGCTGATTGGTGTGAACTGCGACAGTGGTGGCGCGATAGGCGTCGTACGAATACGGGCCACCGGCATGCACCGGCGCCCGGTTGGCGACCGTCGGGCCCCAGGAGGCGTAGGCCCCGGTATCGAACCGCCCGTTGAAGTCCATTGCGGCAAGCATCCCGTCGGAGGTGGCGCCGACTCGAATGGAGAGCTCCGACGGATGCCGCTTCGTCGTCGACATCATCGACTCGGGTCGGGTGTAGACGATCCGCACCGCACGGTCCAGATGCCAGGCGGCGATCGCCAGGAACGGTTGCACCGAGAGGTCCAGCTTGCTGCCGAAACCGCCACCGACGGCGCTGGGACGAATCACTACCGCCTCGGGATCGAGATTCATGATCGCTGCGACTTCGGTTCTATCCAGGTGCGGTGTCTGCGTCGTCACCGTGATCTCGAGTCGATCACCGATACGTTTGGCATGGCCCGCCTCGGGTTCGATGTAGGCGTGTTCGATCGATGGTGTCGAATACGACGCCTCGACCACAGCATCCGCCGCGGCAAAAGCCTCGACAAGATCACCCCGCTGTACCAGTCCGCGCACCAGCACGTTCTCGTCACGCCCCTCATGGAGGGCAGGGGCACCCGCAGCGAGTGAGTCGTCGGGCGACATGAGCGGTAGTAGCTCGTCCCACACGATCGGAAACTGATCGAGATCGAGATGGCGAATCGACTCTGCGTCACCGACCACAATGGCCACCGGCTCGCCACGATGACGCGTCTCCGACTCGGCGAAGACCGGTTGATCCACAAAGGATGGGATCACCCCGAACCTGTTGCGACCGGGGACGTCGCCGGCAGCAAACACCGCGGTCACACCGTCGTGCGAGGCCACGTACCGGTCGACATCTCCGATGCTGAACCGCGCTCGGTGATGCGGCGACCGTATGACACGGATGAGCAGGGCATCAGGCGGGGGCGCATCATCACCGAATGGGTCGGTGCCGGTCAGCTTCGGTATGCCGTCCACACGCGGGACACGAGCGCCCACGGCCTTTCCGAGAGCGGGTTCCGACACCAGTTCCTCAAAGTCGGTCGCCGCCACGACCGCGTCCACGATCTTGCGGTATCCGGTGCACCGACATAGAACTCCCCCCATTGCGTCTTCTACCTGACTCACCGACGGGCGAGGATGCTCCCGCAGCAGCGCAGATGCCGCCACCAGCATTCCCGGAGTGCAGATGCCGCACTGGGCCGCACCGTGATGAAGAAATGACCTCTGTAGCGAGCTGAGAGTGTCTCCTTCGCCAAGACCCTCCACCGTCGTCACTTCGCGCCCCTCCAGCCGCCCGAGCGACACCGTGCACGCGTTCACCAGCAGACCGTCGAGCAGCACCGAGCAGGATCCGCAATCCCCGGCCTCACATCCGACCTTGGTCCCGGTCAGCCTCAGGTCCTCTCTGAGAACATCGGACAGGCGCCGCAGCAGGGAAGCGTCGGAACGTGCTGCCTCCCCGTTGACGCGGAAGCGAATCACGCCTGCACCACACACCGTTCGAGAGCCCGCTCCACCAGGACCCGGGCTGCTTCACTACGGTATCCGGCGGAGGCCCGCACATCCTCGATTGGGTTGAGCACCTCCAGATGTCGACCCTCTACGACGGTTGAGGCGGCGCCGACATCGATTCCGAGGAGATCCTCTTCTAGCGCGGTAAGCCGCTCGGCCACCGGTGAGCAGGCCCCCACCGCCACGCAGGCTTCGACAATGGTGCCGTCACCGGCTGCCACCAGCCGGGCGCCGACCATGACCACCGAGATCACGAGGTACCGCCGTGAGCCGAGCTTGAGGAAAGACGACTGCCCTTCGGTGGCGCGACGCGGGATGGCCACCGCGGTCAGCAGCTCGTCGGATCGGAGCGCCGTCTGTCGGTAGTCGAGCAGAAACTCCTGGAGGGGCATTTGTCGGACTTCGGATGCCGACGCCAACTCCACTACCGCGTCGACCACGAGCAGCGGGGGGATACCGTCAGCCGCCGGCGAGGAATTACAGAGATTGCCACCAATGGTTCCGACATTCTGGATCTGCCACCCGCCCACTGTCACCGCAGCCTCTTGCAGAGCCCGGCATCCGTCGGGAAGATCCTCCCCGGCGATCTCGGTCCAAGTCGTGAGAGCCCCGATCCGGATCTGGGTCTCGGACACTTCGACTCCCCTCAACTCCGACAACCCGCTGAGATCGAGCACGGGACCATCCGGCGGGTTACCAACTCGAGCCGGATAGAAATCTGTTCCCCCGGCCAGGGCCGTCATATCGGACTCGGCCATCAACTCGAGCGCCTCGGCCAGGGTGGTCGGAGTGGCGTAAAGCACGGAGCCGTACCTTACGCGCCTCGCGGTCCTGGGCCGACCTAGGCTCGCCCGCGTAGGCACCGGGAGGTCTTCGTGCAGGTCCGAAAATTTGTCACCATCGTCGACGAGATCCGAATCGAGGCCGGCCGGGGCGTCTCGCCTCCGATTCGTCGGGTGATCACGTCGGCAGTCCTGACCAACCCGCACGCCGGAACCTACGTCGAGGACCTGTCCGACCTATCCGATTGGAGCGTCGAACTCGCCAAGATGCTCGCTTCGACTGCAGTCGAAGCGCTCTCAGGACGCCCGGTGCACAGCTACGGCAAGGGGGGAATCGTCGGCACCGCCGGTGAACTGGAGCACGTCGCAGCCATGCTCCACCCCCAGTTCGGCGCGCCGTTCCGAGCGGCCTGCGGCGGCGGAAAGTCGATCATCCCTTCGGCCAAGAAGCGAGGCGCGGCCGGCACCCCCCTCGACATTCCGGTGCATTACAAGGACGCCGCGTTCGTCCGGAGCCACTTCGATGCGGTCGAGTTGCGGATCGTGGATGCCCCTACCCCAGACGAACTCGTCATTGCGGTTGCAGTGACGGACGGCGGACGTCCCCTGCCTCGGATCGGCGGTCTTCAGGTAGACGAGGCGGTCGGCGAGGACGGGCTGAGATGAGCAATCTGACGATCAAGAACATCGGGGCGATCGTCAGCGGCGACATCGCCGCTCCCATCACGCCCGGCGACACCATCGTTATCCGAGACGGAAAGATCGACTCGGTCGGTGAGTCTCCTGGCCCCGATGTGGTGGAGGTCGATGCCGGCGGTGCAACGGTGATCCCGGGACTATGCGACAACCATGTCCATCCGGTGATCGGCGATTACACCCCGCGACAGCATCAAGTCGGTTTCATCGAGTCGTGCCTGCACGGCGGGGTCACCACGATGATGTCCGCCGGCGAGCCGCACACGCCGGGACGCCCCACAGACCCGGCTGGAGTCAAGGCGCTGGCAGTCCTCGCTTCCAAGGCCTTCGCCAATCTCAGACCGGCCGGCGTCAAGGTCCATGCGGGAGCCGTGATGCTGGAGCCGGGCCTCATCGAGTCGGACTTTGCCGAGATGGCAGCCGAAGGCGTCCGGCTGGTGGCAGAAATCGGAATCTCGGGCGTCAAGGACGCCGCAGAAGCCGCTCAGATGGCCCGCTGGGCGCAGGCTCACGGCATGCGGGTAATGGTGCATACGGGTGGTGCCTCGATCCCGGGGAGTGGAGTGATCGGAGCCGAATTCGTGGTTACGGTCCAGCCGGATGTCGCCGGACACACCAACGGTGGCCCGACCGCCCTGCCCCTTTCGGATGTAGTGACGATCCTGGATGAAACGGAGGCACGGGTCGAAGTCGTTCACAACGGGAACGTCAAGGCTGCAGGTGCTGTCGCAGCACTCCTGGTGGAGCGAGACGAGCTCCATCGTCTGGTCATCGGCACCGACAGCCCGGCCGGATCCGGAGTACAGCCACTCGGTGTGCTGAGGACGATGTCGTGGGTGTCTTCCCTCGGAGGAGTCCCGCCGGCCGTTGCGGTCGCAGCCGCCACCGGCAATGTGGCCGAACTGCACGGACTCTCCACCGGATCGATCACAACCGGGAGCGAAGCCGATCTGGTCATCGTCGACGCTCCGCTCGGATCACAGGCCGATGATGCGCTCGGGGCACTCTCTATCGGCGACACACTGGCAGTGGCCGCCGTCATCATCGATGGCGAAGTACGGGTGCGCAAGAGCCGCAACACCCCTCCTCCGGTCCGATCGATTGGATTCCCGGAATGAGCCCCGAGGTGTTGCGCAACTTCATCGGTGGAGCCTGGACGACCGCAGCCGGTACCGATTCGGTCCCGGTAACCGATCCCGCGACCGGGGAGACGATCGCAATCCATCCCATGTCGCCCGGCGACGACGTCGACGCCGCGGTTGCCGCGGCCCAAGGGGCATTCTGGGACTGGTGGATGACGCCGGTACCGACCCGCTCGGCGATGATGTTTCGTTATCGCCACCTGGTGTGGGATGCCCGCGATGAGCTGGCCGAGATCATCGTCAAGGAGAACGGCAAGACGCTGGCCGAGGCCAAAGGCGAGATGTTGCGGGCTCTGCAGTACATCGAACACGCCAGCGCGGTGACCGAAACGATGAAGGGCGCGGTCACCGAGAATGTCGGGACCGGAGTCGACATCGAATTCATCAGAGAGCCGCTGGGGCCGTTTGCGATCATCGCTCCCTTCAACTTCCCGGCCATGATCCCCCTCTACTTCACGTGGGCGGTGGCCACCGGCAACCCGGTGGTGATCAAGCCGAGCGAACACTGTCCACTGACGACGATCCGGTTGATCGAATTGGCTACCGAGGCCGGGTTTCCTCCCGGCGTCGTCAACATGGTGCTCGGAGGAAAAGGGATCGTCGAGGGTCTAGCCAACCACCCCGAAGTCGCCGGCCTCTCCTTCGTAGGCTCTTCCACCGTCGCAGAGATCGTCTACAAGCTCGTCACCTCGAATGCTAAGCGCTGCCAGGCGCAGGGAGGATCGAAAAACCATCTGGTGGTCACCGACAGCGCCGTCATCGACAGGTGTCTACCGAACATCGTCGCGTCGATGCTGGGCAACTCCTCCCAACGGTGCTTTGCCGGCTCCAACCTGGTGGTGTACGACTCGATCTATGACGAATTGATGGACCGATTTCTGGCCGAGGTACGCCAGTTCAAACTCGGGAATGGAATGGATCCGGCGACAACGATGGGCCCCGTGATCTCGCCCGAATCGCAGCAGAGGCTGGAGGCGGCCATCGACACCGCGGTCGAAGAGGGCGGCGAGCTCCTCCTGGATGGGCGCGGAGTGGAAGTCGAAGAGCACCCCGGCGGTAATTGGCTGGCACCGACCATCGTTACCGGTCGACCGGGAATGGAGGTCTTCGATCAGGAACTGTTCGGACCGGTGCGGGCGGTGCAACGAGTGTCGGGACTCGACGAAGCCATCTCGGTCGTCAACGCCAGCCAATACGGCCATACCGCAGCCATCTACACGGAACACGGTGGCGTAGCCCGGGAATTTCGCCAACGGGCCGAGGTCGGCCAAGTCGGGATCAACATCGGCACTCCGGCACCCATCGCCTTCTACGCCGTCGGGGGCCGCAAGACCTCCTTTTTCGGATCACTGCGCGGCCGCGCCAACGATGCCGTCGACTTCTATACGGACAAGAAGGTCGTCGTCAGCACCTGGCACGTGGATACGTCGCAGGAGACCGGGGTCGATCCGGCGTTTGAGGGTTCAAGCGATTAGCAAGGGGGAACCACTCCCCCCTCGAGGGGGAGTCAATCGGCCGGAGGCAGATTGTGGAGGAGCCCTCCGACTCCAACACCCGCCGCGCTGCTCCAACACCCCTAGACGAGTGTGCCGCCGGCTGCCTCGACTTCGGATAGGGCGCGGTCTCCGTCCCCTTCTTCCAGGTCGACCGAGCGCACTGCGTTGCGGATCAGATGTACTGAGAAACCTTCGGACAACCCGTCGAGCGCGGTGGCCTTTACGCAGTAGTCGGTGGCCAGCCCGGTGACAATCAGTTTGGTCACACCCCATTCCCGCAGCATCGCCGCCAGTTCGGTCGATGTTGTCTCCTCGGTCTCCGGGTCCCGCATGGTGAATCCGGAGTAGCCGTCCTCTCCGTTGGATCCCTTGCGCACCACCGGGCCGTCCACCATCAGGTCCGGGTGGAATTCCGAACCCCAGGTATCGGCGACACAGTGCACCGGCCAGATCCCGCCGTCCTTGGCGAAGTGGGGCGTACTGGCGGGGTGCCAGTCGGCCGTGTACACGACATGGCCCCCGGCTTGCTTGGCGGCTGCGATCTGCTGGTTGATCACCGGTACAACAGCGGCACCATCGGCGACGGATAGGCCGCCAGCGGGATCTGCGAAGTCGTTCTGGACATCGACGACCACCAGCACCGTCTCAGAGTCATAGTCGATCATGGCACCGAGGATACCTGGCAGCCCATCTCCGGTCGGAGCGCATACGCGAGAGGTACGATCGCGCCGATGCCTTCTCCCGACCCACCTCGCGGTACCGCAAACGGTGCACTCCTCGTAGACCTGTACGAATTGACCATGGCCCAGCTCTACTTCGACGAGGGCATCCACGAGACACCTGCCATGTTCGAACACTTCTTTCGGTCATACCCCGACTACGGAACCCACCAGGCCGGATACTGCATTCAGGCAGGCCTCGAAGGATTGCTCGACTGGATCGAACAGCATCAATTCGATTCAGCGGCGCTCGACTATTTGCGTGGCCTGACCGATCGCGGCGACAGACCTCTATTTACCGAAGCATTCCTCAAGTGGCTCGAGTCCATGTCATTCGACGACCTCCGGCTCTGGTCCATTCCCGAAGGAAGAGTGGTGCACGCCGGGGTCACTCTGAGCATCATCACCGGCCCCTTGGCGGTGGCCCAGATTCTCGAGACGGCGATCCTCAACCAGTTCTCATATCAAACCCTCATTGCTACCAAGGCGAGCTTGGTTGCCGAGAGCGCCCGCGGACGCCCGACTCTCGAATTCGGAGTGAGACGGGGGCCACAGTTCGGAGCAGCCGCCGGGACCCGAGCAGCCCTGATCGGGGGTGCCTCCAGCACCAGCTACGTGGGAGCGGCGATGCTGGCCGGGGTGCGACCTACCGGTACCCACGGCCACTCGATGGTGCAAGCGATGATGGCGCTCGGGAAGGGCGAACTGGGAGCGTTCCAGGCCTATGCCCGCTCCTTCCCTGATTCTTGCCTGTTGCTCGTCGACACGGTAGACACCCTCGCCAGCGGACTCCCCAATGCCATCGAGGTGTTTACGAAATTACGTGATCAGGGACACGACCCGATTGGAATCCGGCTCGACTCGGGTGATCTTGCTCACCTGGCAATCCGCTCTGCCGAGCAACTCAATGCGGCCGGCTTCACCGACCAAACCATCGTCCTGTCCAGCGGACTCGACGAACTCGCCATCTGGCAGATCCTCACCCAGATCGAACAGGAGGCTGCCGAATACGGCGTAGATGCGGACCATCTGATCGGTCGCCTCGCCTTTGGTGTCGGTACCAAGCTCCTGACATCGGACGGTGATCCGTCGCTCGACAGCGTGTACAAACTTGTGGCGGTCGAACGAGATGGATCATGGGTGCCCGCAGTCAAGATCTCGGAGTCACCGCAGAAGACCGTCACCCCCGGCCACAAGCAAGTGGTGCGTCTCTACGACCAGCGCGGGCTGGCGGCAGCCGATGTCATGGGATTGGAAGCTGAAGACATCCAACGCAGCGAAGAAATCACGCTGCGCCACCCGGTCCGCCATGACTTCCACCGCACCGTGTCCGGCGACGACATCCAGCGAGTCGAGTCACTCCTCGAACCCGCCTGGCTCGACGGAGAGCGGTTGGTCGAGCGAGAGCCGATCGATCGACCGCGGTCCCGCCGAGATGCCGACGTGTCTCTGCTGGATCCAGGAGTGCGGCGTCTCATGAACCCGCACGTCTACCACGTGTCACTCACTCAGACACTCTGGGAACTCAAGCAGGAGACAGTCGAGTCGGCCGCCGACGGCTGGCAAGACTGAAAGGCGTCAACCGACGGTGGCACGCCGCGCCGCGGCTCTCTTCACAGTCAGCTCCCTGAATCTCCGCCCGAGGTCGTCCTGGTCGTCTGATGGGTCCATGATCGTCGTGAGATCCTGCAGTTGCAGAAGAAGCACATACTTCATACTCCCGGATCGTCCCACGACGGACCGGTGTATGACCAACGGGTTCATCAGAACACCAGTCCCGGCGGGCACTTCGATCCTCGTCGCCCCGACCTGACGCCAATACTCCTCGGGGATCTGGGGGTGACTGGGATCACTCATGTCGTATTCGACGGGGCCAAGCCTGTGGCTGCCTGGCACGACATCGATGGTGCCCGACTCACTGTTTGCGTCGCGAAACGGAATCCACAGCCGCAACGCTCTGTGACAACGGGTCGAGCCGTAGTCCTGGTGCATTGGAAGCAGGTATGTCGTCTCGCCGGGAGGATCCGCACGAAACGAAGGCCAGACAAGCGGCACCTGGAACCCCCAGCGATCAAAGGCGCCGCTCACTTCAAGGGAAGCGGCAACCTGAGATGCGATCCGCTGCACGACCCACATGTTGCGTAGCAGCGGGAAGAGTGTCTCCCGCCACTCGTGGTCTCGCTGAAGAATCCCAACGAAGGGATCGTCCGAATCAGCTACCTCCCCCCGTCGATCCAGGTAATCGCGACAGAACACGGCGATTGCCGCTTCGAACGCGTCGAGATCGCTTGATGGCACCAGACCTGGAACAACCTCGAAGCCATCGCTCTCGAGGGCAGCGTCGTCGATGGAAAGCACTGCGCTCACGTCAATCGTCTCCCTCCGACCGGATTGAACGGGCTGGATTACCGCCCACAATACCTCTGGGCCTCACATCGGCAACGACGACGGCACCAACCCCCACAACGGCATCATCACCGATCGTGACCCGGTCCCTGACCACGGCAGATGGCGCGAGGTGGACACACTCCCCCACACTGCAATAGCCGCCTACGACAACGTTGACACCCACGAACGAGAACATGCCGACGACAACGTCGTGCGCTACATGCGCTCCGTGACGCACGGCTGTGTGCGCACCAATGCTCGCAGCATGCCCCAGGACCGCTCCCGGTCCGACCAGAGAGCCCCGACCAATCGAGACGTCGCGGCTGATGATGGCGCGAGGGTCTATGACGGTACCCCACCGTTGACGGGGAATGCTCAGATTCTCTATCCGTTCTCGGCGAGACCTCATACCCGCGCTGGAATGCAGCGGGGCGATGAATTGCGTCTCCTGAGGAAGTTCGGTCCATGCCTCGAAGGGGCCGAGAACCGTCGCTCCCCAGATCTCGGTTCCAGGGTCCATTTCATCGTTGAGGAAGCCGACCAATTCGATGTCTTCACCCGACTCGCTGGCTGCCTCTATCGACAGCGCCGCGATCGTGCCACCACCCCGACCGCCGAGGACGACAATCGGACGCCTGCTCTGTGTTTTGCCCCTCATCTCGCCTCCGCGGCCGTCGCTGATGCGCCGAGGCTATCAACCGGCCGACGCCGGACTGCGGGAGTAGGGAGATCTCACGCTGCCCATATCGGCCGATACCCAGAAACGGCGGAATACATCATCCGACATCGGATCGCCCGGCGGCTCGACGCCGATCTCCTAATCGTCAGATGCTGGTCGGGTGTAGTGGGTTGTGTTTGGTTTGATCGGTGAGGGCTGCTGTGCGTCTTGGTGTGCGGATTCCATCCAGGTGGCCGGAACGGACTCGCTGTCGGCCTCCCCGAGAGCTCTGGACCGTCCGATGTGAAGCGGCATGCGATCCGCCAGGTATACGAGCACGGCACCCAGCATGAGAACCTCGCCAATCACCTCAAAGGACTCCTCGATCGCAATCAACCAGAGAGGCGAGCCCAGGGTCGGTGCAGCTGCCTCTAGTAGCGGAACCATCACCCATAGACCAAGCGCCATCATCGCCATGCGAGAAGTCGTCGTTCTCACGCCGATCGCCACGACCAGCCAGAACGCCATCAATAGCGCGAACAGCAGAGCCAAGGGTCCGACGACCAGGACCCAGTTGTAGACGCCAGGCAATCCCGGGACGTCCAAGAATCGATCAACAAATCGGCCAGCCATCTCATGCATCGAGGCTGTCTCGTCGACGGAGAGTGCAAAGAATGCGACCCCAACGACCAACCATCCCATCCAGATTCGCCGGCGGTGCCCTGCTGCTCGTTCCACATATGCAGCGACACCTGCACCGAGCGCAATGATGACCAACAGAGTCGACGACAGCCAGGCGTTGAACGTTGCTTCCCTATCAAGGCTGAAAGCCCGGTTGAATGAAGAGTGATCCATCAGCCCAGAGAAGTTCACCGCGACCATCGACAAGTGGACGATCGCGATGCTCACCATCAGACGAGCAATCCCTTTTCGCTTCGTCACAACGGTCAGATCACGCGCTGCCACATTGGTAGAACTCTCGACTTCCACCCGGCGAGGCTACACCTCAGGCGTATTCGCACGCCCCGGCCACATACCCTTGTGGGTGACCGTCTGCGATTGGTTGCGACACGTCGCAACCCCAACGACAGTTAGCGTTTCTCCGGTGCGGCCAGGATGCTGGCGCGGATATAGCCAACATCGGCGACGGCGGACATCCACGATCACTAGCGATCTTCCTACCGGAGCACTTCTCGGATGACATCATGCCCCGTCCTGAGCTTCGTATCGGATAATCGCATCTCGTAGCCGCGGGCCATGAATCGCACCGCCAGCAGAGTCGCGCCAGACATCAGGCTCAACGCCAACAGCGCTATCCAATTGACGAGCCGAGCACCTGATGGAGAGTCCCAGAAGTACAACGAGGCGGCGCTAGCGATTGCCAGGATCGAACCGACCAGCCCAACCCTCACCGCCAGTTTGACGAGCATCGTCGGAGGGTCAAGCAGCACGTCGGAAAAGAGCATCACGCGGTTACGGAGCCCGTATCCCGATCGCCCGGTTCTGCGGGGATAGTGACGAATCTCGGTGTTGGCGATGTTGTGCGTAACCGAAATGATCGCGTGATCCACGGACTTGAAGGACCTATCCGGATTCTGAAACTGATCGGTCACCCCCCTCCGAATCAGACGGAATGATCCCCATTGAAGCGAGGCCGGGGGATCGAGGACGCGTCTGACCATGAATTGGAATATGGCGCTACCAACCTTGACAAACCGCGGGTGCTCTCTGTCCTCATACGTGCCAATTACGGCATCAAAGCCCTGCCTCAGATGGTCATTCAGGCGTGGAATGTCCTCCGGTGCATGCTGGAGGTCGTCATCAATGGTTACCACAACGTCACCGTTGCAGAAGGGGAGCCCCGTGAGCAAAGCCCTCGCCTGACCGCTGTTTTGCGCAAGATCGATCACCGTCACATTGACGGATTCAGCATGGAGTTGTCTCAGCAGGGTGAGGCTTGCGTCTGAACTTCCATCATTGACGAATATGACTTCGAACGTCTTCTCCATCGTGCCAAATGTTGAGCTAAGGCGCCCGTACAACTCCTCAAGGGTGCCCTCGCTGTTATATGCGGGAACAAGCACACTGAAGTCAACGGCATCCTTCTCATCGGCCGACACGCTGTCGACCCTATGCCCTGAGAGGGTTGTCGGTATTCGATGCCTCGGTCTCCGCCTGAGAACCGATCCACTTGTGAAGCATGTACCTACCGCGCATGTATGTCAGGCCGTGACGCAACCAAATGTTGATCACGGCGACATTCTGAATCTGTGTGTCCCACTCACCGAACTGAATTCCGTGTACGAGCCGAGTCGATACCATTTCCGTCAAGACTGAATATGCGCCCCGTCCCTCCGGAATGGCTCCGGCCAACCCCTTCCCTTTCATTCTGATGCCGTACAACTCAGCAAGTTCAGCTTCCTCCCGGCCTGAGGAGCAGAACCCCACCACTCGGCCATCTCTACTCACCAGATGAATGCCGCTAGCCCACTTACCGTTCAAGATGTTCTTGAACCACTCCACGTAGACTTCGTGACTGCGGGCCGCAGGAAGCCAGGGGTCCATGTGATATCTGTCAACCCTGAAGGCGCTTCGCATGAAGTCGAGAATGTGTTCCACGTCCGAGAATCGAACCTGATCCAACTGGTCCCTGGAGAAACTCTGCAGCTCGAAGGCGGGATCGATCGGAGGGCGGCTCGCCGGGGGACGCTCGCTGTTGGCAACGTAGGTAACCAGGCAATCGACTAGGACAAACCCACAGCGCTCGGCGGCCTGGACGCCAACAATGTCCTCGAGGTCGATCTCGACGGCCATGTGCTGGATTCCTCTCTTCCGTAGGGAAGATTCCAAGGCTCCCAATAGTGGTTCGAGT
>Ga0255057_10001408_pt1 | contig 13520 bp, 13 predicted proteins | sample Cases_109_6_MG_FD_189022 | JGI IMG/M metagenome (GOLD analysis project Ga0255057, IMG submission 189022) | Seawater microbial communities from Amundsen Gulf, Northwest Territories, Canada - Cases_109_6 | ecosystem: Environmental > Aquatic > Marine > Gulf | place: Canada: Northwest Territories... | reverse complement strand
GAACGAATTCAAGAGCGGCCTCAAAATCATGATCGATAACGACCCGTGCACGATCATCGAGAACGAGTTCGTCAAGCCGGGCAAGGGTCAGGCCTTCAGCCGTGTGAAGTTTCGCAATCTGAAGACCGGGCGGGTCATTGAACGTACCTTCAAATCCGGAGAATCGGTCGAGGCCGCGGACGTGGTCGAGGCGACGCTCCAGTATCTCTACAACGACGGCACGGAATGGCACTTCATGGACGAGGAGAGCTACGAGCAGCATACGGCGGGCAAGGAAGTCGTCGGCGACGCCGCCAACTGGCTCAAAGAGCAGGACTCCTGCACCGTGACCCTGTGGAACGACACGCCGATACTGGTGGTGCCGCCGAACTTCGTCAGCCTGTTAGTCAGCAACACTGATCCCGGGTTGCGCGGCGATACCGCCAGCGGCGCGACCAAACCGGCGACCGTGCAGACCGGCGCCACCATCAAGGTGCCGCTGTTCGTGGAGGAAGGCGAGCTCATCAAAATCGATACCCGCACCGGCGAGTATGTGTCACGCGTAAAGGAGTGAACGGCGATTCGGATGAGCAATCCGGACGAGCAATCCGACTGCGATTGGCGGCCGACCGCCGGCCTCGAAGCGCTACGCCTGCGGGCACGGGGGCTTGCGCTGATCCGGGCGTTCTTCGCCGAGCGCGATGTGCTCGAGGTGGAGACGCCGGCCATGGCTCGCAGCGGAGCCAGCGACGTGCACATTGCCAGCCTCAGCACGATCTGCCACGCCGGCGGTGCCGCGAGTGGGCAGTTTTACTTACAGTCATCCCCCGAATTCGCCATGAAACGTCTTCTGGCCGCGGGCAGCGGACCCATCTATCAGGTATGCCGGGCCTTTCGCGACGCGGAAAGCGGCCGCCTGCATAATCCGGAATTCACCCTGCTGGAATGGTACCGGCCCGGCTTCGACCACCACGGACTCATGGACGAGCTGGATACGTTGATGGATCGGGTGCTGGGATCCGCGGGGACGACGCGCCGGCTGACCTATCGCGATGCTTTCGTCGAGCACGGCGGGCTCGACGTTTTCGAAGCGAGCACGCATGCGTTACTGGCCCGCGCCGAGGACTCGGGCTTGATGCTCTCAGGCGACAGTCCCGCGGAGCGTGACATGCTGCTGGACTTTCTCTTCAGCCATACGGTGCAGCCGGCCTTGCGCGATGGGCGCGTCTATGTGTACGACTTCCCGGCGAGTCAGGCGGCGCTTGCGCGCGTACGCGCCACGCAGCCGCCGGTAGCGGAACGCTTCGAGCTGTTCTTGAACGGTATCGAGATCGCGAACGGTTACCATGAGCTTGCCGACGCCGATGAGCAACGGCAACGCTTCGCCGCCGATGGAGTCGCGCGAAAGCGCCTGGGGTTAGCGCAGATGCCCGCGGATGAGCGGCTCCTCGCCGCCCTCGCGCATGGGTTGCCGGACTGCGCCGGCGTCGCCGTGGGCCTGGAGCGGCTGTTCATGATCGCCGCCGGCGAGAGCAGCATCCAGGCGGTGATGGCATTCCCCCTAACGCGGGCTTGATCGGCGAGGCGGCAGGAAAAAAGAGGGGACAGTATACCTATTTCCCCATTCGTGATCGCTCAAGGATGGCAGTACACGGAAATAGGTATACTGTCCCCTCTTTTTTCTCTTGGCATCAGTCGGCCTCAAAACCAGGCGGCGTCAACACCGTATCGGCCGGCGCGCTACTGGTATCCGCCTCCGGAAAATCCAACGTGTAATGCAGTCCCCGACTCTCGTGCCTCGCCAGCGCCGACTCGATGATCAAACTACCCACCACCGCCAGGTTTCTGAGCTCGATGAGGTCGTTGCTGATGCGGAAGTTACCGTAGTACTCGTCGATCTCGGACAACAGCAGCTTGGCGCGACGTTGAGCGCGTTCCAGGCGTTTGCTGGTTCGCACGATGCCCACGTAGTCCCACATGAATCGCCTCAGCTCGTCCCAGTTGTGGGAAACGACCACTTCTTCGTCGGAGTCCGTGACCCGGCTTTCATCCCACTCGGCGATGTTTGGCGGTGCCGGCCAGTCGCCGATATGGGTGCGCAGGTGCACGCTCGCCGACTCGGCGAATACCATGCACTCGAGCAGCGAGTTGCTGGCCAAGCGGTTAGCACCGTGCAAGCCCGTGAATGCCACTTCACCGATGGCGTACAGAGCGTCCACATCGGTGCGGCCCTGGGTATCGCTGACGACACCGCCGCACACGTAGTGGGCGGCCGGGACCACGGGAACGGGCTCGCGCGCGAGATCGAAACCCAGGGACAGGCAGCGTGCGTAGACGGTGGGAAAGCGCGAGCGGATAAAGTCTTTCGATTGGTGCGAAATATCCAGGTAGACGCAATCGATGCCCAGTCGCTTCATCTCGTGATCGATGGCGCGTGCGACGATATCCCTGGGCGCGAGCTCGGCGCGGGCATCGAATCGCTGCATGAACGGGGTGCCATCGGGTAGCAGCAGGCGCGCGCCCTCGCCGCGCAGAGCCTCGGTCACCAGAAAAGATTTGGCTTCCGGGTGGTAAAGGCAGGTCGGATGGAACTGGATGAACTCCATGTTGGCGACGCGACAACCCGCCCGCCAGGCCATGGCGATGCCGTCGCCGGTGGCGATGTCCGGGTTGCTGGTGTACAGATAGACTTTGCCGGCGCCGCCGCTGGCGAGCACCGTGGCGCGGGCGCGGTGTGCCCGCACCCGCCCGCTTTCGCGGTCGAGCACGTAGGCGCCTAAGCATCGGTTGTCGTCCAGGCCCTGCCTGCGCCCGGTGACGAGATCCACGGCCAGATGCGATTCCAGCATGTGGATGCGCGGATGGGCCCGGGCCCTGGCGACGAGCACATCGCAGATTGCCTGGCCGGTGGCGTCCGCCACGTGCACGACACGCCGTTGGCTATGGCCACCTTCCTTGGTAAGGTGGTAGGGCGAGTCCTGCCCATTGGTGCGCGTGAAGCGCACGCCCAGCGCGCTCAGCCAGTCCACGCAGGCCGGTCCCCGCTCGGTGACGAAGCGCACGACGCCCGCGTGACACAGGCCGGCGCCCGCATCGACGGTATCGCGCACATGGGAATCCAGTGAATCCTCCTCGCCGAAGACCGCGGACATGCCGCCCTGGGCATAGTAGGAGTTGCTTTCCGGGAAGCGGCTCTTGTTGATCACCGTGACGTCCAGGTTGTCAGCCAGGCGCAGGGCCAGACTCAGGCCGGCGATGCCGCTGCCGATAACAAGAACATCACTGGCGTGCTGGTCGGACATGGGAATCCAGTCGTCTGGCAAGCTGGCGACGGCTTCGCGATGTGGCGATAATCCGTGGCTTGTATTGCCGGGCGAGCCAGAGACTACACTAGTCGACAAAATGGCGCCTGCCGACCGGCGTAAGCGCGAACTATATCCGGGGGCCCTGGTCTACGACATTAGGCAGGGATAGCCGGACTCGGAGAAGGGGACGGCCGAATGGCCGATAACGGTCCTGACCATGTGCTCGTGGAGCGGGTGCAGCGGGGCGACAAGGCGGCTTTTGACCTGCTTGTTCTGAAGTATCAGCACAAGCTGGTCAAGCTGATATCCCGTTATGTGCGGGACCATGCCGAGGTGCTCGATGTTGCTCAAGAGTCCTTTCTCAAGGCCTACCGGGCGATGCCGAAGTTCCGTGGAGACAGTGCGTTCTATACATGGTTGTACCGTATTGCCATAAACACCGCCAAGAATCATCTGGTGTCGCAGTCGCGCCGGCCTCCCAGCGCGGATGTGGATTCTACGGACGCGGAGCAGATCGGCGGCGAATCGGAGCTCAAGGAGTACGCGACGCCGGAACGGCTGCTGATGCGCGCCGAGATGGAAGAAGCGATCGCCGGCGCAATCGGCGATCTACCACAGGATCTGAAGACCGCGATCACGTTGAGGGAGCTGGAAGGACTCAGCTACGAAGAGATCGCCGAGGTCATGGACTGCCCCATCGGGACGGTCAGATCGCGAATTTTCAGGGCCAGGGAAGCCATCAACCGGCGCCTCGAGCCCCTATTGGACTGACCAGCCAACCATCGCTGGTCGGCGTGAAAGACATATGAGTGACAAACTGAAAGAAAACATCTCGGCGCTGATGGACGGTGAGCTGGGGACCCGTTCGGCCGGCCAAACCATCGACGTACTGCTCGAGAGCGACGAACTGCGCGTGCACTGGACCCGCTACCATGTGGTGCGCGACGTGTTGCGGCACAAGACCTACCCGGATAGCGGCGCTGAGCTTTGCGAGCGAATGCGAAGCTGCCTTGCCGACGAGCCTCTGCACTTTCCAAGTCCGCGCCTGCTGCCACGACGGTGGCGCCAAACACTCAGGCCGGTCGCGGGTGTGGCGCTGGCTGCATCGGTGGCGGTGGTGGCGGTTCTCGCGGTTCGCGGCCTGGCGGATCTGCCCGGCCAGCCGGAATCCGCGCAGGCACCGCCGGTCCAGGTGGCAGCGAGTAGGCCAGCCTCGATCATTCCGGCATCCACCTCCAGTGACAGACCGTTTCGGCCGGCCGCCTTGAAGCGCCTGCAATGGAACACCACCGAACCGGCGGTGGCCAGGCGTCTCAACGGCTATCTCGTCAATCACAGCGAATATCTTGGCGGACCGATAGGAGGCTTACACCCCTACGCCAGAATCGTCGGTTATGACTCCACCGGCCAGCGCTGATTCGTTGCTGCGCGGGCAGTCGCCTGCCACGGTGTGGTTGTCCGCCTTGAGTGGCTTGCTGTGCGTCGTATTCACCAACGCGAGCGTTGCCGGCGAGATCTCCAGCAGTCCCCAACAGAGTCTCGACCGGATGGCGCGGGCCGCGCAAATGCTGAACTATGACGGCACCTTCGTGTACAGGAACGGCGCCACGATACAGTCCATGCGCATCATTCACCGTTTCGGTGATGAGGGCGAGCGCGAACGCCTGGTGGCCTTGAGTGGCGCCGCCCGGGAGGTGATCCGCGATTCCGAGCGTGTCACCTGTATTCTCCCGGACAGCCAGTCCGTTGTGGTGGCGAAGAGTCGTCCGCGGACATTCCCCTACTCGAAATTATTCGAACCCGGCACCGGCTTCACCAGGTTCTACGCCTTGAGCGCTGAGCGCGGTGAGCGCGTCGCCGGGCGCCATACGCAGCTGGTGACCGTGGACCCTCACGACCGCTTTCGCTATGGCTACCGATTGTGGATGGATCGGGACCTGGGCTTGCTGCTCAAATCCGAGCTCATCAACGAGCAAGGCGAGATAGTCGAGCAGCTCGTGTACACCAACATCGATCTAGCCGCCAGTATCCCCGACGAGCTGCTCGAGCCGACGATCTCCGGCGCCGGATACACCTGGTACAACGATGACCGGAGCGAGTCCGTGGTGGCGTCGGCGGCGGACAGCAAACCGGGCTGGTACCCGGGCTGGCTACCCGAGGGCTTCGAGCTGAGTGACGTGGCGCGGGATCCGATTCTCGCCAGTCGCGACCCGGTAGAGCATCTCGTATTTTCCGACGGCCTCGCGTCCGTTTCGGTGTTCATCGAGCAGCTTGACGCGGCCAGTGAGCCCCTGGCCGGATTGGACACCATGGGCGGGGTGAACGCCTACGGGCGTATGGTGGAGGATTATCAGATTACGGTGGTCGGAGAAGTACCCGCCATCACCGTGGAGCGGGTTTCCAGGTCCATCGCGAGGCGTTGAGATTCTCTATTGGTGACACCGAACCGGCCGCCGGTTCGCGACCCTGTTATAATGCTTCGGTTACGGCCGGTGCGGCGCGAGGAACGACGATGCGACCGCTTGCCAGAGTCCCGGAAGAATTCCACAGCGGAGGTTTCATGAAGATCTTGATTCACGCGCTGCGCGCCACCGGCGCCGTGGTCGTGTTGCTCGGACTGGCATTCACAGGCACGGCGCAGGCGCAGAACCTGCCGGATTTCACCGGGCTGGTGGCCAAGCATCGGACTTCCGTCGTCAATATCAGCACCACCCAGAAGCAGACGACCGGAGCTCGGCCGCAGTTGCCCAAGGGATTCGAGATCCCGGATTTGCCCAAGGACAGCCCGTTTAACGAGTTTTTCCGGCGGTTTTTCGGCGACGGCGAGATCGAAGAATTCGACTCTCAGTCGCTCGGCTCGGGCTTCATCATCTCCTCCGACGGCTACATCATCTCCAACAACCATGTGGTCAAAGATGCCGACGAGGTGATCGTGCGCTTGAGCGATCGCCGGGAATTCAAGGCCAAGATCGTCGGTGCCGACGAACGCAGCGACATCGCACTGCTCAAGATCGACGCCAAAGATCTACCGACGGTGCGCCTCGGCACCGGCTACAACCTCAAGGTCGGCGAATGGGTGCTCGCCATCGGCTCGCCCTTCGGTTTCGATTATTCCGTCACGGCGGGAATCGTCAGCGCCAAGGGCCGGAGCCTACCGCGCGAGAACTACGTGCCTTTCATCCAGACCGATGTGGCCATCAATCCGGGAAACTCCGGCGGGCCGCTGTTCAATCTCGACGGTGAAGTCGTCGGCGTCAACTCGCAGATATTCAGCCGCACCGGCGGCTTCATGGGCTTGTCCTTCGCCATTCCCATCGACGTCGCCATGGACGTGGCGGAGCAGCTGCAAGACAAAGGCAGGGTATCGCGCGGCTGGTTGGGAGTGCTCATCCAGGATGTCACCCGCGAGCTCGCTGAATCCTTCGGGATGGAGAGGCCGGGGGGCGCGCTCATCGCCAAGGTATTGCCCGACAGCCCGGCCGAGGGCGCCGGCTTCGAGGTCGGTGACGTGGTGTTGTCGTTCAACGAGCGCGAGGTGACGCGCTCGTCGGATCTGCCTCCCATCGTCGGGCGCACGCGGGTCGGTACGCGGGTGCCCGTGGAGGTGCTGCGAAACGGCCAATCCAAGACTCTGTACGTGGTTACCGCCGAGCTGCCGGAGCAGGACGTCGTCAAGCGGGCGGCGGTGGAGGAGCCCGAGACGGCCGAGGACAACAAGCTCGGACTGGCGGTCACGGATCTGACGCCTGAGCAGCTCGAGCAGATGGAAGTCAAGGATCACGGCGTTCTCGTCACCGAGGTCAGCGAGGGGCCGGCACGCAGCGCAGGCATTCGCAAGGGCGACGTGGTCCTCATGTTGAACGGCGTCAAGGTCGAGAGCAGCTCGGAATTCAAGCGTTTGGCTTCGGAGCTTCCGGCAGGAAAAGCCGTGTCCATTCTGGTGCAGCGGCAGGGCAACCCCATATTCCTGGCCCTCAAGACCGAGGAGTAGGCGGCCGACAACAGTGCAGGGATCCCGCCGGATCAGGCGCGAGGGAGCAGAGCCCGTGCCTGTGGCCGCTATTCATCCAGGCCCATCGCCGCACGAGTCCATGGATGGACGAGGTAGGGCGAAGCAGGATGCCAGAGCCGAACGTCCGCCTCGGGAAAGTCTGCGACCGCAGTCGATGGACCACATACGAAATTTCTCCATCATCGCTCACATCGATCACGGCAAGTCCACGCTTGCCGACAGATTCATTCAGGTGTGTGGCGGCCTCACGGATCGTGAGATGGCTGAGCAGGTGCTCGATACCATGGATCTGGAACGCGAGCGCGGGATCACCATCAAGGCGCAGAGCGTGAGTCTCGAATATCGGGCGCGGGACGGCAGCGTCTATCAGCTGAACTTCATCGACACACCCGGGCACGTGGACTTCGCCTACGAGGTGTCCCGTTCGCTGGCGGCTTGCGAAGGCGCGCTGCTGGTGGTCGACGCGGCCCAGGGTGTGGAAGCGCAAAGCGTCGCCAACTGCTATTCGGCACTCGACCAGGGTCTCGAGGTTCTGCCTGTGCTCAACAAGATTGATCTGCCGAGCGCCGAGCCGGACCGGGTCGTGCACGAGATCGAGGACATCATCGGCCTGGATGCCGGCGCCGCACTCCGCGTCAGCGCCAAGACCGGGGAGGGCGTCGTCGATCTCCTGGAGATGCTGGTGGCGCGGATCCCTCCGCCCGGGGGGGACCCCGAAGCGCCGCTTCAGGCACTGATCATCGATTCCTGGTTCGACAATTATCTGGGCGTCGTGTCGCTGGTGCGTGTGGTATCGGGTCGCCTGGAGCGCGGCGCCAAAATCCGGGTCATGTCCACGCAGCGCACCCACCAGGTGGACAAGCTGGGAATATTCACGCCGAAGGCGACCGATCGGGAAGTGCTGGCCACCGGAGACGTGGGTTTCGTGGTCGCCGGTATCAAGGACATCGAAGGCGCCCCCGTGGGCGACACGCTGACGCTCGACAATCGGCCCGCCGAACATCCATTGCCGGGATTCAAGGAGGTGCGCCCGCAGGTCTACGCCGGCATGTTTCCCACCGATTCCAACGACTTCGAGGCGTTTCGCGAGGCGCTGGCGAAGCTGCGTCTGAACGACTCCTCACTGCACTACGAGCCCGAATCGTCGGGGGCGCTGGGTTTCGGCTTTCGTTGTGGTTTTCTCGGCATGCTGCACATGGAAATCGTCCAGGAGCGGCTCGAGCGCGAATACGGTCTCGACCTCATCAGCAGCGCGCCCACGGTGGTGTTCGAGGTCGTTACCAGCGCCGGTGAGACGCTGTATGTGGACAATCCCGCCAAGCTCCCGGCCATCAATCAGATCGCCGAGACCCGTGAGCCGATCGTGCAAGCGGATATTTTGGTGCCGGACGAGTATCTGGGGAATATCATCAGCCTGTGTGTCGAGAGGCGTGGCGTGCAGACGAAACTCCACTATACGGGCCGGCAGGTCACCTTGAGCTACGAGATCCCCATGAGCGAGGTGGTCTTGGACTTTTTTGATCGGCTGAAATCACTGAGCCGCGGCTATGCTTCCCTCGATTACCATTTCCTGCGCTACCAGAAGGCGAATCTGGTAAAGCTCGATATACTTATCAACGGCGAGCGGGTGGACGCGCTGTCGGTCGTCGTTCATTCCAGCCATGCACGCAGCCGGGGCCGCGAGCTCACGGAGAAGCTCAAGGAGCTGATACCGAGGCAGATGTTCGAAGTCGCCATTCAGGCGGCCATAGGCGCCCAGGTCGTCTCCAGGCAGACGGTGAAGGCGCTCAGAAAGAATGTAACGGCCAAATGCTATGGAGGCGACGTGACTCGCAAGCGAAAATTGCTCGAGAAGCAGAAAGCAGGAAAAAAACGCATGAAACAGCTGGGCAAAGTGGAAATCCCCCAGGAAGCCTTTCTCGCCGTGTTACACGTGGGTAAGAACCGGTGAGGTTCGATTTCCCGACCATCATGGTGCTGTTGGTTGTAGCCAGTGGCTTGATCTGGGCCCTGGACGTGTTCGTGCTGGCCAGGCGCAGACGTAGCGCCGTGCCGGACGTGGGAGAGGAGGTCGATGGCGAGCAGGCCGGTGAGCCGAGGCCTGCGCCGAAGATCGTCGAGTATGCACGGTCCTTTTTCCCGGTATTTCTCATCGTGCTGTTGTTGCGCTCGTTCCTGATCGAGCCGTTTCGCATACCTTCCGGCTCCATGATGCCGACTCTGCTGGTGGGCGACTTCATCCTTGTCAACAAGTTCGTGTACGGGATTCGGCTTCCTGTCTCGGACTACAAGGTCTTCGAGGTCTCCCAACCGGAGAGAGGCGACGTCGTAGTCTTCCGCTACCCGCTGGACCCGTCGACGCCGTTCATAAAGCGGGTCGTCGGCCTGCCAGGAGACCGAATCGCCTACTACAATAAGGTCTTGTATATCAATGGGCAGCAGGCGGATCAGCGTCTCATCGGCACATACACCGGGCATGGGTCCGGTGCCAACATGACGGGTGCGGCCCTGAAGCAGGAAACACTGAAATCCATAGCACATCCGATTCTCGTTCAGAATGGATACCCTTCAGTCGACGGAAAGCTGGTCGTCCCGGAAGGTCATTACTTCGTACTGGGCGACAATCGGGACAACAGTCGTGACAGTCGCTACTGGGGAACGGTGCCGGAGAAACTCCTGATCGGAAAGGCCTTTACCGTCTGGATGAATTGGGACCTCGGAAACGGTATCGACTGGACGCGTGTCGGCACGAGCATCGAATGAGGGGGGGGGGATTGTACTCACAGGAGAACTTGGTGATGAGTTTCAGAAAACGACAGCGTGGTATCAGCTTCGTGAGCTTGATTGCTATCGTGGGAATATTAGCGTTTGCGGCGGTCATCGGCCTAAAGCTGATTCCCATTTACATGGATAGTTGGAAGATCGATGGAGTTATGGAAGCCGTGATCAGCGAAAGCGATATCGATGAGCAATCCCGCCAGGAAGTCATCAGCTCTCTGCTGAAGCGCTTGGACATCAATGCGGCGGACGCCGTCAATTACACGAATTACAAAGAATCCCTGAGCGTCATAAAGCGCAAGAAAAAAGTGACCATCAACATATTTTATCGGGTCGAGACGCGGCTCATCGGGAACCTTACACTCGTGGCGGAATTCGATAAGAGCGTGTCATCCTAGCCCGCGTGGTCAAATCTTCCGCGTTGAATCGATGAATGACGCCGACGGGCGATTGCAGGGCCGGCTGGGCTACGCGTTTAACGATCCCGAATTGCTCGATCAGGCGTTAACCCACCGCAGCCTCGGCCCGCGCAACAACGAGCGCCTGGAATTTCTCGGCGACGCCATTCTCGGTTTTGTCGTCGCCGAACTGCTCTATCAGGTGGAACCGGATGCCCACGAGGGGCGCCTGACCAGATTACGCGCCCACCTGGTGCGTCGCGAGACCCTTGCCGCCATCGCCCGTGACCTGGACCTCGGTGAGGCCCTGCGCCTGGGCCCCGGAGAATTGAAGAGCGGCGGCCGCGGGCGTGATTCCATTCTTGCCGATGCCTGCGAGGCGATGATCGGCGCAATCTACCTGGATGCCGGCCTATCCCCGTGCCGGGGGGTCCTGGAGACCCTGTATCGCGATCGCCTTGCGCGCGCGGCACGGGAAATGGGCTTGAAAGATCCGAAGACCCGGCTTCAGGAGGTGCTGCAGGGAAGAGGACACGGGCTGCCGCAATACACCGTGGTGAACCTCGAAGGCGCCCCCCACGATCAGAGCTTCACCGTCGAGTGCACGGCTGACGGGATCCCACACCCGATGACAGGCTTCGGATCCAGCAGGCGCAAGGCCGAGCAGGATGCGGCCCACAAAGCCCTGGAGGAGTTGGACGGCGAGGCTTGATCGGTGCAGGCTATGCTCATGAGCGGCCCGGAGCCTGAGACCACGAAGCATCGGTGCGGCCACGTGGCCATCATTGGCCGGCCGAATGTCGGAAAGTCGACTCTGATCAACCGCCTGGTCGGTCAGAAATTCAGCATTACATCGCGAAAAGCACAGACCACGCGGCATCGCCTGCTCGGCATCAAGAGCTCGGCGGCCGCGCAGATAATATATGTCGATACGCCGGGATTGCACGCGGGCGGCGGGCGGGCATTGAATCGTTACATGAACCGGGCCGCCAGCGGCGCACTGGTGGGCGTCGACTTGATACTGTTCCTGGTGGAGGCTGGTAAATGGACCGACGACGACAGTCACGTTCTGGAGAGGCTTGCCGACGTGGAGGCGCCGGTCATCGTGACCGTTAACAAGATCGACAAGATGCCCGACAAGCAGACCCTGCTGCCGTTCATCGATGAATTGACCAAGCGTGCCGAATTCCTGGACGTGGTGCCGATCTCGGCGTTGCACGGGACCAACACCGAGCGCCTGGAGAAGGTACTCATCGACGCCTTGCCGATAACAGCGGCCCTGTACGACGAGGATCAGTTCACGGATCGCAGCGAGCGATTCCTGGCCGCAGAGATGGTGCGTGAAAAACTCACCCGCCGCCTGGGCCAGGAGCTCCCGTATCGGCTCAGCGTGGAGATCGAGGCGTTCCAACCCGACGACGGCCTGCTCAAGATCGGTGCGATCATATGGGTCGAGCGAAGCAGTCAGAAGGGCATCGTTATTGGACGCCAGGGCAGGGTGCTGAAGGCCGTCGGTAGCGATGCCCGCAAAGACATGGAAGCGTTATTCGAGCGCAAAGTGTTCTTGCAGCTGTGGGTGAAAGTCAAAGAAGGATGGTCCAACGACGAGACTGCGCTGCAACGGCTCGGATACGTGGATTGAGCTGGGATCGACGTGAAGCGAGTCGAGCTCGAGCCGGCATTCGTCCTGCACAATCGTGCATACCGGGAGACCAGCCTCATCGTTGAGGTATTCGGCCGTGACACGGGACGCTTCGGGCTCGTCGCCAAGGGCGTGAGGCGACCAAAATCGGCGCTGCGCGGAATGCTGCAGTCTTTTCATCCGCTGTTGTTGTCCTGGTCGGGAAGCGGTGAGCTCGGGTTGCTCACGGGTGCCGAGCCCGATGGATACATGCGGCCGCTCGCGGGTCAAGCACTGTTCAGCGGTTTATACATCAATGAGCTACTGATGCGATTGATGCATCGCCACGACGCCCATCCGGAGTTGTTTCATTACTATCGCGTGGCGATTGAATCTCTGAATCAGGCGAAGGCGACCGAAGCGGTGCTGCGCATCTTCGAGAAGCAGATGCTGGAGTCCATCGGTTATGGGTTAGTGCTGGATCGTGACGTCGACTCCGGGGAACGCATTCACGGCGACTGCGTTTACCGCTATGAGATGGACCGCGGCCCGACAAGCCTGGAGACTCGCGACGGAGACGGTGTACGTGTGGCAGGCGAGACGCTCCTGTCGCTTGCCCGCGAGTGTCTTGAAAGCGAACGCACACTGGGCGAAGCGAAGCAACTCATGCGTGTAGTGCTGCGCCGCTATCTTGGCGACAAGCCATTGGCCACCCGCAGCTTGTTCCGTACCCGTGTCCATTCAGCCGAGTCCAGGGACGGACGAGGTACGAGTCCACGGACGGACGAGGTAGGGCGAAGCAGGACGCCAGAGCCGGGGGCGAAGCAGGACGCCCGAGCCGACCGCACGGATTGACGTTGGGGTTGCCGGTGTGATCTACGGTATCGGTATCGACCTGGTCAGAATTTCACGTATCGACGCCGCCATCGGGCGCCACGGGCGGCGTTTCGCCGAGCGTATTCTCAGTGAGCATGAGCTCGCCGAGTACACGGCGAGCCGCCACAAAGCCGGGTTCACCGCCAAGCGCTTTGCGGCCAAGGAAGCGCTGCTGAAAGCGCTGGGCACTGGACTGCGGATGGGGATCCGGTGGCGTCACATGGAAGTGCGCAAAGACACGCTCGGCAAGCCCTATTTCGTCTGCAGCGGGCGCGTTCGGGAACTCTTCGGCGAGCGCGCTATCGTTAACAGCTTCCTCAGCATTTCCGACGAGGACGAGTACGCTGCGGCCTTCGTGACCCTGGTCTGCCGCCAATGCCCCACAGGCTCCTAGGCCTGTTACTTTTCCGGCGGACAGACCGTTTCGGCTTTGGCGTCCTGCGTCGCCCTACCTCGTCCATCCCTGGACTCGTCGGCTTTGGCGTCCTGCGTCGCCCTACCTCGTCCATCCCTGGACTCGTCGGCTTTGGCGTCCTGCGTCGCCCTACCTC
>Ga0255057_10001407_pt1 | contig 13522 bp, 12 predicted proteins | sample Cases_109_6_MG_FD_189022 | JGI IMG/M metagenome (GOLD analysis project Ga0255057, IMG submission 189022) | Seawater microbial communities from Amundsen Gulf, Northwest Territories, Canada - Cases_109_6 | ecosystem: Environmental > Aquatic > Marine > Gulf | place: Canada: Northwest Territories... | reverse complement strand
TCAGCATCGCGCCTTTCGACAAGCCGGTGGTACCGCCCGTGTATTGCAGGTAGATGAGATCACTGCCGTCGATGTCGACGTCATCAAAGGCCATATCGGCGCCCGCGTTAATCGCGTCAACAAATGTGATCGCGCCCTGCAGTCGCTCATCGGCAGGCGGCGAGGGCAGTCCCAGATCAATCAGGTCATCAAGGCTCGTAATGACAACATTCTTGATGTTGGTGGCGTCGATCACCTCGGCGAGCGTTCCGGTCGATCCCGAAAATACGACGATCGTCTCGACGTCCGCATCATTGAGCTGATGCTCCAGTTCCCTTGCGGTATACATCGGATTGACGTTCACCTGCACGCCGCCGGCACGCAGAATGCCGATCATGGCAACCGGGAAAGCCATCATATTCGGCGCCATCAGCGCAACGCGATCTCCCTTCCTGAGCCCCAGTTCTGCTTGCAGGTATGCCGCGAAATTTCGCGATAGCGCCATCGTTTCTGCGTAGGTCTTGGTCACGCCGAAGTTGCTGTACGCGACCTTGTCGGCGAAACGCTCGCCTGCCCGCAGCAGCATTTCGACGACGCTTTTGTGCTTGTCGGGATCGATCTCCTGCGGTGCCCACTCATCGTACTGCGTAAACCAGGGCTTATTCATTTGTGCCTCCGAAGACCTTACTGAACGGAAAAATGCGTTACATCAAGTCTACCTTTTATGTACTCTGACGGCATGTCGACTAACGAACTATTCCGCGATGACGCTTATTTAAAATCCTGCAGTGCAACGCTTACGCGCGCTGATCAAAACACGCTGTACGTCGATCAAACGGTTTTCTACCCTTTGGGTGGCGGCCAGCCCGGAGATACCGGCACGCTCTCCTGGAATGACGGCACGGCGAAGATCATCGATACGCGCTATGGCGATAACGGGGATATTGCTCACATCATCGAAGACGGTGCAGCGTTACCGGTGACCGGCACCCGCGTCGAACTTTCACTTGACTGGGATCGACGTTACCGGCACATGCGCATGCACACCGCGATGCACCTTCTTGGTTCAATTCTCAAATACGACGTAACGGGCGGAAACATTTCCGAAGTCAAAAGTCGTCTCGATTTTAATATGGATTCCTCTGTCGACAAGGAGGCGGTATCGTCTGCTCTCGCGCAACTGGTCAGCGCGGACCATGTCATCAGCTGCCGCTGGATAAGCGAGGAAGAACTGGACGCCAACCCACAACTCATCAGAACGATGTCGGTGCAGCCGCCGCGAGGCAAAGGCGCCATTCGTTTATTGGAAATTGAGAACGTCGACCTGCAACCCTGCGGCGGCACACATGTCGGCACAACATCGGAAGTCGGCGCGGTGCGGCTGGGCAAAGTTGAAAATAAAGGTCGTCAAAACCGCCGCGTGAACATTCACCTCGACGACTAATTGGGGTCGAACCGACATTATTGTCGCGAGCGCTTGACTGGAGTTGCATTGAAAACGACGCGCCGAAGCACGTTACAGATGATGGCCGGAGTCGCGGCGACAGCCGCCGTGCCGAGTGTGGCACGGGCCGCCGTACCGGATTTTTATGATGATGCGCTGGTCATTGACGCGCTTTGTTTCGGTCGCGAATGGGACGAGCCGGTATACGAGGCACTTCGCAAGGCGAATTATTCCGGCATTGTTGAAAGCCTGCCGCGACGTGACCTGCAAGCCGCCATCGACGCACTCGTGGAATGGCGTACGCGCGTCAAGGACAACCCGGACAGGCTAATGATCGCGCTTGATGCGGCCGACTTCGAGAAAGCGCAGCAGAGTCAGCGAACGGCGGTCGTCATGAATTTTCAAAACACGACGATGTTCGAGGGCGATGTCGACAATGTTGACGCGCTGCATGCGCTGGGAATGCGCTGCGCTCAGCTAACGTACAACTTTCGCAACGTCGTCGGCGATGGTTGCCTCGAGCGAACCAACGCTGGCTTGTCTGACTTCGGCCTCGAAGTTGTCGACCGCATGAATGAGATCGGTGTGATGATCGATCTTTCACATTGCGGCAGGCAAACCACGCTCGACGGTATCGAGTTTTCGAAAAAGCCCGTCGCTATGACGCATACGATGTGCGACTCGGTTCGTGGTGGGCATCCGCGCGCGAAAACCGACGAACAAATTCGTGCATGCGCCGAAAAGGGAGGCGTCGTTGGAATGATCGCTCTAGGCTATTTCATTGGCCCGGATCCGGGTGGCGACAGCACCATCGAAACGCATGCCGATCACATCGAACACGCGGTCTCAATCGCCGGTATCGAGCATGTTGGAATCTCGACGGACTTTCCGCCGCAGGGAATCGAGCCATGGGCCACCTATGAAGAGTGGTACGTGCCGCGGCTGGATGTTTTCAAACCCAGTTATGAGTTGCGGTGGCCGCCATGGATACCGGAACTCGACACGCCGGACCGGTACCGTAATCTCATCGCAGTATTGGATCGACGCGGATGGTCCCAGGATGACATGGAGCGGCTGCTCGGTCACAACTGGCTACGGCTGTTCCAGGAAACCATCGGATAATTAACTTCGGTTCGACCCCGATTAATTCCAGAAGCCAACGACACGCTCGATCGTCCAGAAGGACGCGATTGTTCCTATGGCGTAGGCGGATGCCGTCGGCAACCATGTCGGAAGGTCCCCTATGAAGCGCTTCGCAAGAGCCGCCAGCAGGAGGACGGCCCCGACAAAACTCAGTTGTCCGAATTCGACGCCAAGATTGAAAAACAGCAACGCGAGCGGCACAGCCTGTTCTGGCAAGCCGACCTCGGTCAACGCGCCGGCAAATCCGAAGCCGTGTAACAAACCGAATGTCAGCGCAACAATCCACGGCTTGCGTTGCGTCAATCCCGGGCGACCACGGCTGGCCTGCGCGACCTCGCTAGCGACGAACACGATCGACAGTGCAATCACCGCCTCAACCGGTGCCTGTGGAAAACTCACATAGCCAAGCGTTGCCGCCGCCAATGTGAAACTGTGCGCAACGGTAAACGCGGTAATTGTCCATATCAGCGTGCGTGTCGTCTGCACGAGAATTAGCAAAGCAAGCACAAACAGAAGGTGGTCTATGCCGAGCAGGATGTGCTCAAAACCGATTGCGAAATAAGTACTCGCGACAGCAAATGCACCGGGCGTTTCCGCAACGACAAACGAAGGGGCCGAAGGTGTCAGCCGTGCAACTTGTGTACTCCCATCTGGACGCTCTACTCGCACAAGCACATCGGTCAGGGTCCGCGACAACCCGTCGATTGAAACGGACTCGCCAGTCAGCCCTCCGGCACAATTAAACTCGCCACTTTCGGTATAGGCTCCTTCGATGATGTAACTCGTCGGCGCTTTAGTCTCAGCGCAGTTCGCTGGCAAGTTTGGGTACAGGCTCAAGCGCATGTTGCCCACCGCCGGAGCCTTGAACGACAGACTCACGCTTTCCGCGTCGTCGAGGGTTAACTCCAGGTAAGCGGGGCGCGACTCGTGCGCAATGGCCGACGTCGCAAACAAGAGCAGTGGCAGCAGTATGACCGGGGAAAACCGCCCCACGTTTAGGGCTCCTCCGGGGACAGTGTTTCGATGGTGACGGTATATTTCGCCCGCAATGCGTCCAGAATTTCTTTCTCAGCCTCAGCACGGCGAACCACCTGCCAATCGCGCGTGACAACATCTGTCACCTCATCGAGTTCCGGTAACCGCCCAGGAACCACTTCCTCGATATAGACAAGATGCACGCCGAACGGCGAGTCGATCGGGCCGACCCACCGACCGCGGTCCAGGTCGAATAGTTGTTCGGTAAATTCACCACCCAGGTGAGCGGCAATTTCTGCCTGCCGGGCCAACTCGAAGCGTGGCGGTAGCAAACCCGAGAGGAACAGATCATCCGCGGTTACGGAATCCGTGGATTCGATTTCGGTGAGCAACAGCTCCGCCTCGGCCCGTGACGCTTCCGGGAGATAGACGTGCTCGAACGTCATGCGCGCATCAGTTCGGAAGCGCTCCGGATTTTCGGCCAGGAATTCCTGCAAATCTTCGCGCGTTGGCTGCGTCGTTGAAAAGTCCTCGAACAGGAATTCCATCTTTTGCCGCAGGCGACGACGAATAATCGTGTCATCCTGATCAAGCCCGATGCTCTTCGCTTCGCGATACAGGATTTCCTCTACGACAAAGTCGTCAATGAGCCCTTTCAATTCTGATTCGGTGGGTAAGCGCTGCCGGGTTTTCAGGAATAACGTTGTCAGGTGTTCGATATGACCCGCCGTAACGACAATTTGCTCATCACCCGCCGGTTCCGAATCGGAGATGAAGTGATAAAGCAGGAATAATGCAGCCCCTACGACAAGAAAATGCAGCAGGGGCTCCCGCGCCAACTTAAGCATCAAAGCGCTCCGGCTTAAGGCGTATACCAGATGGGCGAGGTGTAGGCACGCTCCTGCGTCGAGACAGGCGCGCCTTCTGGGATCGACATATCAAAACGAAATGCTTCAATCGTCGACCATCGCGGTGTTGGAATTTCGATTACGCGAGCGTAGTAGAAAGCACGTTGTTCCGGATCGAAATCCGGGTCCGTCCAGACGGTCGCCAGTTCAGACGCACCGATCGTATTCGTGAAGTTGGCAGTCGCTGCATTGACCGTATTGCCCACGGGCGGCAGTTTGCCGTCGGCACCGGGAGAGCGGTCGCCCGACCAAACCACGTCGTAGACTTTCTCCCGCGTGTCGCCGCTGTCATCAAGCCAACCCTTGATAATCTGAATTCGGTCGAGGTTGCCGTTAATCGGGTCCTTCAGGGCATAGACCATGAACGTCGGCGCGCCATCGCCGCTGCGTGGCAAAAGGTCGCCACCCATTGGCACACCTTTCTCGTAACCCGCGAATGCCGGGTTGCGGCTGGACATGTCGAGTTCTGTGAAATCCCAGCCACCGAAGAAACGCACCATCATGCGACTACCGGTGGTTGCGTAGACCTCCTTGCGAGCCATGGCGTCGAAAATTGCCTCGCGCGTGTTTTCTCGCGCATAGACCGCCGCGAGACCAGACGAAACCATGCCCCAGCCCATGATCGATCCTTTCTCGTTTTCGAGGAACGGATGCTCCATACGCGAGGGTTTCGGTTCGGCGCCGGCATGTTTGCCGAAGAAATTGTCCTCCTGAGTAGTCGCCAGGCCGGTGTGGCTATCGGTCGAGCCCACCATGCCGAACTTGTAAGGATTCGTGCCCAGCCGTTTTTCGAGAGCGAGACCGTTCTTCAAGGCTTCACGGGCGTATTCGCCAGCCAGCATGTCATCGGTTTTGACGGTCGGCACGCTATCCAGATTGCCGATATCCCATGTCTCGTAGTCGGCAAATTCATCTTCCGGTGACAGGTACGGGTGTGCCTCACCGTCACCTTTAATTTGTGTCACCTCGTAAAGCGGTTCCCATTTTATGCGCTCAGTTACGTATTCTTTGTCAAGGCGCTTGCCGTCGTACTGCGCACGCACCGGAAACATGATGCCATTGGCGAGATTACCGTTGTGCGCCAGCGCCAGGACGTCGCCGCCGGTAGCTGCTTCATAGTTCGCCAGCCATTTCCACAGATCGCGGGGGTTCGGACTGCCGTAGGGTGGATAGGTCGTATACGGCACCATCTGCGAAGCCTTATCTGCGCCATCGCGGTAAATGACAACCCGGTGCATATTGTTGCCGGTTACGAGCGAGGTCCATTCGTAGCCAATAAATGCCGTAAATTTGCCGGGATCGTTGTACTCCTCCGAGGCCTTTATATTCCGCTGCCAGACCGACTTGAAAGCCGGAGTATCCGGCCAGTACATGAGATCCGCCGGAAAATTGCCGTTGGCAAACAGACCAATCATTTCATACGCGACTGCAGGGCCTTCGCCGGCCTTTATGCGGTTGTACCACTCCTTTCCCTTCGGTTTCGACAGGATATTTTGATTACCGGCCATGAGGTCCGGAAAGAACCCGACATTGTCCGAGTGATCCGAAACCACCAGCCAATCCAGCGGACGCGACAATTTGATCGGGATTCCGCCTGACGAGACAATCTCATCGCCACGTGCGAATTGATACGCGTCTTCGGGCAGGAGTGTTGCGCCGAACGCACCCGCATCAAATGAATTACCGGTATGCAGATGTGTATCACCCCAAAGCGGAAAAGTCGGAAAGTCTCTGCCCGCATACGGCGAGTAACTCTTGCCCGTGTAAGCCTCGGACAGCATGTCGGCAGGATCCTTCGGCGGCGGAATTTGTCCGTAAGCGGCGGGCATCAAAACCGCCAGCGCAGCTACCGAAGTGAAGAAGGAACGCGCTCGAATGAAAATTCTCATTGTTGTGTCCTCTTGCCGTCTTGACGCGCCCAGGAAGAGCGCATGTCTTTGTTATTGCGGGCATTCAGGGAACCAAGACTGAATCAAAACGAGTCGTATTGCAACAAGCCTGCGGGCCGCTGACCCCCTGGTCCCATGCGATCGGCAGAGTCGTCAATTCGACCATTTTCTCTCGGTTCAGGCGTCTAAAACGGCAGGACTCGGTAAGAACGCCTCCGCGCAAGGACGTACACGCTTATGAAAATAAAGGTTATCAGCCTCGCATCCTCGGCCCATCGCCGGGCCAGCATTCGCCGGCAGTTTGCCCGGCTCGAAACGCCGTTCGAGTTTTTTGACGCCGTTACACCCGGCGAAGCGCTGCAGCATGTTCATGGCTACGACGAAAACGAGTTTCTACTTAATTGCGGCCGCCCGGCCACCGATGCGGAAATCGCCTGTTACGCCAGCCACCTCGCCCTGTGGCGAATGAGTGCCGAGGAAGGTGAGCCGTATTTAATTCTCGAGGACGATGCCCGGCTGGACGAGTCCTTTCTTGCCGGCTTACTCGTTGCAGCAAGCCAGATTCGCAAGCTCGGTTTCATTCGCGTGTCTTTACCGACGGTAGAAACGTCTCTAACCCTTGATCAAATAGGACCATTCAATATTCAGTATTGCCGGCGGGTACCGCTGCTGGCACTCGGCTATGGCGTGTCGCCAGAAGCCGCTGCTCGACTTGCTCAGGCTGCCCCCACTGTCGAAGAGCCGGTCGATAAGTTCCTACAGCGCTTCTGGCGGCATGGCCAACCTGTGTTCGCAGTGATGCCTCCGTTCGTTCACCTGACGCCACTGGCGTATGAGTCGGACATTGGCAAGCGCACGCGGCCGAAGTATGGAGTGGCCACCTGGCTACTTCGGGCCGCCCGCAAGTCCCAAAACTCGATATCCCGAACGCTGTACAACGTCGGTTTTATAAACCGGGCCTTGCGCGGCGGCATGATGACAAGAAGCCTATAGCAGGATTCTCTCCCTAAGCACTCGTTCTGCGCTGGTGAGGTGACAGACTTTGCCGGCGCAGGCGATACTGTGCGCTCCAACCGGGAAAGACGAATGACAAAAATCATCAAAGCCGAAGACCTGCCGGGCCTGGTTGGCACTGAGCTGGAGCCATCACCCTGGATAGAGATCACGCAGGAGCGCGTCAATCAGTTCGCTGATGCGACCAATGACCACCAATTCATACATGTTAATCCGGAGAAAGCGGCGCAGACCCCCTTCGGTGGCCCGATAGCACATGGCTTCCTGTCGCTGTCCTTGCTGTCCTACCTGAACGCGCAAAACGCGGTCGTACCCGAAAATCTGCTCATGGGCATAAACTATGGCTCGGACAAGGTACGCTACCTGATGCCGGTCCGGGTCGGTAAACGGATTCGTTCTCGCCAGACCGTGCTCGAGGTAACAGAAAAGAATCCAGGGCAATGGCTGTTCAAAAACGCTGTGACCGTGGAAATCGAAGGTGAAGAAACACCGGCACTCGTCGCCGAAATTCTGTCGATGATGGTGCTGGGCGAATAAAACACTCTTATATATAGAGGCATTAAAGAATGAGTATTAGATTCGATGGCCAGGTGGCCATTGTCACAGGCGCTGGACGTGGGCTTGGCCGGTCCCATGCCCTGGCATTGGCCGAACGTGGCGCGAAAGTCGTCGTCAACGATCTTGCCGATGAAAGCGGGCATTCTGCCAATGCCAATGCCGTGGTTGCGGAAATGACAAAGGCAGGCGGCGAAGCGATAGCGAACGGCGCCAATGTGGCGAACTTCGAGCAGGTTCAGGACATGGTCAAACAGGCGATGGACGCCTGGGGTCGCGTCGACATCCTGATCAACAACGCGGGCATTCTCCGCGACAAGACCTTTCTCAAGATGCCGATCGAAGACTTTCGCCTCGTCGTCGACGTGCACCTCATGGGCACCGCCCATTGCACCAAGGCAGTGTGGGAAATCATGCGCGAGCAAAACTACGGCCGCATCGTATTCACGACGTCGAGTTCGGGCTTGTACGGCAATTTCGGCCAGGCCAATTATGGCGCCGCGAAAATGGCCATGGTCGGACTCATGAATACGCTGCACCTGGAAGGCGCGAAGAATAATATTCACGTGAATTGCCTGGCACCGGCGGCCGGCACGGCGATGACCGAGGGATTGTTCCCGGAAGGCGTATTCGAGCTCTTGTCGCCCGAATCGGTGAGTCCCGGCGTGGTTTTTCTCGCGAGCCAGGATGCGCCGAGCCGTAAGGTGCTGGGCGCCGGCGGCGGCAGTTTCGCCGTATTCAAGGGCTTCGAGACTGACGGCATCAACCTGCTGCCGGCGGATCTCACTCCCGAAGGCGTTGCCGCGGCCTGGGAAACAATCGACGATGAAGCCGGCATGAAAGAATTGCCGAGTGGCTTCGAGCAATCGACAAAGTTCGCGATGAAAGCGGCCGCGAAGCTCGGCATAGACCTGTCAGAATAGATCCGCAAAGGAAAATAGGATGAGACAAGCAGTTATCGTATCAACAGCGCGCACACCGATCGGCAAAGCTTATCGTGGCGCATTCAACAACACCGAAGCACCGACGCTGGGAGGACACGCGGTCAAGCATGCCGTCGAGCGCGCGGGACTGGATCCGGCCGAGGTTGACGACGTCATGATGGGCTGCGCGATGCCGCAGGGAACGCAGGGCCAGAACATTGGCCGGCAGATCGCACTCGCCGCCGGGTTACCGGTGACGACGGCCGGCATGACGGTCGACCGGCAATGTTCGTCGGGCATGATGGCCATCGCGCTGGCCGCGAAAACCGTCATCGCCGACAACGTCGACATCATGGTTGGCGGCGGCCTCGAGTCCATCAGCCTAGTACAAAACGAACACATCAATACTTACCGCGCTGCCGATCCGCGATTAACGGCTGTGCATAAAGACATCTACATGCCGATGATCGACACGGCCGAGGTTGTTGCAAAGCGCTACAACATCAGCCGCGAAGCGCAGGACGAGTACGCCCTGCAAAGCCAGCAACGCACAGCCGCTGGACAGGAAGCCAGTAAATTCGACGATGAGATTGTGCCGCTACCGTCGAACAAGGGCGTCATGAACAAAGAGACGAAGGAAATCACGTTCGAGGACATCGTGCTTGAGAAAGATGAAGGCAACCGACCCACGACCGATATTGAAGGACTGGCCGGGCTGAAGCCCGTGCGCGAAGGCGGCGCCATCACGGCGGGCAACGCGAGCCAACTGTCCGACGGGGCGTCCGCCGCGGTCGTTATGGAAGCGAGCGTCGCCGAGAAACGCGGGCTCGAACCGCTCGGCATTTATCGTTGTACTGCCGTCGCCGGTTGCGAACCCGACGAGATGGGAATTGGACCCGTCTTCGCCGTCCCCAAATTGCTCGAGCGCAACGGGCTGAAGATGGACGACATTGACCTCTGGGAGCTCAATGAAGCATTTGCCGTACAGGTTCTGTACTGCCGCAATCAGCTCGGAATTCCCGGTGACATACTCAACGTCGATGGCGGTGCAATCTCGATCGGCCACCCTTACGGCATGTCGGGCGCCCGTATGGTCGGCCACGCATTGATCGCAGGCAAACGGCGTGGAGCGAAATACGTCGTCTGTACGATGTGTATCGGCGGCGGCCAGGGCGCAGCATCGCTATTTGAGATCCCTTGATGCGAGCACTGGTCTGCAATGAATACGGGCCACCCGAATCGCTCCTCATTGAAGAGCGCGACGACCCCGTCGCAGGTAGTGGTCAAATCGTCGTCGATGTTGCAGCCGCCGGTATCAACTTTCCCGATGTGCTGGTGATCGCCGGCACCTACCAGGTCAAAACACCAACGCCGTTTGTGCCCGGCAACGAGGCGGCCGGCGTCGTCTCTGCCGTCGGCTCGGGCAGCGGACGTTTTGTTGTTGGTGACAAGGTCATCATCACTACCCGTGGCGCGACGTTTGCCGAAAAGTGCGTCACGGAAGAAGCGACGACAATGCTGTTGCCCGACGGCCTCGACTTCGAGCAAGGTGCCGGATTCGCGGTCACTTATGGCACGAGTTATCACGCGCTCAAACAACGAGCGAATCTGCAAGCCGGTGAAACCTTGCTGGTCCTCGGTGCGGCCGGCGGCGTCGGCATTGCGGCTGTCGAAATCGCCAAGGCAATGGGAGCGCGCGTTATTGCCGCGGCCAGCACAGAAGAAAAACTGGAGTTCGCAGCCTCCGCGGGCGCGGACGAGACAATCAATTATTCCGAAGTACCGCTCAAGGAAACCGTTAAGGAAATGACCGACGGTAAAGGCGCAGACATTGTCTACGATCCGGTCGGCGGGGAACTCGCCGATCAGGCGTTTCGCGCCACGGCCTGGCACGGCCGCTACCTCGTCGTCGGTTTTGCCAGCGGTGATATCCCGAAGTTCTCCGCGAACATCGCGCTGTTAAAAGAAGCCAGCATAGTCGGTGTGTGGTGGGGAACCTGGGCTGCGAAAAACCCCAAGCTACAAATGCAAAATCTTCACGAGATGGAGCAGCTGATTGCAGCCGGCAAGCTAGTGCCTCGCGTTACCGAATCCTATGCACTCGATGATTTCGTGAGTGCGTTCAAGGCGATAACCGAACGCCGCGCGCGCGGCAAAGTCATTCTGCGGATGGCCTGAGGTCTTACGTTCCAGGTTTACTACGGCCACGTCATGCGTTCAAAGTGACGTTCAAAAAGGCGATGGCAATCATCTGACCGCCTGACGTCGACTTTGGTAATGACGCCCGCTTCGTCGAAGTACGCAACTGCCTCGCATCCGTAGGCGTAGGTGCCACCTATACTACGGTGTCTCCACCATACGCAGCCGGCCGACCCTCCTTTCTTGCTCCCACACGACGGCATCGGAGGAGGCCAGGCGGCGACCATCTCCATTATGTTTGAGCCAATCCAGGACGATGCCGCGACCGCATACTTGTCATCGCTATCCGCTTTCCCGTGGCCGAACTGCGAACATCCGGTGCAGATCAGCGTAACGAGGGCCAGAAAACCGATAGGACTGGCTTGAAGCATGGCGAGATTCTACCTCAGGCGTTGATTTGGCCTGACAGGCCTTACGCGAATTGCCGGGATTTATGCAACCTTTTGGCACCTCAATACGTGTTACATACCAGGGGTACGCCTAAATGGACTTAGGAGATGCACGAGTGAGCATGGACGCTAATAAGGGTTTTGGGCCATCCGATGGCGAAAAGGTGGGTGATGGGCCAGATAGCTCTGATTCCGGCGAGATCGTTGTGATGCCGGACATCTATGCCACTCAACCTGCCCCCAAAGCGATTGATATCGAGGTTGCCAGTCGGTCATCAAAGGATGATGACGAATCGACTGGCTTCGACCCGTACGATACGGCGAAATTGCATAAAAAATAACGCCCCGCCCGGCAGGCCTGGCCTCCCCACTTTCTGGACTTGGTCTTATCTGATCGAATACACTCCGCTGTCCTGCTTATTCCAATAACAAGCACAGGGCAATCAGATGAAAACTACAGCGATGATCCTTCTCGCGCTTTTCTTGGGCGCATGCGGCGGCGGTTCCGGTGACGAATCGTCTGTAAGCGAAGAATTTTCCGTCTCGGAATCCGGGGTTAAGACCAAGAGCGTTGAAGGCTTCGGTGGCGTTATCGCCGAGAGCTACGGTGACTCTCAGGAATGGTGGGCAGCCGAAGAACGGCCCAACGAAGATGCGCCCAACGTCATAATTTTCCTGCTCGACGATGTCGGCTTTGCCCAGGTTGGTAGCTTCGGCGCGTTGATCAATACGCCGAACATCGACGCACTGGCCGACAATGGTCTGCGCTACAACAATTTTCACACGACGGCGCTTTGTTCGCCCTCCCGAGCGTCGTTGATGGCCGGCCGTAATCCGCATTCGATTGGCCTCGGCAGCCATGCCCTAACGGCCATGGGATTTCCGGGTTACAACGCCATCATGCCCGAGAGCGCCAAGTCCGTTGCAAACTATCTCGCCGAAGAAGGCTACGTGAATTACGCGCTTGGTAAGTGGGACCACACACCGCTGTACGAAGTATCGCAGGTCGGGCCGTTTGATCGCTGGCCGAGCGGCGAAGGCTTCCAGCACGCCTATACGTTCATGGCCGCCGACGTACACCAGTTTGTTCCGGTCATGTGGAACGATCACACGCCTGAACCCTATCGCAAGTCGGTTCATCTCGATCAGGACCTGGCCGACCGCGCCATTGAATGGATCACTGGCCACAAATCGATCAAGGCCGATCTGCCGTTCATGATGCTCTGGGCGTCGGGGTCCATGCACTCTCCTCACCATGCACCGGACAGTCATATCGACAAGTACAAAGGCAAGTTCGATATGGGCTGGGACAAAGCACGCGAGCAAATTCTCGAGCGCCAAATCGCGCTTGGCATCGTCCCGCCCGACACAAAGTTGACCGAACGCATACCGGAAATCCCTGCTTGGGACTCATTGCCGGCCGAAGAACAATCCCTGTACGCGCGGCAGATGGAAGTCTTTGCCGCCCAAATGGAATGGGTCGACGTGCAGATCGGACGCGTTGTTGCCGAGCTCGAACGCATCGGTGAACTGGATAACACTTTGATCTTCGTGACCGCCGATAACGGCGCATCCGGCGAGGGTGGCCTGACCGGCACATTTAACGAGACCTACGTACTGAACGGCCTGCAGACTCCTTTGGAAGCGAACCTGCGTGCCCAGGAAGACTGGGGTCGCGAGAATACCTACCCGCATTATCACGCGGGCTGGGCGATGGCCGGCAACACGCCTTTCCGCTACTTCAAACAAAGCGAACATCGTGGCGGCCAGCAGGATCATCTCGTTGTGCACTGGCCGAACGGCATTGATGCCAAAGGTGAGGTTCGCAGCCAGTATCACCACATCAGCGATATCGCGCCAACCATCATGGAAGCTGCGGGCATCGAAGTGCCCGACGAAATCTACGGCGTACCACAACAGCCGATGGACGGCGTCTCACTGATGTACTCATTCGATGACGCTGATGCGCCGAACAGAAAAGAACGCCAGTACTACGAGATGTTTGGTAATCGCGCTATCTGGTCCGACGGCTGGAAGGCGGTTACCTTGCACGCCAACCGCATGCCCTGGGACGTGAATGTCGTGTTGCCATTCGAAAATGACG
>Ga0255057_10001405_pt1 | contig 13530 bp, 12 predicted proteins | sample Cases_109_6_MG_FD_189022 | JGI IMG/M metagenome (GOLD analysis project Ga0255057, IMG submission 189022) | Seawater microbial communities from Amundsen Gulf, Northwest Territories, Canada - Cases_109_6 | ecosystem: Environmental > Aquatic > Marine > Gulf | place: Canada: Northwest Territories... | reverse complement strand
GTTCGACGAAAACGAAGCGATCGCCGAAGGTGCGCCGACTATTCACGACGAAGAAGGCATGGAAGGCGCCCACGATGCCGGGCGGAACGTGGTCCACCAGATACATGCCGACGTCGGCGATGTCGAAGCGGGCTTCGCCGCGGCGCATGAGGTCTTCGAGCAGGTGTTCCGAGTCCACCAGGTGCAGCAGGCTCCGATCGAGCCGCACATCTCTATTGCCTATTGGGACAGCGACGAGCGCCTCGTCATCCGCACCTCCACTCAGGTGCCGTTTCACGTGCGACGGATGGTGGCTCCGTTGCTGGGCCTTGCGATCAAGCGGATCCGAATCATCAAGCCCCGGATTGGAGGTGGCTTCGGCGTCAAGCAGGAGATGCTGATAGAAGACATCGTTGGCCATCTCACCATGGCCACCGGCCGACCCGTCCGCTACGAGCTGACCCGAGAGGAGGAGTTCGTTTCGAGCCGGACCCGCCATCCGCAGACGATCACATTCCGTACCGGTGTGGATGCGTCCGGGTATCTGGTCGCCCAGGACATGAAGGTTGTTGCCAACACCGGTGCTTACGGCACCCACGGCCTGACCGTGCAGCTGGTGAGTGGGCTACGCGGGCTCAGCTCGTACAAGTCACCCAACAAGAGGTATCACTGCGACGTCGTCTACACCAACCTGCCCGTGCCCGGCGCCTACAGGGGGTATGGAGCCCCACAAGCGCTGTTTGCCTTGGAAGCTCACATGGAAGACATCGCCAACGCGCTTTCGATCGAATCGCTCGAGTTTCGCCGTATGAACTGGACCGCCGAGGGCGATCCGCTCGACATTGCCCCAGAACTCGGCGAAGGCGGGACCGACTCCGGCTTCGTCCCGGTAGTCACTTCCAGCGGGATCGAAGAGTGCGTCGCTCAGGGGCAGCGGTCGATCGGCTGGCAGCGCCGTACCGATTCCGATTGGAAGCGACCGCCCAATCGACCCCACATCCGGCGTGGTCTCGGTTTTGCCATGTGCATGCACGGCAGCGCCATACCCGGGCTCGACATGGGGGCAGCCAGTATCAAGATCAACGACGACGGCTCGTTCAACCTGCTCTTCGGAGCCACCGACCTGGGAACCGGAGCCGATACGATCCTCGGTCAGATCGCAGCGGAGGTGCTCGGTGTTCCGCTCGAAGACATCTTGATCTATGCAGCAGACACCGACATGACCCCGTTCGACACCGGCGCCTATGCCTCCAGCACCACGTACATCTCGGGTATGGCCGTCAAGAAGGCTGCTGAGGCGGCCCGAACCCAAATCGTCGAGCGGGCAGCGCTGCTACTCGACGAGGCCACCGGCGGGATCGAACTGCGCGATCGGCAGGCCTGGTCGTTGGACGGCAGGTCGGTGGGACTCGCCGAGATCGCATTGTCTTCGTTGCATCAGTCGCAGCAGCACCAGATCATGGGTACCGCCTCGTACGTTTCGCCCGAATCGCCTCCGCCTTATGCGGCACAGTTCGCCGAGGTCGAGGTGGATGTCGAGACCGGCCAGGTCACAGTCAAGGCATTGGTGATGGCGGTCGACTGTGGAGTCGCGATCAACCCGGTCACGGCTTCGGGTCAGGTGGAGGGTGGCATGGTGCAAGCACTGGGTTACGGCCACTGCGAGGAGATGGCATACGACGAATCCGGCGCCATGGTCAATGCTCGATTCGGCCCCTACTGGATCTATCGCGCCGACGAGATGCCTCGAATCGACACCTACCTGGTGCAGACGATGGAGAAGAGCGGACCCTTCGGAGCCAAGGCGATTGCCGAGATCCCCAAGGACGGTGTGGCGCCGGCGATTCGCAACGCGATTGCAGATGCGACGGGCGCCCGCATCAATGCCATTCCTTTTACACCCGAACGGGTTTGGCATGCCCTGCAAGCGTCGAGCTGAGCCGCTGCCGATGACCTGGGGCGAAGACCGGCCTGTTCTGCGGGAATTGGGAGTGGCGGTCGCCGCCGGTACCCCGGTCGTGTTGGCAACGGTGGTGTCCACCAAGCGGTCCGTGCCGCGTCACGCCGGCACCAAGATGCTCGTCTTTTCTGACGGCAGGCTCGTCGGTACGGTCGGTGGAGGGGCAATGGAGTCCCGGGTAATCGACGAAGCCCGCGACGCGTTGCTCTCCGGCAAGACGAAGCTACTGGAATACGAATTACTCGATCCCGACCGCGGCGACCCCGGCCTGTGCGGCGGCGAGGTGCAGATCTACTTGGAGCCCTATATGCCCACACCAACAGTTCTAGTCGTCGGCGCCGGCCATGTAGGTCGGGCCGTCATCGACCTCGCCCACTGGCTCGGGTATAGGACCGTCATCGCCGATGACCGTGATGAGCGGCTCACCGACGGTGAAATGCCCAACGCCGACCTACGACTGAACGGAGCGGTCGCCGATGCCCTCGCCGGGTACGAGATGACCGCGGAGACCTCGGTCGTGATCGTCTCGCGCGATGTCGACATCGATGTCGATGCCGTCAAATATCTCATCGAGTCGCCGCTCCGGTACTTGGGCGTGATGGGCAGTTCCCGGCGCTGGAAGACCGTGCGGGACCAACTGCTGGCGGAGGGAATCGATGAGGCGGCGTTGGGCCAGATCGATGTGCCGATAGGCATCGATCTCGGGGCGGAGACGGTCGAGGAGATTGCGGTGTCGATCCTGGGAAGCGTGATAAGGGCCCAAAGGGGAGCCGAGGTCCCCGAGGGGGATTGATGCTCTTCGGGGGCCACCTCGTTCTGCTGCGTGGCGGCGGCGACCTGGCGACGGGCGTCGCCTGGCGATTGCGACGGGCCGGCTTCCCGGTGGTCATCCTCGAACTGGCGAGACCCCTCGCCATCCGGCGCAGGGTCGCCTTTTCATCGGTTGTGCTCGAGGGCGAGATGGTCCTCGAAGGAGTCAAGGCCAGCCTGGTTCCTTCTCCGAACGATGCTCTCGCGGTCGCACAAGGCGGTGAGGTGGCAGTCACGGTCTGCGCTGATTTACCGGAGTTCTCCCCACCCCAGTCGGTTTTGGTGGATTGCAGGCTCGCCAAGCGGAACATAGACACTCGAATAGACCAAGCACCGTTGGTGATCGGTCTCGGACCAGGCTTCGAGGCTGGAGTGGATTGCGATGCGGTCGTTGAGACCATGCGAGGGCATCGTCTCGGCAAGGTCGCCTGGCACGGGACGGTCGCACCCAACACCGGCGTCCCCGGGCAAGTTGGTGGCGAAAGTGCCCGCCGGGTGCTGCGGGCACCCGGTTCCGGCACGGTCGGCTGGTCGGTCGACATCGGCGACGTCGTTGTCGGTGGAGCGCCGGTGGGCCGGGTTGGTGACATCGTTGTGGAGGCGCCGATCTCTGGAGTGGTACGCGGCCTGATTGCTCCCGGGCATGTCGCCGAGGTCGGTCTCAAAATCGCCGACATCGACCCCCGAGGAGAACGGTCCGCCTGTTTCGAGATATCCGACAAGGCGATGTCGGTAGGTGGCGGGGTCCTCGAAGCGGTGCTTACCCGACTCGATCAGGGGTCGACGTGACACCGCTGGCCGACGAGCTGGGGCTGGGTCGGTCTGAATTGGTGGCGTTTGTGGGAGCCGGCGGCAAGTCTTCTTTGCTGCTCGGCCTGGGCGCCGAGTTGAGCGTTTCCGGCAGCCGCGTCGTGATGACGACCACCACCAAGATGGGAACCGATCAAATCCCCGGATGGGCGACGGTGTGCCGCACCGACGGGGAGGTTTCTGCTGCCCTCGAGCGTGGAGAACCGGCATTCCTGGTCGGTGAAATCGCCGGCGAGAAAGTCACCGGGGTTGCGCCAGAACTTGCAGATCGGCTGTTTGTAACCGCCACAGTGGACTACTTGCTCGCCGAGGCCGACGGAGCGCGTGGGAGACCCTTCAAGGCTCCCGCACCGCACGAACCGGTGATTCCGACCGCGACGACACTGGTAGTTGTCGTCGCCGGCATCGACGCCATCGGGCTGCCCATCGCCGACGTGGCTCATCGGCCGGAACGGGTGACGGAATTGACCGGGCGCCTGCCCGACGATCCGGTCCGCCCGGTCGATATGGCTCGGGTCCTGGCTGATCCCGAGGGGGGCCGGCGAGGAGTCCCCGCCGGAGCTCGGGTCGTGGTGGCGCTCACCAAGGTGAGTCCGGGGTTGGGTGCCGATGCGGCCGCCGCGGTCGCGGACCGACTCGAGGCCGAACCCAACATCGATCGGGTGGTGACCATCGCCGCCATTGCCGGTCCGGAGAGTGACACCGGGGCCTCGGATACCGCCGCACCCAACAGTCGGTTGCACCGCCGCTGAGTCACCACAGCAGAGGACCAATCGACTTCATGCCGGTGATCGGCTTCAATCGGTAGTCCATGCACTTCGGAAACGCAGACTGACAATGGAGCGTTTCGATGTCGTAGTGGTCGGCGGTGGCATCGCCGGCACTTCCGCTGCGTTCTTTCTCTCTGCGACCTGCTCGGTCGTACTGGTGGAGCGAGAACCAACACTCGGATTCCACTCGACGGGACGGTCGGCGGCGGTGTTTACCGAGTGCTACGGCGAGCCGGTTGTCCGTAGACTCGCAATCGCCAGCCGGTCGTTTCTCGATCGACCGCCTGATGGATTCTCCGATGGCCCGCTTCTTTCGCCGCGAGCGATAGCGTTCGTTGCAACTGAAGAGCAGGCGGATCGACTCGATGGGTTGACCGCCAAACAACAAGCACTCGTTCCGTCGGTGCGGAGGCTCACCGCGCTCGAGGCCATCGAACTGTGCCCGGTGCTCGATCCTGCAGTGGTGGCGGGGGGAGTGCTCGAACCCCACGCCATGGATCTGGAGGTGCACGCACTCCACACCGGCTATCAGCGCGGTCTGAGGCAACGGGGTGGAGAAATCAGGTCCGGATTCGGCCTCGAAGCCGCCGAGCGTATTGGTACGGACTGGGTGATCAGATCCGGAGACGACGAGGTGCGGGCCGGTGTCTTGATCAATGCCGCCGGTGCCTGGTGCGACGAGGTCGCCGGAACGGTGGGTGTTGCCCCGATCGGACTGGTGCCCAAGCGTCGCACCGCGTTCACCTTCGCTCCGCCGCCAGATGCCGATCACCGCTCGTGGCCGATGGTCATCGACCTCGATGAGAAGTTCTACTTCAAGCCCGAGGGTCGCGTCCTTCTGGCAAGCCCGGCCGATACCTTCGTGATGGAGCCACATGACGTTCGCCACCGCGAGGAAGACGTCGCCCTGGGAATCGAGCGGATCCAGTCGGTCAGCTCGTTGTCGATTCGTTCGGTTCAGAGTGCCTGGGCGGGGCTGCGGTCCTTTGTGCGTGACAGCCAGCCCGTAAATGGCTGGGATGACCAAGTGGAGGGCTTCTACTGGCTCGCCGGCCAAGGGGGCTTCGGCATCAAGACCAGCCCGGCAATGGGTGAATACGCCGCCGCGATGATCCTCCACGGTGCGCCGTCCGCGGACCAATTGGCGGTCGGCCTCGATCCGGTGTCTCTGGGGGTCGAGCGGCTGCGAGAATGAGGTGGTCCCACGGTCGTCCCCATTCGTTGGACGTCTTCCGGCGTTATTGGTGTACCGCCTCGATCCTGTGACCGTCCGGGTCGAGCACGAAGGCTGCGTAGTACGTCGGGCTGTACTGGGGCCGCGGTCCCGGTGCTCCGGCGGAGCGTCCTCCGGACTCGAGCGCCCGGGTGTAGAAGCCGTCCACTGCCGCACGATCTGGCGCTTGCAGAGCCAAGTGAAAACGGGGGTCGCTGGTGACGACGGTCTTACCGTCGTGAAGCTTGATCGCCAGCCGGTCGTTTCCGCCGGCGACTCCATATCCGAGCGCTCCATCCGAAGTCCAGACACGGACGTAGCCGAGAGGTTTTAACGCAGCGTCGTAAAAGGTTCCTGCGCGATCCAGATCGCGCACGCCGAGGGACAGGTGACTGATCAGGCGGTGGATCGTAACTACCGCGGGACCGTTTCGGCCACATGGAGCAGGTGTTAGGTGTTAGGGATTAGGTTGAAAGTTCCCTAATACCTTCTTCCCTAATACCTTCTTATCCCATGAACCTCACTGTCTGTGAACTCCCGCATGATCCGGGTCGACTCGACGAAGCTTGGGACGGCCTGGTCGAACACTGCCGCGCCAACGGCTCCGACCTGGTGCTGTTGCCCGAGATGCCATTTTCGGTGTGGCTGGCAGCGACCAAGGAGGTGGACCCGGCACGTTGGGACCAAGCTGTGGCCGTTCACGAGGCCTGGCTGGAGCGGCTGGGAGATTTGAAAGCGTCGACGGTGCTCGGATCCCGCCCGGTGGTGATCGACGGGCATCGACACAACGAGGCATTCGTCTGGGAGTCGAGCTCCTACCAGGTGTCCCATCACAAGTACTACCTGCCCGACGAGGACGGATTCTGGGAGGCGACATGGTACGACCGGGGAACCGGCTCGTTCCCCGCCCTCGAGACGGTATTGGGCAAGGTCGGGTTCCTGATGTGCACCGAGGTCTGGTTCACCGAGCACGCCCGGGTCCTGGGTCGTGCCGGGGTGGGGATTCTTGCGACTCCGCGCAGCACCGAGTGGGCGAGCCGCGACAAGTGGCTGGCAGGAGGCCGCGCCGCCGCGATCATGTCTGGCGCCTTCGGGATATCGAGCAATCGCAGCGGAACCGACGCACTCGGCATGCGCTGGGGTGGGCTGGGTTGGATCATCGATCCCGACGGCGAGGTGTTGGCGACCACATCCGAGGACCAGCCCTGCGCAACCGTGGCGGTCGATCTGCTCGACGCCGAACGAGCCAAGACGACCTACCCCCGCTACGTCCTGGAGTAGTCAGCGTGCAGATTCTGACTCCTGCCTCCCGACTCCCGACTCGCTTACCCTGCCGCTGATGAGATTCCGCTTCGCCCTGGTCGGGCTGCTCCTCGTCGTCGCTGCCTGCTCCGATTCTTCCGGTGTGGCGCCGTCGACGACTGGTTTTACCGGGACCGCAGAGGCCGCAGCCTCGACCACGTCGACCGTGGCGGCACCAACGTCGGCGACGGCCACGCAGTCGCCCGCGCCGACGGAGGTCCCGGTTCCACCCGTACCGCTCGACCAGATCCGGGTGGATGTCGAACTGATCGCCGGCGGGTTCGTCCAGCCGATCCTGGCCGCGGCCCGGCCGGGCGATCCCCGCCTGTTCGTTGCCGATCAACCCGGGATCATCTATGCCGTTGATCTCGATGACGGCAGCCGAACCATTGTGCTCGACATCTCAGACCGAGTGCGGTTTGCGGGGGAACAAGGCTTGTTGGGGTTGGCGTTCGACCCGGATGATCGAGCCCGGATGATCGTTCACTTCTCGGCGCTTGATGGTGCCACAACTGTTCTCGAATACAGATTGGATTCGGCGGGAGTCGCAGATAGCGAGAGCCGCAAGACGATCCTGACCCTCCCCCAGCCGGCTACCAACCACAACGGCGGAATGATCGATTTCGGACCGGACGGGTTCCTGTTCCTGGCGCTCGGAGACGGGGGCGGATCCAACGACCAGTTCGACAACGGACAGGATCCGTTCTCGCTGCTCGGCACGATCCTGCGCATCGATCTCGACGCCGGCGATCCATACGGGATTCCGGTCACCAATCCGTTTGCCGATGGTTCCGGCGGCGCACCCGAGGTTTGGGCCTTCGGGCTTCGCAACCCATGGCGGTTCTCCTTCGATGGTTCCGACCTGTGGGTGGGGGATGTAGGTCAGGCAGCGTGGGAAGAGGTAGACCTGCTCAACGCCCACATCGGTGGCCAAAACGGCGGATGGCCGGATGTCGAAGGAACCCACTGTTTTCGGGTTGACCCTTGTGACAACGATGCTTTCCTGGTCCCTGCGGTCGAATACGCCCACGAGCAAGGCAGATGCTCGATCACCGGTGGCGTCGTCTACCGAGGGGCGGCGATACCCGAGCTTCAGGGGACCTACCTGTACGGCGACTACTGCAGCGGCGAGGTATGGGGCTGGCGCGCCGTGCCTTTCGCCGATCACGCGCTGCTCACCGACCACGACGATGTGTTCCTCCCCCGGCTCCGGGGTTTGGCCTCGTTTGGAGTAGGTCCCGACGGCGAGGTTTACCTGCTCCAGGCCGATCTCGTGTGGCGTTTGGTCAGCGCCGGGTGACCGAACCGGCGGGGAAACAAGTCTCGTCGTAGTCGATGAGAATCGGTGGCCGGTCCTCGTCGCTGCAGGCCGGGCAGCCGGGATCACGTCGAATAGTGAGCGTTCCGAACTCCGCGGTCAGGGCGTCATAGGTGAGCAGCCGACCTTCGAGGGTCTTACCGGTGCCGAGGATCACCTTGATGGCCTCGGTTGCCTGGATCATGCCAACAGTGCCGGGCAGAACTCCGAGTACACCCGCCTCGGCGCAATTGGGGGCGAACTCCGGGGGAGGTGGCTGTGGGAAGAGGCAGCGATAGCAAGGACCGGCGTACGGCCGGAAGACCGAAGCCTGTCCCTCGAACTTGTATACCGAGCCGTGAACGACCGGAATCCGCAGGTGCAGTGAGGCGTCGTTGAGCAGGTACCTGGTCGGAAAGTTGTCGGTGGCATCGATGACGATGTCGTATCCGCTGAGAACATCCAGAACGTTGTCGGATCGCAGGGCCACCGGGTAGCGGTCGACGGTGACTCCGGGGTTGAGATGCTGGATGGCAGTCGCCGCCGAATCGACCTTGCGTGTCCCGAGTCGGGTCGTGTCGTGGATCACTTGACGCTGCAGGTTGGTGACGTCAACCACGTCGGGATCGACCAACCCGATGCGCCCAACGCCTGCCGCGGCGAGGTAGAGGCCTACGGGTGAGCCGAGGCCCCCGATGCCCACGATGAGCACCGCGGCAGCGCCAAGACGTTGTTGGCCGGCGCGACCTACGCCTTCGAGCACTAGATGCCGGGCATAGCGCGACTCTTCGTCTGCGCTGAGCTGCACCGTCGGCGTACCGGCCACGGACTCACGTCCGGGGACGATGAACGGTCTTCCCTCCATCCGCCATTTGGTGGTCCCACCGGCGAGTGAGGACACATTGGTGAACCCCATCGACCGCAGAGACACCGCCGACAAGATCGTTCGGTTGCCACCGTCGCAGATCAACACGATTTCGCTGCTCGGGTCGGGGCTGAGTTGCCAGATGGCGCCTTCGAGGATGCCGCGGGGCACCGGAAGCGAGCCGGGGATTACTCCGGATCGGACCTCTTGCGGTTCACGGATATCGATGAGCATCGGCGGAGCATCGAGCCGACCGGCCAGATCCGATGTGCTGATCTCCGGTACTTGGGCACGCAGTCGATCGACCAAGCCGTGATAGGAGAGATTCACCGCGATGCCACCATGCTCAGCTCCTGCACGGAGCCGGAACGGATCCGAAAGGCACGGATGGTCACCTCTTCTTTCACCGGCCCGGCGATCAGGTAGATCCAGTTCGGGTCGAGTGCCCCGGAGACGTCGTGGGCCGATGGCTCGGCGGCGGAACGGGGGTGGGAGTGGAACGAACCGGCGATCTTCCAACCCTGACGTTCGGCGTGGGACTGCGCCCCGAAATGCTCGACAGGATCGACCGTGAAACGACTCGAGTGGCCTTCGACGTTGGTGAGGCAGTACGCCATGCGCAGACGGCCTTCGGCGTCGGCGGCGAGAAGCCCGCATGCTTCATGCGGGAACGCCCACCTGGCATGGGCCTCGATCGCTTGGCGGATCTGGGAAGGGAGCATCACCACAGCGACGCTAATGGCACGGGCTCCTTAGAGCGTCCGCCAATAGGCGGACGCTCTGGCGTCATTCCATTGCTCTTCGCGTTCTAGCTCCACCGTTCGAGTCCTACTCGGCCTCGAACGCCTCCGCACGGTGGTGCCGCCCTTCGGGCGGCGCCCTGTTCTACGTGATGACCGAACGAATCTCGTCACCAAAGCCCTCGAGTCGGTCCAGTGCGGCATTCACCTGTGCCAACTCGAACGGGACGCGCTGGGTGACGAGCCGGTCGATATCGATGATCCCTTGCTGTGCCCAGGTCAGGAGTTCATCGATCTCGCTGGCGAGATGGTCGGCCGAACCGAGGATCTCGGCCTCGGTACGTATGAGATCCCGATACGGGTCGAGCCCGAACTCACTGTCCGTGATTCCTACCGCGACGGCGCGGCCCCCCGGAGCCAGAGACGCAACCACCTTCGCCATCAGGGGCGCCGAACCAACTAGTTCGAGGGCGATGTCGACCCCGCCTGCCGACAATGTCCGTACCGCCGCCACTACGTCGCCCGACCCGTCGATCGAAATGGCACCGAGATCCTCGGCGGCATCGAGCTTCACCTGATTGGTGTCGATCGCAAATACCGCGTCCACCTGCATCGCCAGGGCCAGTTGAATCGCCGACATCCCAAGCCCTCCCGATCCGAACACTGCCACTTTCGATCCCGGTCCGGCGCGGCCGCGGCGCAGCGCGTGCAGTGAGGTGGCGGTCGAGCACATCATCACGGCCGCAGCCTCGGTAGACACCCCGTCGGGGATGTGATGGGCATTTCGGGCCGGAATGATGATCGACTCGGCGTATCCACCTTGACGGTCCAGACCGATCATCTGGCCGGAATCGCAGAACTGCTCGGCACCGCGGCGGCACGGGCCACATTGGCCGCAGGTGACCAGATAATGCAAACACACCCGGTCACCGATCTTGTGAGTTTCGACACCGTCGCCGATGGATTGCACGCTCCCCGCCACCTCATGCCCGGGGACCAGCGGAAGCGTCGGTACCGGACGGGTTCCCGATTTGTAGTGGACGTCGGAGCGGCAGATCCCGGCTGCCTCGATCGAGACGCCTACCTCACCGGGGCCCGGATCCCGTTCGGCCAGCTCGGTCTCCAGGAGGGGAGCCCCCGCGGTCTCGATCTGGAAGGCTTTCATTGGGTCTGAGCCTACGGCGGTAGGGTGCCACCTTGTCGCTATCGTGACGCCCGTGAACGAAACCTTTTCGAACCTCTTTCAAACCGCCATGGAGCGCACGGTCACGATCGGTGGACCCGACGGTTCACCGGCGGTCAAGCTCAGGTTGCTACACGCGGCAGCTGCTGCCGCGGCCGGTGTCGTCCTGGCTCCCCGGCTGACTGCTGCTGCGGCCATCGCCGCCATGATCAAGGGCGTGACGGTGACGATCGAGACTCCGGCGCCGGAAGAGGGCTAACGGGGAGAGCCGATAGGCGTTACCTGTCGACCAAAAGACTCGAGACGAACACCGTCTGCGCGGTGAGCGCCGCCACGCCGGCGAGTGCCAGGCCTACCTCGGCATCGACGGTCAGAACGACCGGGATGATCGCCCCGATCACCCATGCCAGCTGGAACAGCGTCTCGCTGCGGATGAATGCCCTTCCGGACTGGTCGGGCGGGACCGAAGCCTGGAGCATGGCATCGAAAGCGAACTTGGCGGTTCCCCAGGCGAGACCGGCGGCGGCAGCCAAAGCGGCCGCAGCCGCCAGTCCGAAGAATTGCCCGGCAATGAAGGCTGCGGCCGCTTCCAGTGCCAGAGCCGCCACCACCATCGGCTCCTCTCGGATTCGGCGCTCCAGCACCGGGCTGACCATCGAAGCCAGGCCATATCCGACGCCGGCGGCTGCGATCAGCGCCGCAAAGTCGAAGGCCCGAGTGTTGGCGTCTCGAAACTCGAAGCCCAGCAGGAGCAAGAGGAATCCGTTGAGCAACCGGACACCGGCCGTTGCCAGCCGCGATAGGCCAAGCGCCCGTCGTGGTGCCGGGGGACGTTGCGGCCGCGGCGCGTCGAGGATGTCACCGTCGACCGGCTCGGCTCGTCGGGGATTGGGGAGGCCGAAGGCCGTAAAGGTCGAAATAAAGAAGAAGGCGGCCGCCAGGGCCAGGGCGACCGCAGGATCGATCTGTGCCGCCAGCGCACCGAGTGGGAGCACGACCGCTCCGGCCAGGATCCCGATGCGGGCGAGTTGGGCGTTGGCGCTCACCAGTGCGACCGGTTCGGCGAGGGCGATGGGGAGCAAGCTGTTCTTCGAGATGCCGTAGAGGCGGGAAAACACCAGCATGGCGAAGGCGAGCGGATAGAGCCAGATCGTGGTCAGACCCAGCATCATCACCAACGCCACCAAGGTGCGCAGGAATGAGGCGACGATGATCGCCCCGCGGTAGATGCCTTTGAAGCGGGAGAAGACGCCACCCAACACCGGTGCCACCACCGCAAAGGGTGCAATGGTCAGCAGCAGGTACAGGGCGACGTTGCCACGTGCCTCGCTTGATGGAACCGAGAAGAACAGCGTTCCCGCCAGGCCCACCGCAACCAGGGTGTCTCCTGCGACATTGGCCGACCACGACACGGCCAACTGTCGGAAGGCCGGGCCGTTTCGGCTGAACGCCGCATCGACTCGTCTCGCCGCCGCCCGGGCGGTCCGTCGAGCCAATCCGACTCGCCGAGGAGGTTCGCCGGAGGAGCCCGGGTAGCTGGGTGGGCGCTCGGTCACGCTTCGACGCTAGCTGAGGAGTCGGGAGTCAGGGGTTCGGGAGGACTCTGGTTCTGACCTAATGACTAAGGACTGACGACTAAGAGGCCGCGCGGATAGGCGCGGACTCGGTGGCCTGGGGCAGGGGCCCCGGGCCACACAGCGATGAGCCGTATGGCGAAGAGCCATGGGATCGCGTTAGAGCGTTCGCCTATTGGCGGACGCTCTAAAGACAAAGAGTCTTACAGCAGATTCGACGCCAGTTCGGCCAGTGGGCTGCGCACCGTTCGTTCCAGCGTCACGTGACCAAACAGTGAGTTGCCCTTCATCTTCTCGATCAAAGCGGCGGCACCACCGAATGGTGAAACGTATGGGTTGTCCACCTGGGTGAAGTCGCCGCAGAACACGACCTTGGCGTCCGAGCCGATCCGGGTGAGGATCACCTTGAGCGTCGGGAGTTCGAGATTCTGCGCCTCGTCGATGATGACGAACTCTCCTGTGATCGAACGCCCTCGGAGATAGGTGATCGCCGCCAGTTCGAGTTGGTCACGTTCCGTCAATTCGTCGAGGGCACCCCTGGCCGCAGTTGTGCCTCCTTCAGAAAACAGTGCGTAGAGATTGTCGTGGACCGCGGCCATCCATGGAGCGAGCTTCTCGTCGAGGTCTCCCGGGAGATAGCCGACCTCCTGGCGCCCCACCGCGACCAGAGGCCGATACACCGAGACCTTTCGATAGCGGCCGGCCTCGATCACCTGCTCCAGCCCGGCGGCCAAAGCCAGAAACGTCTTGCCGGTACCCGGCGGACCCATGATCGAGACCGCGGGGATGTCCGGGTTCAGGAGCAGCTCGATGGCGAATGCCTGTCGAACGTTCTTGGATTCGACACCGAAGACCCTGCGGTGCCCGGGGACTCGGACCACCGTCGGCTGCGGGGAGACACCGGCGACCTGACCGACGGCTGATTGGGACCCGGCGTGAAGCACCACGAATTGGTTCATGGCGGCCTCGAGGCCGTCGACGACCGCCTTGCCATCGGTATACAGGCGGTCGACAGTCGTCGAATCGG
>Ga0255057_10001404_pt1 | contig 13533 bp, 14 predicted proteins | sample Cases_109_6_MG_FD_189022 | JGI IMG/M metagenome (GOLD analysis project Ga0255057, IMG submission 189022) | Seawater microbial communities from Amundsen Gulf, Northwest Territories, Canada - Cases_109_6 | ecosystem: Environmental > Aquatic > Marine > Gulf | place: Canada: Northwest Territories... | reverse complement strand
TCTATCGGGGCAGCGACCTTCCCGGCCTCAACGGGAAGTACGTCTTCGGTGACTTCGCGCAGTCGTTCAACAACGACGGCCGTCTCTTTCACCTCGACGGTGGCCAGATAGTAGAGTTCCAGCTCAGCGACCGCATCGCCCTCAACCTCTCGCTCCTCGGCTTCGGCCAGGACGCCGACGGCGAAATCTACGTCCTCGCCAACGGCACTGGCACGCCATTTGGCAGCACCGGCGTCGTCCTCAAGCTCGCTCCACCGCAGCCCGGAGGCCCACCCGCTGTAGGAGGCGTCGTCGGCCTAATCGACGGCTCGCAGCCTGCCGAAGTCGCTGTGTCCGATGGTAGCGGTGCAACTCCACTCGTCGCTGCAATAGCCGCAATCGTCGCCGTTTCGGTGTTAACGAGCGGTTGGTTTATCAAAAGGCGGCTGAGCGCCTAATCCGTGCACAGCGACACACGACCGAGGGAACGGGAGCCAATGAGGCCCGAAACGCTGAATGTCGTGCACCGACATTTCGTTGACGAGTCCCGTAAGTTGACTATAATGAACGTAAGCATAGGGGGTGTTGGACAGTGGTATTAGCGCGACCGCCGGCGATAGTTGCGGTAGCTCTGCTGGCGATGGTAATAGCGGTACTTGGTGCCGGAAGTGCTCGGGCAGCTCCCATCGACATCGCTACTGGCGACGAATGGTTCTGTACGCCTGCCTTCGAGCTTGCCGACTGTGAGAACGATAGTCTCGGAACCACCGTCTTCGTCGGTGAAACCGTAACCTGGACGAAGACCAGCCTCCAGTTTCATACCGTGAGCGAGTGTACCGACGGCACATTCAGTAGTTGCAGCGGTGGTTTCCAGTCGGGTGTCATTTCCGGTCCATCTGGAACAACTTTCTCCGAAGCCTTCGCCCACGACGGCTCCTTCTACTACAGGTGCAACCTCCATCCAACTCAGATGCGGGGCCACATCGTTGTTACCGCCCTGCCGACAGACCGGGATGGCGACACTATCATCGATGAGCTCGACCCAGACGATGACAACGATGGCATTCTAGACGAAGATGACGCCTGCCAGTTTCTAGCTGGCCTCCCAGAACTGGACGGCTGTCCTCCGCCAGGCGCTCCGCTGTCCGTAGGTGGCATCTCCGGCCTGCTCGAGCCAAACGGGCCAGATGACTCAGCCGTGAGCGACGGCGGCAGTGACAATCTCGGCTATGCAGCCGCTCTCGCCGGCATCGTCGGGGCCGCTCTCATCGCGGCCGGCTGGTTCCTCAGACGCCGGCTCACCGCCTAACCGGAGCACAAGGTTTACGGCGGCCACGGGCACTCTGGCCCGCCAAACGCCTTCGCTCCGCCCAGCATCGGCGGCGTGCCGCTCGATCCCGCGATCATCGCCGTGAGGTCCTGGATATTGAGGTCCGTGAGGAAAACACCCGCGCCCGGTGTGAGATCCCACCTCACGTCGCCGGGGCTCGTGCCCAGGTCTGTGTTCAAGTACCTAACGGGTGCGAGGAAGCTCGTCAGGTCCAGGATCGTGATCTTGTTGAAGCTATCCAGCGGGAACGTCGCCATGTTGAAGTCCAGCGGCCAGTTAAGACTCGGCTTGATGTCCGGGCTGGGGTTGGGGTGGTTCAGATCGTAGCCTCCGCACTGTTCGAGCGGATCGGTACCAATCGCTGCCTCGTCGATGTCACTGAACCCGTCGCCGTCGTCCTCCGCGTCGCAAGCGTCGCCTTGGCCATCGCCGTCGGTATCGGTCTGGGTGGAGTTCGCTACGCCTGGACAGTTGTCCGCGCTGTCCGGAATGCCGTCGCCGTCCGTGTCCGTTCCTCCACACGAACCGCCAACGGCTACGCTGGCATCGTTCACGGTCCCCTGATAAACGCCGCTCCCGTCCGCCGGAGGCACGGGAGAGCCCGATCCGTCAGAGAGCTTCACGCCTTCGATGTCTATCGCGCTCGTCGCCGAACCTACGGCCTCGAACGTCATTCGTACGAGCACGCCAGACCCAGTTGCTGCTCCTAGTGGGAACGTGACTGCTCCGAGTTGGAAATCTCCGTCTGTGTCGGGTGTCGTGTCGCCAAGGCTCACGACCGCGCCCCCTCCGCTGCCCAGCAAGAAACCGTAGTCCGCGCCCACGACTTTGAGGATCGTGGGATCGTAAAGTACGTGCGCCTCAAGTCCGCTAAGCGTCAAAACGTTCTGTATGACCAGATCGCTCACGAACGTTGAGCCCGGCGACACTTCACGGCAGGCCTCGATCGCCCCTACACTGGTCGCCGTGTTCGATCCGTCCGAGGTGCCATCCATGCTCACAACGGGATCCGCCGCCGCGTGCGCCGCGGTCCCGCCTGAAATGAGTAGAAGGATGGTAAAGACGCCCGCCAGCATGGCCCCGATAAAAAATCGCCGTTCGCTAGTTGTTTCAGTCATCGCTTGAGATGGTAAGGGGGAGGGGTCGATGCCCCTCCCCCTCTCGCTGCTGCAGTTCTTAGTCTACCCGCAGATCGGATGCAGCGACCTGCTGTCTACGGTACTAGCTCCTGCAGGCAGTCCATGATCTGATTGACCGCGTCGGATACGTCGAACAGGTCTACGTCACCGTCACCATCGATATCGACAGCTGGGTCGTAGTTCGGGTCCCCAGACGAAGAGCCGAACGCATCCCTGAAGATCGTTACATCGTCGATATCGAGCGAACCGTCGCCGTTAAAGTCGACAACGCCGAGGCATGGCGGTAAGCCACCCGTCGGGTTCGGGTCGCATGCGTCGCCCAGTCCGTCGCTATCTGTGTCGGTTTGATCGGGGTTGGCAGTTAGCGGGCAGTTGTCGTCAATATCCGGCACTCCGTCGTTGTCAAAGTCGCCGGGTGTCGCCTGAGCCGATCCCCCGCCGACGTCCACGCTGAAGTTTCCGCTGAACGCCGCGATTCCTAGCACCAAGCCCGCTACGATCGCGAACACGCCGGCGCCCTTCAGCAGAAAGCCGCTGGTCTTCGACATAGATTCCATGATTCTCCCTTCGTCCCGCTCAGGTTCCGCGGTCAGCTCTGCTTGTAGCTGCTGCAGACCGCGTTCCCTTCCGCTGGGGATCACCTCACTCGTTTCGGCTGAAGACAAGGACTTCCAGACATCGAGGTGCGGCTTCAGCTCATCCGCGCTATCCAAGCGCTTTGCCAGCACATCCTCGACGCTCGATCCGCCTTCCAGTTCGCGGATCGACTCCTCAAGGATCCTGTCCAGAGACTTCTTGAAAATCATTCTCTTTCCTGCCTTCACTACCTCTATTGCTCTAGCGGCCCAGAACTATTCGGCAGCATCAGAAGTTCTTGCTCAGATAAGTGCCGTCGCAGAGTCTTTATCGCCCTTGCGTGCAGCGAATACACAGCTCTTTCCTTCTTGCCCATGATCGTCGCGGTCTCGGGCGTCGTCAGGCCGACAAAGTAGCGCAGAATGATTGCATCCCTTTGGTCAGACGAAAGGTGCGTGAGCGCCTGCCTTACGTCCCAGCCTTCGATGAGAAAGGCAGGATCGCCCTCGCGGTCCGCGGATTGATCAGCTGACTCTGTGGGCTCCATGACACGACGACTCATCTCTGGAGCCCTGCGCCGCATCGCCTGCCGATAGTGGTAGTTGACAACGTTCCGTGCGATTCTATAAACCCACGCCACTAGCGGTTTCCCGCGGTGCTCGTATCCGCGGATGCTCTTCAGCGCCTCGAGGAAGACCGTCGAACTAAGGTCTTCTGCCGTCGCACGGTCCGAGACGCGAGCGTACACGTATTTGAACACGCGGTCGTAGTTACGCTCGTAAATCTCGGTCCAGGCCGTCGGCTCAGCTCGACGAGCCCTCGCCACCAACTCCGCCTCGTATCTGAGAGGCTCTGAGTTGTCGCGAGCACGGCCTGCGCCCGCAATCGTCTCTTCTTGCAATGCCCCTCCCCTGGACTATCCCGTCTAATTCGGACTATTGAGTGCTGTGTCCTCAACTATACGGCCAATGGGACCCATTTGAGGAACAGTGAAAAAACTCTGCACTATAGGCGCGCTCCGCCTTCAAGGGCCTGCACACGCCACGCGATCACTCCGCCGATCGCCGCAAGAACTCCCCCAAAAATTACAAGTCGCCACGCACGCCCGGCTTCGTTCGGCAGCGGACCAGCGCCTGCCTCCTGCAGGGCCGCCGGTTCGGAAGGCGAAATGGTACTACCATCCTCGCCATCGTCGTCAGTAGCTGCCGGCGCTTGTGTGGCCGCAGGTGTTGTCGTTGCCTCCGGTGGATCGAAGCCCGGGCATGGCTCACCAACGTACAGCCGTCCCGACTGCACGGAGTCCACCTCGATGTCCTTAGAAGCATCGTCCTTCAGCACCACCGCGGTCATTACCAACGGCGTCAAACCCTTCGCTCGCCCCTCAAGCGTCAGCCGTCCGAGCACCCCCGGACCAGCTTCCGACGCCCCATCAGGCTCGATCCCCGTGGGACCGAAGTCAACCGCTGCCGACAGGTAGATGCCGTTCTTGTCCGGCTTCGGGTCCGCCAGTGGAATCAATGCGCTACCCGCTGCCTGGTCCAGCAGTTGATCTTGATCGTCCGCCGTCACCCATACGATCTCCGGGTCGTAGAAAAGGCGGAACTGGTACCCGGAAAGGCCCTTGTCGCTCGGAATACCCGGCTCCGGCGTCACGATGTCAACGTCGATGCTGTCTCCAACCTTGATCGAAGCGCAGTCGTCGATATCGAACACCGATCGTGGCGAATTCTCCGCCACATCGGTATCCACTCCAACGATCAGGAACGAAGACGCTCCAACGGCGCCCAGGTTAGCAATCAGTATAAGAACCCCCGCGCATGCCGCCATAGCGGCTGTACTCAAGGTCTGGAGCACAGTCATATCGCCTATTCTCTCACGCGCCTCGACACAACTGGTTCTCGACGCGGTTACAGTTCAGTGAGGAATCGCGTAGCCTTGCAGCGGTGCGAACCTGCTGCCCGGCCGTTGCGCGATGCCATATACTGGAGCCATCCCCTTGGAGGTACAGCCCTATGGCAATCGAAACTGGAACTGACACCGTAAAGCGCGGCCTTGCGCAGATGCTCAAGGGCGGCGTCATCATGGACGTCGTCACGGCCGATCACGCCAAGATCGCCGAAGACTCCGGCGCCTGCGCCGTCATGGCCCTTGAGCGCGTCCCCGCAGACATTCGCGCCAGCGGCGGCGTCGCCCGCATGTCCGACCCCGAGGTCATCCAGCGCATTATGGACTCCGTATCGATCCCCGTCATGGCCAAGGTGCGCATCGGCCACTTCGTCGAGGCCCAGATCCTCGAATCCATGGGCGTCGACTACATCGACGAATCCGAAGTCCTCACTCCCGCCGACGAAGCGCATCACATCAACAAATGGGACTTCAAGGTACCGTTCGTCTGCGGCTGCCGTAACCTCGGCGAGGCGCTACGCCGTTTAGGCGAAGGCGCGGCCATGATCCGCACTAAAGGCGAGGCCGGCACCGGTGACGTCGTCGAAGCCGTCCGTCACATGCGCAGCGTGATGGGCGAGATCCGCAAGCTCCAGAACATGCCCGATGATGAGCTCATGTCCGAAGCAAAGGCCCTCGGTGCACCCTACGAACTGCTGAAGCATACCCGTGAACTCGGCCGTCTGCCCGTCGTCAACTTCGCTGCTGGCGGCCTCGCAACACCCGCTGACGCCGCTCTCATGATGCAGCTCGGTGCGGACGGAGTCTTCGTCGGTTCCGGCATCTTCAAGTCAGAAGACCCCGCCCCCCGCGCTCACGCCATCGTCAAGGCCGTAACCAACTACAACGACCCGGCAGTCCTCGCCGAAGTCTCCCGCGGTCTCGGCACCCCGATGGTCGGCATCGCCGTGACCTCTATACCCGAAGAAGACCAACTGGCGACGCGCGGCTGGTAATCGATATGACTATCACCAAAGAAGAAATCATCGCGGCGATCGACAAGGCCCGGGGCAATGCCCGTCAGCTCGCGGCCGGAGCGCCCGAGTCGGCATGGACGAACGGAGTCTATGAGAACGGCTGGAACGCCAAGCAGCTGCTCTGCCATCTTGCCCTGACGGCGAACGTTCCCGGCTATCTGATTGGCGTCGCACAGGCCGCGAAGTCTTCTAGCGGCGGTGGCACGCCCAGTCTGGACGTCGACGCCTTCAACGAGCGTGAAGTCGCCAGACGCCGCGACAATCCCGTCTCTGACATCCTGGACGAGATCGATGCGACGTATGAGACCTCGATCGCAGCCGTGAAGGCGGCGCCGGATGACCTTCTTGCGGCCTCGATGCGCACGCCGTGGGGTACGGAGGGTGTACTCGCTGAGATGATCCTGCACGAGGACCTTCGCGACCATGTGATGGTCCACCTGTCTGAGATGGCCTCGGCGCTCGGATCGAACGCCACCTGATCGTCCGAAATCCTTTGCTCGTACGGTAAAATATAGCTACACCATGACCACTATCGGCACCCTCGCGCTCCAGGGGGATTTTGCAGAACACGAGGCGATGCTACGTCGCCTCAACGTCAACACTCGTCAGGTTCGTTCTGCGAATGATCTCTCCGGCATCGACGGTCTCATCGTCCCCGGCGGAGAGAGCACCACCTTTTGCAACCTCATGGAAAACTTCGGACTCTACGAGCCTCTGGCCGCCGTCGTCCAATCGGGCGTTCCCACATGGGGCACCTGCGCCGGAATGATCGTACTCGCCAGACACGCGACCGACCTCGAATTCCCCACGCTGGACGCCATTGATATAGAAGTCTCGCGCAACGCCTACGGAAGGCAAGTCCAAAGCTTTGAAGCCGACTTCAGCGTCACCGCTTTCGGCGAGCCACCGTTCCACGGCATCTTCATACGAGCACCCGTCGTGCAGAGCGTTGGTCCCGGCGTTGACGTATTAGCCACTGTAACCGGCGTTTCGCAGCGGCAATCGCCGGTCGCCGTGCGACAGGGTACCGTGATGGCAACTTCATTTCACCCAGAACTGACCAGCGACGAGCGCTTTCATGCGTACTTCCTTGAAATCGTCCGGGGCGCCGGAAGTAGCGTCGGAAAATGACTGGTGCACGTAGACCGCTCCCCACCGACATCGTCGCCCTCGTTTCCTTCGACGGCAAAGTACACCCGAACGAGGCCAAGCCCCTCGATCGTCTCGGCCTTCGCGACCACACGCATGCGCTGGAAGAGGCGCTCGAACAATGGCTCTCGTTTGCAACCGGCAAGCACACGTGGCTAAACGTGAAAGGCGCGACCATACACGGCCTCGTCACCGCTCGCCCTCGGCGCAAGCGCAGCGCTTGGGAAGTCGAAATCCTCATCGATGCCGATGACGATAAGAGCGTCGTGCTCTCGCTCTTCAACCGCATGCTGTCGGGCGTCCTCCGCGCTGGTGCGGAGCGAGTATTCATGCGCGTAGACGCAGATAGCGCCCTCGTAGACTCAGCACGATCGGCCGGCTTCTTCACCTACAAGAACGAGACACTCTACCGTCTTGGCCGGTCGCCCGACGTCAAGCCGCCTCTCATCTCGTTAAGGCCCCGCGCCAAGAAGGATCTCTTGGGTGTTTTCCAGCTTTATGGGCGCATCGCTCCCGCCAACGTGCGCGCCATCGAAGGGATAACCTTGCGTGAGTGGCAGGCCGCTCAAGAGAAGTGGGGTAAGCGAACCAAGGATTTCATTATGGAGGACGGCGGCGTAATCAGCGCTCACGTCAGGGCTGCCGGCGGTCCCACCGGCCGGATCGCCGTCCTCGCCGAGAGCTCGCACCACGCCGGCGACGCCCTTAGCTTCGCCCTCTCTCGGTTGAAGCGAAGCGAGGACGTTCTCTGCCTCGCCCCCGAACACGATAAGGGAGTTGGGCGCGCGCTGTTGGACGCCGGGTTCGAACCTGACAGTCGATACACCGTTCTTGCCAAACGCCTCTCCAGGCCCATCGCTGAGCTGGCAAAAGAGACCGCCAAGGAAGCCGTGCCTGTAAGCTAGATGAGATGCTAAACGTCACCGACGACCTCGATCTGCTAATGGACGTCCTCCCTCCCGAAGTCTCCGGGACCCTCCGCGATAGACCCAACAACTTCGAGCTTCTCGAAGTCGTGATCGATCTCGGACGCCGGCCCGAAGCCCGCTATCCGGGCGAAGAGGTGCTGCTCAGCGATCGCGAGGTTACTCAGGAGGACATCGAATACGTCGTCTCGCGCATCGGCGAATTCACATCCGACAACCGTGCCGGAATCGAGCGCACGCTGCACCGTATCTCCTGCATCCGGAATCGCAAAGGCAGCATCGTCGGTCTGACATCGCGCATCGGTCGCGCCGTCTTCGGCACGATCCGAATCATCGAAGACCTCGTACGTAAGGACCAGAGCGTCCTCCTCCTTGGCCGGCCCGGCGTCGGCAAGACCACGATGTTGCGCGAAGTCGCTCGCTTCCTCGCGGACGACAACGACAAGCGCGTCATCGTTGTCGACACCTCAAACGAGATCGCCGGCGATGGCGATATCCCGCACCCCGGTATTGGTACCGCCCGCAGGATGCAGGTCCCCTCGCCGGAACTCCAGCACCGCGTCATGATCGAAGCCGTCGAGAACCACATGCCCGAGGTCATCATCATCGACGAGATCGGCACAGACCTCGAAGCCGTCGCTGCCCGCACGATCGCCGAGCGTGGCGTTCAGCTCATCGCCACCGCTCACGGCAACAGCCTCGATAATCTCATCCTCAACCCCACCCTTTCCGACCTCGTTGGCGGTGTCGAGTCCGTTACCCTCAGCGACGAAGAGGCGCGCCGCCGCGGCACCCAGAAGGCGATCCTCGAGCGCCGGGCGCCTCCAACCTTCGATGTCCTCGTTGAGATTCAGGCCTTCAACAGGGTGTCGGTGCACGGCGACGTGGCGGATGTAGTGGACAGCATTCTGCGCGGAAACGTCGTCGCCCCGGAGGGGCGAGAGCTGAGCCCCGAAGGCGAAGTCAAGATGCTCGAATCACGCCCTCGCCGCGCCTTCACGGACGAGGAAGTTCCCCTTGCCCAGAAGAGGGAAGACGACCCACCGATACAAGAACGCCGCGTCTACCCCTTCGGCGTCTCTCGCCAGCGCCTCACTCAGGCGATTCGCCAGACACGCTTCCCCGGCCTGATCGTCGAGCACCTCGACGATGCCGACGCTGTCATCACGCTCAGGCCCTACTTCCGCCGAAAACCACAAACGCTTCACGACGCCGAATCACGCGGAATCCCCGTCTACGTCGTCAAGAGCAACACCGTCGTTCAGCTAGAACAGGTTCTCCTCACCATGCGCAAGCAGCGGGGTGCTGACCCCGTCGTCACCGCGCTCGAAGAGGCGGAAGAGGCCATCGGTCAGGTGCTTACCGCCTCCAGCGCCGTAGACCTTAACCCGCAGAACGCTTACATTCGGCGTCTTCAGCACCTGCAAGCCCAGCGCTACAACCTCTTGTCTCGTAGCCTCGGTAAAGAGCCCGACCGCTACGTCCGCATCGGCCCCACGCGCGGCGGCTAGATGACTCCCGGTTCGCGCCCGGGCCTCTTTATCACGCTCGAAGGTGGCGAAGGCTCCGGCAAGTCCACTCAGGCCCGTGCCCTCGTCGCCCGTCTCCGCGCAGAGGGGCACATCGCCTGTCCCACCGAGGAGCCCATGGGCACCCCTCTCGGTCGGGCTGTCAAAGGCCTGTTTGAGCGTCAGGCTCGCTCCGAGGAAGTCATCGTCTCGGATTGGGCGGAGCTATTCCTCTTCGAGTCCGCGCGCGCCCAGCACGTCCGCGATGTTATCAGACCCGCCCTTGAACGGGGCGACATCGTCGCCTGCGATCGCTTCGCCGACTCCACGACCGCTTACCAGGGCTACGGCCGCGGCCTCGACCTGCAGGAAGTCGAAACCTGCAACTCGATCGCCACCGGCGGCCTCCTGCCGGATCTCACGCTGCTGCTCGATGTCGATCCCCGGGCTGGCCTGCGCCGCGCCCGCGATGCCACGGAGAGCGGCGAGCAGCTGCGCAAGCCCAGCGACTCCATTGGCGAAGAAACGCTTGATTTCCACCAACGAGTCCGCGCTGGCTTCCTCGCCATCGCCAAAGAGGCCCCGGCGCGATTCGTGATCGTCGACGCTTCGCAACCGGTGGCAGACGTAGAGGCGATTGCCTACGAAGCCGTCAGCGGTCTCCTCGTCCGATCGACGCCTCTCTAGCGGTTACGCTGAGCGTCGTCGGAGGGAAAATAGGGCGCGCGGCCAGGCGCCGATCTCGTCCTTCCATCGTCCTTCCTCCTCCCCGACGCTAGACAACCGGCTGAACTGCCTTATAAGATAAAAGAGCCCAACATCGCTATCATCTCGATGAGGAGGAGAATTGGCTACTAAAGGTGCTGCCAAAGCCCATCGGCAATCATTAAAAAGGCGTCTACATAACCGCACGATCAAGAGCGCCACTAAGACTGCTGTCAAGAACGCCACCGATGCCATCGCCGCCGGCGATCCCGAAACCGCGCGCGAAGCCGTGCGGGACGCCATTAAGGCGCTTGATAGCGCTGGCTCCAAGGGGATCTTCCACGCAAACAACGTTGGCCGGCGCAAGTCGCGGCTTGTCCTCAAGTACAACGCTGCCGTAGCCTCGATTCAATCCTCGGCCGGCGGCGACTCCAAAAAGTCATCCGCCAAGTCCAAAGAATCAAAGTAGCAGCGCGTCCGGCGCCTGCCGTCCCTGACCGTTACCGCGCGGAAGCTTGCCCTTATGTTTGTGAAACTATGGACGAGCCACCCCATAGATGCTATCCTAATCGGCGAGTTTCGCTCTATATTAGCGTTTGCTAAATGAAGGAGGTCCGAATGACCCAGGAACTGCCCACTTCCATCAAACAGGTGATGGATGCTATGCCCGAAGCCTTCCAGCCTGACAAGGCTGCCGGCGTCAACGCCACACTCCAGTTCAACTTCACCGGCGACGAGCCGGGGAACTACAGTGTTGCTGTCGCCGATGGCAAGTGCGAAGTGAAAGAGGGCACGAACGACAGCCCCACAGTCACCATCAACGCTCCGTCAGACGTGTGGCTGAAGATCATGCGCCAGGAGCTCGATGGCGCCACCGCATTCATGAGCGGCCAGTTCACCTTCACCGGTGACATGGGTGTCCTCATGCAGATGCAGACTTGGTTCGCCCAGGGCTAATCGCCCTCTAGAACTTAGACTCGAAACAACCGGCGGCTCATCAGCCGCCGGTTGTTGCTATCTGCGATAAGCCGGCGCTGTTCGTCGCCGCGTTCGAAAAGTCTACGTCCGCTCCCAGCACCACAATCACATCCGTCGTCACCGGTTCGTCCACGAACTGCTCCAACCCCACGTCCTCTGCCGTAACGATTTGGGCGTGCGGCAGATGGAGCCAGTCAGCAAGCTTCCGCGCCGTATAGTCCTTGCCGCTCAGATCGTAAATCCTCGTCTCACCCGTCAGAGCGCCACCGAAATACTCGTCTACGGCTATTCGGCTGGACTGCAGGCCCTGTTGCGATAGGAACGTGGCGAACTCGCCGGCAAGTTCTGGTGTCTGTGTCCCGTTCTTTACAGATACCAACGCACTTTCCTTTAGCAATAAGCCGTCCGAGAACACTTGGTTCTGCAGCTCCTTCGCCTTGACCGGGTCCCACTGCAGCGCCGCCGCACCGCCACAGACGTTAACGCAACTATAGGTAGCTGGTTCCATGGAGACCATAGGCGCCGTGTCGAGGTTCACCTGTTGCGCCAAACGGGCTAGGTTAGGGAGCAGGAACTCGCTGATATCAGTGTCAATCGAATTCTTAAACTGGCCATAGATACCGAGCGGGTTGCTCAGAATCGTTCCCAGGCTCGTAGCCTTCTTCGCCGTCGCCCGGACGACCACTTGCTGGCGCTCTATCCGCCTGAAGTCGTTGTCACTCTTTCGTATCCGGGCGTACGCCAGCGCCCTCTCCCCGTCCATGTGCTCCAGCCCCTCAAAGAACTCGACCGGGTAGTACGGACAGAAGTTGCAGTCGTTGTACGCCGCGTCGTATGCGTACGAAGGCACATCTACGTCGATGCCTCCGAGTTCATCGATCAGCTCGATGAAGTTGTTGAAGTTGAGCACGATGTAGTTGTCGATCGGGATCCCGAAGTTGTGCTCTATCGTGTCTTTCACAAGTCCCGCGCCGCCCCCGTCGTAGTCGAGGTACGTATGCTCACCCAACTGGAACGCTACGTTGATCCGGTTCATGATGAAGCCGCCGAAACCGTCCGGAATCTCCACCCACGTATCCCTCGGAATCGAGAACACTCCCGACGTCTTCGCGAACGGGTCGATCGTCAAGATCATCACGCTGTCCGTGCGCGCTGCCTGTTCGGCTGGCTCGTCTCGCCTCAGATCCAGACCCAGTATGACGATGTTGATTCGCTCCTCGATATCCGCTGATTCTGGGTCCGTGCTGTCCTCGACGAGGGGAAGAATCTCGACTACGCCCAAATTGAGTTCGTTACCGGTTAAGAACGTATCGTCGAGCTGAGTCAACACAACTAGCCCCAGGTACACCGAGATGACGCAGAACACCGGAATTCCAAAGATCAGTACCGGGTTGAAGCTCCTTCGATGTACTTGAGTCGTCTCAGGCAAGTCAGGTTTCGGCAGTCGCTCAAACGGTGGCATGTCTCGACTCAAGCAGATCCTCTCGGTCGCAATCGTTCTCGGCTAATCATGAATTTATTGTCTAGTCGTTTGTAGATCAAGTGCGGGAGGTCTGTTCCCCATCACACGTCGTTCGGTTGAAGCGCCCGCTCGCGCAACGCGACGCCGGACAGGCGCGGCGATCCGCCTCCCCACACTACCTACAACGTTGGTCGCAACGCAAAGGTTTCGGGCTATGGGACCGGCGCGCAATCTTTCGTCGTCGGTACCTCTCGGCAGCTGTCGATCACCTCTGAATCAGGTCGTGGTGGCCTTCCATGTTACGCTCGATGAAGACCACCAATCTGGACCGGGCGTATCCAGCCTCCCGGACCGCCGACGATGGTTCATCGCATCAGATCCATCCAACACCTCCGACCAATCGCGAAAGGTTCGCAACCCGGACGCAAGGCTCAGCAACCTCACAACATGTCCACCAATTTCCACGCCACCCAGCCGCTCATCAGCCGCTCGCTCGTCCTCACCTTTCTCGCGACCGCACTCCTCGCCGTCGCCTGCTCCGGCGGCGACACCACTCCGACTCCGTCTCTCACCCCGACGCCATCCGAGATCACCGCAGCTCCCACCCAGGCCTTCGACCGGGCGATTCTCGATGACGCGGACCGCCTCCAGTACGAAGGATTCTTCGAAGAGGCCTCGGATCTGTACCAAGACGCCGCCGACGTTCCGCAAATGCGGCCCGATGCCCTCTGGTCGCTCGCGCGCATCCAGTTCAGCCGCGGCGAAGGTGAAGAAGCCGCCGGCTCCCTCACCGCGCTCCTCAAAGAGGAACTCGACCCCGATCGTGAACGTCAGGCGCTGTTTCTCCTTGGCGCCGTCAA
>Ga0255057_10001403_pt1 | contig 13533 bp, 8 predicted proteins | sample Cases_109_6_MG_FD_189022 | JGI IMG/M metagenome (GOLD analysis project Ga0255057, IMG submission 189022) | Seawater microbial communities from Amundsen Gulf, Northwest Territories, Canada - Cases_109_6 | ecosystem: Environmental > Aquatic > Marine > Gulf | place: Canada: Northwest Territories... | reverse complement strand
TGATCTGGAACGAGAGCCGGCCATGTGCCTCTCTGGGCGGCGCTGCGCTGGTCGGACTGCTGGCCGGACTGGCGCTGCTCTCGCGCTTCAGCGGATTGCTCGTGCTGTGCGTGGCGCTCGCATCGCTTGGGCTCCGGCCCCTGATGCAGGGCGCCTGGAGCGACACCTTCGGGCGGGTGGCTGCTCGGGGAGCGCTCACGGCGGCGCTCGCCTTGGCCCTGGCGGCTCCCTACTACGCGCGCAACCTGGCCGAGTTCGGGGTGCCCTTCCAGCTGAGTCGCGACTTCGAGCTGGTGACCTCCGTCGAAAAGGATCAACCGCCGGGCCGGCGCACGGTCAGCCACTTCTGGCGCCTTCCCCTGGCGGCCTTCACGGACCCGAACCCGCTGGCACCGCACCTGCTGCGCGCCGTCTGGCCCAGCGTCTACCTGAACGTCTGGGCCGACACCTATCGGGAGAGCGATGTCACGCGCGCGCTCGAGGCCGAAAAGAACCGGCGCCGCTCGACGACGCTGCTGGCGCTGCTGGGGCTGCTGCCCAGCCTTCTCTTCGCAGTGGGTGGCGTGCTGGCGCTGGGCGACACGATCCGCGGGCGTCGCCGGTCTGTGTACCTTCCCCTGCTGGTGCAGACGGCGGCCTCCTTGGCGGCCTTCGCACTCTTCGCCTGGCAGGTGCCGATCTGGTCCGCACTCAAGGCCTCGTACCTGTTCGGCCTCTCGCTCCCCTTCGCGCTGTTTCTGGCGCGCGCACTGGAGGCCGCGCTGGCGCGCGGCCCGAGCTGGTCCGGGCCGCTGCTTGGCACGGCGCTGGCCGTAGTGGCGGCTGCGGCCTCGGTGGTGGCGGTGGACGGCCTGGTGCTGCCGCGCCGCTTCGACGCCCCGGCGACCGGCGCCGTGCACTTCTACTTCGGCGAAACCGCCGAGGCCCGACGTATCTACGGGCGCCTGGCCGGGGGCGCGCGCTACCCGGTGCCGTGGCTCGACAACCTTGCGGCCGTGGAGCTGGCGGAGGGCGACGCCTCCCAGGCTCGCCGGCTCTACCAGCGTGCGGTCGAGCTGGAGTCGCGCTCCGGCCGCAGCGACCCGTACCGGGTGGGGCGTCTGGCCGTGGCTGCAGCCCTGGACGGTGACCTCGACGCCAGCCTGGCGCTGTTCGACGAGGTGATCGCCGAGTCGCCACGCCCGGAGCTGCTGGCCAATCGCGGGGCCGTTCGAGCCACAGCTGGGGACCTGCTTCGTGCGGAGGTGGATCTGCGGGCGGCTCTCGACGGCGCCCCCGGGCAGCTTCCGGCCTGGCTCAACCTGGTGGAGGTGCTGCGCCGGCAGCACAAGGCCGACGCCGCGGAGCGCGCGCGCGTCGGGGCGGAGCAGCAGCGGCGTCGCCCGCCCCGCGGCTACCCCTACGGCGTGGGGACGGGAGAGGTGCTGGAGTGGGGCGTCGTCCGGCGCGGGCTGCTGCTCTTCGACGCGCAGGGCCTGCGGCTCGCCACCCCGCAGTTCTACCGCGAGGCGCGCGGGTGAGCCGGCGCCGCCCGGCGATTGAAGCGCTGCTGCTGGCCGCCGTGGCCACGCTCCCGCTGCTGCCTTTCCTGGGATCCGCGGTCTCCATCGACGCGCCGGTTTTCGTGCAGGTGGCGCGGCAGATCCTCGAGTCTCCCGCGGATCCCTTCGGCTTCGAGATGGTGTGGGATCCGACCGCATCCGCTGCCGCGCGCTTCAACCGCAATCCACCGCTCGTGTCCTACTGGTTGGCAGCTTGGATCGCCGTCTTCGGCGAGCGGGACTGGGTGCTGCACCTGGCCATGCTTCCCTTTCCGCCGCTTGCCGCGCTCGCCTTCCTCGGCATCGCCCGCCGCTTCACGGGCCACGCGCTGGCTGCAAGCCTGCTGCTCGCGACTTCTCCGGCCTTTCTGGTGCTGGGGACCACTGTGATGCTCGACCTCGCGCTGCTCGCCTGCATGCTCGGCGCCGTCTACGCGCTGGTGCGGAGCGAGGAAGTCGGGCGCCAGGCCGGGTCGCGCCCGCAGGGCAAGCAGGGCGAGTCGGCGAGGACACCGGGCGCATCGGGTTGGCAGTGGCTCGCCGGCGTCCTGGTGGCGGCGGCCGGCTTGGTCAAGTACGTGGGCTTCTCGACGGCACCGCTGCTGGCAGCGGGTGCGCTGCTGCTGCTGCCTCGCCCCGTGTCCGCTCTGCTGCGGGTGCTGCTCCCGCCGCTGCTGGCCTGGGGAGCGTGGGGCGTCGCCACGGCCGCGCTCTACGGCAGCCCGCACTTCCTGGGCTCGACCGACGTGGTCACGGACCGGAGCTTTGAGCCGGCGGAGTTCTGGAACCAGCTGGTGTCTACACCGGTCTACTACGGCTGTGCGCTGGTATTCCCCATCCTGCTCTGGGGCGCGCGTCTGTTGCGCGCAGGGCAGGGCGCCGGCCTGGCGCTGACGGGCCTGTTGCTGGGAACTCTCGCTGTGTGGTGGGCGTTGCCGGAAGGGGAGCCCTCCCGGCGCCATCCCATCGACGCGGAGGAGTCCGTCTTCGCCGTGCTCGGCTTCGCTGGGGCCTTTCTGCTGTGGGGGCGCGCGCTGCGCCCGGAGCGCTGGCGCCACGGCGGGGTCGAGGCCTTCCTGGCCGTGTGGCTGGCGGGCTTGCTCGTCTTCAGTGCGCTGCTCAACTGGCACGTGAACGCCGCCGATGCGCTGCTGGCCGCGCCGCCGGTTCTGCTGCTGCTCTTCCGCGACCCAGCGCTGCGGCCGCGAACCCGGCTGGTGGCGTTCTGCGTCGTGCTGACGCTGCCGCTCTCGCTGCTGCTCGCGACCGCCGACGCGCTGCAGTCGAACTTCTACCGCGAGGCGGCGCGGCGCATCGACGCAGAGATTGGCAGCCGGCCGGGCGCTCGTTGGAGCGTCGGCCAGTGGGGTCTTCAGCACTACCTCGCCGGCATTGGCTTCGCTGCGGTGGAGCCGCCCATGTACGGCCGCTCGGAGCTGGCCGTGAACGACTGGGTGGCGACGGCTCGCAACGTCTCGCAGATGGACGTGGACGTGAACCTGAGTCGCTTCGGCATGCGCCGGGCCTGGGTCTGGGAGGAGACGACCTGGCTGCCGCTGCGCACGACCAACCCCGACGCCGGAGCCGGCTTCTACAGCCACCACTACGGCTATGTGCCCTTCGCCTGGAGTCGTGCGCCCGTCGAGCAGGTCCAGCTGGGCCGAGTGATGAAGCGGCTGCGCGCCCCGCCTGCGGCGGCGTCGCCGGGCAAGCGAGCGCCGGCCGGGGGTGCGCCCGGAGCAGGCGGAGGACCTACAGCAGAGCCTCGATGAGGTGGGGGCCGGGCTCGGACAGCGCCCGCCCCAGGGCGCGGTCGAGCTCTTCCGCCGTCTCGACGCGGGTCCCCGCCACGCCGAAGCCTCGCGCTAGTGACACCCAATCGATGTCCGGGTGGGAGAGGTCGGTGAGGCTGCCGGCCGTGGGTCCGGGCTCCGCGATCCCGGCACGCGCCAGCTCGATCTGGAGGATGCGGTAGCGGCGATTGGCACACAGCACGGTCACGACGTGCAGCCCTTCGCGGGCCTGGGTCCACAGGGCCTGGAGTGTGTAGAGCCCGCTGCCGTCGGCCTGGAGCGCGATCACAGGGCGATCGGGACAGGCCAGGGCCGCGCCGGTGGCGCAGGGCGGGCCCTGACCGATCGCCCCGCCCGTCAGCGTCAGAGTCGAGTGCGGCGGGGCGGCCTCGGCGAGAGCCCACCAGGGCCCGCTACTGGTGGCTCCCTCGTCGATGATCACCGCACCCTCGGGCTGACGCGCGGCGACTACGGCGCCGAGTGTCCCCGGGTCGAGGCGGCCTGTGGGGTTGCCGGGTCGCTCGGGAGTCGCTGCTGCCGGAGCCCGGGGCGGAGCGCCCAGGCTGTCGGCCAGCGCCTCCAGCGCCTGGGCCGCGTCCTCGCCCGGACGCGACAGGGCGAGCAGCGAGCCCGCCGGCGCCAGGCGACTGCTGCCCTTCGGGTAGCCGAAGAAGGCCACGGGCTCGTGGCAGCCCACCAGCAGCACCCGCTCGAACGGCGCCAGAGCCTCGCTGGCCTGTTCGGGGAAGTAGGCCAGACGCGTGAGCGACGGCAGGCCGGCACCTCGCTCGACCCGCGCGGGGAACGTTTCACAGAAAAGCGTCGCACCCGTTGCGGCAGCCACCCGCGCGGCGGCTCGCAGTCCCGGCGCGCGCAACGCGTCGCCCCCGAGCAGCAAGGCTGCGCGTGCACCGCGCAGGCGGACGGCGGCGTTGCTCACGCGTTCATCGGCAACCCGCTCGGGCGCCCTGGCTTTGGGGCGTGCTGCGGGTCCACTGGGTGCTTCCTCCCATTGACAGTCGGCAGGTACCACCAGCGTTGCGACCTGGCCGGGGGGACCCTCGGCCGCCGCCAGGGCGCGGGCGAAATCGCCGGCGAGCTCGTCAGCGCAGCGGGTCGCCCGCACCCAGCCCGAGACGGGGCGGGCCAGGCCCTCGATGTCCGAGCTGAGGGGTGCATCCCACGAGCGGTGCCAGCTGGCCTGGTCGCCGACCAGGTTCAGCACCGGGGAGCGTGCGCGGCGGGCGTTGTGGAGGTTGGCGATGCCGTTGGCCAAGCCCGGGCCCAGGTGCAGCAGGGTCAGGGCAGGCCTGCCAGCCATGCGCGCGAAGCCGTCGGCCGCGCCGGTGCAGACGCCCTCGAAGAGACCGAGCACGCTGCGCATGCCGCGCTGCGAGTCGAGGGCGGCCACCAGCGGCATTTCGGTGGTCCCGGGGTTGGCCAGACACAGGTCCACGCCGGCCCGGACGGCGCTCTCGAGCAGTGCCTCTGCCCCGTTCACTTCGGCTCTCTTGGCTGATGCCAGAGGCTCGCGGAAGCGCCTCCCGGCGCCTGCACCGACGCGAAAAGCCCAATCAGGACTGGACGATCGGGGCTCGGACGTCTAGTTTCCTGCCCGCCCGCGGGCCACGCCCAGCGCTGTCCCGCGGGGATCCTTCGACTGCACGGCGCCACCCCTCGGACCGGTGTCCCCACCGGGTGCCGTGCGCTCCATCGACTCGATCCGGGAGAGGACCCATCCATGCTCATCCTCGCGCTCGTCGCGTCCATCGCCGCCATCTTGCTGGCCATCTACCTCTATCAGGTAGTGCTGCGCGCGCCCACCTCCACCGAGCGGGCGAATGAGATCGCGGCCGCCATCAGCGCCGGAGCCTCGGCCTTCCTCAACCGGCAGTACCGCACGGTGGCCATGGTCGGCTTCCCGATCTTCGTGCTGATCTGGCTGGTGCTCTCGGGCTGGCACGCCGCGGGATTCCTGCTCGGGGCGGTGGCGAGCGCTGGCGCAGGCTTCATCGGCATGAACGTCTCGGTGCGCGCCAATCTGCGCGTGGCGGAGGCTGCAAAGTCGGGTTTCGGCAAGGCCTTCGACCTCGCCTTCAAAGGCGGCGCCGTCACCGGGCTCATGGTCGTCGGTCTGGGCCTGCTCTCACTCACGCTGCTGGTCTGGCTGCACCCCGAGCCGGCCTCGCTGATCGGCCTGGCCTTTGGCGGCTCCCTCATCTCCGTCTTTGCCCGGCTCGGCGGCGGCATCTTCACCAAGGGCGCCGACGTGGGCGCCGACCTCGTCGGCAAGGTCGAGGCGAACATCCCGGAGGACGACCCGCGCAATCCGGCGGTCATCGCCGACAACGTGGGTGACAACGTGGGCGACTGCGCCGGCATGGCGGCGGATCTGTTCGAGACCTATGGGGTCACCGCCGCGGCCGTGATGATCCTGGCCCACATCATCTTCCCGAACTCCCACGCCATGTTCTTGTATCCGTTGGGTATCGGTGCCGCGGGCATCGTCGGCTCGCTGGTCGGCGTCTTCTTCGTGCGGATCGGTGAGCCCGCCCCGGGCCAGCAGCCCGCGGTGATGGGTGCCATGTACAAGGGCCTGGGCATCGCGATCGCCATCATGCTGGGCCTGGTGCTGCTGCTGAACACGCGCACGGAGTTCCCGGCGGCTGGCGAGCACGCCGTGACGGGCGCCGCGCTCTGGATCTGCGCGCTGCTCGGTGGCGTCGTGACCGGCGTGATGATGTGGATCACCGATGTGTACACGGGCGACGGCTCTCGTTACGTGAAGCGCATCGCCAAGGCCAGCGAGGGCGGGCACGCCACCAACATCATCAGCGGGCTCGCCGTAGGCATGCAGGCAACGGTCGTCCCGGTGCTGGTGATTGCGATGGCGATCGTCCTCACTTTCGACCTGGCCGGCCTCTATGGTGTCGGCATCGCCGCCATGGCCATGCTGTCGCTGGCCGGCATCGTGGTCTCCATCGACGCCTACGGACCGATCACGGACAACGCTGGCGGCATCGCGGAGATGGCGGAGCTGGGCGACGAGGTGCGGGCCGTCACCGACCCCCTCGACGCCTTCGGCAACACCACCAAGGCGGTCACCAAAGGCTATGCGATCGCTTCGGCCGGCCTCGCCGCGGTGGTGCTCTTCGCCACCTACATCCAGGACCTGGCCGCCGAGGGCATTCAGGCCAACTTCCACCTCTCGCAGCCCGACGTCCTGGTGGGCCTTTTCATCGGGGCGATGATCCCGTTCATCTTCGCCTCGCTGGCCATGGATGCGGTGGGCGTGGCGGGCGGACGCGTGGTGGATGAGGTGCGGCGCCAGTTCCGCGAGATCCCCGGCATCATGGAGGGCACCGCCAAGCCGGATTACCGGACCTGCGTCGACATCGTCACGCAGACCGCGCTGCGCGAGATGATCCTCCCTGCGCTGATCCCGGCAGTGATTCCGGTGATCGTGGGCCTGACCCTCGGCCCCGCCGCGCTGGGCGGGCTGCTGATCGGGTCGATCGTGGCCGGCGTGTGCCTGGCGCTGTCCATGACCACGGGCGGCGCCGCCTGGGACAACGCCAAGAAGCTGATCGAGTCGGGCGACTTCGGGGGCAAGGGCTCCGAGGCCCACAAGGCCGCCGTCACCGGCGATACCGTAGGCGACCCCTACAAGGACACGGCCGGGCCGGCCATCAATCCGATGCTGAAGCTGATCAACGTGGTCGCGCTGCTGATCATTCCCTTCATGTCCTAAGCGCGGGCGATCAGCGAGCGCGAAGGTCCGGCCAAGCAGGCTACGATGGGCGCGTGTCGCCCGACGAGCCGGTATCTGCCTCTCCGGCGCCCGATCCCGACAGTCATCCGCGCGACCGCCTGAGGCGGGAGCTGGGGCTCGGCGACGCGACCTTCCTGGTCGTGTCGGGGGTGATCGGCTCCGGGATCTTCCTCACGCCGGGCCGCATCGCCGACCTGCTGCCGCATGTGGGCTGGATCTTCGCGGCCTGGCTCGTGGGCGGGCTGCTGTCCCTGGCGGGGTCCCTGGCGAACGCCGAGCTGGGCGCCATGTACCCGCGTGCGGGTGGCGACTACGTGTACCTGCGCCAGGCCTTCCACCCGCTGGCCGGCTTCCTGGTGGGCTGGCTCAGCTTCTTCGTGATCTACGCGGGCACGGTGGCCACGCTGGCGGCCGGGTTCGCGGCGGGCCTCGCCCACTTTCTGCCACTGGGAGGCGGAGAGCAGGTCGCCGTCGCCATCGCCGTCACCTGGTTGGCGTCCGTCGTGAACTTTCTGGGCGTGCGCTACGGCGCCTGGGCCAACAACCTGACGGGAGCCTTCAAGGTCGGGGCCTTGCTGGCCTTCGCCGTGCTCGGCCCGCTGTTGGGCTCCGGCAGCTTCGAGAACTTCCGCCTGCCAGAGGTTGGCGCCGGTAGCCCCCCGCTCTCGGCCTTCGGGCTGGCGCTCTCACCCGTGCTCTTCAGCTACCTCGGCTGGAATTCCTCGGTCTACGTGGCCAGCGAGATTCGCAACCCGGGCCGAAATCTGCCCCGGTCGCTCTTTCTCGGGGTCGCGATCTGCACCGTCGTCTACCTGCTCGTCAACGCGGTGTACCTGTACGCGCTTCCGGTCGAGGCCCTACGCGGTGTCCCCAACGCCGGCGAGGCCGCCGCCCAGGCCCTCTTTGGAGGCATGGGAGGATCCCTGGTGGCGGTCTTCGTGCTGGGCTCGATCCTGGGCACCCTGAACGCGACGGTGCTGGTGGGGCCGCGCATTGCCTACGCGATGGCCCTGGATGGGCTCTTCTTTCGCGGCGTCGATCGCGCCCACCCGGGCTACGGGACTCCGGGCGGGGCGATCTGGGTGCAGGCTGCCGTGGCTACGGGGATCCTGTTGGCCTTCGGCAGCTTCGAACGCGCCCTCGACTACACCACCTTCGCGATCCTGCTCGCGACCATGGCCGACGTGGCCGCCCTCTATCGGCTGCGCCAGATCCGGCCCGAGCGACCGCGGCCCTACCGGGCCTGGGGCTATCCCTGGGTGCCCGCCCTGTATCTGCTGGCGAACGCGGGTGTGGCAGCCGTGCTGCTCGTGAGCCGTCCCGTGGAGTGCGCCGTGGGCCTGGGGCTGCTGGCCCTGGGCCTGCCCTTCTACGCGGCCTTCACGCGGCGCGCCTGAGTTCCGGAACCCCGATTCACAAGGGGCGACCGGAGTGTCTGCCGGGTGCCGCGGGCGAAGCCTTCAGGCCCGCGTGCGGTGAGCCGATTTCTTCAATAGATTAGGGACTTTGGCGCCTGCGGGAGCTTCGCCATGCCGGCTCGCATCCACCACGATTTCCACAAGCTGAATCGCCTGCCCCCCTACGTGCTGGCCGAGGTCATCGAGCTGATGAAATCGGCGCGTCGGGCCGGCGAAGACATCGTCGACCTCGGCATGGGCAACCCCGATCTGCCGACGCCGCCGCATGTGGTGGACAAGATCTGCGAAGCGGCGCGCGATCCTCGCAATCACCGCTACTCGGCTTCGCGCGGCATTCCCAATCTGCGCGCCGCCATCTGCGAGTGGTACCAGCGCAATCACCAGGTGGAACTCGACCCCGAGCGGGAAGCGCTGGCGGTGATCGGTGCCAAGGAGGGGCTCTCCCACTTCGTGCTGATGACCGTCGGACCGGGCGACGTCGTGCTCTGCCCTGATCCGGCCTATCCCATCCACCAGTACTCGGTGGCCATCGCCGGCGGCGACCTGCGCCACGTTCCGCTCGCGCCGGACGCGGACTTCATCGCCAGTCTCGAGCAGGCGATGCAGCGCACCTGGCCCAAGCCGAAGATGCTGATCCTCTCATTTCCGCACAATCCGACCACGGCGCTGGTGGACCGGAGCTTCTTCGAGAGGGTCGTGGCATTTGCCCGCGAGCACGACCTGATGGTGCTGCACGACTTCGCCTACGCGGAGATCTGCTTCGATGGCTACAAGGCGCCGAGCATTCTCGAGGTGCCCGGCGCCAAGGATGTCGCCATCGAGTTCACTTCGCTTTCGAAGAGCCACAGCATGGCGGGCTGGCGCGTGGGCTTCGCCTGCGGGAACCCCGAGATGATCCACGCTCTGGCGCGCATCAAGAGCTACCTCGACTACGGCATGCCCCAGTCGATCCAGATCGGCGCCATCGTGGCGCTGCGCGGGCCTCAGGATGTGGTGGCCGCGAACTGCGAGGAGTACCGGCTGCGCCGCGACACCCTGATCGAAGGCCTGGGCCAGCCCGGAGAGGGCGCCTGGAAGATCGAGAAACCGCTGGCCACGATGTTCGTGTGGGCGCCGATCCCGGAGCCCTTCCGCGAGCTGGGCTCGCTCGAGTTCTCCAAGCGGCTGCTCACGGAGGCCAAGGTGGCCGTGTCGGCGGGGATCGGCTTCGGCCAGGGCGGCGAGGGCTATGTGCGCTTCGCGCTGATCGAGAACCGCCACCGCATCCGCCAGGCGGTGCGCGGCATCCGGCGCTTCTTGCGCGAAGCCGGGCGGCCGGCGTGAGCTCGTCGGCCCAGAGACAACCGGTGGGCATCGGCCTCGTCGGCCTGGGGACCATCGGCACCGGCGTGGTGAAGGTGCTCCGCAGCAACGCCGACGTGATCGAGCAGCGGCTGGGCTTTCCGCTGCGCCTGCTGCGTATCGCGGACCTCGACACCGAGACCGATCGGCGCGTCGACCTGGAAGGGATCCGTTTCGACGCCGACACCGACGGCCTGCTGGACGATCCGGCCGTCGACATCGTGGTCGAGCTGATCGGAGGCTACGACGTCGCGCGTCGCGTCATCCTGCGGGCCGTGGAGAACCGCAAGCACGTCGTCACCGCCAACAAGGCACTGCTAGCCCTCCACGGTGAAGAGATCTTCGGCAAGGCGGCGGCCCAGGGCGTCGATGTGGCCTTCGAGGCCAGCGTCGGCGGCGGGATCCCGATCCTGCGTTCGGTGCGCGAGGGGCTGGCGGCGAACCACATCCAGGCGCTCTACGGGATTCTGAACGGCACCACCAATTACGTGCTGACCGAGATGGAGGCCACGGGCGAGGCTTTCGAGCCGGTGCTGAAGCGTGCCCAGGACCTGGGCTATGCCGAGGCCGACCCCAGCTTCGACGCCGACGGCGTCGACGCCGCCCACAAGCTCACACTACTCGCCAGCATGGCCTTCGGGGCGCGCTTGACCCACGAGCAGGTTCCGACCGAGGGGATCCGCGAGCTGCTGCCCGTGGATTTCGAAGCGGCGGAAGAGTTCGGCTACCGCCTGAAGCTGCTGGGCATCGCGAAGGCTCACGGCAGCTCCGGGATTGAGCGCATTGAGGCCCGGGTTCACCCTACGCTGGTACCCGCGAGGAGCCTGCTGTCCCAGGTGGACGGTGCCATGAACGCGGTGGCCGTCATCGGTGACGCCGTGGGCGAGACACTCTTCTACGGTCCCGGGGCGGGCGAGCTGCCCACAGCCAGCGCCGTGGTCGCAGACCTGATGGAGATCGCCCGCGAGATCAGGCGCGGCGGCTTCGGGCGTGTGGCGCCGCTCTCCTACCTGCCGGAGGTGCTCGAGCCCAAGCCCCTGGTGCCGCTGGGCGAGCTCCAAGGTCGCTTCTATTTGCGCTTTACCGCGGTCGACCGCCCCGGCGTGCTCGCCCACCTCGCCGGCGTGCTGGGCGAAAACGGCATCGGCATCGAGTCCGTGATCCAGAAAGGGCAGGGCGGGGGCAGCGTACCCGTGCTCGTGCTAAGCCACGTGGCGTCGGAGGCAGCCGTGCGCAGCGCCATCCAGGAAATCGACGAGCTTCCCGACGTGACCGCACCCACGCGGCTCGTGCGTATCGAGGACGATCTCTCGTGAGCTCCGAAAAGCCCCACTACCGCGCCCGCTTCCGCAGCCTGGCCGACCACGGCGAGACCTACCCGCTCGACCAGGTGGTCTACACCTCCCGCGACGGATCCCTGCTCGAGGTGCACCACGATCTGGACGAGCTGAAGAAGACCTCGGCGGCGCAGTGGAAGGAGCTCTTCCGCCGGCGCGCCCATACCACCGAGTGGCCCTACGGCTCGGGGGTGTGGGGCAAGAAGGAGTGGGTGCTCCCGGAGATCGAGCACGAGAACGTCGTCTCCATGTACGAGGGCAACACCAACCTCTTCTGGGCCCAGCGCTACGGCGCGGAGCTCGGGGTCGAAGACCTCTGGATCAAGCAGTGCGGCAACTCCCACACCGGCTCCTTCAAGGACCTCGGCATGACCGTGCTGGTCTCGATGGTCAAGGAGATGGTCGCGCACGGGGTGTCGATTCCCGCGGTGGCCTGTGCTTCTACCGGCGACACCTCCGCGGCGCTGGCGGCCTACGCCGCTGCCGCCAGCATTCCGGCCGTGGTCTTCCTGCCGCGCGGCAAGGTCTCGGTGGCCCAGCTGATCCAGCCGGTGGCCAACGGCGCCATCGTCTTCGCCCTCGACACGGACTTCGACGGCTGCATGGAGATCGTCAAGCAGGTGGCGGAGAAGGACGGCATCTACCTGGCGAACTCGATGAACAGTCTGCGCATCGAAGGCCAGAAGACCGTGGGCATCGAGATCATCGAGCAGCTCGAGTGGGAGGTGCCGGACTGGATCGTGATTCCGGGCGGCAACCTCGGCAACGTCTCGGCCCTGGCAAAGGGCCTCGATCTCTGCCTCGAGCTCGGCCTGATCAAGAAAAAGCCGCGCATCGTCTGCGCCCAGGCCGAGGCCGCGAACCCGCTGTATCTGTCCTACCAGCGCGACTTCGAGGTCTTCGAGCCGATCCACGCGCGACCGACGCTGGCCAGCGCCATCCAGATCGGCAACCCGGTTTCGATCGAGAAGGCCATCGATGCGCTGCGTCGCTACGACGGCATCGTCGAGCAGGCCAGCGAGGCCGAGCTGGCCGAGGCCTGCGCTCGCGCGGACCGCACCGGCCTGTTCAACTGCCCGCACACCGGCGTGGCGCTGGCCGCGATGGAAAAGCTGCTGCGCCGCGACGTGATCCGCCCGGGCGATCGTGTGGTGGTGATCTCCACCGCCCACGGCCTCAAGTTCGTAGACTTCAAGGTCCGCTACCACGAGATGCAGCTGGAAGGGGTCGACGCCCAGATCGCGAATCCGCCCATCGAGCTGCCGGCCCGCTACGACGAGGTCCGCGACGCCATGCTGCGCGAGATCGAGCTGCGCTTCGCCCGCTAGCTCCGAGGCGAGATCAGCTTCCCTGGCACGGTGATTGGCTCAGATCACGGGGAGGTCGTAGCGCAGGATCACCCGGATGTCCGAGCCGTCACGCTCCGCCACCTCGTCGTGGAGCCAGGAGCCGCGGAGCCTCAGCCAGAAGCTCTTCAGCCAGCCCTTTCCGATGCGGTAGTCGAGCGTCACGTCGACTTCCTGGGCATTGCTGCGCATGTCCAGGGACCTGCCATCGAAGGCGGCCACGAAATTCACGATGGCCGTGAACCCTTCGACTCCCAGAGCCGAGAAGTCGTACGACAGACTTGCCAGCAGGGCCTTGTCGTCGGCACGGTTGAAAGATCGCTGCATCAGGTCGACGTAGCTCGGGTTGGTGCCGAAGGGGTTGAAAATCGGGGCGTTCGGTCCCGTGAGGCTGAAGCCCAGGCGGAAGACTGCTCCCTTGAAGCTGGTGGACCCACGGATTCCCAGGTTCCAGGTGTCGTCGAAGAGCAGGTTGGCGAGATCGTCGCCGATGTCCCACTGGTGGGTGAACTGCCCGTCGAAGCGCAGCTCCAGGTCCTCTGTCAGGTCGTGTCCGACGCCCAGCTCAGCATAGAGCCCGGCGAAGAGGTCGGGCACGGCGCCCCCGATGGCCCCGAGGTGGAGGTCGTCGTGCGGGTCCCAGACCACGCCACCGTGGACCAGTCCACGGTCCTTCTCCAGACCGAGGGCGCCCGTCATCGACTGGAACTCGTCCGGATGTTCTCGACCGGCTCTTTGTCGGATGAACACGCGATTGCGAACGAGCAGATGCAGAGGGCAGCGAGTATCAGCCGCGTGGCGCGCATCAGTATTCTCCTGCCCGGAAAGGGAGGGGAGATTTCGCATCGCCCAATGGTGAGAATCCACTCCATTTCGCGAGAGCTGGCTAGGTTGTCAGTTTCGACAACGCTCTGAGGGATTCGGGAGGATCATCGAAACCAGCCCTTCCAGTAGAAGAAGGCCAGCATACCGAGCGCGACCCCGA
>Ga0255057_10001402_pt1 | contig 13535 bp, 12 predicted proteins | sample Cases_109_6_MG_FD_189022 | JGI IMG/M metagenome (GOLD analysis project Ga0255057, IMG submission 189022) | Seawater microbial communities from Amundsen Gulf, Northwest Territories, Canada - Cases_109_6 | ecosystem: Environmental > Aquatic > Marine > Gulf | place: Canada: Northwest Territories... | reverse complement strand
AGCAGCAGCTCGGGGACGTTCTCCGGCAGCGGTGCGACTGCGGACAGAATCAGCGCCGGAGGGCCGCCCAGAAAGACGCTGACCGGCAGCGCCTCTCCCAGCCCCTCCGCCACTGCATAGTGAAATCCGCCTCCTTTGCCGATCTGCCAATGCATACCGGTCGTGCACCGGTCATGGACCTGCAGACGATAGATCCCCAGATTGTGCCCCTGCCGATGCGGATGCTCGGTATAGACCAGCGGCAGGGTGATGAACGGACCACCATCCTCGGGCCAGGTGGTCAGCACCGGCAATCTGTCCAGGTCGACATCGGAGGTCACCACCTCGTTGACGGGGCCCTTGCGCCGGTGTTTGGTGCCCATTCTGAGCAGGTCGAGACCGATGTCCCGCGCCTGCCAGAGATTGCGCGGCTTGGGTGGAAGGATCTCCTCGGCCAGCTCTGCCAACCGACGCACCACTCGAAACGGACGATCCCCAAAGGCCATCTCCGCGCGCCGACGAGTGCCAAAGAGATTGGTCACCAGCGGAAAATCCGCACCCGATATGTTGGTGAAGAGAATCGCAGGACCACCGGCCGCAATGACCCGCCGGTGAATCTCGGCAGCCTCGAGATGGGCGTCCACCGGCACCTCTACGGTGACCAGGTTGTCATCTTGCCGCAGTCGCTCGAGATAGGAGCGTAGGTTCGGAAAGGTAGTCGTCATCCGATGAGCGCATAGGATACCAACGGTTTCGGTAAGCTAACCTGGTTTTCTTGGCAATGGCAGATGTTTCGACGGGCCACACATCGTACTTTCCTCCTGGGTGTCTTGATCCTGGGCCTCGCGGCTTGCTCCGAGCCGGCAGTCGAGCAAACCGATCTAACGTTGGCCGCCGCCGCCAGCCTGCGCCAGGTGATACCGGCCGCGCTCGAGGGTTTTGCGCTAGCGGCCGGCGAGCGGTCGATCGACGTCACCTACGGCGCCTCCGGTGATCTCAGACGCCAGGTGGAAGCCGGAGCACCCATCGATCTCGTCGTGCTGGCTAGCGCCGAGACCGTGGATGCCCTCATCGACAACGGGCTCGCCGACCCGGCCAGTCGTCGGGTTGTGGCCAGCAACCGTCTTGCCCTGGTGGGGCCGTCCGCAAGCCCGCCCCTGACCTTTGCCACCCTGAATCGCCTTCCCGGCGATGCCCGACTCGCCGTGGGTGATCCCCGCACGGTGCCGGCCGGTCAGTATGCACGACAGGCGCTGGAGAATCTGGGATCATGGAACCATCTCGAAGACCGACTCGTCTTTGGTGGCCACGTGGCGAGCGTTCTGGCCTACGTTCGCCGCGGCGAGGTCGATGCAGCTATCGTCTATGAGACCGATGCCGAGGGCCTTGCCGATATCGCCGTCTGGGAAGTTGCCAAAGGAGACTGGGCTCCCGACCCGCAGGTTGTCGCAGCCGTGACCGACTCTGACAGCCCGGACGCCCAGCTACTCCTCGACTACTTGACCTCTGCTAGAGGACAGGAGATCTTCTTTTCCTTCGGCTTCGACCCTCCCACCAACCCATGAACCCCGCCGACACCTTTCCCATCGCGCTCTCTCTGCGGGTGGCAACCATAGCCCTGCTGCTGGTGGCGCCGGTGGGAATCGCCCTTGCTTGGATCCAGTCGAAATACCGCTATCCCTTCCGTGGTCTGGTCGACGCTCTTATTCTCTTGCCACTCGTCCTCCCACCCTCGGTCGTCGGCTACCTCCTGGTCGTAGTTCTGGGTCGCCAGGGGTGGGTCGGGTCCTGGTTGGACAGGGCCTTCGATCTCCGTCTTGTCTTTACCCCGGCGGCGGCGGTCATCGCCTCCTCTATCGTCGCCCTGCCGCTGCTGGTGAAGACGGCACAGCCGGTCTTCGAGGGGATCCCCCGCGAGCTCGAAGACGTGGGCCGCTCACTCGGTCTATCACCCTGGGCTCTCTTCTTCCGCATCAGCCTGCCGGTGGCCTGGCGAGGGGTGGTTGCCGGCCTGGTCCTGGCCTTCGCCAGAGGCATCGGCGAATTTGGTGCCACCCTCATGTTCGCCGGCAACATCCCAGGGCGCACCAACACGATGCCACTCGAGATCTTTGCCGCCTACCAACTCGGCGACGATCGCCGAGCGCTGATCTACGTCACGGTCTTGATCGCTTTTTCTGGCCTGGTCGTCTGGGCCGCCTCACGGCTCGCTCCAAGAGGAGTCCGTACGTGACGTCTCGAGCTCCAGCTCTCGAAGCGACTCTGTCCCTTCGTCTGCGGCGGGGAGGTGAGAGATTCGACATCGACGCCGAGCTGTCACTCGAGCAAGGGGTGTTGGTGCTCTTTGGCCCCTCGGGGGCCGGCAAATCACTCACCATCCAGGCGCTGGCCGGCCTGGTGCGCCCCACAGCCGGCTCGATCCGGGTCGGTGGCGAGGTGCTCTACGACGGGGCCGGCGGTGTCGAAGTGCCGGCCCACCGGCGCCGGATCGGCTATGTGCCGCAACACCACTCGCTCTTTCCCTTTTGCGACGTCGCCGCCAATGTCGCCTTCGGGCTGCCGCGGAGGGAGCGGACCCGGGACAACCCACGCGTCGAGGAGTTGCTACAGGAGTTGGGCATCCACCAGCTCGCCGCCGCTCACCCGGGATCGCTCTCGGGTGGTGAGAGGCAACGCGTGGCCCTTGCCCGCGCGCTGGCGGTCAGGCCGCGTCTTCTGCTCCTCGACGAGCCCTTTGCGGCCATCGATCAGCAGGGACGCATCGAGCTCCGACGCATCTTGCGCCAGACCCTCGCGAACCACGACATGCCGGCCGTCGTGGTGACCCACGATCCCGAGGAGGCGCTCACCCTGGGAGACCAGCTGGTGCTCTTCGATCGCGGCCGGACCGTCCGCTCGGGGGAACCGGCCTCGCTGCTGCGCCGCGGGCAGACCGTCACCATCTCCGGTGAGCTCGAGACCGAGCGGGCGACGACAGCCGATGGAAGGACCACAGTGCGTCTTCGTGAGGTCTCTCTCGAGGCGCCGGAGGAGCTGCTGGAGCCGGGGCCGGATGGCCGGGTGGTGCTGAGGTTGCAGGCGCCTCGGGATGAATCGTAGGCAGAGAAGACCTGGGGGCCACCTCCCGCCCCGGCCGGCACGGAGGCCGGCCGCTTCGTCCCTCAGGACCTCAAGCCCTCAGGGTGGCGGGGCGGGGCCCAGCGGGGCGTCGAGGGCCGCGATGGCCTTGTCCCACCACTCCCTTCCCGGCGGGTCGTAGTGGCTGGCGCCCGGGATCTGGAGATAGGTCACCCTCTCGAAGCCATCGGCCACCATCTGCTCGAAGATCTGCTTGGTGTGCGCACGGTTGAAGTCCCACTCGCCCGCCACCAGTACGAAGCGGGAATCCGACTTCGACCGCCGGAGCCGATCACGAGGAGGCGGCGGAAACAACGGCAGGTAGTCTGCTCCGGGCTTGTACGGGACTGGTATGCGCTCGAAGTAGTCACTGCCGTAGATGGAAAGGCCACCGGCAAAGGTCTCAGGGTAAAGCAGGGCGAGCCCGCTTGTCATTCGTCCTCCGCCCGAGTAGCCCGCGACATAAATCCGTTGGTCATCGATCTCGTAGAGCTGGAGCATGTTGTGGACGGCATCCAGCGCGAGGGCAAAGCGGTACCACTTCGGTCGGCCGTTGCCAGAGTTGTCGGCACCAATCCAAATCAGTCGGTGCTGGTCGAGGGCCTGCTGCAGCTCGGGATTGCCAAACCCGCCGAAGGGTGTCGGGCTGACCCAGACCAGGAGGCCGTGGGGCTCTTCGGGCCGGTAGCCGGCCGGAACGTAGACATAGAATGTCTCGTCCTCGATCTCGTACTGCCCCCCTGCGGGGTCCATGGCCTCGACCTTCTTTTGCTTGCCAGCCGTCCGCTCGAGATACTCCTCGATCCGGCTCGAGCTGCTGCTCTCAGTAAAGGAGGTTCGGAAGCGCCCTGGCCGCCCTGGTGCCGGCTCCACCACCGGTGGATCGGTGATTTCGGGAGGAAGAGAGGGCCTGGTTGGAGTCACCTCTGGCTTCTCGAGCTCGAGCTCGTGGGTTCCCATGGCGCCGGGCCCTTCGCGATCGAGGCGGTCGAGAAACTCTTCTGCCTCAGCGCGGCGGCCCTGACCTTCCAGCAGCGCCACGAGCAGCTGACGACTGGAGCTGTCTTCGGGGTCGATTGTCAGGGCCCGCTCCAGGGCCTGCGCCGCCTCATCGACCTTTCCCTCGAGAAAGTACGTCCGCGCTACCGCACCCAACACCTCGGGGCGGGACTCCAGCGGCATCACCCTCAGCGCCATGCCGTACTCTTCTCGCGCCTCCGGAAAGTAGCCCTGCTGGAGAAGCTCGTTGCCTTTTTCCAGCCATCCGTGGATCGCCGCCGGGCTGCCCTCGAAGAACCGGGGACTGACCTCTCTCAAGGACCGGAGCGCGACTTTCACCGGTGGCCCCTGTCCCGACTCCGGGACCATCACCCTTCCCTCGGATTTCATAAATCCACTGGCTTTGATAATGATCCCCCATCTCCCCGGCGACAGCCCGGTCAGGGCCCAGCGACCGCTCTCGTCGGTGACGACCGATGGTGGTCCATCTTGGGCTTGATCTGCCAAACGCAGTTGCACGGTGGCTCCCACGATGGGTTGGTCATCCAGATCCTGAACGACACCGATGACGCGGGCGGTACCACGCCAACTCTGTGCCGCCGCAGGACCGCCGGGGAACGCCAGGATAGCGAGTATGGCCACCGCCACGATCGTCAGACGGTTCTTTGTCGACGCTGTCTTAGCCCGTGTAAGTCTCAAACCCCAGAGGATGATCTTATGACCACTGCAGGACGACCGCCCTTGACCGCCGCCGTCAGACGGTTGTGGATCCGGAAGACTTCCGGTCGGCTCAGCTTGGCCCCCGGGCCGTCTCTCTCGACGCGATCCAAGGTTGCCCAGGCAAGCTCGAGTGGCAAACCCGTGAACAGAACCACACCATCCGGGCCACCTGCTTTCTGTACCGCGAGGGTGTACTCGGCGGCGGCCCGCAGATCCTGGCGCGCCAGCGCAAAGACTTCGCTCCGCTCCGCGGCTGCCGGCAAGTAGTTGCGGCCCTCGGTCGAATCGGAGGACGAGTCCTTGAGAATATTGACCAGCTGTAGCCCTTCGCCAAACAGCGCGGCTCGCTCGGTCAGATGCTCCGCCACCGGCGCGAGCGCTGCACTATCGAGAATAAACAGATCGGTCAGCAGCTCGCCGACGATTCCTGCCACGATATAGCAGTAGTCCCGCAGGTCCTGGATATCGGCCAGCCGTAGGACCCCATCATCAGTCCGTTCGACCACCGAAGCCATCCCCTGCGCCGTGCGAATCGTGTGCCGCTCGATGATCTCGCGCGCTGTCGGGGAAAATTCCAGATAGGCCTCGAAGACCCGGGGAGTGTTCCCCAACAGCTCCAGATAGCCGCCGTGATCCGTCGGCGGATCAGCCAGCCAGCCGGCGGCCAGCTGCTGTGCCTTCTCCACTGACGGCTCTTGCAGCAGCTCGACAAACTGGTCCAGAGCCGCAATCTGCTGGGGACGTTGCCAGAGAACACTGGCATCCTCGAAAGTGTCGGCGATGCGGAAGAGGAGATAGGAAACCGTGACCTCTCGCGCCGTCGGTTGGGGCAGCAGCGGGATCGCCAGGGCAAAGGTCCGGCTGGTTTTGACCAGCTGATCTTGCAGAAACTCGTCGTGGACGGTCCCGTCCCGGTCGGCGGGCCGATCCTTCGACGAGACCGCGGGGCCGTTCTCCTCGACTCTCTTGGCCTCTCCGCTCATCTGTTTGCGTATCCTACCAGTCCGCAAAGGAAGTCCTGCGGAAGCTTAGGCGGGCAAGACCCGGGTCCCCGCCACTTCTTCTCCACCCAAAAGGCGGGCCAGGAGACCGGGGCTCTGGCCATTGACAATCCAAGATGGGATGCCGCTGCGGGCGAGCTCCACCGCGCTCTCCAACCGGTGTCGCATCCCGCCGGTCACATCGGCGCCGTCGGCTTCCCGCGCCGCCGCGGCGACTTTGTCAAAAGTCTCTGGTGTGACCAAGGGAATGGTCTTGCCGTCGTCATCGTAGATCCCATCGGTCTTACCCAACCAGATCGCCTGTGCCACGTCGAATCCCCGCCGCTCGAGTCCTCTGCTGAGCGCCAGAAACACCTTCTCCGTCGAACAGATGCTCGCTCCCCAATCCCGATCCATCACCACATCCCCGTAGACGACCGGCAGCAGACCTCGAGCGAGGGCTCTCTCCAGGGGCTCGAGCGTCACTCCGACCGGCTCCCCGCCCGCTGCTACCAGAAAGCTCGACGGTGATAGCGAGAATGGCAAGGCCCCCTGTTCCCGCAGAGCCCCCACCACCAGGCGGTGGAGGGCGGCCGCCGCTGTTGGGTGGCAACAACACCGGGAAGCTGCTCCGAGCGGATCTCGCCCGGGTGAATCCGGTGCTCATCCGCCGTGGCATGCCCGAAGGAGCCGCTGCCATGACCCACGAGCAGACCGCCCGGGCTCGAGCGTGCAGTCTCTTCGAGCTCACCGGCCAGCCGCCCTACGACCTCCGCGTGGAAACTGCCGGCCTGCCTCTTGTCGGTCAAGAGACTCCCACCCAGCTTGATGAAGGTCAGCTCTCGTGGCTTCAAAAGAGGTGCTCCTCGGAGGTCTGGGGACCCTTGCCCACACCGTCCCGAATCACCGTGCTCACCTCAGGGAGAGCCTCGAGCTCCTTGGCGAGTCGCTCTTCGTCCTCCGGCAGGCAGATCGTGTGCACGTTGGCCCCGGCATCCATCGTCGCGCACACTGCCAGCCCCTCGCTGCGCAGCCGTCTGATGGTGGCCAGAACTGTCAACGTACCCGGCTGCCAGTAGAAGATCGGAGGATTCGACGACATGGCGATCAGGTGCAGATCGATGGCCTCCTCCTCGACCACCGGCGCCAACTGCTCGAAGCTCTTCTCCTGGATGGCCGCCCGGACCCGGTCGAGACGCGAGGGCAAGAGCTCGAGCCGGGGCGCAAAGTAGGGACTGGTGGTCGCCAGCCGGTGCCCCTGCCGCGAGGAGATCGACTTGGGCTCGGTGTCGAGGATGGCGATCAGATCCTCGAGCTGCCAATGATCGGCCGCCGCGATGGCGACGGCGTGACCCCCTTGATCGTCGTCCCCTGCCGGCCACTCGACATAGCCACCCAGAACCGACCTGGCGGCCGATCCGGAGCCGCTCAGCCTTGCCAGCACCGAGAGCTCCGGCGACGAAACCTCGCGCCCCAGGGCCTCGACGACCGCGATGGTGAGCGCCGCAAACCCCGACGCCGAAGAGGCTAACCCCGCACCCGTGGGGAAGCTGTTTTCAGTCGCCACCCGGAAGGCTCCCCCCACCGAGGCCCAGGAGCGCAGCCGCTCGAGATGCCGACGGACACCCTGCGCAAAGTTATCGGGTGCCGGGGTCAGGCGGCCGTCACCCTCGCGGTAGCTGATCTCGTCCTCTCCCCCATCCGCGATGTATTCGACCGTCGTCCTCGTCACACAACGACTCAGGGTCATCGACAGGGAGGGGTTGTAGGGTAGGGTCCGCTCGACATCCCTGGTGCCCCAGTACTTGATGAACGCGATATTGGCAGGGGCGATCGCCGTGGCCTTGCCGTTCATTCTGAGCTCGTCTCCACCCTTAGTCCATCGACGCCGAGGGCAACCGAGTACCGAGTATACGCGTCGAGCTCGGCCGGGAGACCGTCGTCGCCGGAGTGTGGCCAGTAGGCCAGAAGACAGCCTGCTCCGGGACCCTCGAGACCACCGGCGCCGGAGATCTTGGCCGCCCCACCGGATGCCTCCACACGGCGAACGACATCCCTCACTCCCCGGGGAACCACGCCGATCTCCTCCAAGCAACGCTCGTAGTCACGTACGATCCTCGACACCTCCTCGTGTCCCGCATAGGCCGGTGGCAGCAAGTCGTGAAACTCGACAACCAGTCGTCCCATGCGATCCAGAACCTCGTCGAACCACTTGGGCGCCTCTCGCTTTCGTCGCCTCACTTCAGCCACCACGGCACCTGTTGTCTCCTCAGGCGCACCGGTGTGAAATACACGAAAGCCGGCCAACAGCTCGGGGTCTGCCGACAACTCCTCGATCTCGAGAGCTCCTTTGGGGCCGGTCTGAGCCCAGATCAGGCCGCCACGCAACACCGTCCGGTGATCGACTCCGGATGGGAGTCCATGCTGGCGCCGCTCCGCCTCCATCACCAACCGGTCGACCTGCGGAGCACCCGCCGGTAGACCGAGCATCTCGAGAGCCGCGGCCACCACCCCGACCGCCGTGGCGGCCGAGCTCCCAAAACCCGCTCCGATCGGAATCTCCGATTCCACCTTTACGTCGAGCGCCGGCAAACCCTCGGCCGCGGCCCCCTCGGCGACCTCCCCCAACGCCACCTTGATCAAATGGTCGGGATCTTCACCTCTCACCCGGTTGAAGGTCTCCGGACCGGGTCGGCGCAAGTATTCGACCCAGGCCGAGCGTGCACTTCTCGTGTAGGCGAGAATCTCCGACCAGGACAGCTCGCTGCGAAAGTCGATATCCGGCAGCTCGATCGCGACTCCACGATGACGGAGTTTCAGCTCGACTCGCGCCGTCAGCCCGACGGCGGCCACGACCGCGGGCCGACCATAGACCACCGCGTGCTCGCCCATGAGGATGAGCTTTCCCGGAACGGTCGCGACGACTCGTTTGCCCATCGAGCCTTAGAAGAATGTGGTGAGCGGGTCCGGCGCCTGGTCGGCGGTGCCGATCAGGCGGGGGTTTCGGGGATCGCCCCGCGGCCCAGTTTCTCGTGTGCTCCGGCCAGATCGCCGGAGGTGAAGGCCGAGAGCAAAGACAGCTCACCGGCCAGGACTGTCGCACCCAGAATCTCAGCCAACCGCCGAACCCCGGCTCCCGGCTCCTTGGCGCTCGGCAACGCACCGAGCAGGGTCAACGCCTCTTTCTGGGTGTCCAGAGCCGTGCCCCCACCGACGACGCCCAGCGGCACATCGGGCAGATAGACCGAGGCATAGACGCCTTCGGGGCCTCTCGGCTCGATACAGGTCACACCCATCGACCCCTCGACAACCTGCGCCACATCCTGGCCGGTGGCGATGAAGAACGCCGCCAGGACGTTGGCAAAGTGGGCATTGAACCCCATCGAACCGGAGGCGATCGAGCCCAGGAGATTCTTCCGGTATTGAACCTCGACGAGAGAGCGGGCGTTGGTCTTCAGGCACCGTTTGAGGACCCCGCCATCCAGGGTCACCTCGGCGAAGATCTTTTTCCCTCGCCCCTCCAGAAAGTTGATCGCCGAGGGCTTCTTGTCGACACAATAGTTGCCCGACAGCGCCACGCAGGGCACGCCAGTGGCCGGCTCGATGAGCTCCCTGACCACCCGGTCGCACGCGATGGTGGCCATGTTCATGCCCATGGCCTCTCCCGAATCGAAGCGGAAGCGGAGATAGACCGAGCTGCCGAACGACTGCGGACGAATGTCCAACAGGCGGAGGTAGCGGCTGGTTCCCTCGGTGACCGACCGAATCTCTTCTTCGTTGTCCTTCACCCATTGCAAGAACACTCTCGTCTGCTCGACACCCGAAGTACGGAAAGCGGGCGCCCGGGTCATGCCGACATCTTCGACGCGCACCACTGCACCACCCGCCTCGCGAATCGCCCGGCAACCACGATTGACGCTGGCCACCAGTGCCCCTTCAGTGGTGGCCAAGGGGACATAGATCTCCTCGTCTTCGTCGACTCGCTCGCCGCGGATAGTCAATGGACCGGTGATTCCTACCGGAATCTGGATAGCACCAATAAAGTTCTCGCAGTGTCTACGGGACGCCCGATCGGCATCGAGTGTAAAACTGCCGGTCGCCTTCAAGCTGACCCCTTTTATCTCCTCCAGGGCCTGGCGACGGACCTCGGCGGCGTCCTCGGCGCTCAGATCGCTCGACACGTCGTGAAACCGAGAGCGCCCCTCGACGATTGCCCGGACCAGCTCTTCGTGCTTATCTAGTTTCTGCTTGATCGGATCCATATCCCCTACCCTTCATTCTAATGGTGCAGCTCCACCTGCTGGAGCTCGGTCACGCTGCGAGCACCTACACAAAACATGCTGATCTTCAGCTCCCGGGCGACACGTCGGGCCTTCTCGACAACCGCTTCCGCCGATTCATCGGCCGCAATCAGGAAGGGCTGTGCCATCCCCACCAGGTCGGCGCCGAGCGCGATCGCTTTGGCAACCTCGACCCCGTTGCGAACCCCACCGCTGCCGATAATGGTCAATCCGGGGATCTCCCGCAACTGCCGGATCGACTCGGGGGTGGGTAATCCCCAGTCGGCAAAAAGCTCTCCGAGCTCCAGATCCCGGGACCGTTGCGCTTCGATCCTCGCCCAACTCGTTCCACCCACCCCCGCTGTGTCTATGATGGTGATGCCGGCCTTCTCGAGAGCCCGCGCCGTCGCTCCGGAGATTCCACAACCGACCTCCTTGACGATTACCGGTACCTCCAACCTGCTCGCGATCTCGCCTATCTTGGCGACAAGACCGGAGAAGTTCCCCTGCCCTTCCGGCTGCAGCGCCTCCTGCAGCGGGTTGAGGTGAAAGACCAAAGCATCCGCCTCGATCATCTCCACCGCGGCCCGGCACTCGTCGACCCCAAATCCGTAATTGAGCTGAACCGCACCCAGATTGGCCAGGATGGGCACCGACGGAGCCAACGAACGTACCTGAAAGCTCTCGACGAGCGACGGATCCTCGATCGCTTTCCTCTGCGATCCGAGGCCGATGGCGATCCCTGTCTCCTCTGCGGCAATCGCCAGATTGTGATTGATCCGAGTCGCCTCCTCGGTGCCACCCGTCATGCACGAGATGAGGAGCGGTGCCGCCAGTCTCTTGCCGAGAAACCCCACCTCGAGATTCACCTCGTCCAGATCGATCTCCGGCAAGGCCTCGTGCTCAAAAACGTATTCTTCGAAGTAGCTCCCATGAACCTGCATGCGATCTTGGAGGGCCAGATCGATGTGCTCCGCTTTTCGATCCCGCCCGGGAGACTCGATCGCTACCGCTGGGCTCGAGACCTTGGCTGACTTCATGCCTCTCGACCCCGCAAGAACTCGATCAGCCCTTCGAAGAATCGCTTGCCTTCGGGCTCGAGCTCGAGTGCCGACAAGACGGCTTGCGCCGCCCCCATCCGCTCCTCGATCATCTGAACGACCCTCTTCTCCGCCCCGGTCTCCCGCAGGACCTCTTGGGCTTGTGCCACCTCCTCGGGTGTGAGATCGGGATTGCCGAGAGCAGTGGTCAGCAACTCCCGGCCCGCCGGTGTCGCCTTCCGCAAAGCATGGTGAATCAGGACCGTGAACTTGCCCTCGGCCAGATCGGCACCCACCGGCTTGCCGACCCGCTCGGGATCGCCAAACATGCCCAACAGATCATCTTGCAGCTGAAAGGCCTCACCCATCAAAGACCCGTAGTCACAGAGCGCCTGCCGCTGCTGTGCGGCGGCGCCCGCCAGGATGGCTCCCAGATGCATTGGCCACTCCACGCTGTAGCGCCCCGACTTCATCCGCAGCACCCGCAGCAGCTCTTCCTCCCCCAGATCCTCCCGGTAGCCCGCGGTCATCTCCAGATACTGGCCGACGATCACCTCCTGAACCATGGAGGAGAAGGCGGTACGCAGCTCGGGCCAGACCTTGTCATCGGCTGGGGTGGAGGCAAAGAGCTCGATGGAATAGGCCTGGGCCAGATCTCCCAGAAGAATAGCCGCGGATTGGCCGAAATGATCGGAGTCACCAGCCCATTCACGAGAGCGGTGAAGATGGCGAAAAACCAGATGGACGGCCGGTTTGCCCCGTCTCAGCTCCGCCCGATCCATGATGTCGTCGTGGGCCAGCAGATAGGTATGGAGCAGCTCGACCGCCATCGCCAGCGGTAAGACGGTCTCGTCGCCGGTGCCGCCACAGCTCCGGTAGCTGTAATAGAGCAGAGCCGGGCGGAGACGCTTGCCGCCTCGGAAAACATAGTCCGACAGCACTCCGGTCAGCTCCTCGGACGCGGGCACGACATCTATGGCTCGAGCTTGCTTGACCTCGAGCCACAAGCTCAGCTCGTTTTCGAGCGTCTGCCGAAAGGATTTGAGTAGATCCTCGAAGGTTGGCATCGCTGGAGCCGATATCTCCATGGTTCCCAAGCCCGCAGCTTCTCCTGCCTTCGACACCGCTCTTGCGCTCATTTGCTCATTCTTCGGCACCAAAATACAGCGCCACCTACCGGCGAATGCCGGGTCACAAACTCCAGGCTCGAAGTGATTGTACAGGTTAGGAGCCCGTCCGAGTAACCCACGCAGTTGCGTTACGGGCGCCTCACCCCATTTTATGTCATCCTCAGGCTCTATTCGCTAGCGGCCGCGAAATTTTCCGCGCCCCGCTCCACCTCCAGAAAGGGGAGCAGGCTCTGGTCGAACCTCATCGCGGCTGGCGGCTCCCAGCTGGTCACATTGCTCATCAGAAAGCCCCAGGTGGCTTGGCGAAACAGCGCTCCGTGGGTCCAGCGAAGCCGACCGCCACCTAATATCGCCAGACGCTCGGTTTTGCGGGAGCCATGCATGTAGCCCGGCTCCACCGAGCACAGAATCGAAGCCGGATTCTCGACCAGCTCGAAGGACCGCATGACGCGATAAAAGGCATCCGGGTAGGTCGCGTCGAACGAGGCGCTAAACCACTCCGCGTCGGGCAAGCCCGGAGTCTCGCTCGCCGTTAGCGCGCCAAACTCCTCGATCAGCGGTAGATAGTCGAACGGATCACCGGATATCGGCTCGTAGAACCAGACCAGACCGGACGCGGTTTCCTCTACCCGAAAGGCGGCCCTCCCCCGCCGGCTCTCCACCAGCCACTTCTCGTCGGCTGTGTACACGCACAGGTCGATCCCGGGATCCGAAGCCAGGGCTCCGGCCACCGCACTCTTGTTCTCATCCAAGACATAGGCTTCGACGCTGGAGACCAGACCAAACGGGATCAACACGACATCCTTGGGCCCCTTGAGGCGCTTCGGACGGCGTATGAAGCCCGCCTCCTTGAGGGTCTTCTTCAGGCCCTTCCAGACGTTCTCCAGCGGCTCGTCACCCGCCAGTCCGTGATCGGAGAAGATCACCACCTCGATCGGCCGCTCCTGGGTGGCTTGGAGCTCGGTAATCATCTCGTCGAGAGCGACAAAGACCCTTTTGAGAGCCTCCGGACCTTTCGTATGAGCCGCGGTGTCGGTGGGGGCGATGTAGATGAAGAAGTTCTCTCGGTTGTTGGTGGCAAAATCCCGGATCGCTCGGCGTAGCCGTTTGATGCTGTATTTGATCGGCCGCGTCCCTTCGATGGCACTACCCACCGGGCCTTTGCGACCCCAATCGAAATACTCCCGCCACGGAAACTCGATCCGGTGGTAGCTCACCGGTCCGCCGCCCCGTACCTTTCCCATCTTCCAGTCGTAGAATCGAGCTTCGTATCCCGGCGACCGGCCGAGA
>Ga0255057_10001401_pt1 | contig 13537 bp, 16 predicted proteins | sample Cases_109_6_MG_FD_189022 | JGI IMG/M metagenome (GOLD analysis project Ga0255057, IMG submission 189022) | Seawater microbial communities from Amundsen Gulf, Northwest Territories, Canada - Cases_109_6 | ecosystem: Environmental > Aquatic > Marine > Gulf | place: Canada: Northwest Territories... | reverse complement strand
TCGCTCAACGGCCGGCCTCGACAAACCCTGGAATGGATGACACCATCAGAGAAACTCGCCGAAGTGTTGCAATGACCCCTTGAGCCGGCAGCCGATATGGGCGGCTGGGCGTGTCGGGCCATGTCGCACAGATCGGGTGATCGGTGCTGCTGCGGGCCGGCTAGACGAGAAGCGATAGTGTCGTCGTATGGGGTAGGCATGGAGCCCGATTTCGACGCGTAGGAGATGAGATCTGATGCCGCATCGGAGGTGGTGGGAGACCGGTGTCGTGTATCAGATCTATCCGCGGAGCTTCCAAGACAGCTGCGGCAGCGGCACCGGCGACCTCGCCGGGATCATCATCCGGCTCGACTACTTGGCCGATGTTCTGGGGGTTGACGCGCTCTGGATCTCACCCTTCTTTCCGTCGCCCATGAAGGACTTCGGCTACGACGTGGCCGACTACACCGGCGTGGACCCGCAGTTCGGGGATCTTGCCACCTTCGATCGCCTTCTCGAGAAGGCCCATCACCGCGGACTCAGGATCATCATCGACTGGGTCCCGAATCACACCTCGGACCAGCATCCGTGGTTCCTTGACTCACGGTCATCGCGACAGGCGTTCCACCGTGACTGGTACATCTGGGCGGACGCCAAACCCGGCGGTTCCCCACCGAACAACTGGGTCTCGATGTTCGGTGGTGGAGCGTGGGAGTGGGATGAGCCGACCGGCCAGTATTACTTGCACTCGTTCTTGAAGGAGCAGCCGGACCTCAAAATAAAGTACAAGCAGCTAGGGACCTTCATTTCGAGACGCTCGCCAGGCATACGAACGAGTCATGGGAGAGAAGCTCGACTGGGCCGGTAACGAGCCGAGTACAAAGGAGGCGGAAACGTGAGCAGACCAAGGGGACATGTCAGGCAACGCGGGAATAAGTGGGTGGTGGTTGTCGAGGCGGGCCGTGACCCTGCCACCGGGAAACGCCGGCGGAAATGGCACTCCGGGTACGCGACGAAACGGGATGCGGAGAAGGCCAGGACCGCCATCCTGGCCGCACTTGACCGGCAAACGTATGTGGAGCCGGACCGGCTGACGCTCAGGGGATACCTCACCGACCGGTGGCTGCCAGCCATCGACGGGACAGTAAGACCAAACACGGCTGCCCTCTACCGCACGGTTCTCAGCGCCTACGTCCTGCCGCACATCGGAGCGGTGCCGCTCCAAGCACTCACCCCAGCCGACGTTCACAGCCTCTACGGGACACTCAGTGCCCGCGGTGGCAGAACCGGCGGCACGCTGAGTCCCAACACCGTCCAAAGCGCCCACAAGGCCCTCCGCAAGGCACTAGGGGACGCGGTGGCCTGGGGGCTGCTGGTCCGCAACCCGGCCACTGGGGTCAAGCCACCGCAGCAGCGCCGGCCAAAACCGAAGACGTGGACCGCCGACGAACTCAGCCAATTCCCCGACCATGTTCGAGGCGACCGACTCGAGGCAGCGTTCCTACTCGCAGCCACAACCGGCTTGCGACGCTCGGAGCTGCTCGGGTTGCCGTGGGAAGCGGTAGACCTCGACCGTGGGAGTCTTGCGGTGTATCAGACGCTCGTACTGATCGGTTCGGAGCCGCAGCTGCGGTCCGACACGAAGACCGACAGCAGCCGCCGGCAGGTTGCACTCGACGATTACACGGTCGCGGCACTCAGAGCGCACCGGCGTCGCCAGGTTGAGGAACGGTTGGCATGGGGAGGGTCCTACCAGGAATACGGGGTGGTGTTCACTCGCGAGGACGGTTCCCCGGTATGGCCCGGGTGGTTCACCCGTCGCTTCTCACGACTCACCGCACAACTTGGGCTTCCACACATCGGCGGACCTCACGGGTTGAGGCACACGCACGCCAGCCTTGCCCTCCTGGCCGGCGTTCACCCAAAGACTGTCGCCGATCGGCTGGGGCACTCAAGCATCAGCGTGACGCTCGACCTGTATTCGCACGTCATCCCGGCGCTACAACCGGAAGCCGCCGAGAAGGTAGCCACGCTCTCCAGCCTTGTCCGCCCGCCGATGAGTTACGAACCAGGGAGGCTTGGGAGAGAGGTGGAGCTGTCCTTTGATCAGTGTGCGGGGGAAGGGGAAGAAGGGAGCTCGGACGACGGTCTTCTCAGGCCAGTCAAACATGAGGGCATTGTGCACCGAACCCTGGCCACTGCCAACGTCGGCCAGCGAATGCCCCGGATAGGCGCCCCAGGCTGCCGTGGGAAGCAGGTAGGCGGCACCGGTCCAGGCGTGACTCCGACGCTTCCGTATTCGAGATCGGCAATAGCGTCCTCTAATGCGGGCCCCAGCTCGCGAATGGTGAGCGGGTGGATCAGCAGCTGTGCCCCCAGAGTGCCCGCCAATCGCTCATTGGCGAAGCAAACCGCTTCACGCAGGAAGGTGGGGGCGTCGGACGCAGGCAGATTGGTCGTTGCGTAGACGCTGCCGAAGAATTCAGTAGTGAAGCAGTAGTCGTCGTCTCCGGTGGCGTCCACATCGGTTATCAAAGTCCGGGGGACCGGCCCCTTGTCGAAGACCTCCGCCGCAGGGTACTTGCCCAGGGCATCGGCCTGGCGCAGGTCGGCACCCGGGTAGTAAGCAGTGCGGTTGGGGGTGGCACGGATCGTCTCTCGCAGAGCGTCGAGCAGCTTGGCCGAGCCGTTCCAACCCTCCGGCAAGACCAGCACTTGTGAAGCAATGCAGTTAAACCCACCGTTGTGGAACTTCTGGGTAGCCAGATGCTCGGCTTGATACGCGATATCTCTGTCCGACCACGGGCCCGGCACGACAATCGTTGGGCTGACACCACCCAACTCGCTGGTGATGCTCTTAGTGAGGATCGGCTCATTCCGCGCCTTGCGATCGGCACCCATCTCACCCGATCCGAAGACAATGGCGTCATGAGTTCGGGCCGTTCCCGTCACATGGATCGCGTCCACCAGGGCGTGCTCGGTCAGGTATTGGCCTACGTCGGTTCCGCCATAAGCAAACCGGACGAAGCCGTCTCGGATTAGCTCGGAAGCAATCTTCTCGAATACGGGCCCCAGGTAATCATTGACGGGGTTCATCTTGACGATCACTACCTGGCCCTCAATGAACATCTTCGAGAGGAGATCGAGCAGGGGGATAGAGGAGACGTTGCCCGCTCCGAGAATCACCCCTACGACACCTTCTGGCTCCGGTTGCTTGTAGAAGGAGGCCACATGGTTACGAAGGTCGGCCACCGTCACCTCCGGCTGCATCCACACCTCGGCGGTGTACCCGTTGAGAAGCAAACGGTCGTAGATGGTCTGCGGAAAAACATCGACGACGACCTGTCCGCCTCCCCGAGTTCGAACCTTCGCCCCCTGGAGAGCGTCCTTACCCTCGGCCAGAGCCTGCAGGGTGGCGCTCATGGCGTTGATGCTCGCCAGGACCGCGTACGGCCCCGAAATCCACTCCTCACCGGCCCACTCTGACTCCGGTGGGATTCCTTTGCCTGCCACTGCCTTTGCAACCCATTCGGCGGCATGCTGCCTGATGAGGCGGCGCATGGAAGCGAGGCAGTCGAGCTTGCGAAGAATGGGCAGCCGCGCCCATGAGCGCCGGTTGTCCGCCAGCACTGTCAGGTCCTGATCGATCGCGTCTCTATCCATCTAGCGTCCGTAGAGGTTGGATCGAGTGTAGGTGGCCGGCTTCAAGTCCGGCACCGCACGCCATACTTTCGCGAGCTGAGGCCGTTTATTCGCGACGAAACTGATCCTCGACCAGGGCGAGCCTGCGACTGAGCTCGTCCAGGTCGGCCGGGACGAAACCGGGTGTCGAGCGCCTCCCGCGGTCTCGCGACCCGTAGGCCAACCGTGCTGCTATCGCCCATTGGACTGTGAAGAGGAACCCGACAGCGCCGGAGACGATGATTCCCAGGGCTGCCAAGATGCTCATGACGCTTTAGTCGGACGAGGTGGCGAAGACCTTGAGGAGGGTCTCCCGATCGGCTGAAACGCTTGCACTACTCTGGCCTCCATGGACATCACCGCTAGCCCGCGCGGCGCAGCGCTGCATGAAAAGCTCGTTGCCTTCATGGGCGAGCACATATACCCCAATGAGCAGCGCTTTGAGGAGGAGATAGTTGCTTCAGGAGATCCTCTTCACATCCCTCCGTTGCTCGACGAGCTCAAGAAGAAAGCTCAGGCGGGCAAATTGTGGAACCTTTTCCTGCCAGACCCCCGTTGGGGGCCGGGTCTGAGCAACGTCGAATACGCCCCGCTGGCCGAGGTCATGGGAGCGGTGTGGTGGTCATCCGAGGTTTTCAACTGCTCGGCGCCCGACACCGGCAACATGGAGATCCTGGCCGAGTACGGAACTGAGGAGCAGCAGCAGCGGTGGCTGGTGCCGCTACTCGAGGGCGAAATCCGGTCGTGCTTCGCCATGACCGAACCCGAAGTAGCCAGCTCCGACGCCAGGAACATCCAGTCACAGATCGTTCGCGACGGTGACCATTACGTGATCAGCGGACGAAAGTGGTGGACGAGCAACGCCATTAATCCCCGGGCCCGGGTGGCCATCTTCATGGGGATCACCGATCCCGACGGCCCTCCCTACCAGCGACAGAGCCAGGTTTTGGTCCCGCTCGACGCGGCAGGAGTGGAGATCGTACGCCCGATGCTGGTCTTTGGATTCGACGACGGGTACACCGGCCACCCGGAAGTGACGTTCACGGATGTACGAGTTCCCACGAGCAATCTGATCGGAACCGAAGGCGGTGGTTTCGAAATCGCTCAGGCTCGTCTGGGCCCTGGACGCATTCATCACTGCATGCGCTTGATCGGCGCCGCCGAGCGAGGGCTGGAATTGATGTGCCGCCGAACCAGATCGCGGGAAGCCTTCGGCGGGCCGCTCTCGGATCAGGGAGTCATCCAGGAGTGGATCGCGGAATCGCGTATCAGGATCGAACAGGCCCGCCTTCTTACGATGAAGGCGGCCTGGATGATGGATACGGAAGGCAAGAGTGCGGCTCGAATGGAAATATCGGCCATCAAGGTCGCCGCGGTTGACACCGCCAATTACGTGCTCGACAGGGCGATTCAGGCCCACGGGGCCCAGGGGCTCAGCCAGGACACGCCGCTGGCCCGTCTCTACGCCTACGCCCGCACACTGCGCTTCGCCGACGGCCCCGATGAGGTCCACAAACGGTCGATTGCGCGTCGCGAATTGCGCAAGTACGACGCCTGACCGGGTCCGGCGGGATTGTTCCCCAGGCTCGAAGCCCACGTTCGTTCGCAGCTGGATCCGTTGGTCGGCCCCCGAGATCAACTCCTAGGATCGTCACTCATGGATACGCGGGCTCCGCAACGCGTGTCAACCCTCGAGCTCTTCTTCGACCTGGTGTTCGTGTTTGCGCTCACTCAGGTCGGTGCCTTTCTGGTTGAACATGGCGATGTGGCGGGACTGGTTCACGGAGCATTGCTGCTCGTCATGCTGTGGTGGATGTGGTCCACCTTTACGTGGACCACCAACTGGACCGGCACGCCGCCATCAGACTCTCCCTCTTGGCGGCGATGGGGGTCAGCCTCGCCATGGCTCAGGTGTTCCCGATGCCTTCGAGGATGGGGGAGCCTGGTTCGCAGTCACCTACTTCATTGTTCGGCTCATATCGGTCGCTTTGTCCTGGTTGGGGGCCCGGGCCAACCAGGCCCAGCGCGAGGCGCTTCTCACTTTTCTTCCGCTGGCGACAGTGACGCCCTTGCTGGTACTGGTAGGTGGCTTCCTGGATAGCCCATGGCGGACGGTCCTCTGGGTGCTCGCATTCGCCGTCGACCTGATCAGCGCCATTTCGGCCGGTCGCGGTACCTCGCAGATTCAGGCCAGGCACTTCGCCGAGCGCAACGGATTATTCGTCATCATCGCTCTTGGTGAATCGATCGTGGCCATCGGGTTCGGTGTGGTGGGGGAGGAGCGCAGCGCCACTCTGGCTCTGAGCCTTGGTGTGGTCTTCGCAGGTGCCGCCGCTTTGTGGTGGGCCTATTTCGACAAACCCGCTCGAGATGCCGAGAGGTATCTGGCCGGGGCGGATGACAAGGAGCAAGGCAGGTTTGCCCGCGACGCCTACAGCATCCTCCATTACCCGATAATCCTCGGCATCGTCCTGTATGCGGTTGCAGCCGAAGAAGTGGTTGACCATCCCAATGATGCGCTGGACGGGTTCAACCGTTTTGCGATCTCGGTCGGTGTAGCGCTCGTTCTGCTCGCGGTGGTGGCGGCCGCGTATCGGGCAGTGCGACGAGTCCCGACTGAGCGATTAGTGGCCGCCGTGGTGCTGACCGGGCTGGCGCTTTTCGGTGGAGAATTATCGGCTTTGCCCCTTGCCGCTCTGGTGGACGTAGTGCTGATAGCCAGTCTGGTGATTGAGCATCGCAACCGGGCGCGTCTCGACGCCGAGCGCAAATCGGTTGACTAGAGCTCTATCAACTCGGTTGAGATGGTCATCTGTTCGAGGATATCGCCCATCGGCTCAACCCCGATTCCTGGCCCGGTCGGCACGGCGATGTGGCCGCTGTCCAACTCGAATGGGGGAGTGATGTCCTGGTTGAAGTAGCGGGAGGAGGCCGATAGGTCGCCGACCAGAGTGAAGCCGGGGAGTGCGGCCAGCGCCAGATTGGTTGCCCGCCCGATCCCGCTTTCGAGCATGCCCCCACACCAGGCAGGTATTCCGTTGTTGACGCAGAAATCGTGCAACCGGACGGCTTCCAGAAGGCCGCCGACTCGACCCGGTTTGATGTTGATCACCGAGCAGGCCCCCAACTCGATAGCGGTGACTGCGGCCTCAGTGGAGGTGATGCTCTCGTCGAGGCAGATAGGCGTTTGAATCTCTCTGGCAAGCTTGGCGTGACCCTCCAGGTCGTCGCGCGCCAAAGGTTGCTCGATCATCAGCAGATCGAACTCATCGAACCCGCCGAGATGGCCACGGTCCGCTGCTGAATAGGCCATATTGGCGTCGACCTGGAGTGGAACATCACCAAATTGTTGGCGGACTGCCTGGACGGGTGCGAGGTCCCAGCCGGGCTGGATCTTGAGTTTGACCCGCAGGTACCCCAGGTCGAGATATGCCCCGACTGCATCGAGCAGTTCGGGGATGGAGTCCATCATGCCGACGGCGACTCCCGCCGGCACCCGGGTGCGGGTAGCGCCCAACCTGTCTGCCAGGGACCGGCCCGCGTTCCGCAACTCGGCGTCCCAAATGGCCGACTCGAGGGCAGCCTTGGCCATCGGATGTCCCGTTACCGGAGCCATGGCCCGGTCGACTTCCTCCACGCTCACATGGTCCGGGTCGATCAGAGGTATCAGCGTATCCCTGAGAGCTTCGTGCGCCCCTGCCAGAGTCTCCGGCGAGTAGTGGGGGGTGGTAAGTGCGGCGCATTCACCCCAGCCGTCGGCTTCGGGCCCGCGAACCTGAACAAGGAGAACCTCCCGGTGGGTCTCGGTCTCCAGCGCCGTCCGAAAGGGAACGACCAGTGGCAGCCGTACCCGTCGCAGCTCAATTTCGCTCAGCCTCACGGATCTACGGTCCCACGTGCCATTTCGGAGCCAGGGTAGAGGAGGGGCCCGACTTCCCGCTTAGCTGGTGCAGGAGCCAAGGGGCCAGCTTTACATAACGAGGATTATGGGCGCTCTAGCAACGGAAGGCCTGTGCTGCCCTAGCGTAAGGTCATGAGCGATTGCACCCACATCCCAGCTGAACCGTCCACCGTCACCCCACAAGCTGACGTGTGCCAGGACTGCATGGAAATAGGCTCGGATTGGGTGCACCTGCGGGTATGCGTCGATTGTGGACGGGTTTCTTGCTGCGACGCCTCTCGTCACCACCACGCGGACTCCCATTACCGCGCCAATCGGGAGCACCGGCTGATCCGTAGCTATGAGCCCGGCGAAGCTTGGTGGTACTGCTTTGAAGATGATCACGGATTCGAGTTGGAGGGTGTCGCTCCGTTGCGATCGTGATTCAGACCGGCTTTCGGCTCACCTCCACCAGGCGACTCCTTTCGTCACTGTGACTAAATATGTCTAACTACCCCGTCCTTCTGGAAGATCTGAGTGCCGGGTAGGGTTGCTCGTGCCAGAGCCCTAAACCGGAGTTACGAATGTCATCCACTGTTCGCTTCCTGAAGCGAATCGGCGTGGTCCTGCTGGGGACCGTCCTCATTGTGGCCGGCGTCGTCATGCTGGTGACTCCCGGCCCCGGCATCGTAGGCATCGTCGCCGGCCTCGCCGTACTCGGAACCGAGTTCGAACGACCACGACGGTGGGTTGCTTACCTGCGCGATCGTTTCAACTTGAAGCGATCGAAATCAGATGAGCAACCAAAAACCCCTCCCCCGGTCAGTACATCACCCTCGGAGTGAGGTCGGCGAGAAAGAGTCGTCAGGATCTCACGCTTAGCTGACCAGCAGTTGGCGATTACCCACCCGGTCGCTATTGCCGGGACCCGGGCCCACGCCGCCCGCGCCGTTATGCTGCCTATCCATCTGGTGGGAGGGTTATGTCTGGCACTTCATCGATCGCTGTTGTCGGCAGCAGCAACATCGACATGGTCGCGTACACGCCCCGGGCTCCCGGTCCCGGCGAGACCGTGATCGGTGATCGTTTTGAGCTTGGCTTCGGCGGCAAGGGAGCCAACCAGGCCGTCATGGCTCGGCTATTGGGTGCCGACGTTTTCATGGTGAACTGCGTGGGAGACGATGCTTATGCCGAGATGACCCTTGCCAACTTCGAGTCGCGAGGGATCAGCACCGCACATGTGAAGTCGGTTCCGGGAAGTAGCGGGGTCGCGCCGATCTGGGTGGAGCGGGACGGAACCAACCGCATCATCGTGATCCCGGGCGCCAACGAAAAGGTGACGCCTGAACACGCCGCTGCAGCGATTGAGGCCCTGCCAGACTTGTCGGTCGTAGTTGGTCAATTCGAGATTCCCCGGGTCGCTACGGCCGGCGCCTTCAGCGCCGCTAGAGCCCGGGGGATCACCACCATCCTCAACCCGGCTCCTGCCGCCGAGCTCGACGATGCTCTGCTGGATGTCACCGATTGGCTGATCCCCAACGAGGTGGAGTTCGCGAGTTTGTCTGGCAACGACTCTTTGCGTGACGACGCATTTCGAGCATTCTCCAACCGTTATTCAGTGCGACTATTGGTAACCCTGGGAGAGGAGGGGGTTGCCCTGCTGGGCCTCGATGGGAAGGTGCTGCGCATCCCGGCGTCGCCGGTTGTTGCCACGGACACGACGGGGGCAGGAGACGCCTTTGTTGGCGGCTTCTCGTTCGGGATGGCGGCGGGCCTCGACGAACTGTCTGCCGCCAGACTCGGCATCATGTGCGCGTCGGATAGCGTTACCCGGCCGGGCACTCAGACCTCGTTTCCCGATGCCGAGCGATGCCAGGAAATACTGGCATCGGTGTCTGAATGAGGCTCCAACCGGCGGGGATCAACGCCGTGGCGGCCGACGCGCGGGACGAGGTTCATCACGACGAAGTGATGAGGCGTTTGCAAGAGCTGTTGGGCTGAACCGAGCGGACTACTCCCCTCCTATCGCCCGCGGTTCTATTCGATAAGCCCGAACGCCGAGGGCAGCGTCGTAAAGGTGCTGGAAGGCTTCCGTATAGTCGCGGAGTGACGGTTTGCCTTCGAGATCCCGCTCGGCGTCCTCGATGGCAGCCTCGAGGATGTAAATCCGGTCCCGCCACTCCTCGAGAGCATCTCGCGTTAGAAGGATTTCATCATCGTTGAGGCCTTGCGCAGCCGCCAGTCTCCGCGCCTCATAGTGACGTTGGCGGTGGGACCGCCGGCAATACACTCGAGGGCGGCCGACGCCGGAGCTCTGCGGAAGCGGTTCGGCGCACCATGCACACCGCGGTAATTTCGTCACAGTGATGATTGTATACCCAGCGACGTGAGCCACCGGCTTTCCTCGCATAGGCCGGTCCGCCACTTATAGTGCCTGCGGGTGAGGGCGGAGTGCGGATGAAGTCTTTTGATAATCACTACGGACACGCGGACCGAGTCAATCGATGGGCTCGCGGGGCGATGGCGTTCGTCGTGCTAATCGCAATTGGAACAGCCGTACTCGTAAGTGGGCGGGGCGGTGAGGAAACGGCGGTTGAAGGTCTTTCATCCCGGGCCGGCTCACTCACGGTTTCGCCTATCACGCTGGTGTCTCGCAGCGAACGTGTGCTGGGAATCCCCGAGAGCACCACCACGACCACCACCCGCGACATCCTCACTGAAGTGACGGCGGCGGCCACATCGACATCTCTCGACATAGCCACTGTCGCTTCTCCGGACACAACCCCGATTACACCTGCCACCACCCCGATCCAATCCACGACGACCCGACCTCCTGCCACGACAACGTCAACCACCACAACCCTCCCCGCTGCGACGACCACAACGACCACGAGCTCCACAACCACCACAACCACCACAATTCCGAATCCGGGCGTGTCGATTTTCCTCAGGGAGTTACGGGACTCATCTGCAAGATCCGGGGATGGGTGGGAGGCGAGCGTGCGTGTGACGATCGATGCCACGAAGGGCGGTGTCGATCTGCGGGGCATAATGGTCACCGGGGCCTGGGCAGGTGCGTTCGAGGCCGAGGTCAGCGGCCAAACCAATCGTCAAGGACGGGTCACCTTCAACACTCCGCTTCTAACTTCAGGTGAGCCCCTGGTCTTTCAGGTCAAGTCCGTCTTTCACCCAGAGTATCTCCACGACTCCGACCTCAACCAGGCCGATTCCACCATCACCATTAACCCGAAGTAGCGACCATCCAGTGCAGCTCGCCAGGCTGTTTCGCTGACAGTCCCGGGGGCGCCCGCCACTGGATGCAGTAACGTGCCCTAATGCCGACATTCGATATTGTGTCCGAGGTTGACCGCCAGGAGGTCCGCAACGCAGTGGACCAGGCGGCCCGTGAGGTAGCGACGCGCTACGACTTCAAGGGCACCAATACCACGATCCGGGTAGGGGACGACGAAATCGTGTGCGAGTCGTCAACGGATAACCGGCTCGATGCAGCCATCGACGTGCTCAAGGAGAAACTGGTCCGACGAAAAGTGTCGCTCAAGGCCCTGAGCGGCGGGACTCCTAAAGAGATCGGGGGTGCCCGCTACCAGGCCACCTTTGGGATAAGCAGTGGCATCGCTCAGGACGCGGCCAAGGAACTCTCAAAGGTCATCCGGGACACGAAGATCAGGGTCCAGGTGCAGGTTCAGGGACTTCAATTGAGGGTGCAGGGCAAGAAACGCGACGACTTGCAGCAGGTCATCGCTGTCGTCAAAGACCTCGACTTTCGCCTGCCCCTCCAGTATGTGAACTTCCGCGACTGAGGTGGAATTCGGGCTGCAGACTCGGGGGTCGTTCGACTATCTGCGGCGGGCTGCTCACTGGGCAGAGGCCCATGGAGTAGTAACGCTGGCCCTACCCGACCACTATGTCGCCGGCCGCTCGGCCGATGGCGAGGGCTACGACACCTCCTCCAGCGACATTTTCCCTTACCTCGGTGCGCTGGCTACGCAGACCGAAACCATCGAGCTGGCCACGCTGGTATCACCCATCACCTACCGCCACCCGGCTCACCTCCTGAAGTTCGGCTTGGCTCTCGATGACATCACCGACGGGCGCTTCGCCCTCGGCTTCGGGACCGGCTGGATGAGCTCTGAGCACAGGATTTTCGGATTCCCATTGCCCGGCTGGAAAGAGCGTTTCGATCGGCTCGAGGAGGCCCTTCAATACGTTACGGCTGCACTAGCGGAAGGCGGGCAGGGCTTTGACGGTGAGTACTACTCATTGGCGCCGGGGAGCCAGGATCCCAAACCGCGGCACCTGCGGATCATCCTCGGCGGGTCGGGGCCGAGTAGAAGCCCCAATCTTGCCGGCCAATTTGCCGACGAGTTCAATGTCTACTCACTCCCGGCTCCCGACCTGCGCCGGCGTATCGAGCTTGCCCATGTCGCGGCAGAAGCGGCGGGCCGGGATCCGAGCCGGCTCATGATCTCCAGCACCGGGTCCCCGGTCATCGGCTCCAACCATGCTGAGTTTCGGCGGCGCCTGCAAGCTCTCGCCGACGCCCGGGTAGTTGACGTCAAGAAACTCGAGAAATCCTTCCGTGACGTCGCCATGCCGCTTGGAACCCATGCGGAGGCGGCCGAGACCTTCGCCGAAACCCGTGCGGCCGGCATCACCCGCTATTACGTCCAGATCTCCGGCAGCATGGATTTCGACTACGCAGCCGAGGTCATCGAGGTCCTCGGCAATGAGTGAACGGCCTAGGCCCTTACGACCAGCGAATCCATGAGCTTGCGACTCGACCGTCTGATTTCACGTATGGCCCGATCAAATGACTTCTCGTTGACCTTGGATGGTTGGCGATAACCCGAGATCTTGCGAACGAACTGCCGGGCGGCGGCGTCCAGGTCGTCGTCGCTAACGATCATCTCAGGGTTGCGGAGGGTTTTGATGCTTCGACACATCGCACCAGGATATGGTGACTGGCGCCGACGTCCAACCCACGCCGGGTTGATCCGGAAGACATCAAGGTTTGGCCTTACAATGAGTGGCCGACGGCTCCTATAAGGAGCCGGCAACCTCGCTTCAGCTGACATTGCGAGCTGCCGACAGACAACATGGTGAGCCGATGACCGACCGAATCCAGCTAGGCAGAATGACGAACCCCGTGCGCGGCTTCATGCACGGAGCGGCGGCAGTCGTCTCTCTTGCTGGCTTGGTGCTACTGGTGGTTCGGTCGAGCCCGGACGGCATTCGGGTGTTCAGCGTGGTGGTCTTCGGCGTCAGCCTCATCGCCCTCTACACGGCCAGTGCCCTGTATCACTCGATCCCCTGGCGGAAGAAGTGGGACAGCCGGATGCAGCGGGTAGATCACGCGATGATATTTGTGCTTGTTGCCGGCACCTACACCCCGGTGGCGATCAACGTACTGGGGGGAGCCTGGCGGGTAGTGACCCTCTCCGTGGTCTGGGGTCTCGCCGCCATCGGAATTGCTCAGAAAATCGCCCTACCCCGAATCCCGAGTTGGTTCTCGATAACCATTCAGACCACCATGGGCTGGTTTGCCATCATCCCGTTTCTCGAGCTCATCGAAGCGCTTTCGGGAGGGGCCATAGCGTTGTTGGTTCTCGGAGGCCTTTCCTACACCACCGGCCTCATCATCCTGGCAACTGAGCGCCCTCAGCTCTTCCCCCGCATCTTTTCCCACCATGAGGTCTTTCACGTCCTCGTAGTCGCCGGCAGCCTCTTCCACTTCTTCATGATTCTCTGGTACGTGGTTCCTCACGCCCGGTCCTGACGCCAAGTCTTACCGGCCGCTCCTCGCTTTGTGCCACGCTCTGCGACGCGCCATCCTGGGACCGTGAATCTCCCCACGAAGCTGCTCGGCCTACTCGCCGGGTTGGCTTTACTCGCCGCTGGATGCAGCGACGCCGACTCGGGAACTTCGACTTCCACAGTGCCCGGAGCCGCCACCACCACCACCACCACCACCACCGG
>Ga0255057_10001400_pt1 | contig 13538 bp, 11 predicted proteins | sample Cases_109_6_MG_FD_189022 | JGI IMG/M metagenome (GOLD analysis project Ga0255057, IMG submission 189022) | Seawater microbial communities from Amundsen Gulf, Northwest Territories, Canada - Cases_109_6 | ecosystem: Environmental > Aquatic > Marine > Gulf | place: Canada: Northwest Territories... | reverse complement strand
TATGCCGCGTGCCGATCCGTCGGCCTGCCGGGCGAGGTCATCGCCGAGGGCCTGCGGACCTTCTCCGGGTTGGCGCATCGCCAGGAGCTGGTCGCGGTCATCGAAGGGGTCACCTACATCAACGACTCCAAAGCCACCAATCCCGACGCGGCCGCTCGGGCACTCGCCTGCTACGAACGCATCTTTTGGATCGCCGGCGGCCGGGCGAAGGAAAAAGGTCTCGCCGAGATCGAGCCCTATCTGCCGCACATCGTCGAGGCCTTCCTGATCGGCGAGGCCGGCGAGAGCTTTGCCCGTGCGCTGCGCGGAAAGGTGGCGGCCCGACAGTGCGGCACCCTCGATAAGGCGGTGGCCCAGGCAAGTGAAACGGCGCGCCGCGAGGCCGACGGCGGGGCCGGGGTGGTCCTCTTCTCGCCAGCTTGCGCCTCCTTCGATCAATTCGCCGATTTCGAGGCACGCGGCGACGCCTTCCGCCGACTGGTGAAGGACTTACCCGGGATGCGGCAGGCCGCCGAACCGCCCCTTGCCATGCCGGGAGGTGCCTCGTGAGCTCTTTCGCACGCACCGACCGGAGCCTGCTTGCCCGTTGGTGGTGGACGGTGGACCGCTGGTCCCTGGTCGCGCTGATCGCATTGATGGGCTTCGGCGCTCTGCTGATGCTGGCGGCCTCTCCGGCCGTCGGCGGGCGCATCGGGCTGGATGCCTTTTATCTGGCCAATCGCCAGTTGATATTGCTGCCCTTCGCCGCGGCGATACTGATCGGATTTTCGCTGACCAGTCTCAAGTTCGTGCGTCGCTTCGCCACCATAGGTATCGTCGTCGCCACCGTTCTCCTTGCGTTGACGCTCTTCTCCGGCACAGAGATCAAGGGCGCGACGCGCTGGCTTTCCTTGTTCGGGTTGTCCATACAGCCCGCGGAGTTCGTCAAGCCGTTCTTCGCCGTCTTCGCCGCCTGGATGTTCGCGGCAAGCAAAGAGGAAGCGAGTATTCCGGGCGCCTGGATCGCGACCGGACTCTGGCTCGTCTTGACACTGATCTTGTTGCTGCAGCCGGACGTGGGCCAGGCCTTCCTGCTGACCGCGATCTGGGCGGGCGAGTTCTTTCTCGCCGGGCTGCCGTTGATCTGGGTCGGCGTGCTCGTGGCGCTCCCCCTCGTCGGCCTCATCGTCGCCTACCTCACGCTGTCCCATGTCACCAAGCGCATCGACACCTTCCTCGATCCCGGCGCGGGCGACCGCTTTCAGATCAACCGTTCGCTAGAGGCCTTCATGAACGGGGGGTTCTTGGGCCGGGGGCCGGGCGAAGGCACGGTCAAGGCGCATCTCCCCGACGCCCATTCGGACTTCATCTTCGCCGTGGCCGGCGAGGAGTTGGGCTTCATCGCCTGCAGCCTGATCATCGTCCTTTTTGCTTTCGTGGTGCTGCGCGGATTTTCGCGGCTGCTGCACGAGCCGAACCTCTTCGTGCTTCTGGCGGTGGCTGGCCTGCTCATGCAATTCGGCCTTCAAGCCCTTATCAACATGGCCTCGACGCTGCACCTCATGCCGACCAAGGGCATGACCCTGCCCTTCATCAGCTACGGCGGCTCTTCGCTGGTAGCGCTCGCCATAGCCATGGGCATGGTGCTCGCCCTCACCCGCAAGCGCCCCGCCCTGGAGGCGATCCCATGAACGGGGCGGCCTTGAAGAAAGTGGCCCTGGCGGCCGGCGGCACGGGCGGGCATATGTTCCCGGCCCAGGCCCTCGCACGCGAATTGTTGTCGCGCGGTATCGAGGTCGCCCTATTTACCGACCACCGCGGCGGCGGACTGGGGCCCGACCTGCCGCAGATCCAGACCTACGCTATCTCCTCGGGTGGCATCGCCGGTATTGGCCTGACCGGCCGGGTCCGCTCCACCATGCGTATCGGTTTCGGTTACCTGCAGGCCCGCACCGGCCTACGCGCCTGTGGCGCGGAGTGCGTCGTCGGCTTCGGCGGTTATGCGTCGGTCCCACCGGTGCTAGCCGGCGCGCACCTCGGGCTGCGCATCGTGCTGCATGAGCAAAATGCCGTCTTCGGGCGCGCCAACCGTAAGCTCGCCCGCTACGCCGACACCATCTGCACTTCCTTCGAGAACGTTTCGGCTGCCCCCGCTACGGCAGCCGAGAAGATCTTGTTTACCGGCAACCCTGTGCGCGCCGCCATCGCCGAAATTGGCCGGCGGCCTTACGGCCTCCCCGGCTCGGATGGTGCATTGACACTTCTGGTGATGGGCGGCAGCCAAGGCGCCGCCGTCTTCAACGATCTGGTCCCCGAAGCGCTCTCAAGCCTGCCGGAAGAGATCCGTTGCCGTCTGACCGTTCACCAACAGGTCCCCGGTCAGGCCTCGGACCGGGTCGCCGAGGCCTACCGGAAAGTTGGGATCGCCCACGAGATCGCACCCTTCTTCGAGGACGTTCACCTGCGCCTTGCAGCCGCCCAGTTGGTCATCTGCCGGGCCGGGGCCTCGACCCTCGCCGAACTCGCAAGCGCCGGCCGGCCGGCTATCCTGGTGCCGTTTCCCGCGGCCACCGATGACCATCAAACGGCAAACGCCAAGGGCCTTTGCGAGGCCGGGGGCGGCTGGTTGATGCCGCAGGGATCGCTAACCGCGGAAAGCCTTGCCGAACGACTGCGCGATCTTCTCTCCACCCCGACACTGCTGGCCGAGGCAGCCCATGCCGCCCTCAAGACCGCCAAGCGCGATGCCCAGGACCGTTTAGCCGATGCAGTCTGCGCCGTCGGCCAGCCGAACGGCGACAACGCGCGCGAGGAGCAGGCGGCATGAGAGCGCTTCCCCTCGATATCGGCACCATTCACTTCGTCGGCATCGGCGGCATCGGCATGAGCGGCATCGCCGAGATCATGGTCAATCTAGGCTATGGCGTGCAGGGCAGCGACATCGCGGACAACGCCAACGTTCAGCGCCTCCGCGAGATGGGGATCAAAGTCGCCATCGGCCACCACGAGGACAACGTGGAGGGCGCTCAGGTCATCGTCGTCTCGTCGGCGATAAAAGACGATAACCCGGAGTTGGCCGCCGCGCGGGCCCGCTTTATACCGGTGGTGCGCCGGGCCGAGATGCTCGGCGAGCTGATGCGCCTCAAATGGTCGATCGCCGTCGGCGGGACCCACGGCAAGACGACCACCACCTCCTTGGTCGCCACCCTCCTCGATGCCGCCGGTCTCGACCCCACGGTGATCAACGGCGGCATCATCAACGCCTACGGAACCAACGCACGCCTCGGCCAGGGCGACTGGATGGTGGTCGAGGCCGACGAGAGCGACGGAAGCTTCACCAAGCTGCCGGCGACCATCGCGGTGGTGACCAACATCGATCCCGAGCATATGGAGTTCTACCGCACCGAAGAGACGCTTCATCAAGCCTTCGAGACGTTCGTCGAAAATATCCCGTTCTACGGCTTCGCCGTGCTGTGCATCGATCACCCGGTCGTGCAGTCGCTGATCGGGCGGATCGAAGACCGGCGGATCCTTACCTACGGCGTCAGCTCCCAGGCCGATATCCGGCTCTCCAAGCTGAGCGTCGAGGACGGCCAGTCCCGCTTCGACGTGGTGATCTCCAAGCGATCCTCCGACCGGGAACTCCGCATCGAAGGCCTGCGCATCCCGATGCTGGGCAAGCACAACGTCCTGAACACCCTGGCGGCCATCGCGGTGGCCGAGGAGATGGGTATATCGGAGGCGACCATCCGCCGCGGACTTGCCGGCTTCGGTGGTGTCAAACGACGCTTCACGCTTACCGGCGAGGTCAATGGCATCACCGTTATCGACGACTACGGGCACCACCCGGTGGAAATTTCGGCCGTCCTGCAGGCCGCCCGCCAGGCGACCGCCGGTCAGGTCATCGCCGTCGTGCAGCCACACCGTTACTCCCGGCTGGCCGCGCTCTTTCAGGACTTCTGCTCGTGCTTCAACGAGGCCGACGTGGTGATCGTCGCCGATGTCTATGAGGCGGGCGAGGAGCCCATCGAAGGCGCCGACCGCGACCACCTGGTCGAGGGGCTCCGCGCGCACGGTCATCGCAAGGTGCTGGCCCTCGAGGAAGCGCAGCAGCTTGCCCCTCTGGTCGCCCAGAACGCTGGACCGGGCGACATGGTCGTGTGCCTGGGCGCCGGCAACATCAGCGCCTGGGCAAACGCCCTTCCGGGAGAGCTGGAGGCCCTGCTTGAGGTGCCGAGGCCCAAAGACGTGGGTGCGGGGTCGTGATGCTCATGGCGAAGAGGCAAAGCGTGGATCTGATCGACCGTCTGCCGGCGGTGCGTGGGCGCCTGAGCGCCGGGGCGCCGCTTGCCGGGGTTACCTGGTTTCGCGTGGGCGGACCAGCCGAGGTGCTCTTCCGCCCCGTCGACTTGGCGGACCTGAAGGCCTTCCTTGCCGCCAAACCGCAGGACGTTCCGGTGACGGTGATCGGCGTCGCCTCGAACCTCCTGGTGCGCGACGGCGGAATCCCCGGGGTGACGATACGCCTTGGCCGCGGCTTCGCCGGCATCGAGGCCGACGGTGAGACGATTACCGCGGGCGCCGCCGCGCTCGATCTAAACGTCGCCAAGGTGGCCGCACAAGCCGGCATCGCGGGGCTCGAGTTCCTCTGCGGCGTCCCCGGCACGCTCGGTGGGGCGGTGCGGATGAATGCCGGGGCTTATGACCGCGAGATCAAGGACGTCCTGAACGAGGCCGCCTTCGTCGACGCCGGCGGCAAGGACATCCGCGTGCCGGTCGACGCGCTGGGCTTCGCATACCGTCACTCATCCTTCCCGCCAGACTGGATCTGCGTTTCCGCAACGCTTGCCGGCACCGCCGGCGAGCCCCGGGGGATCGCCCGGCGCATGGCCGAGATTCAGGACCGGCGTGGCGAAAGTCAGCCCGTGCGCAGCCGCACCGGCGGTAGCACCTTCAAGAACCCGCCGGGCGAGAAGGCCTGGCAGCTGATCGAGCGGGCCGGCTGCCGGGGCCTGGTCATCGGCGATGCGATGGTCTCGGAACGACACTGCAATTTCCTCATCAATCGCGGCGCGGCGACGGCGCGCGACCTGGAGCGGCTTGGCGAGGAGGTGCGCGCCCGTGTCAAGCGCGCGACAGGCGTCGTTCTCGAATGGGAGATCAGGCGCCTGGGCGTACCTGCCGACGGCGAGACGATCGGAGAGTGCACGTGACCAAGCGGGTTATCGTTCTCATGGGCGGCACATCGGCGGAACGCGAAGTTTCGCTCGACAGCGGCCGGGCCTGTGCCGAAGCGCTGGAGGAGGCCGGCTACCGCGTCATCCGCTATGATTTCGACGGCGACGTCGCGGCCCTGGTCGCCGCCCTCGACCCCAAGCCGGACGCGCTCTTCAACGCCCTGCACGGGCGCTGGGGCGAGGATGGCTGCGTGCAGGGCCTGCTTGAGCTTCTCCACATCCCCTACAGCCACTCCGGACCGATGGCCTCGGCGTTAGCGATGAACAAGCCCATGGCCAAAACGCTCGTCACCGCCGCCGGCATAACCTGCCCCGACGGCATGGTCGTTTCCACCCGCGCACTGGCCGGCGGCGATCCCATGGCGCGCCCTTACGTGGTCAAGCCTCTCGCCGAAGGCTCCTCGCTGGGTGTGCACATCGCCCATGCCGGCGACAACCGGCCACCGCTGGGCGACGAGCCCTGGCAGTTCGGCGAGGAGGTGTTGGTCGAGGAATTCATCGAAGGACGCGAGCTGACCGTCGCGGTCATGGGAGACCGGGCCCTGGAGGTGACGGAGCTGCGCCCGACGGTCGAGTTCTACGACTACAAGGCCAAGTATACCGACGGCGTTACCGAGCATCTTGTGCCCGCTCCGGTGTGTGACGCGATCCGCGAGCAGGCGCTGGCCGCCGCGCTGTGCGCGCACCAGACCCTATGTTGCCGCGGCGTGACGCGCAGCGACTTTCGCTACGACGACACCGAAGGCGAACCCGGCCGCCTCTACTACCTGGAAACCAACACCCAGCCCGGCATGACCTCGCTCAGCCTGGTCCCCGAGCAGGCGGCGCAGAACGGGATTTCCTTCCCCCAGCTCTGCGCCTGGATGGTGGAGAACGCAACATGCAGTGGCTGAGATCGAGCGATCGGCGGGCCGGCGCCGGCAAGCGCCGAGCCAAGCCGGGGCCCACGCCCGGGGCCAAATCGGGAGCCAAGCGAGGCGCGCGGCGCACCCGTGCGCAACGCCGCCGGACACCCCTAGTGACGGCGCGGCGTGCGCGCCTTGTCGCCGTCCCTCTGCTCGCCGTCTGCGTGGTCCTCGGCGGCGCTTGGCTTTGGCGCGACGGCTGGTTCGCCCGCCAGATCGCCGCGACGCAGCTCGGTCTGCTGAACCTCTCCGCCACGGCCGGATTCAAGGTTGAAGATCTGCAGGTGACCGGTCGCGACAGCATACCCAAGGGTCTCATCGTCACGACGTTGGGAATCGAGCGTGACATGCCGATCCTGAGCTTCGACCCGGATCTGGCGCGCGAGCGCCTGCGCGCGCTCAACTGGGTCAAGGACGCTGCGGTACTGCGCCGCCTGCCCAACGTCGTCGCCGTCAAGCTCATCGAACACGAGCCTCTGGCCCTTTGGCAGCACGCCGAGGAGCTCTCGCTGATCGACCAGGACGGCGAGGTCATCCCGGGCGTCGAGGTCGAGCGTTTCGCGCACCTGCCCCTCGTCGTCGGCGACGGCGCACCGGCACATGCCGGCGCGCTGCTCGACATGCTCGAGGACGAGCCGACCCTCCAATCCCGGGTGACGGCGGCGATCTGGGTCGCCGAGCGGCGCTGGAACCTGCAGATCGACGGCGCGATCAAGGTGCGCCTGCCGGAGATCGGGCCAGCCAAAGCCATCGCCCAGCTCGCCAGGATCGAGCGCGAGCACGGACTGCTCGACAAGGACGTCGTCACCATCGACCTGCGCCTTCCCGACCGTCTCGTTGTCCGCACGGCACCGGGAGCCGTGCCCGTCGTACCCACGGCCGACGGCGAGAACACCTGAGCGAGGACCGACAACATGAGCACGGCTGGCAACCAGACCTAAGAGGAGAGACCAAGAAAGTGGCAAATGGTGGTTTGATCGCGGCGCTCGACGTCGGCAGCAGCAAGATCTGCTGCTTCATCGCCGAGAAGCACCCAAATGGGGTGCCGCGCGTCGCCGGCATCGGCCAGCAGGCGAGCAAAGGCGTCAAGAACGGCGCCATCGTCGGCATGGACCAGGCCGAGGAGGCCATCCGCAACGCCGTGCATGCCGCCGAGCAAATGGCCGGCGAGACCATCGAGCAGGTCATCGTCAACCTCTCGGGCGGCTACCCGGTGTCGAACTCGATCGGCGTCGAGGTCGCGATCGACGGGCATGAAGTCGCGGAGTCGGACCTGAGGCGGGTGTTCCAGCAAAGCCGCCAGGCCGAGAGCCTGCGCCGACAGAACCAGTCGGGGCGCCAGCTGATCCATGTCATCCCGACCGGCTATACGATCGACGGAAGCCGCGGTATTCGCGATCCGCTGGGCATGTACGGCGATCTGCTGGGGGTCAACTTTCACGTCGTGACCGCCTCAGCCGGTGCGGTGCGCAACCTCTCGACCTGTATCGAGCGCTGCCATCTGGACCCGGTGGGTTTCGTCGTCTCCCCTTATGCCTCGGGCTTGGCCGTCCTGGTCGATGACGAGATGGACCTGGGCGTGACCGTCATCGACATGGGTGGCGGCACCACGACGATCGCCGTCTTCTATGAAGGAAACGTCATCTACACCGACATGGTCCCGGTGGGCGGCAATCACGTCACCAGCGACATCGCCCGCGGGCTCTCGGCACCGCTGGCGCATGCCGAACGCCTGAAGACGCTCTATGGCCACGCCATGACCAGCCCCGTCGACGAGCGCGAGATGATCGACGTCCCGCAGGTCGGCGAGGCGCCGGACGAGCCGGCGCACCAGGTGTCGCGCTCGATCCTCACCGCCATCCTGCAGCCGCGTCTCGAAGAGACCATGGAGCTTGTGCGCTCGCGCCTGGAGACCAGCGGTTTCGACAAGATCGCCGGCCGGCGGGTCGTGCTGACCGGTGGCGCCTGCCAAGTTCCCGGCCTCAGCGATCTGGCCGCCCTGGTGCTCGACAAACAAGTGCGGATCGGCAAGCCGGTACGGGCCTGCGGCCTGGCCGAGGCGACGGCCGGACCGGCTTATTCGACCTGCGCCGGCCTGCTGGGCTACGCGCTGAAAGGCGGAGCCGCCCAGCCGCGCGACGAGCCGGCGGACGAGCACTCGTCAGCCGGCCTGATCGGCCGCCTGGGAAGCTGGTTGCGACAACATTTCTGAGTTTTTTTCATGAGGGCCGATACCGATCGGCCGCAAATCGGGTTTCAAGCGCCTAACCGTGGAGGGGAATATGAGTATCAACATCAACGTGCCGACGCCAAGTCCGGACCTCACGCCGAAGATTACCGTCGTTGGGGTGGGTGGTGCCGGCGGCAATGCCGTCAACAACATGATCAACTCTAAGCTCGGCGGAGTGGAGTTCCTGGTCACCAACACCGACGCCCAGGCTCTTCAGCAATCGATCGCCGAACGCTGCATCCAACTTGGCCGCGGCATCACCCAAGGGCTGGGGGCCGGTTCGCGACCGGACATCGGCCGCGCCGCCGCCGAGGAGGCGCTCGATGAGATCCTGACCGAGATCGAGGGCGCGCACATGGTCTTCGTCACCGCCGGCATGGGTGGCGGCACCGGGACCGGAGCCGCCCCGGTGATCGCCCGAGCGGCGCGCGAGGCCGGTGTTCTAACCGTTGGCGTGATCACCAAGCCGTTCCACTTCGAGGGCGTCCACCGCATGCGTCTGGCCGAGGAAGGGATCACCGAGCTGACCCAGTACGTCGACACGCTGATCATCATCCCGAACCAGAACCTGTTTCGCGTCGCCAACGAGAAGACCACCTTCGCCGACGCTTTCAAGATGGCCGACGACGTTCTGGAGTCGGGCGTGCGCGGCGTCACCGACCTGATGGTCAACCCCGGCCTCATCAACCTGGACTTCGCCGACATCCGCTCGGTCATGTCTGAAATGGGCAAGGCCATGATGGGCACCGGCGAGGCCGAGGGCGACAACCGCGCCGTCGAGGCGGCCGAGGCGGCGATCAGCAATCCGCTGCTCGACGACGTCTCGATGAAAGGGGCGCGCGGCGTCCTGATCAACATCTCCGGCGGCTACGATCTCACCCTCTTCGAGGTCGACGAGGCGGCCAACCGCATCCGCGACGAGGTCGACCCCGAGGCCAACATCATCTTCGGCTCGACCTTCAACGACTCCATGGAAAACCGCATGCGGGTATCGGTCGTCGCCACCGGCATCGAGGCAGTGCACGGCCAGGTCGCGCGGCCGGTCTCCTTCAGCGTGGTCGGCGCAGAAACCGCACCGCGTGCGGTCGAGGCATCTCCGCAGCCGGCCGCCGCCGGTCGAAGCTTCTTCGCCGCCGCCGCGACCGCCGAGGCGATCGCGGTGAACGCCGAGGAGGAGGTCGCCATGCCGGAGGCGAGCGAACAGCTGCCCGAGGCGATACAGCCGACGCCTGTGCCCGAGACCGAGACGGTCGAGGAACCATGGGCCGAGGCCTCCGAAGAAGCCGGGCAAGCCTGGCCGTTGGACGAGGCGGCGCCGGAATCCCAGCCCGTCGCGACGGCCGAGGCGATGCACCCCGAGGCCGCGGCGACGAGCGAGCCGGAGGCCGTGGAAAGCTTCTTCGCGCCGCCGCCGGCCGAAGCCGAGGAGACGGCGATAGCCTATGGGCGTGAAGACTACCGGCCGGAGCCCTTTGCCGAGGCCGATCTCGCCAACGCCGCCCGGCCGCAGGCCGCGCAGCCGGCGGACAAGGGAGCCCTGCGGCGCAGCGGCTCCAGCATCTTCGCCCGCGTGACCGGTGCCGCACGGGCGATCCAGGCGGCGACCGCCAGCGCCGTCGAAACCGAGCCGAAGGCGGCCAGGCCCGCGCAGGAGGCTCGTGAACCGGTCCTCTCGCGGCCCCAGCCTCGCCGGACGGAGGAGCCCGCCGCCGAGGAGCAGCCCAAGGCGGTCCCGCAGTTGCGGCTGACCGGCCTGGACGCCGCCGAGAAGGTGCGCACCGCCGAGGCCGAGGAGGACCTGCTGGACATCCCGGCCTTCCTGCGCCGGCAGGCCAACTAGCAAAGCGGGCCCGGCCGCGAGGTCGGGCCCACCCGGCGACCGCCGTCCGTTCTTCGGCACGCGGACGCGCTCGCCGGCGGGGCGGAGGGGCCATGCCCCTCCCCCCTCCACGACCCGAAAACGCGCTTGCGACCCCGGGGGCACTCCACCCCCCGGGGTCTTTTATTTATCCGAGACGCACCCGAATCCCGCCGAGTCGTCCTCCCCGAACATGCGCAAAAATAGCCCCCTGCATAGGACCTTGAGTCTAAAGAGCTTCATTGGGGAGGAAGTTCTTCCACCTTAACAGCACCTCGCCCGTTCGCTAGGAAACGCGCCTCGCGGCGATTCGTTTTTCGCCGGGAGAGTGAAGCGAAGTCCACTGGCAAACCGCCTCGACCATCTTGGGCGAGGCGATACCGGCGGCCTCTCGGGGAAAGACAAGGGCGGGCGCAACGTAAGGCATAAGGAATAGAGTGATGATCAAGAAAAAAGTTCCCCTCGTCGACGGTTGGAAGGTCGGCGAACAACGCCATGGCGAGGTCACGCTGCGCGAGCTGCAACTCGGCGACTTCCTCGAGGCGAAGAACGCGGGCCTGCGCCGCGCAAAGCTGAACGGCGACGGCAAGACCCGCGTGCCCAGCCATGCGGCGATGGGCATCGAGATGCTGCGCCGGTGCATCGTCGAGCTCGACGGCGAGCCGGTCGAGGTGACCCGCGGTATGTTCGAAGGGCTCTCGCCGCGCGACCTTCTATGCCTGCAGAACGGCTTCGACGAGATGGACGAAGGCGTCATGGACGAGCTGCAGGCGTTGCTGCACCGCTGCACCGTCGAGCTCGACGACGAGCCGGTCGAGGTGGCCCAAGAGACGCCCGCGGACGGGAGCATGGCCGGTTTCATTACCCTGCTGGACACCTTGGACACGGAAGACCAGTCCACAATGGAGGCCCTGTACGAGGCACTGGTGAACCCGCACGACCCGAAGGGCTCTCCCACCCTTCACTGAACGCCCGCCTTTCCGCCCTCTCCCCTTTTGTTCCGCTGGTCCGAGGAGAGGGAGAGGGCAGCCACCCAACCCCCGCCTTCAAGTCGCCGTGAGGAGACGGGTAAAGGCAACCCCGCGGCCACATATATTCGGCAAGGCCCCGCCCGGCCCGCGACCGGCGGGTGAACCGACGGGCGGGGCCACGCAACGCGACCACGCGGGAGGGCTTCCATGAGCCATGACACGCAACACGGCCTGCCGGTGCCGCGGCTTCTGGCGCTGGCCACCGCGGTGCCGCCGCACGAGCTGGCGCAGGCCGAGGTGGCGGCCGTCGCGCCCCGCCTCTTCCCCGACCGGGGCGAGGAGCTGGCCCGCCTGCTGCCGGTCTACGCCAACGCCGGGATCGAGCGGCGCTATTCCTGCCTGCCGCTGGCCGACTACCTGACGCCGGACGACTGGCGCGGGCGCAACGCGCGCTATATCGAGGGCGCCCTCGACCTGCTGGAGGAGGCGGCGTGCCGCTGCCTGGCCGAGGCGGGGCTGGGGCCCGGGGCGGTCGATGCCCTGGTTACCGTCTCGACCACCGGCCTGGCGACGCCCAGCCTCGATGCGCGCCTCATGGGGCGCCTCGCCTTCCGCCCGGATGTCGAGCGGCTGCCGGTCTTCGGGCTCGGCTGCGCCGGCGGGGTGCTGGGCCTGGGGCGCGCCGCCGCGCTCGCCGCGGCGCGGCCCGGCGCGCGGGTGCTGCTGCTGGTGGTCGAGCTCTGCGCGCTCACCTTCCGCCACGGCGACCAGTCCAACGCCAACATCGTCGCCAGCGCTATCTTCGGCGACGGCGCCGCCGCGGCGCTGATCTCCGCCGGCGAGGCGGAGCACGAAGACGCGCCGGCACTCGTCCACTGGGGCGAGCACACTTGGCCCGACAGCCTGGAGGTGATGGGCTGGTCGGTGGAGAACGACGGCCTAGGCGTGGTCTTCTCGCGCGACATCCCGACCATCGTGCGGCGCGATCTGGGCGCCGCGCTCGACGGCTACCTCGCCCGGCACGGCCTGGAGCGCGGCGACATCGACCACTACGTCAGCCATCCCGGCGGGGCCAAGGTGGTGCGCGCCCTGGAGGAGGCCTTCGGGCTGCAGCGCGGCACCCTGGTCGAGGCGCGCGAGGTGCTGCGGCGCTACGGCAACATGTCGGCGGCCAGCGTGCTGTTCGTCCTGGAGGCCGTGCGCCGCGGCCGCGGGCTGGGGGGCAGACAGCTCCTGAGCGCGCTGGGCCCCGGCTTCACCGCCGCTTTCGCCACCCTGGAGGGGCCGGGCACCCGCGCCCCGCTCGGCCACGGCCGGGCCGCGGCGGCCCAATGAGCTGGCTCGCGGTCATCGTCGGCCTGGTGGCCGCCCAACGCCTGGGCGAGCTGGCCTATGCGCGGCGCAACACGGCCCGCCTGCTGGCCCGCGGCGCGCGCGAGGTGGGCGCCGGGCATTACCTGCCGCTGGTCGGCCTGCACGTCGCCTGGCTGGCCGCGATGGTCCTCCTGGTGCCGGCCGGGACGGTGCCCAACTGGCCGCTGATCGGGGTCTATCTGTTATTGCAGGCGGCCCGCGTGTGGGTGATCCGGTCGCTCGGGCCGTTCTGGACCACGCGCCTCATCACCCTGCCCGGCGCGCCGTTGATCCGCCGCGGGCCCTACCGCTTCTGCCGCCATCCCAATTATCTGGTGGTCGTCCTCGAGATCGCGGTCCTCCCGCTGGCCTTCGGCGCCTGGGAGATCGCCTTGGTCTTCTCGGCGCTCAACGCCGGGGTGCTGGCCTACCGCATCCGCATCGAGAACGCCATGCTGGCCGAACGAGCCGGCGAGGGCCCTATATCTCCCAGCCCGGATCGGGAAGGTCCGCGAAAGCCCGCTTGAGGCCCTCGGCCCAGCCGGCACGGATGCGCACCCAGTCGGGGTCGTCCTCCTGAAAGCGCCGGCGAAACGTCTGGCCGTGGCCGTCCTTGCGATAGCAGAAAAGATCGATCGGGGGCCCTACGGATATGTTGGCGCGCATGGTCGAGTCGAAAGAAATCAGAGCGCAGCGCGCAGCCTCGGAGAGGCTCATGGCCAGCTCGACGATGCGGTCGAGGATCGGCTTGCCGTACTTGGTCTCGCCGATCTGAAAATAGGCCGTCTCCGCCGAAGCCTCGATGAAGTTGCCGGCGCCGTAGATGCGAAACAGCCGCGGCGACGCATCGCCGATCTGCCCGCCGAAGATGGCCTCGGCGGTAAACGCGACGCCGTGGCCCTCCAGGTGCTCGCGGTCGCGGTCGTAGACCTCGCGCAGGGTATCGCCCACCACCCGCGCCGCCTCGAAGAGGTTGGGCGCGTTGTAAAGCGTCGGGATGTCGTC
>Ga0255057_10001396_pt1 | contig 13557 bp, 14 predicted proteins | sample Cases_109_6_MG_FD_189022 | JGI IMG/M metagenome (GOLD analysis project Ga0255057, IMG submission 189022) | Seawater microbial communities from Amundsen Gulf, Northwest Territories, Canada - Cases_109_6 | ecosystem: Environmental > Aquatic > Marine > Gulf | place: Canada: Northwest Territories... | reverse complement strand
TGCAAGTTGATCGCCCAACAAGCGCTCTGTTTCCTGTGTCGGCTTATCGAACTCGATCCACTCGGTCGCAAGATAAGCGTTATTTCCGACGGCGCTACAGGCGAGCACCTCAGGAACACGTATCGCTTTTGCTGCACCAAGCTCGCGGAGACCTTCGGCTTCCGCTTCGAACATGTCGAACGAACCATCGGGGCCGGTCTTTAGGAAAATGTTTTCGGTGCGCCAGGCAGCGCTGATATCGCCGCCGCCGACCGGGCGAATCTCTGGATCATCAGATACGGAAACTCCATCTTCGCGCAGCGCGGCGAAGATGTTCTGCCAGTCGGGCATTTCCAGTCAGGACAAGTCGGAGACGCGTACGGCCTGCCGGCGCAAAGCCTGACCGATGCCGGCTTCGTCGAACAGCGCGTTGATCTCGCCGAGATTCGGCGCAACGGGACGCAATCCAGATTTCGGGCGTTCGAATGATGCATCGCAGGCCAGCCCGGTCAGTTCGCGCGCGAGCATCGCCGAGTCTTTGTGCGTGTCCAGTTTCTCGCCAAGCGTCTTGGCGCCGCGAACATTTACCTCGTGAATTTTGTCGAGGTTGTCATACACCTTCTCGAGGCTGCCGAAGTGCTGCAAGAGAGCAGTCGCAGTTTTTTTGCCAACACCGGGAACACCCTTAATATTATCGACGGCGTCACCGGCGAGCGCGAGAAAGTCGGCAATCTGTTCCGGCCAAACGCCAAAATACTCGGGAATCTGCTCGTATTTGATGCGGCCTCTGCCAGCAAAGTCCCAGAACACATCGTCTTTGGATACGAGTTGGGCCAGGTCCTTGTCGCGGGTGACGATCGTGGACGGCCGGCCTTTTTCGCGCCCCTCGGTCACGAGGGTGCCGATGAGGTCATCGGCCTCGTAACTCGGGCTACCGCATTCCATCAGGCCGAGTGCTCTCGTGAACCGCCGGCACTGTTCGAACTGTCGCTTCAGTTCCGGCGGCGCCGGATCGCGATTCGCTTTGTATTCGGGATAGATTTCAGTACGGAAGGACTTCGACAGGCTCTCGTCGAAGAGTACGGCTACATATTCCGGCTTGACCTGTTCCATGAAGTCGCCGAGAAACCGGCAGAAGCCATAGAGTGCGTTGATCGGATTTCCGTTGTCATCAACCATGTCGTCGGGCATCGAGAAATGCGCCCGAAAGACATAAACGCTGGCATCAATCAGATATTGCATGGCCCGCAAATTCCCCCACCGACAGGTGATCGCTGAGCCGCGCGTGCAGCGGGCTGGAACGGGGAATATGCGCGAGCAGGTATTGCATCTGGTCAGCAAGAACCTTACGGCCCTTCAGATATATGTACTCTGCGTACGTCGGTGTGAACGGTACTGCAATCAACTGCATTGCAGCCTGCTCTGGTGTCCGCCCGCCTTTATGGTTGTTGCAGCGACGACAAGCCGTCGCCACGTTGTTCCAGGCATCCGTACCACCGTGAGACAACGGCGTAATGTGATCTCTTGTCAGATCGCGCGTTGGAAAACGCATTGCGCAGTAGAGACACAGATTGGCATCACGCTTGAACAGCGTACGGTTATTCAACGGTGGAACATACTGATCCCGCACGAAAGCCAGGCCCCTGGTCGTTCCGTTGGTAGCAATGATTGAATTGACGTCGATGCTGCTGCGGTCGCCGCTTAGCGCGCTGTATCCGCCGAATACCGTATAAAGGCGACTTCCGACGGCATAGGCAACCTGCTCCGTGTGGTACAAACGTACCGCTTCACGGTAATCGATCCACTCGAGCGGCATACCGGCCACATCTGTTCGGAGTACCTGCTGCGAGATGTCTGAAGCTGTCCCATACAACATATGCTTTCACACTCCCCTATACCGTAGTTTGCAGCACACCCGATAAAAATCAAATAGGTCGCATATTTCAGAAAAACTTCGGCTATGTCATTATTCGTGTATCTGCTGACAAAATTGTGAATATTCGTCGCAAATCGGGCATTTGGGCGTATAAACAGCCCGAATTCACGCTTTAATCTATAGCTTTTGGAGATAAATGATGCCGCTGACTGTTGGCGTGCTGAAGGAGACCCTGCAATCCGAAACACGGGTTGCGCTGACCCCGGAAATCACCGGAAAGTTACAGGGCCTTGGTGTTGCAATCGTCATGGAGAATGGCGCTGGCGCTGGCTCGCAACTACTCGACTCCGAGTACGAAGGTGTCGAGTTTACAGATAGCGATGGCGTGCTCAAGAAATCAGATCTCTTGTTTACGGTGCAACCGGCGACAGAAGATGCCGTTGCGAGGTTAAGGGATGGTTCCGTCGTCGCCGGCCTGATGTACGGCCACTCGAATCCTGACCTGGTCAAAGCACTCAATGGCAAAAAACACACCGGCTTCGCAATGGAATTGATTCCAAGAATCTCGCGGGCACAAAGCATGGACGTTCTTTCGTCTCAGGCAGCGGCCGCTGGTTATCAATCGGTCCTGATTGCCGCCACCACGCTCGACAAGTTTTTCCCGATGCTGACGACCGCTGCCGGCACAATTCGGCCTGCACAGGTACTAATCATCGGCGCAGGCGTCGCCGGCTTGCAGGCCATCGCGACTGCCAGGCGTCTCGGCGCTGTCGTTACCGGCTACGACGTTCGCAGTGCGACGAAGGAGCAGGTCGAGTCGCTCGGCGCGAAGTTTGTAGAAACAGGCGTCAGTGCCGAGGGCGAAGGCGGTTATGCGCGGGAGTTGACTGCCGAGGAAAAGGAACAGCAGCAGGCGGCGTTGAATCAGGAAATTGCCAAATCAGATGTCGTCATTAGCACCGCGGCGATACCGGGCCGACCTGCTCCGCGGATTATCTCGGCGGCAGCGGTCAAAGCAATGAAGCCCGGCGCGGTCATTGTCGATCTCGCGGCCGAGACTGGCGGCAACTGCGAGTTGACTGTTGCCGGCGAGACGGTTGTTGAACACAACGTAAAGATCGTCGGTCCGGTCAACCTGCCGGCCACTCTGGGCCGGCACGCAAGTGAAATGTATGCAAGAAACCTTTTCAATTTCATCAAACCGGCGATCGAGGAGGGTGAGTTGAAGATTGACTGGGAAGACGAAGTATTCGCAAAAGCCGTGTTGACACGTGACGGCGAGATAAAGCACGACGCGACAAGGGAAGCCATTGAGGGGGGGTCTGCCTGATGATTGACGGATTCATCGCACTTTATATTTTTATGCTAGCCGCATTTACCGGTTACGAGATCATCGGTCGGGTGCCATCCATTCTTCACACACCATTGATGTCAGGATCGAACTTCGTTCATGGCATTGTGCTCGTTGGAGCCATGGTCGCACTGGGCAGGGCCGATTCGACGCTGGAGCTCGTCATCGGCTTCGTCGGTGTGATTCTGGGCGCCGGTAACGCCGTCGGCGGCTATGTCGTTACCGAGCGCATGCTCGAGATGTTCAAGAGCAGCAAAGAGAAGAGCTCATGAGCGAGCTTGTCTCCATGCGCACACTGATCGAAACCAGTTACTTCGTCGCCGCAATACTGTTCATTCTCGGTCTCAAACGCATGAGTTCTCCGGTAACCGCACGCGGCGGCATTGTCTGGGCCGGCGCGGGCATGGTCGTCGCAACGGTTGTAACGTTCCTGTATCCGGGAATGGATAACTATGCATTGATGATGGTCGCCATCTTTATCGGCGGCGTAGCAGCCTGGGTGAGCGGCAAGAAGGTCGCGATGACCGACATGCCGCAGATGATTGCCCTGTACAACGGCATGGGCGGCGGCGCGGCGGCGGCGATTGCAGCCGTTGAACTGCTGGGCGGTGAAGATCACGGCGCCGTGTTCGGCACTCTCGCGGTGCTCGGTGGCATGATCGGCGCCGTGTCGTTCAGCGGCAGCCTGATTGCGTTTGCCAAACTGCAAGGATTAATGAAGAGCACCTTCCGTTTCGGCGGCCAGCAAATCATTAATATCCTGATACTGACCGCCACGGTCGCGCTCGCAGGCTACATCGTATTCCAGCATGGCGAGATCGACATTATTGTCATCTTCTTCCTTCTCGCCCTGATTCTCGGCATCACGATGACCTTGCCGATCGGCGGCGCCGATATGCCGGTCGTCATTTCTCTCTATAACGCCCTCACCGGTCTGGCAGTCGCTTTCGAAGGCTTTGTACTGCAGAACGCCGCGATGATCATCGCCGGTACCGTCGTCGGCTCGGCCGGCACCTTGCTGACCCAGTTGATGGCCAAAGCTATGAATCGCTCACTCGCCAACGTCCTGTTCTCCAGTTTCGGCGACGAGACCGGCGAAGCCAGTGAGATTTCCGGCGCCATGAAACCCATTGACGCGGCCGACGTCGGCGTCATGATGGCCTTCGCCGATAAAGTCCTGATCGTGCCGGGCTACGGCATGGCCGTCGCTCAGGCACAGCACAAAGTGTGGGAGCTGGCTCAGTTGCTTAAGGACCGTGGCGTCGACGTCAAGTTTGCGATTCATCCGGTTGCCGGAAGAATGCCAGGGCACATGAATGTGCTGCTGGCCGAAGCAGGCGTTCCCTACGACATCATTTATGACGAGGACGAGATCAATGCCGAATTTGCGAATGCGGACGTTGCACTCGTTATCGGCGCGAACGACGTCGTCAACCCGGTCGCCCGCACGGATCCCGCAAGTCCGATTTACGGCATGCCAATCTTGAACGCCGACCACGCGAAGAACGTGATCGTGATCAAGCGTGGTCAAGGCGCCGGATTCTCAGGGATTGAGAACGCCTTGTTCTTCCTGGATCAAACGAGAATGTTGTACGGCGATGGCCAGAAAATGGCCAGCCAGCTGATTCAAGAGGTCAAATCCATCTAAGTGGATTGGGGACGGACTCCGAGTCCGTCCCCGTTCCATTTGTTAGTTCTTTCTGTCTATGGTCGTCGGACGATCGGTCGCACGATCACGCAATTTCTCGCGTAGCCGTTGACGCTGGTCCGGCGTCATCTTTCTGTAGCGATCCCGGAGTTCCTGGCGACGATCGGGAGGCATTCGGTGATAGCGCTCAAAGGCGTTACGGATCCGAGCCTGATCCCTCGGGGACATTCTCTGAAAGTCGTTATAGCGCGAGCGAATCACTTCGCGCCGGTCCGGAGAAAGGTCACGCCATGCCTGAAAGCGGCCCTTCGCGTCTTCTCTTTCGCTGCGGGACATCCCTTCCCAACGATTTGCACCCGCCGTCAAACGCCTCTGTCGCTCGGGCTCAAGACTGGTCCAGCTCTCGCTATAGGGTTGCAACACGCGTTGCTGTTCTTTACTGAGACTATCCCAGGAAACGCGATCGTCCTGTGCCAGAGCAACTCCACTCATGCTTAGCATTAGCACTGCGCTGATTGACACTATCCATTTAGCTTTCATCATCTGTCTCCGTCGATTCTTTGCCTTGCGGCACGGGTTCGCTCCGCTTTATCTCGTCTGCGACCACTGCTTCTCTATCCGGATCATTAAAAAGCAGCCAGTCTTCATCCGATTCTTGCCAACTTCCGAGGTATTCCAAAAATTCCATATCGGGCTGTTCGTCGTCTGCTACGACAACGCTGCTACATCCAAACAAGCCCCAAAGGACTGCGACGCTTAACACGTAATCAGGCTTATCAGCCGACGTTGCCATTGCCTTCCACTTCGAGGTCAATCCAGCTATAGAACTCAAGCTCTTCCAGCATTTCGAAACTCTCCTGATCGAGCAGAATTTCGAAATCACTGACTGTCGCTGGTGGCGTCAATTCATCAACCGGCGGCCTGCCTGTCAGTACCACAACGGCGACTACCGCGGCTGCGGCGACACCTGTAGCCGGTGCCCAGCGCAACCACTGCGAATGGCTGACACCCGACCCGGCGTGAGCAAGCGCTCCGTGCCGGGCGCGATTCAGTCGTGACTGCGCTTCCGCATCGAGCCCCTGCACGCTTTGATCGAAGACCTCTTTCGCCTTTGCTGCAAAAGCCTGATCCTCGATATCAGCGGTTTTTTCGTTCCGCTCGTTCATTGCCAATGCTCTCCCAATGTCTCCCGCAACGAATGTATCGCGCGGGAATAATGTGTCTTCACACTTCCCTGGCTGCAACCCATGGCGGCTGCTGTTGCCGCTACGTCCAGTCCCTCGAACGTGCGCAACATGAATGCCTCCTTTTGCCGCCGTGGCAGCGCCGCGACGGCAAGCTCCAGACTCTCCATCGCCTCCTGCGATTCCAGCTTCTCATCCGGCGTCCTGCCAATTGGATCCGGCGCGCTTGCAATCGGGTCACGATCATCATCGTCGCTGCTCGAACGACCAAACCAGACCATGACGCGGTTGCGCACTACCTGACGGCGATGCCAGTCCCGAGCTCCATTTTGCAGAATTCGGTAAAACAACGGCGTCCATTCAGCCTCTGGCCGGTCTGCATAATTGCGCACCAGCTTGATCATCGCTTCCTGAACGAGATCGAACGCCTCGTCGCGATCGCGAATGGATATTTCCGCGATTCGCAAAGCACGCTTTTCAATCTCCGCCAGAAACCGATTGAGTTCCCGTTCCTGTTGCAGCTCCGTCGTCCCCGTGATTTGTTCGCGGGTGCACGATACCGCAATTTGGCAGGCACCAGCTGTCATCGCACCAGATTTCGGTGTGATTGCTTGAGATCCTTCTCGCAGCTCGAAAACATCTTGACTCCATCATGAGGTCTAATAACGTGTCACAGCTATTTAACGAACTGGCAGGCCCGCGGTTGACGTGAATAGGGTATCTGCCGCAGAGGATTTCGTTTTACATAATGGGCCACGCGTGGTAACAAAAATCATCATATGTCTTTGTATTTAAACAATAAATGAGCACGAACACGATTCTGCAGGTCGCCATCAATGCGCCGTTATCGAGGCTCTTTGATTACTTGCCGGCGGCGGATGACGCGCTGCCCGTGCCCGGCTGCCGTGTGCTGGTGCCTTTCGGCCGGCAGCGGCAAATCGGCACGGTGATCTCGCACGCGAGCAAGAGCGAATTGCCACTCAACAAGCTGCGCCGTATCTCCGCGACAATCGATTCGGAGCCGCTTCTAGGCGAGCAAGACCTGTGGCTGGTCCGATTTACGAGCGACTACTATCACCACCCACTCGGCGAAGTCGTTGCTGCCGCATTGCCAGCATTGCTAAGACAGGGAAAGTCCCTCAATCCGGTCATTCAGCGACTCGCTATCACCGGCGAAGGCGCGGCTCAGTCATTGTCGACCGTCGCCAGGCGCGCGCCGAAGCAGGCGGAATTGCTGGGTCTCCTTGGCGGGCTTGCCAACGACGGCGTGCCATATGCCGACCTCGATGAAGTGATGCCGGGGTGGCGCCGTATTCGCAAGACGATGCTGCATAAATCGTGGGTCCGGGTATTCGAGGCGCCGCTGGAACATGAATTCGAATTGCAGCCCGGTGCAACGTCGGATGGTCCTGTCCTGAACGCCGACCAAAACAAAGCATTGCAGATGATTCGTCTCGACTCGGGGTTTTCTGTCTCATTGCTCGAAGGCGTCACCGGGAGTGGCAAGACGGAAGTCTATCTGCAACTAATGAAAGAGGTCCTGGCTGCAGGGCGTCAGGTTCTCGTGCTCGTACCGGAAATCGGCTTGACGCCGCAGTTTGTTTCACGCCTGAAAGGGCGGCTTGGCATCGAGCCCGCCCTGTTGCATTCGTCGTTGACCGACAGCGTCAGGCTTGCCGCATGGCGAAACGCAAGAAGCGGCTCTGCGCCGCTGGTGCTCGGTACCCGTTCGGCCGTCTTCACGCCGTTGGAAAAGCCCGGTCTCATTGTCGTCGACGAGGAACATGACACTTCATTCAAGCAGCAGGAGGGCCTTCGCTATTCGGCGAGGGACCTTGCGGTGGCAAAAGCAAAGCATCTGGACGTGCCAGTCGTTCTCGGCTCGGCAACACCGTCTATCGAGTCGTTGCAGCGTTGCAGTGACGGAATGTATCAACACATATCGTTGCCATCGCGTGCCGGCAACGCCGTACCGCCGTTGATGAGGCTCGTTGATCTCAATCAACACCCCCCGCAGGACGGCATCAGTCAGCCTTTGCTCGACGCGATCGAGGAAAATCTGCAGTCCGGCGGCCAGGTCCTCATCTTTCTCAATCGGCGCGGCTTTGCGCCGACCTTGATCTGTTCGAACTGCGGGCACATTGCCGAATGTCGGCGTTGCGATGCACGAATGACCGTGCACGCCGGTGACCCAAAGTTGCTTTGCCATCACTGCGGAGCCAGCCGGGCCGTCGAAAGCCAGTGCCCCGAATGCAGCGGGCAGTTTCGGGCGCTCGGCCAGGGAACCGAACGGCTCGAGGAATCCCTCAATCATCACTTTCCGGGCAGAACCATCACGCGGATAGACAGCGACAGCACACGCCTCAAGGGTACGATGAACAAGGCGTTAGCCATGGCAACCAAGGGTGACGCACAAATCCTCGTCGGCACGCAAATGTTGTCCAAAGGCCATCACTTTCCCAATCTCACGCTGGTCGGTGTCATCAATGCCGACCAGGGACTTTTCGGAACCGACTTTCGATCGAGCGAGCGCTTGTCGCAGGGCCTCATTCAGGTCGCCGGACGCTCAGGCCGCGAACAGCGGCAGGGCGAAGTCATTATTCAGACCGGCTTCCCGAAACACCCTTTCTGGAACGAATTGTTCAGCGGTGGCTACGACCATGTCGCGCGCTCGATGTTGCGGGAAAGAGAGGCGGCCGCATGGCCACCATTCTCTCGCCTCGCCCTGATTCGCGCCGCCGCGCACAAGCGAAGCGATGCTCGCCTGTTTTTGGAGGCCGCCAGGAGCAAAGCTGAGGCCGCGGGCTCGAGCAACGTCCGGATCCTCGGGCCGGTCAGCGCACCCATGGAGCGCCGCGCCGGCCGATTTCATGCTCAGTTGCTACTGCAGAGCCCCGACCGCCAGGCACTGCACCGGCTGCTGCGGGTATTGCGGCCAGAGCTCGAATCCGACACATCTGCCCGCCGCGTTCGCTGGTCCATGGACGTGGACCCGATTGAGCTTTTTTGACGCCACGTTAAAATGGCCCGCTTCGCGGACCATTGCCGCCTCCCTCTACCTGCGCGCATACTTCGTCAAAGCGCTTTCCGGGCATACCATTGAAAAGCAACATCGCACATCTCGTTGAGCAAGCTGTGGCGCATATACCCGAACTTTCGGAAGCGCCGGAACTAAGGTCGATAAGTCAGAGCGTCGAGCGTGCGCGAGATGCCCGTCACGGCGACTTCGCGTCGAACATCGCGATGCGGCTCGCCAAATCCATCGGCAAAAACCCGAGAGAGCTCGCCGCTCAAATCATCGAAAATTTACCGGACACCGGATACGTCGACAAAGTCGAGATCGCCGGACCGGGGTTCATCAATTTTCACATCGGCAGTGCTGCGTTTCATCAGGAGCTTGCAGCAATACTCGAAAGCGCCGACAACTACGGGCGGCAGGAAACGAAGGAATCGCCCCGCTACCTGCTCGAATTCGTTTCCGCGAATCCGACCGGGCCGTTGCATGTCGGACACGGACGACACGCGGCGTTCGGCGCGACAATCGGCAACCTGTTAGTTGCCGCCGGCTATCCGGTCGACCGCGAGTATTACCTCAATGATGCAGGTCGGCAGATGGACATTCTCGGCGTCAGCGTATGGGTGAGGATGCTCGAGCTAGCCGGCAACCGCGTACCTTTTCCAGAGGCCGGCTACAAAGGCGAGTACATTTCCGAGATTGCAAAGTCCCTTGACACTTCGAATTTTCCTGACGTGAATGTCAGCGAGCTATGCGACAGCCTGCCCGCCGATGATCCCGACGGTGACAAGGAAGAATTTATTGGCGCACTGATAGACAGGGCCAACGAGCTACTGGGCGAGGATAATTTTCGACAATTGCGACGCGAATCGGTGGACGGCATCAGTGCAGACATCGAGGACGACCTCAGGGGCTTCGGCATCGAATTCGACCACTGGTTTTCCGAACAAAGCCTGTCTGACGAGGGCCTTATCAATGACGCGCTCAAAGTGCTCAAAGATCGGGACATGCTCTATGAGAAAGACGGCGCGACGTGGTTCCGGGCCATGCAATACGGAGATGAAAAAGACCGGGTCGTCGTCCGCGATAATGGCAAGACAACCTACTTCGCATCCGACATCGCGTACCACTACGGCAAACGTAAGCGCGGCTACGATCAACTGATCGATGTGCTCGGCTCCGATCACCATGGATACGTTACAAGAGTCCGCGCGGGACTGGAGGCGATGGGTTATGAGGGCGACAGCCTTGAGGTCCCGTTCGTCCAATTCGTCAGTTTGTATCGCGCCGGAGAAAAGCAGTCGATGTCAACACGCTCTGGTGACTTTGTGACTTTGCGTGAACTGCGTGAAGAAGTCGGCAACGACGCAGCTCGCTTTTTCTACGTCATGCGATCGAACGATCAGCATCTCGACTTCGATCTCGAACTCGCCAAGAGTCACTCGAACGACAACCCCGTGTATTACATACAGTATGCCCATGCGCGGGTTGCGAGCGTCTTCCGGCAGCTCGAGGAGAAGTCCCTAAGCTGGGACCGGGCGTCCGGGCTCGACAATCTCGCCGCACTTGGCGAGATTCATGAAAAGGCGTTGATGAGCACGCTAAGCAAGTATCCGGAGATCATTGAACTCGCCGCCAACAACCGGGCGCCGCAACATCTCGTGCACTATCTTCGGGATCTTGCAAACGAATTTCATACTTATTACAACGCACACCAGTTCATCGTTGAGGAAGACAAGCTGCGCAACGCGCGGCTAACCCTCATTGTTGCCACCAAGCAGGTGATAGCCAACGGCCTGAGCATCCTCGGCGTATCGGCACCGGAGTCAATGTAGACGATGGCGAGAAGGCGCAAAAGAAAGTCGCGCGACGACGATTATCCAGGCTGGATATGGATGATGTTCGGGCTTTCGATCGGGCTCGCGGTCGCCTTCGCGATTTACATCAACGACCGGACTCCCGGCGTTCCGGTCAGGCCGGTCGCAGAGCAATCGGCGACTGTCGATGACAATGATGAGCAATCCGGTACCGAGCTGGAGGAGCCTCCCGAAGCGCGATTCGATTTTTACAGCCTGCTCCCCAAGTTCGAGGTCATCATTCCGGAGCAAGAGCGGGATGTGCGGGTAGAAACCGGCCCACAGGCGGTCCTTGAGCCCGGCGTTTATGTGCTCCAGGTCGGATCGTTCAGCGCATACGAGGATGCCGATCGACGCAGGGCGACGCTGGCACTGCAGGGCATTGAGTCGAAGATCCAGCGTGTCAGCATCGACGACAAGACCTATCACCGGGTCCGTATCGGGCCAATTGACGACCTCGATCAACTGAACGTGCTGAGGAGCCGGCTTCGCGAGGCGGAGATTGATGTACTCCGAATCAGACTTGGCGATTGAACACGTAATTCGAATCGTCGCTATTCTGTTTTTGGTAGCGGGTTGCGCCGCAACTCCGCCGACCGCGCCGGAGCCCGTAGAAAGCAAAGTCGTCTCCGATGATTCAACATCTGTCACCGCCGAGGGCAGGCCCTCCGCCAGGCTGACGATTGCTGCCGTTGGCGACATGATGCTCGGCACTGATTACCCGGAAAACCATCTTCCCGACGACGATGGCGTGGGCTTCCTCGCCGCCGTTTCGCCCCTGCTTTCATCAGCCGATATTACTTTCGGCAACCTTGAGGGTGTGCTGGTCGATGGCGGAGAACCCGGCAAGCGGTGTACTAACCCTGCCGCCTGCTATCGGTTTCGTTCGCCGTCGCGTTACATCGAGCACTTTGTCGCTGCCGGCTTTGACGTCCTCAGCCTCGCCAACAACCACGCACGCGACTTCGGCGAAGATGGTCGACTAGCTACGATGCAGACACTCGCTGACGCGGGCGTCCACCACTCGGGCCTCGAAGGCGATTTCGCGAGTTTCGAAAACAAAGGACTACGCATTGCGCTGATCGCTTTCGCGGTTACCAAGAATTCGAACATGTTGCTCGATTACGAGATGTCCGCCCGGACGATCGCCGAATGTGCCGCCACGCACGACATCGTGATCGTTTCCTTCCACGGTGGCGCTGAGGGGCGCGACGTCATGCACCTGCCGTTTGACGAGGAGGAATATTTCGGCGAACCCCGCGGCGACGTCGTCAAGTTCTCCCGAATGATGGTCGACGCGGGAGCCGATCTGGTCTTCGGCCATGGCCCACACGTTGTCCGCGCAATAGAGCGTTACAACGACCGACTGATCGCATACAGCCTCGGAAACTTCGCCACCTACTACGGCATCGGAGTTGACGGCGTCAAAGGCGTCGCACCCATCCTGGTGGTGACGATCGATGAAACCGGAAAGTTCGTTGCAGGACAAATTCATTCGACGGTGCAGATCCGGCCGGATGGCCCGACTATCGACGAAAATCAGAAGGCTTTAAACCTGATCCGCGGATTGAGCACTCAGGACTTCGGAAAGCCGGGAATCACCTTTCAACCGGATGGCACCATCGTTCCGGCGGACAGAACAGTCGAACGTAGCAGGCCTCGGCAATTTTTCTAAGACCAGTGTCATGACTGAATCTGTATTCGAGAAAATACTGGGCGATAGCTGGGACGATCTTGGCGGTGTCATAAAGCAGCACTATTTTCTAAGGCCGCATTCTGACGACTACATCTGTGTCAGCGGAGTGATGTCTGAGGTTTATCACTCTACGATCGCCAAATTTTTCCTGCCCTTCGGCATGTTGTTCGGTGCTGTCGTCCCTTATCGGGGCAGAAATGTTCCCATAGACGTCCACTATTCCTGCAGCACGGGCGATGCGAATATTTATTGGGACAGGGTGTTCAAATTTTCCGACGAGAATCACTATCATTTCAAATCGCACATGGAACACACCAAGGACAACGAAGTAATCGAGTTTGTGCGCTTTGGTGTCGGCATGCGCTTGAGAGTCACCGCTGAGAACGGAGCCATAGTGTTCAGAGACGCAGGTTACATCTGGCGCCTGTTCGGCAGAGACTTACCCATACCGGTCGGACTGCTCTTCGGTAAGGCATACGTAGAGGAGAGGCCTGTAGATGAAAACAATTTCGAAATGAAAATGACCTTAGAGCACCCCCTATTTGGTGTTATGTTTCGTTATGCAGGCGCGTTCACTCTGGAGCGAGATTAAGGGTCTACAACGATATGGATGCACAGGACGTTCGCCGAAAATTCAAGATCTATTACCTTGGTGGAATGCTTTTCGTGGTCGGGCTTGGCGTGCTTTACGTCATCTTTGCTCTGCCGAACGCCCAGGATTACCCAAGAGTATTAGTAGCCTCAGGCGCGTTTAGCCTGTTTGCCGCACTGTCCGGCATCGGGATACTAGCGAGGAAGGCGTGGGTACGATGGACTCTTCTTTTGTTGCTGCTATCTATGTACGCGGTGTTCGCGACGACACATAACGCAACCGGGGAGACCTCACAAATTGTTTTCATCGCAGCCTTCGTGTTGCTACCAGTCGCCGCATTCCTTTTTTGGCGCGTCGTC
>Ga0255057_10001395_pt1 | contig 13571 bp, 9 predicted proteins | sample Cases_109_6_MG_FD_189022 | JGI IMG/M metagenome (GOLD analysis project Ga0255057, IMG submission 189022) | Seawater microbial communities from Amundsen Gulf, Northwest Territories, Canada - Cases_109_6 | ecosystem: Environmental > Aquatic > Marine > Gulf | place: Canada: Northwest Territories... | reverse complement strand
CGCGAAGGGCACCTCGGGTCTCGTCACCGGTCATATCAGCCTCTGGATCGCATCCTCCGTGCCATCCTGCAACCGGGGTGGGTCCAGCTGCAAAGAACCCGACGCCGCAATCCGCCGCTGCTAGCATCCCGTCATGCTCGCGTCCGAGATACCTCGCTGGTTCGTCTCGCTGGCGGCGTTCGCCTGGGGTGCGGCGTGGGGGAGTTTTTTCAACGTGGCGATCTACCGCTGGCCACGGGGGATGTCCGTGGTGAGCCCGCCGAGCCACTGCCCGGGATGCGGTACCGCGATTCGGGCATGGCAGAACGTGCCGATCATCGGTTGGCTTGCCCTTCGAGGAAAGGCCGCCTGTTGCGGGACACGGATCTCCCCCCGCTACCCAGCCGTCGAGCTTCTTTCCGCGGTCCTCTGCGTCGCCATCGCACAGATCTGGATCGTCCGCACCGGGCCTGAGACCTTGCTGCTCGACGCCAGCATCGAAGCGCTTCTGTACTTTATCTTCGCCGGTGGTTTGCTCATCGCGACCTTCGTCGACCTCGAGTGGATGGAGATTCCCGACGAAGTCACCCTGCCCTGCGCAGCACTTGGGCTCTTGAGCGCACCGCTGAGGGCCGAACCCGGAGTGTGGTCGGCCGCCGTCGGGGCCGGAGCCGGATACCTCGCGGTGCAGCTGATCTTCGTGTGGGGCTACGAGCGCATCGCGGGACGCCGCGGCATGGGCGAAGGCGACTCGAAGCTACTCCTGATGATCGGCGCTTTCCTCGGTTGGAGAGGTGCGCTCTTCAGCGTCGTCGCCGGCTCTTTGCAAGGCCTCGTCTACGCTGCTCTCGCGCTGCTCACTGGACGCAAGCTGACGCCGGACATCGACGAACGGATCATCGATGGCAAAGTGGTCGAAGCACCCCCGAGAGACGACGGAGAAACGGAAGAAGACGCAACCCGCGTCGGTCTTCTCAAGCTCCCGTTTGGCCCGTTTCTCGCGCTCGGCGCGCTTGAATACTTACTCGCGGGAGACGCGATTCTCTCGTGGTACTTCGGTCTGCTGCGATGAACGGTTAGCGCCGGTAGCCGCCGCCGCCACCACCGCCACCGCCGCCCTGACGCTCGCGCGCAAGGTCGACTCGGATGGTGCGACCGCTGAGCGAGGCGCCGTCCATCGAATCACGAGCTGCTGCTGCAGCCTCCTCAGTTGTAAACGTCACGAACCCGAAACCCCGCGAACGGCCGGTTTCACGATCGCTCACGACCTTTGCGTCCACGACCTCACCAAACGGGGTAAAGGCCTCTTGCAGATCTTCGGTCGTCGTGGCCCACGCGAGCCCCCCGATGAACAGTCTCTTACTCATGGTCAACTACTTTCACTTGTCGCCGACACGGCCTCAGACCGCGTCAGCTTCACTTCGATCCCTTTGCCACATTTCCAGCAGCACTCGATTGTACTACTTGGAATCTATCCCACAAGGTCGGCGTGGATTCCTCCGCAAGCCGCGCCTTGTAGTCCTCGTCCTTGGCTCGACCGCTGAGTTTGGCGATTTCCCCGATGAGCTTCTCTCGGGAACCGACCTCTTTGGCGACTTTCTCAAGGACCTGCTCGAGATGGAGCAGCTTCTTGTTGGAGACGTGAGCCAGGCCCTTGGCTTCATTGAGGCGATCAAGCCAAAGGTCCTTGCCGGCGGCCTTCTTCACCGCAGCAACCAACTTCTGTTTGGCCTTTTTCGGATCATCTCCGAAACGCTCTTTCACGATCGATAGGGGGGAGTTGCTCATCACATGCACCATATACCCGAAATGCCTTGGTTTCTGGCGTTGGGAGCGGCCGGAGTAGCACGGGGCACATGCCGTGCAACCCGCGCTTCACCCCGCGCCCCGAAATTCGGGTTGCGATTATTAACACGTATGTTATTAACAGTATTGTGAATAACTGGCTCTACCACGCTTTCTAGGGGATGGAGGGTAGCGATGGGACGACCCAAAGACGCGGATCCCGAGCAAACCCGCACCAACATCCTCGATGCTGCAGAGGAAGAGTTCGCGCACCACGGTTTTCATGGAACGCGAATGGTGGCCATCGCCGAGCGTGCGGGGGTGACTCATGGGTTGCTTCACTATTACTTCGACTCGAAGGACCGCCTGTACGACCAAGTCGTGGGTCGATTGTTCGGTCGACACCTCGCCCTCTTTCAGACGCTCCTGGCTTCACGCGACGACGTTTCAGTGCGCGAGCTCGTGGTGCAAAGCTTCGATCTCTTTTGGGAGTATCCGAACCAGGTGCGGATCATGCTGTGGGAGATGGCCTCAGGCGACGATCGGGTGGAACGATCGATGCAACCATTCTACGAAGCGCTCGCGAAAGCCCTCCCCGGCCTCAACAATGATAGCGTCGCAGGAGGCTGCCATGAGCACGATCCGCGCGACGTGTACACCACGTTGCTAGGCGCCCTGGTTGTCTATTTCTTTCGCGATCCAAGCCTGAAGAAGCTGTTCGGGCAGAACCGTTTCACCGAAGCGGACCGTGAGCGTCGGCGGGCACACGTCGGCGCCCTCGTCGACTTGTTCTTCTAGGCAAACGAGTGGATCCGGTTGAGCGCGCGCTGTAGAGTCAGTCCGCCCATGACGCCCGAGTTCGTTCACCTTCACGTCCATAGCGAGTTTTCGATGTTGGACGGGGCGATCCGGATCCCGCGGTTGGTCGAGCACGTGAGCCAGATGAGGATGCCGGCCGTCGCGTTGACCGACAACGGCAACATGTTCGGCGCCGTGCAGCTGGTTCGCCAATGCCAAGCCCACGACGTGAAGCCAATCCTCGGCTGCGAGGTCAACTTCACCGCGGGCGATCGCCGTGACCCGCAGAATCGCGAGCACGCCCACCTATTGCTTCTCGCAAGCTCACAGGAAGGTTACCAGAACCTGGTGAGGCTGGTGAGCGCGGGCTGGGTCGACGGGATGAGCGTCGACGACCACCCGCGGATCGACTTCGAGGTTCTTCGCAGGCACCGCAAGGGTGTCGTGGGACTGAGCGCGTGCATGGGTGGCTTCCTCGCACAAGAGATCCTGAACAAGGGGCCCGAGGTGGGCCGCGATGCGATGGCCGCCCTTCGCGACTCGTTCGACCCGGGCTACTTCTTCGTCGAGCTCCAGGATCATGGCTTCCCGGAAAACCGACCGCTCAATCAGGTGCTGGTGCAACTGGCGGAAGACCTCATGCTTCCACTCGTAGCGACCAATGACTGTCATTACCTCGACCGGCAGGCCTCGCACGCGCAACTGGTTCTGCAATGCATCGGCGCTGGGCGAAGCGTTCGCGAGATGGAGGCTGTCCATCATCATTCGTCCGAGCTCTACCTCAAGACACCCGAACAGATGCACAACCTCTTCGCGCATGCGCCAGACGCCGTCAAGAACACTCTCTTGATCACCGAAATGTGCGCCGGGAACGCTACCCCGCTGGGCGCTCCGAGGCTGCCTCGATTTGCGGTACCAGGCGGCGCGACCGAAGAAGACTACCTTCGCGCACTGTCGGTTGCGGGGCTCGGGCGCCGGATGGTGGAGATGCGCCATCGCGACGAGACTTTCGACGAAAACGCTTACCATCATCGACTCGAGCTCGAGCTCGACGTGATCCTCAAGATGGGGTTCGCCGGGTACTTCCTGATCGTCCAGGACTTCATCAATTGGGCGAAGGACAACGGCGTTCCGGTGGGCCCCGGCCGCGGGTCCGGTGCAGGGTCATTGGTGGCGTGGGCACTTCGCGTCACCGACCTCAACCCGATCACGCATGGGCTTCTCTTCGAGCGGTTCTTGAATCCCGAGCGTGTGTCGATGCCTGATTTCGACATCGACTTCTGCATGGATCAGCGCGACCGCGTCATTCAGTACGTTCGGGAGAAGTACGGCGCCGAAAGCGTCGGGCAGATCGCGACATTCCATCAGCTGAAGAGTCGAAGCGTCGTTCGCGACGTGGGGCGCGTGATGGGGATGACGCCAGGTGAAGCAGGGCTCATCGCTACGATGATTCCCGAGCCCGTCCAAGGGAAGAGCGTGGCGATCAGCGACGCGCTCGAACAAGCGCCGCGGCTCAAGACAGCCTACGAGCAAGACGGTCAGGCACAAGAGCTTCTCGACACGGCGCAGGAGCTCGAGAACCTGACACGGCACGCCGGAATGCACGCGGCGGGCGTGGTGATCAGCGAGGGCCCGATTTGGGACCACGTGCCGGTGTTCTGCCCTGAAAAGGACGTCTACGTCACGCAGTACCACAAGGATGACGTCGAGGCGGCGGGCCTGGTCAAATTCGACTTCCTGGGGCTCCGGACACTGACGGTGATCGACATCGCGACGCGGCTGATCGACAAGCGCCCGGACCGCCAGGACACCCCGTTCAAGATCGAAGAGATCCCGATGGACGACCCGGCGACGTATGCGCTCCTGCAGTCGGGCGAAACGACCAATGTGTTTCAGCTCGAGTCGAGCGGAATGCAGAGCCTCTTCAAGCAGCTACGGCCCGACCAGTTCGACGACATCGTGGCCGCGGTGGCGCTCTATCGTCCGGGGCCAATGGGAGCGGCGATGGACAAGGACTTCGTCCATCGCAAGCACGGTCGGCAGGAGGTCGTGTACCCGGATCCCTCACTCGAAGAAATTCTGTCGGAGACGCGCGGCGTGATCGTCTACCAGGAGCAGGTCATGCAGATCGCCCAGGTGATGGCGGGCTACTCGCTCGGCGGCGCGGATCTCTTGCGACGCGCGATGGGCAAAAAGAAGGTCTCCGAGATGGAGAAGCAAAAGACGGTCTTCATAGACGGCGCGGTCGAGCGCGGCCACACGCAAGAAAAGGCCGAAGAGGTGTTTGACCTCATGGCGTACTTCGCCGGGTACGGATTCAACAAGAGCCACTCGGCGGCATATGCGCTGATCACCTATCAGACTGCGTATCTCAAGACGCACTACCCGGTCGAGTTCACCTGCGCGACGCTCACGGCCGACAAAGAAAAGATCGACAAGGTGGTGCGCACCGTCGCGGAGGCCCGGTCGATGGGGATCACGGTGTTGCCGCCGGACGTGAACGAGTCGGAAATTGACTTCACCGTCGTGTATACGCCCGACGACGCAGAGAACGTCGCTCGGCTTCGCCACAAACCGGTTTGCTACAACGGTGCGGTACACGACCCGATGGGGCCGAAGATTCGATTCGGCCTCGGAGCGATCAAAGGTGTCGGGAGCGCGGCGCTCGATACGATTTTGGAGTCACGAAAGGCCGACCCGGAGGAAGACGGCGAGCTTACGGAACGGCCGTTCGTCGACATCTTCGACTTCGGCGCCCGCGTGGATCTTCGGCGGGTCAATAAGAGTGTCGTCGAGGCGCTAGTCCAGTGTGGGGCCTTCGATACGGTGCACGGCGCGATCGACGTGCATCGGGCACAGGCGTTCATCGCGATCGAACAGGCGATCGAGCGGGGCAAGCGAATCCAATCCGAGCGATCGAGCGGGCAAGAGAGCCTCTTCGGGCTGATGGGCGAAGACGAGGAGGCGCAGGCCTACGAGCACCCCGGGGGCAGCTTCCCAGTGCTCGACCCGTGGGACTCGCGCGACCAGCTATCTCGCGAGAAAGCAACGCTCGGATTCTATGTGTCCGGGCATCCCCTCGACCGTTATCGAAGCGAGTTGACTCGCTTCTGCGATGCAACCACCGAAAGCATCGCCGAGCTCAGGGGCTCTCGACAGATCACGGTGGGCGGCACCGTCGAAGGCTACCGAGAGCGCCGGACGAAGATGGGTCACACCATGGCGTTCTTTCACATCGAAGATGCCCTCGGACGCGTCGAAGTGATCGTTCGTCCGAAGCCGCTCGAAGGGGTCGGAATCAGAGAGGCGTTACAGTCCGGGCAACCGATCCTGCTGACCGGTCGCGTCAAACACGAGCAGGATCGCAACGACGACACCGCCCCCACCGAGCCGAAAATCTTGCTCGAAGACGCGTCGCTCCTCAGTGATGCGCTTCAGGAACGAACCACCGCGATCACCGTCAAGCTGGCCGTCGATGCGATCGACCGGTCGAAGCTGGACTCGCTACGCTCGACGCTCGAGCAATTCCCGGGCCCCTGCCCCGTCTCCCTCGAGCTCGCCTCGGCCGGCGACTGGCGCGTGAACCTCACCGAGACCGGCCTCTACGTCGACGCGAGCGACGCCCTCCTCACCGCCCTCGAGCGCCTCTTTGGCACCAAAGTCTGCGAGCTCCACTAGTGTGCGGATCTTTTTCCTCGTGGTCGGCTTACCTCCTCGCTCGCTCCCTGCGAGGTACAGTCGTACCTCTCAGTCGCTCTCTGCGGGGGCGCTCGACCACAAACGAAAATCTCTCGCACACTAGTTTCTGGGTCGGTCAGCAGTGAAAACAAAAGAAAAGGGGACTGTCCCCTTTTTGGAGCCGCGATCGGTGGAAGAGCTCTTGGAGCGGGCACGCGGGCTTGGCGGGTATACGCTCGGCGAGCTTGGGGCGAAACTTGGCATCGAGGTGCCGGACTCGGCCGCCCGCGCGAAGGGCTTGGCGGGGCAGATTCTCGAGAAGATGCTCGGCGCGACGGCGGGGTCTCGCGCGGAGCCAGATTTCGTGGGTCTCGGGATCGAGCTCAAGACGATCCCGCTCGATGCCACTGGCAAACCCAAGGAGTCGACGTTTGTCTGCTCTATCTCGCTTGCCGCGATGGCGGATACCGATTGGGAGCGCAGCACCGTGTGGAAGAAGCTTCAAAAGGTGTTGTTCGTTCCCGTGGAGGCGGCGTCAAAGACGCCACTCGGCGACCGACGCGTCGGACGCGCCTTTCTGTGGACGCCCAACGCCGGCGAGGAAGCGGCGCTTCGCCGTGATTGGGAACGTCTCGCCGAGATGATCGCTCGCGGCGACGTCGAACAGATCACCGGGCATCTCGGCGACGTTCTCCAGGTACGGCCCAAAGCGGCGAGCGGACGAAGTCGGCGTCGCGCCCCCGATGAGGAAGGTGCCGTGCAATGGACGATGCCACGAGGGTTCTACCTCCGGCCGTCGTTCACCGACCAGGTGCTGGCTCGACTCCGCCGATCGGAGTAGCCTCCCTGGCCCGAGAAGAGTTGCTCGGCGCTGGTAGCGCCAAGTCGCCGTTTCTCCGCATTCCCGACGGCTGCCTTGACGCCCTCGATCCCCACTGTTAAACAGCCCCGGGCCAGTTGAGGCACCCCGCAGCTAGGAGGCGTCCTTGGTGAGCACTACCGCGACCCGGTCTGCGCCGTTGCCATTGAAATCGCGGGCCGCGATCGACACATCGAGCACGCCATCACGTCAGCGATGGTTTCCTCGATCTCGGCTTACCCGTCTTCCATGTCCTCGATGATCCTGACCTCCAAAATAGAATCCTATTTTCGAAGTGTCTACGGTGGTGGGGGAAGTCCAGAACGCGTCGCGCTGGTACGAGCAGCAGCGTGCCGGGCTGGGTCACGCTCTCATCGGCGAGCTTGAAGAGTGGCTCGCGTTGGCACTCGTTCGCCCCAACGCGGGAACAATTGTCGGGACAACAAGGCGCGCCGGACCGCACGTACGCTGGTCTACTGGGAAGAGGCGCAACGGATGGCTCGAACTCTCAGCGTTTGGGACTATCGAAAGTCCCTGGATATGCGGGACTTTCGCCACGCTTCCTCCGACGATGGCGCCTGAAAGAGTGGACATTTGAGCGGTTTGGCGTATATGGCCGGCCGAACCGACAAGCACCCCGCGAGTCGGTACATTCACCCGTAAATCGATGACGCACGAGAGGTAATGAACGAGCGATTTCCTTCCAATGTCACACCACATGGCACACGGACCAAAGAGTGGAACAGATCAGGGAAAATACTGACGGAATTTCGTGCACTTGGGCTGTTAGCTCAGTTGGCAGAGCAGCGGACTTTTAATCCGACGGTCCAGGGTTCGAATCCCTGACGGCCCACCACGGAGGCGCCAGCCTCACTTGCTTATCGTCCCCATCGTCTAGTGGCCCAGGACCCTGGCCTTTCACGCCAGTAACGCCGGTTCAAACCCGGCTGGGGACGCCAACAAGCCCGGCTGCGGCCGGGCTTTTCTTTGGGATCCGTTTAGAACAGGATGTGATCCATGTACACTGGGCCGGACGGCGGGGCCGGGTCTTCCAGCGAAGGAGCACAGATGGCGTAAACATCGCTGGCGTCCGCAAGGTCGGCGAGCCATTGCGTAGCGGGATGCCCGTCGGAGATGAAGACCGCGATATGACTAAAGCCTTGGCCGACGACCTCGCGGGCCGCCTCACAGAGTAAGCCCGTCAACTCGTCCCGTCCCTTCCGACCGTCGAAGCCATAGTCGATCGCTAGAGCCAACGTCCGTACCGTCTCCTTGCCGTCCTTCCGATAGATCCGTCGCTCTCCGGAGGGCCAGAGGGCGAGCGCCGCGTGATCCGTGATGCGCCAGCATTCGGGACGGTACACAGCAGGTGCTCGGTGGTGCCGTTGAACCAGAAACCGAGGGGTGCGTGGAACCCATAAATTCATCCCCTCGTGGGTGATGTTGAGGAGAGTCGCCACGTGCTCAGCGTCGAATTCGCGATAGCGTGGCCGAGCGTTCTGCCGAGCCGTCAGTGCCGAGACCGGCAGGAAGAGGCGATGCACGCGAGTCGGCCACGGCATGCCGAAGCTGAGCCTCAGGCCCACGGCATTCTGCGCGTCCACGAACGAGAGAAACTGGTCGACCTGAGGGAAGACATCTCGGTTGAGGGTTGCGATCAAATGCATGAGGTTGCCGGCATTCCGGCTGCGAGGATCGGACCGCGAGTAGTGAAAACCCGCAAGCCGGTACACGGTCCCACCGATCGGCGCGGTGGCGACGCCGACTCCCTGCACAGCAAGCATGCGACCGTCTCGGAAAGCCCCGAGCAAGCGGTGCTCACGAACAAGTCGCTGGTGGTCGAACTGCTTGCCGTTGTGGTCGATGATCACTTCGGTGCCGTCATCCCGCACGACTGGCGCTGCCAGTTCGAGCTCCGTCATCGCCTCGATGTCTTCGGGGCGGGGGGGTCGGACCTCCACTCCTTCCGCGAGGGTTGGCGCAGTGCTCAACCTCGAGAGCCTGCCCGAGCGGGGCCCTTCAAAAGTAAGAAACAGCTCTCGTTGCCGCCCACGTGGATCCTTGAGCAGGCAGTGCACCTCGCCGTCGGGCCTCTTACGGACTCCCTCGACGCTGCATCCACTGGCGAGCGAGACGGCCATCTCCACAGCAAGTTGTGCCACGGCCTGGCTTCTCCAGGACGGCGAGATCATGTCGTCGAGGCTTAGGGGCGGTGCGGCTGCACCAGCAACACGGGCGAGCAGCCACTCGACGGTCGTGGACTGTGCCGAAGAGAGACTCTCGTTCGATCTGAAATCGGCCACGTGATCGCTCGACCCCATCTTCCCATCGATCACGCTGATTGAAGAGACGTGACCGGGCCTTTCTTTCCGATTGGTTAGAGAGGCTGTAGCGACTACAGTCGGCGGCGATGGATGCCGACACACCCATTCTCGACGCCCATATGCACCAGTGGGATTTGCGTGCGACGCCGCGCGGCGCGGTCTCGATTTTCGTGAAGCTCTTCGGGTGGAACGACTCTCTGAAGGAGCGGGCGGCGAAGCTCATGTTTCCCAAATCTCAACTCCGATTCGTCGGCAAGATCGACTACGTGACGAACGACTACTTGATCGAGGACTATCGCGACGACCTGGGCTCGCTTGCTTCGCGCTTTTTGGGTGCGGTCCACGTCGAGGCGGCCTGGAAAGCCAAAAAGCACATCGACGTCGTAGGCGAAACCGCATGGCTCGAACGACTCGACGCCGATTCATCCACCATCAAGGCGTTCGTGGGTTCGGCTGAGCTCGATCGACCCGACCTCGAGAAGGTATTGCAGGCACATGAAGCGGCGAGCACTCGCTTTCGCGGCATTCGAGACAAGCTTGCCTACCACCCCGATCGAGGGGTCTGGGACTGGGTCCGATCACCCACGCTTCTGCAGGACCGTGCGTGGCGTGCTGGCTATCAGATGCTCGGTGAACGCGGGCACTCGTTCGATGCGTGGATGTACTATCAACACCTCCCCGATTTCATCGATCTGGTGCGCGCGATTCCGGAAACGCCGGTTGTTCTATGCCATCTTGGTACACCGATCGGACTCGCAGGAGACTACGGCGGTCTTGGCAACACGGCCGCGGAGCGCGACAAAATTGCTGGCCAGTGGAAAGACTCCCTCTCGCGTCTTGCTGAGGCGCCACACGTTCGTTTCAAGATCTCAGGTTTGTTGATGCCGGTTGTAGGCTTCGGTGCGGAACAACAGCCGACGACGATGTCGAAAGACGAGTTCGTCGATCGCGTCGGCCCCTTCGTCACGTGGGCGCTCGATACCTTCGGCATTCAACGGTGCATGTTCGGTTCGAACTTCCCGATGGATAAGGTTTCGATCAGCTATCAGACGTTAGTGGCCGGACTCGACGAGCTGATAGCGAACCGCACCGAGGAGGAGAAGCAGCTTTTCTTCAACGGCGTGGCCCGCAACTTCTATCGAATCAACTGACGGCCAGCCTCCGGAGCCCCTCTGCGGCCTTTGAGCTTCGGTCTCGTCTTGCCATTCGACAACGAGTCGCGTACTCGCCCCCGGAGGTGACACATGACACGGAGCACCTGTACAAACCGTCTGCGGTCGAATGCCCTTCTGCTCATCGTGTTCGCGGTCATCGGGTGCAAGGACCCGGCGCCGCCGAGGCCAAGCACGCCTGCGAGGCCCCTCGACGCGGAGGCAATTGGCACCGCGGCAGGAACGACCGCCAGCACCACAGGCGACGGCGTCGTGCGGGTAACATGGGCACGCTCCGATGTCCCTGTTCGTGTCGACGGCATGTCGTTCCCCGTCGCGGCGGGCCTGACTTCATGGGCTGGTTTTGCGCCTACCCTAACCGGAACCATGCTTATGGGAGACACCGTGGTCTTCCAGGATGAGGTCAGTCCCGCGATGGATGCGGCCTTCGCCCATGGACTCGAGATTACAGCGCTGCACAATCACTTCTTGTACGACGAGCCTCGTGTCTACTTCATGCACATCTGTGGGCACGGCGACGCGGTGCAACTCGCACGCGGCGTTAGAGCCATGTGGGACGCAATTCGCCACGTTCGCAGTAGGCTTGCTGTGCCGGCACATTCGTTTCCAGGTACAGCACCAGCGTCCGGCGAGATCGATGCAGAGAGGATCGGCCGCATCACCGGCCGGGAAACGGCCGTCAAGGACGGAGGCGTCGTCAAGGTCACCATCGGTAGGGAAGCTGCAATGCACGGCGCTCCGTTCAGTAGCTCGATGGGGCTGACGACCTGGGCCGCCTTTACCGGAAGCGACGAGCTTGCGGCGATCGACGGCGACTTCGCCATGACTGCCAGCGAAGTACAGCCCGTTCTACGTGCGCTCCGTCGCGCAGGCATCCACGTGGTTGCGCTTCACAATCACATGGTCGGCGAGGAGCCCGCGTACTACTTCACCCACTTTTGGGGAAAGGGCCCCGCCGCCGAGCTCGCGCGTGGCTTCCGTTCCGCCCTCGACGCACAACACGCCGCCTCCGGCTCGCTTTTTTGAGTTTCTAAGCTACTGAAACGCACTCTCTAACCATCGTGCACGGTATGGAACCCCGATGAACAAGAACCCACGAACCCTAGTTGCCTTTACTTCTGCCATCGCTTTGATGCTCTCCAGCGGCTGCTCATCTTCTTCGGAGGAACAGCAGCCGGCTGGGGTGGACGGCTGGGTGCCCGTGGGCGCCAGAACCGTAGGCACCTACGACTACGAGATCATTCCCCAACCCAATGCCTTCCACACGATGCATGCCGGGCCCAACAATACGGACAATGTATGGGTCGCCACAGCGCCAATGATGGAACTGGCCTGGGTGAAGGAAAGAACCTTTTACGTCCCGGAGGGACCTACCTATGACAACGAAGGCAACCTCTACTTCAGCCCCCTGTTCCCCCAGGAAAACGTCTCTTTGATATCGCTCGACGCCGAAACGGGCGACCGCAACTGGGCCATACAGGGCAACGAGAACAACGCCGGTAGTGGTGCGATCCTGATCTTGAATGACCCCGACAACCCCGGTCAACAGATTATCTATCACGCGACCTATACCGAGGCGATGGCCCTAAGGCCCGACCGCAGCGAGATATGGCGAGAACCCACGGGACTCACGCTTCCTGACGTCGTGGAGGGCGAGCGTTCCACCACCCACTCGTTCGGTTTCAACTATCACCCGCAGAGTGACTCGGTGATCGCCCTCATGATGAACGGAGAAATCATCGCGTTTGATCGCGCGACCGGTGCCACCAAGGGACCCATTGGACAAATTCCTGGGGCGCCGGCAGCCAGTGTGGAAAATCCGTTTCCCCAGTTCGTCATCGATGCCAGCAACGCACTGACAGATGAGGTTTTCGGTCAAACCCCAAGTGGGCTGAGCTTTTGGTCTGTGATCATCGATGTGATCTTCGGGGGTGGTTCACTCGTGACCAACTACTTCGCGATCGATCCCAACACGGGCTTGATCTATGTCGCGGCAACCGCCGACGATGCGGCCGACGGTACGGAGGACGGACAATCTGAGCTGGGCGCTATCTACTCTCTCGATCTAGTCGACGATGGGAACGGCGGCCTGGAATTCCAGGTGCTCAACACGGCGACGTTCGACGGTGGCACGGGCTCCACACCGTCCGTCAGTGAAGACGGAAGCAGGGTCTTCGTCTCCGACAATCTTGGGAATGTCATCGCCCTCGATAGCCAACTCAACGAGCTCTGGCGCTTCAACGTGGGCGAACCGCTCGCCGCATCGGTTGCGGTGTCACCGGACAACAATGAGCTCTTCGCGGTCACGCGACAGGATGTCTTCAAGCTAACCGACAACGGTAGCAGTGCGACTTTGGACTGGACCGCCACCTTCAACGCGTTCCCCGATGACCCGGACATCGAGATTGAGTTTCAAGCGTTGACGCCAACAATCACGGCCAACGGAATCGCGGTCAGCGTCGGTGGCGGGAGAGAGATCATGGGCCGAGCACTCATGTTGAAGGTAGGCGTGGGTATTCTCGATCGAGAAACGGGCGAGCTGCGCTCGTTTACGGAGGGTCGTGAAGAATCGATCGCCGTGACCAGCATTGCGCCCGATGGCGGTATATACACGGCGAGCTCTCCGGTACGACGGGTGACGGGCAAAGCCCTCTTTTCGGACCTCACTGAGGACGTCATCGGCGGCATCTCACGCTACAAGCCCGTGCGCAATGACATGCTGGTCCGTGACGCTAGCTGTGCTGCAGGGGCGCGCGCGCAGAACGCCGCAACAATTGCAGACTCAGCGCCGGCCTCCGCGACCCAAGACATTCGCCAGATTCAGGTACTGATCGACCAGAGCCGCGACGCCATTGACCGCGCTCTATCGGACGGTGACCTGGATACAGCTTCCGCCGACAGCCTCAACGCTGATCTCGACGCTGCGGAAGCAAGCCTGTCCCTCCCAGGGCTCGAGACAGCCGCCGCTAGTCTGCT
>Ga0255057_10001394_pt1 | contig 13592 bp, 13 predicted proteins | sample Cases_109_6_MG_FD_189022 | JGI IMG/M metagenome (GOLD analysis project Ga0255057, IMG submission 189022) | Seawater microbial communities from Amundsen Gulf, Northwest Territories, Canada - Cases_109_6 | ecosystem: Environmental > Aquatic > Marine > Gulf | place: Canada: Northwest Territories... | reverse complement strand
CCCGGCTCCGCTACAACACGATGTACGTTCCCAAGATCCTGGAGCGGATCGAGAAGGGAGCCCCGCCCGGCGCTGACCTCACGAGCTGGCGGCACTGAGGCGGTTGACGGAACGAGAGCGACGCCGCCACCCGGCGGACGGCCGGGCCGGTGATCCGGGCTATGCCGGCTCGGCTCGTCGCCGCCGATCTAAGCGGGCCACAGCCAGCCGAACACCCCAGCCGTCAGGAGCGCGTACACGAACCCATCGACGACCGACTTGATCGTCGAGCTCCAGGCGCGATGGTACCAGATCGAGTCCTGCAACAGCGCCAGCGAGTAACCCACGAACGCTGTCGCGCCCACGAAGCGGAACACCTCCAGATAATGGGCTCCTGGACCGAGCGCCCGACCCGCTATGTAGGCGGCGAGTATCCCGACGACGATCGAGTAGAGGAACCAGAACGCGAGGCTCTTGCCCATCGATGGCGGACCGCTCTCCATCACGGTCATGAAGGCGACCGGGCCCTTCCTCATCTTCTCGACAAACTCGGGCGTCCCCATCTCCTTGTGGCTGCCTGGACACGGGATGACGTAGTCGCCGGGTTGGATGTCGAACCCTCGGAGCGCGTCCATGACCGCGTCCTCGGAGGGGACCTTGCCGAAATCGCTGTTGTGGTAGCGGAGGACGATGTGGATGATCGAGCTGGCCGCGAAGACGAGCACCGCCGCGATCAGAATCGGAATCCACAGCGACATCACCGGAACCATAGCCCACTCCTCGCGTTGTTCGCGGGATACGCCCGCGCGCCGTCCAGGATGTCAGCCACGATCTTGAGGTGGTGAGCGTTGTGAACGCTCATGAAACGCACCGCATCACGCTTGGCCAGCACCCCGAGCGCGAAGTGACGAAACCAGCAGCGATCGTCGACCGGCGGAAGCCGGTCCAGCCGGGCCTCCGACTTGTCGAGCGTCTCTTGGAGGACACGGGCGCTGGCGTCACGGCTTGGCATCGCGACGTCGGGCGCCTGAGCGACGCCGCGAGGAAGCTTGCCCATTCTGAGGATCAACGCCGCTCCGGGGCCGAGACTTCGAGCCGGCACGTTGTTACCGCACGCTATCAGAGTGCCCGTGATCGCACTCATCGCCAGGCCGCAGTGGTGAACGTGCATGCCTACCGACCATCCGGAAACGTCCGCCGCGGCCGCGTCTCTCTGCGGAATAAGCCCGCGACGCTCGTCGATCTGAGCTTTGATCTCCGCGTAGGATTCTTCAATTTCGCCCATGGTCCAATAGTCGGTCACCCTGCGTCGGCCACATCACGGTCCACCGACCGGTCTTGCCGCCCGAGGCGGTAGCGCGTAGGTAAGTGGGCTTCGAAGTCACTTCGACCCGAGACCGGAGCGCTTCCGATGAAATACCTGCTCTCCTGGCGTATCCACGAGGACAAGCGGCATGAGGCCTTCAAGGCCTTCTCCGCGATGACTGCCGAGGACGACCGCGCGGACATGGGCGAGAACGTCACGCTCGTCGGCCGGTGGCACGATCTCGTGGCGTTCGAAGGCGCGCTAATCTGCGAGACCGACGATCCGACGGCCGTGCCGAAGTGGATCCTCAACTGGAACCACATCATCGATTGCGATGTGACGCCCGTCCTGGATGACGAGGAGACTCGCGCCATCGGAAGGGCTAAGTTCGGCGGCTGAAGGTGGCTGCCCTGCCGCCGGGACGCATGTGACCGCGACCCCCAGGCCTATGCCTGGGGCTGGGCCCGAAGTCACGCCTCTTTGGATCGCTTCGACCACTGCCACAAGCCGGCGGTGACCTCGCCGGGCAGCCGGTGTCCGAGCTGACGGGCGAGCATGACGATCTGTCCGCGGTGGTGGCCCTCGTGTGCCACGTGGTAGGCCATGAAGTGCACGACGTCGGGCGGGAAGCCGGATAGCTTGCCGCCCCGATCGAGCCCGAGCTCGAGCAGTTGGACGATGCCCTGACTGCTTCGCTCCAGCGCGGGGAGGAGCTGACGGCGTGTCACCCGGTGCCGGTTTACGGCGGGCGGGACCGCGATGCCGCGCCTCCTCCCCAGCATCTTGATCCACATGCAACGGCAGTTGTGGATGTGACCGGCAATCATGCGGACCGTGCGCCGCGGGGCGCCGGGCACTCTCTCGGGCCACAGCTCCTCCGGAAGGTTCTCGAACAGGTAGACCGTCACGCGGTTGTTCGTGCGCCACGTGTCTACGAGAGCGCTTTGCAGCTCGATGGTGGACATGGGACCTCCGTTCGCCCCGATTCGGCCCGATGACCGTTGACGCTCCGCGCTTGCCCGGCATCTGGCGTCTGGACAACTTCTCGACGGCCGTTGACCCTTCCGACAACGACGTGGAGCCTACATGGCCGGTCTGAACAACCTCATCAACGAGGCCCATCGGCGCTCGCTGTGGCAAGTTCTCGGAATCTACCTTGTCGCCTCCTGGTTGGTGTTTCAGGTGGTTCAGACGCTCACCGAGGGGCTTGGACTCCCCGACTGGGTCCCGCCCTTCGCTCTTATCCTTCTGCTCATCGGCCTCCCGATCGTCGTGGCCACGGCGTTCGTGCAGGAGGGCGGTCCCGCCGCGGGCTCCAAGGCTGATGTGACGGCGGACAGAGCTGTCGAGGCCGAGGGTGCGGGGAGCAGTGAAGGTCTGGCGCCGCACGGGGACGCCACGCCGCCGTCACCGAGTCCCGAGGTCGAAGCGGAGCTGGCGGCCCATCACCGGCTCTTCACATGGCGGAACGCGATCGTTGGCGGCGTCCTCGCCTTCGCTCTGCTCGGGGTCCTCACCGTCGGGTATATGGCCACGCGCAGCCTGGGGATCGGGCCTGCCGCCACGCTCGTGGCCCGCGGCTTGATCGACAAGCGGGAGCCGATCCTCCTCGCGGATTTCAAATCCACCGACTCTCTGCTCGCGCGGGCTGCCACCGAGGCGTTTCGGGTGGACCTCTCCCAATCGCCCGTGGTGCGCCTCGTGGAGCCCGGCTTCGTGGCCGGAGCTCTGGAGCGGATGAACCGGCAACCCGGCGGCGGGCTCGACGTCGAACTCGCTACCGAGATCGCGCTGCGTGAAGGGATCCAAGCGGTAATCGCCGGCGAGATCGTTCGAGCAGGCGGCGGATACGTGCTCTCCGCCCGCGTAGTCTCGCCCGCCGACGGCGCCTCGCTCCTCTCCCACCGCGAGACGGCGGCCGACTCGACCAAGATCATCCCTGCGATCGACGACCTCTCGGAGCGGTTGAGGGAGCGAATCGGTGAGTCGCTGATCTCCATCCGCAGGGATCCTCCGCTGGAAAGGGTGACCACGCCCGATCTGGAGGCGCTCCGCAAGTACTCGCAGGCGATCCGGGCGATCGAGTTCGAGGGCGACCGAGCAAGGGGGATCAGCCTACTTGGGGAGGCGGTCGCTCTGGATACCGCCTTCGCCATGGCCTACCGCAAGCTCGGCGTCGTCCTCGCGAACCGGGCGGAGGAGCGGGCACGTGTTGTGGCCGCGTTTACGAAGGCTTACGAGCATCGAGACCGCTTGACCGAGCTGGAGCGATACATCACGACGGGCTCGTATTATTCGATGGCGCACATGGATCTCCCGCGGGCGATGGCCGCGTACGAGAACGTCCTCGCCCTCGATCCGACCGAGACCACGGCCCTGAACAACCTCGGCGTGGCTTACCAGGCCCTGCGGGATTTCGCGCGCGCCGAGGAGCTCTATCAGCGCGCCGAGGAAGCGGATTCATCAAGTGCGTTGTTCTCCGTGAACGTGGCGGCTGTTCGGGTCGCGCAGGGCGATTTCGAGGGTGCCCGCGAGAGGCTCGAGTCCGCCGCCGTCAGGTGGCCGAACAACCCCTGGGTGGATATGAGAGCCGGGTCGCTTGCCGCCGCGGAGGGCCGTTACGATGAGGCTCGCTCCCGCTTCGAGGCGGCCCGGGCCAAGGAATCGGGCAGCCTGGCCCGACAGGCCGCCGCCGAGAGACGCCTCGCCAGCGTCGATGCTATCGAAGGGAAGCTGCGGGCCGCGCGTGAACGCCAGGCTGCGGCGCTCGAGCTCGATCAGGCGCGCGGTCTGGGCGCCGAGTACGTGGCCGACGCAGCCTGGGCGGTCAGGTTGTCAGGGGCGTTGGGCGTGGATCGGGACCTCGCCCTCGACGAGCTTTCCGCCGCGCTGGACCAGTATCCGCTGGGGAGCCTGGATCCGCTGGATCGCCCGTATGTGGCTCTGGCCCTGGCTTATGCCGCCGTCGGGCTAACGGCGAAAGCCGACGAGCTGGTCGAGGCGCTCGAGGCAGAGGTCGCGCCGGATCTAAGGGTCGATCTCATTCTGGACGGGCCGCTGCTGGCGCGTGGAACGATCGCTCTCGAGCGGGGCCAATACGAAGCAGCGGTCGACTACTTCAGCGGCCTCACCCAGGGACTTTGCCAGCTCTGTGGCGTCTTCGAGCTCGCCCGGGCCTACGATCTGGCGGGACAGGTCGACTCCGCGGTCGCGACATACGAGCGCTACGCGACCACACCTCGGATCGCCCCCCGGACGACCGACCCGTTCGCCCTCGCCCCAACCTTGGAACGCCTTGGTCAGCTCTACGACGAGCGAGGCGAGTGGGCGAAGGCGTCCGAGTACTACGCCCGTTTCGTGGAGCTCTGGAAGGAGGCCGACCCCGAGCTTCAGCCACGCGTCCAGGACGCTCAACGACGCCTCGACGAGATCTTCGCGCAGCAAGGTTGATGGGAGCTCGAGTCGCGCCGTAGCACTTCGTCCCTCAACGCTTAGCCAATCAGGAGACACGCCATGACCCAGGACAGGCCGCTCCGAATCGCGCTTCTCATCGCGGGTCTGATCTTTCTCGTCGGCCTCCTCCCCCTAACCATCGTCTGGCCGGCCGGCTTCATGTGGGAGCCCCGCCAGGCGGAGTACGAGCAGATGATCATCGGCGTTTACGCCGTGCTCGGCATCTTCCTCATCATCGCCTCGCGCGACCCGGCCGAGCACCGGAGCCTGATCTGGTTCGCTGTGTGGTCCAGCCTGATCCACGGCCTGATCATGCTGGCTCAGGCTCTTCGCGACCCGGTGGAACGTCCGAACCTCATGGGGGACGTGCCGGCCCTGATCCTGATCGCCGTGGTGCTGGCCGCTCTCATGCGGACGGCCCGGCCGAGCGGCTCCAGGGTCTGAGGCGGGCCGCCGGGTAGGTTCCCAACCGTCATGCCGGGGGACGAGCGCTCTTCCCGACGCTTGGCCAATGCACCGCCGACGCCGATCCCGACCCCAACGCCAAGTAGCTCGCGGGAGGGCGGAGCGCCTCGGCCGGCGATCGCGTGGGGGATAGTCGGCCCACTCGCCGCCGCGAAGCTCCTTCTCCATGCCGGCACCAACCTGTTCGGACCCTACGAGTTCCACCGGGACGAGTTCCTCTACATGGCCATGGGGGAGCACCTGCGGCTGTGGCACATGGACTTTCCGCCGTTCATCGCGATGCTCTCCGAGACCACGCGGTTTCTTCTCGGAGATTCTCTCGCGGCGCTCCGCCTCCCCCCGGCGCTCATGAGCACGGCACTGCTGCTGATCGCCGCGCTCGCGGCCAGAGAGCTCGGCGGCGGTCGCTTCGCTCAGGGGCTCGCGGCCTTCTCCGTGCTGGCGAGCACCCTGTTCCTGCGGTCGGGGAACCTCTTTCAACCCGTGGTCATCGACCAGCTCTTCTGGAGCCTGGCCCTCTTTGCCCTCCTCCGCTTCGGCACCACCCGCGACCCGCGGTGGTGGCTCGCCTTCGGCGCGGCCGCGGGACTTGGACTGCTGGCCAAGTTCAGCCTGCTTGTGTTTGGATTCGCCACGCTCGTCGCGCTCATCGTGACCAGGGAACGGCGCTGGCTGGCCACGCCCTGGCCATGGGCTGCAGGCGTCCTGGCGTTCGTGATTGGGAGTCCCTCGATCATCGGACAGATCAACCTCGGTTTTCCGGTGATGGCTCAGATGGAGGACCTTCGGAGCGCCCAGCTGGCCCGGGTGTCCGCGGGCGCGTTCCTCCTGGACCAGCCGCGCATGCTGGCCGGGTTCGCGATCGCCGCGGTGGGAGCCGCGGGACTCGGCTTCGGCCGGCTCGGGCGCCGATATCGCCTCGCCGGCTGGACGGCGATCCTGGCCTTCGCCACCCTCATCGCCCTTCACGGGAAGAGCTATTACGCGGGTCCCGTCTATCCCGTTCTCTTCGGTGCCGGCTCGGTGATGATCGCGGGGATCAAGGCGCCGCGATGGGGTCCGATCGTCCGCTGGGGGCTCGTCGGGACGTTGACCGCCTATCTGATCGTCCTATGGCCGATGGGCCTGCCCGTCCTGAGGCCGGGGACGATGGAGCGGTACCTGGTCGGGATCGGTCTCCAGAGCGCTGCCGTCACCAACGTGGGAGCCCAGGAGCGGATTCCCCAGGATTACGCGGACATGTTGAACTGGGAGGAGCAGGTCCGGGAGATCGCCCGCGTCTACGACGCCCTTCCGGCCACCGACAAGCGGCGAACGGTGATCCTGGCGTCCAACTACGGCGAGGCCGGAGCCGTCGACGTCTACGGGCCCGGGTACGGCCTTCCGAACGCGAGAGCGTTTGTTGGCTCGTACTGGTTCTTCGGTCCCGGGGAGCTGCCGGGCGAGGTGATGATCCTCCACGGCTTCTCGGAAGAGGATTTCAGGGACTACTTCGAGAGCGTGACGGCGGCCGGCCACGTCACGCACCCCTACGCGGTGAACGAGCAGCGGGACCTGACGATCTACGTCGGCCGGGGTCCGCGCACGACGCTGCAGGACGCCTGGCCCGGCTGGGAGGGAGAGAACTAGCTGGAATCCGCCGACGCGTCGGCCTCCGCCTCCGTCTCGAACAGCCTTCCGGTCAGGAGCTCCTGGACGATGCGGTCCGCATCGTAGACCTGGTCGAGCGCCGCCCGAATCGCCCGGACGTCGACCATGACGTTCCTCCCTCGTTCCGGGAGGTAGATGAAGTCCCGCGAGAGGCCCTGGATGTTCCGGTCGAAGTTGAGGCCGACGAGGGCCTGGTCCACCGTGACGGCGGGTGAGCCCGAGTTTCCGCCGTAGGTATCCGCCGTGGACACGAAGTTGAGCGGCGTGCCGAGATCCAGGCCCGGCGGCGGCTCGCTCCAGCGCGGGGGAAGCGCCCATTCGACGTTTCCCCGGTTGCTGATGTGCCGGTCGTACAGCCCGTAGAAGGTCGTATACGGCGGCGCCAGGGTGCCGTTGTACTCGTAGCCCCGCACGCGGCCGTCCGTGATTCGCGGCGAGAAGGTCCCGTCCGGCGGCACGCTCCGGCCGTAGACGGCGAACCGGGCTCGTCCCAGCTCCGCCTCCAACTCGGCCTCTTCCGCCGTGAGCCGGCCATACTCCGCGCGGTATCCTCGTGTGACCGCGAGGGTGGCGGCGATGAGCCGCAGGGCCGGTTCTTCCGCCGGACTCGGCCCGCCGGACGCGATCGCGGCCGCCGCGGCCGTGGAGTCGCTCAGGACCGAGGCGGCGAGGAGTGCGGAGGCCGCAGCCTCGGGCGTGGCGCCCTGGAGAGCGGCGACCGTGATCTCGTGGTCCGGGCCGAAGTAGCGCTCGAAGTCGGCGAAGCGCGCGGCGAGGAGTCGCTTCTCGAGTCCCGCGGGATGATCGCCGATGCGCTCCAGCTCCAGCCGGAGCAACTCCAGGCTATCCGGGGGAGCTCCGTCCGCCCGCGCCTGGAGCAAGGCATCGGCCGCGAGAGCCCGCCGCAGGGTGGCGGAAGCGTACAGCCGGTTGGTCTGCGCCAGGAAGGCGGCGAACGCCGCCGCGTGACCGGCCTTCTCCGCCTGGATCTCCTCCAGCCGGTCGAACAAGCCGCCGTACCGTGATGCAAGCTCCGGATCCGCACTCAGGGAGTCGCGCAGCTGCCGCTCCGCGTCGCGCTTCCGCGCCATGATCACGGGATCCTCCAGCGCCTCCAGGCGACCCATAGAGGCCTTGAGCGAGTTCGAGAGGCTGAACATCCGGTTGCGGATTCCCAGCGCCTCGGCCTCGGCCGGATCGGCGGTGCGGTACGCGCCCAGCGCCTCGAGCCGGCTCTCGAGGAAGCCGATCAGCGCCGGGACCTGGACGCTCTGCTGGTACTCCAGCTGCGCGATCGTCCGGAGCCGATTGGTTTGGCCCGGGTTGCCGATTACGAAGACGACGTCGCCCTCCTCCACGCCAGCCTCGCTCCACCCGAAATGGTGCTCGGGCCGGTACGGAACGCCGTCTTCGTAGACCCGGAGGAACGCGAAGTCGAGCGCGTATCGTGGATAGGTGAAGTTGTCCGGATCCCCCCCGAAGAATCCCAGCTCGAGCTCGACGGCCTGAACGAGACGGACGTCCGTGAAGCGCCGGAACACGTACGCCGAGTGGCGCCCGCCGTTGTAGAGGGAGACGACCTGCACCCAGATCGAGTCGCCGCGATCGGAGTAGGCCCGGCGGCCTCGCTCCCTGATTCGGTCGAAGGCCTCCGCCCGTACCTGCCCGCGCCGTTCCTCGGCGGCCCGGTCCAGCGCCCCGAGGACCTCGTCGGTCACGTCCTCGATGGCGATCAACTGGTCCGCGTAGAAGCGTTCGATCGGCCGCTCATCCTCCAGCGTCGCGGCGTAGAAGCCGTGGTCCAGAAGATTCTCGCCCGCCCGGCTCGTTCCGCTGACGGCGCTGCGCACGCAGTGGTGGTTGGTGGCGACGAGACCGTTCGGCGAGACGAACGACGCCGAGCATCCGGGGATGCGAAGCACCGACAGACGGGCGCGCTCGAACCACGAGTCATCCGCCCTGAAGCCGTACGTTTCACTGAAGTAGTCGGCGGGCGGGTACTCGAACGTCCACATCTTCCCGTAGTCGAACTGCCCGGCGCTCACCGTCTCGGGGCCGGCGTCCGGGACCTGAGCCGATGCACGGGCGGCAATCGCCAGGCCCAGCGTCAGAGCGGAGGCCGTGAGGGCCATCCCTCGCGAGGTGACGAACGATGGGGGGTCGCGTGTTTCAGTCCACATCGGATGCTCCGGGAACGAGATCGAGGTACCGCCCAATGACCTCGGCGGAGGTTAGTCGGCGGCGCGTTCGATCGCCAGTTCGGGCGTTAGGTCGTCGGCATATGGGCGAACGGACGGCACCGCGATATTTTTCAAGCGGCCGGTTACCCCGAGCCTCGTCCGCCGTAGAAGCCAGGCCACCGAAGGCATACGAGCGTTCATCATGGTTACCAGAGCGCCGACACAGACCCGGGAGACGTGGCTTACGGCCGCGTTGGAGCAGCTGCGTGAGCACGGTTCAGGCGGGCTCGCTATCGACAGGATCGCCCGCCGACTGAGCGTCACGCGGGGATCGTTCTATCACCACTTCGACAACCTCGAGAGTCTGATCGAGGAGCTGCCGACCCACTGGATGCACCGATTCGCGCCCATCCCGTTCGAAGTGGCGGTCGAGTGGGAGCCGACGATGGAGGGGTACGTGCGCCGGCTGGTCTGCGATTTCATCCCCGACATGGGCCGGATGCGCTACGACGCTGCGATGCGGGCCTGGGCTCAGACGGATGAAGCCGCGTCGCGGGCGGTCCGCGAAGTGGACGGATCCCGGCTGGAGATGTTGGGGAGGTTCTTCCGGCACTTCGGCTGCGGGGAGTGCGCCGAGCCCTCCGCCATGCTCGCCTATTCGATGATCGTCGGGGTCGATGGGGTGTCCGGCTGGGGCACGGCGGAGCGGGAGCTCATCGCGGAGCAGATCATGACGATTCAGAGGACCTGCCGGTCACCGCACTAACCGCTCATTATCCTCCAAAGTTGAACTTCCGTACTTGGTGACATACACTTGTGTATCATACACAATGGTATGGTGCCGCGTATGGTCACTTGAGATGACCCGCGTGGATCCAATCTGACACGGTAGAGGCTATCGGTGGCGACGGCTAGCACGGCGCTCAGAAGGTTGGACCGCTACGACTGGCTCGTGCAGGGGATAGAGACCCTGCGCAGCAGTGGCATCGACGCGGTGCGCGTGGAGCCGATGGCGCGGTTGCTCGGGGTCACCAAGGGCAGCTTCTACTGGCACTTCAAGGATCGCGGCGAGTTTCTCGACCGTCTCCTGGAGTATTGGGAGACGGAGATGACCGACAAGATAGCCGCCCACGTCGCGCACGCGGAGGGCCAGCCTCAGAAACAGCTTCTCGCCCTCCTCGAGCACATCGTCAACTTGGAGATCAACCGGTACGATGCCGCTGTCCGAGCCTGGGCGCTCTACGATGAGCGTGCGGCCCGGGTTGTCGAACGAGTGGACGAGAGACGGCTCGCGTACATTGACCAGCTCTTTCTCGACATGGGCTTCTCGGCCGAACAGGCGGACATCAGAAGCCGGATGTCCTACCACTACGTCGTGGGCGAATACACTGCGTTCGTGAAGGAGCCGACGCGCGCGGAGCGGCTGGCCCACGTCCGGCTCCGATATGAGCTCCTGACGGAGTGCTGAGCCTCCGGGAACCGATCTCCTCCAGCTAATCCCCTCTTTCCACCGCAAGAAGACCATCGGTGTTCCGCCAGACGACCACCGGTGTCCACCAGACGACCACCGGTGTCTGCTTCCGGGACACTCCATCCCGGAACCGAACAATCCGGCTTCCTGAGAGCTTCCTGCGTGTTCACCTAACACCATGTAATACAGTCTGTTATGAATTCTGATGCTCTGGCACGCGCGTTGCCCATGCAAACGCCGGGTGTGCTGCCATCAGCCAGGGGGGTTCGTGTCAGGCGGATGAGGGTCATGGCGAAGTCACAAGTGGATGCCGAAGAGCTCCCGACCGGGACCTCCGCGCAGCGGCCCCACCAGCAGGGCCGGCGGATGGACATCCGCCGAGAGCCCGCGAATCCGAACAGGCGGAGGCTCTATGTCGCCGGCGGTATCGTCGCGGTGTTCCTGGTCACCGCGACCGTGCTCAGCCTCGATCCCGCCGCTCCTTCCGTAAACCGCAACTCCATCCTCATAGGCACGGTCGATCGAGGTTCCTTTACGCGGGAGGTGCGTGGGCCGGGCAGGCTGGTCCCGGAGCAGATGGTGTTCGTGACGGCCCTGACGGGGGGACGGGTCGAACAGGGCCGAGAGCGACCGAGGTCAATCGCCGCCGCGTCTGTTCTCGCTTCATGGTGTCACCTCCGACCCAGAAGATATGTGGTGCGGGGCGTAGCCGTTGAGCGGGAGATCCGGCTACGTTGAGGTTCGGGCATTCTTCCGCCCGCCCGTGCCACCGGCCGGCGAATAGCGTTGGGGGAGGACTGAACTTGGAGTCGATGCCGAGTACGCGGAAGGACGAATTCTCGCTTCCGTCGGACTACCATTACCTGAACTGCGCCTACATGTCTCCCCTCTCCAGGCGTGTGCAGGCGGCGGGGGAAGCCGGGATTCGGCGGGTGGCCGTGCCGGCGAACATCCAGACCGAGGATTTCTTTTCGGGCTGCGATCGTGTGCGCGAGCTCTTTGCCCGCCTCGTTAACGCGCCGAACCCTCAGCGCATCGCGATCATTCCCTCGGCCTCCTACGGCCTTTCGGCGGTGGCTCGAAACACCGCGGTGGAACGGGGTCAGAACGTCGTCACGGTTCACCATCAGTTTCCGTCGAACGTTCATGTCTGGCGCCGGAAGTGCGAGACCGTCGGGGCCGAGTTCAGAGCCGTTCGCCCTCCCGTCGACGGGCCCGACTGCGCGAGGGCGTGGAACGACGCGATTCTGGAGGCGATCGACGGGGACACGGCGGTCGTGACCCAGGGCGTCGTGCATTGGACGGATGGGACTCCGTTCGACGTGGAGGTCATCGCGGCCCGCGCGCGAGACGTGGGGGCTGCCTTCATCCTGGACGCCACACAGGCCGTGGGCGCCATGCCGTTCGATCTGCAGCGTGTCCAGCCCGATGCGCTGATCTGCGCGGCATACAAGTGGCTGACCGGGCCATACTCCATCGGCGCGGCATACTTCGGTTCCCGGTACGACGACGGCTCGCCCCTCGAGGAGACGTGGCTGGGCAGGGTCGGCAGCGAGGATTTTGCCGGTCTCATCGAGCAGAGCGAGCTGTACCGCCCGGGCGCTCTCCGATACGACATGGGCGAGGCGCCGAACTTCATCCTGGTCCCGATGTTCATCGAGGCCCTCGAGCAGCTGCTCGAGTGGGGTGTGGACAACATCCAGAGGTACTGCCGTGGGCTGACCCGAGAGTTGATTGAGGAGCTCGTCGGCGAGCAGCATCCCGGCGGGCCGGAGCCGGTCGGACATCTGTTCGGGCTTCACGTTCCGGAAGACGTCGACCCGGAGGCGCTGCAGGCGCTGCTCTGCGCCCAGAAGGTGTTCGTCTCCGTCCGCGGGAACGCGATTCGGGTGGCGCCCCACATCTACAACGATGCGGCGGACATCGAGGCGCTCCGGGCCGTGCTCGCGGAGTCCGGGATGCTCACGCCGGCAGCTTGAGGAGGGGATGAACGCCACGGCGAGCCTGGATCTGAACACGCTGGCCAATCTGGCCGAGATCATCGGCGTGCTCATCGTCATCGGCGGTGTAGTCTTCGCCGTCGTCCAGATCCGTGAGTTCCAGCGGCAGCGTAGGGAGACGGCGGCGATCGAGCTCGCCCGCTCCTTCACGGACCCCCAGTTCGCGCGGGCGGTCCTGCTGGTGGTCTCGCTTCCTCCGGGCTGCTCCGCGAAAGAGCTCCGGCGCTCGCCCGAGCACGAGGAGGCGGCGATGCTCGTCAGCCTCACGCTCGAGTCCGTCGCGATCATGGCTTACCACCGGATCGTGCCAATGCGGACGGTGTGGGAGCTCATGGGTGGTGTCACCCAGACCTGCTGGGATCGGATGCGGGAGTGGGTGCACGCCGTCCGTCGCGAGCAGGGTAACGAGAAATTCGACGAATGGCTCGAGTGGCTCTCGGACCAGATGAAGCGGCTTGGCGACGAGAGCGGGGGAAAACCCGCCTACCTCGTCTACGAGGGCTGGCGACCGTGATGGCGCTTCGCGGATAGCCCGTCCGGCATGAAACCCTCCGTTCACGGCATTCACCACGTCACGGTCATCTGCGGTCACCCGCAGCAGAACCTGGATTTCTACGCCGGCGTTCTCGGTCTGCGGCTCGTGAAGAGGACCGTGAACCAGGACGTTCCGGACACTTATCACCTCTTCTATGCCGATGGCGTCGGGACGCCCGGAACCGACCTCACCTTCTTTCCATGGCCGCAGATGGCGCCGTTCCGCCGCGGAGTCGGCCTCGCCGTGGAGATTCCGCTCGCGATTCCGGGCGGAAGCCTTCCGTACTGGGAATCGCGTTTCGAGGTGCGCGGTGTGGCTCGGGGAGAGTCGGAGACCCGTTTCGGCGAGGCGACGCTGCCCTTTCGAGATCCGCACGGTCTCGAGCTCGCGTTGGTGGAAACGGAGGACGAGCGTTCCTGGACGGCCTGGCAGGCCGGACCCGTGCCGGCCGAGCACCAGATTCGTGGCATGCACGCCGTCCGCCTGCTGGAGCGGGAGATGTCGCCAACCACGGAGGCTCTCGAAGCGTCCATGGGTTTCGAGCTGCTCGGAG
>Ga0255057_10001393_pt1 | contig 13609 bp, 8 predicted proteins | sample Cases_109_6_MG_FD_189022 | JGI IMG/M metagenome (GOLD analysis project Ga0255057, IMG submission 189022) | Seawater microbial communities from Amundsen Gulf, Northwest Territories, Canada - Cases_109_6 | ecosystem: Environmental > Aquatic > Marine > Gulf | place: Canada: Northwest Territories... | reverse complement strand
ACCGCGGGACGACTTGGCAAAGTCTTGACCGAGGGATCCTTGGCCGATTCGCCATGGAAGTGGCTGCTGCAAACCGAGGGTGACGGCATGTTTCGACCGTGGGTGCTGGCCGCATGTTTGCTGGGAGCGACGGCCTTGTTCTGGTGGCTGCACCGCCTTGCCTATCGCCGCACCAAGGAAGAACAACTGCAAGAGGTTCGCGACAGGCAACTGGCAGGTGCTTAGGGAGGGGACGGGAGACAGGAGACAGGAGACGGTATGCACTTGGCCTGTCCCCTGTCTCCTGTCCCCTCTGCTATGAGACGCGCGCATGACTAAATTCAGCATCACAGCTCGCTGGGTGCTGCCGATCGACGGCGATCCGCTGGAAGGCGCCGTCGTCACAATTGACGACGGTGTGATTGTTGCGGTCGGCGATCGCTCCACTGCCGCGGGACCGGTGCAGGACTTGGGCGACGTCGTGTTGCTCCCCGGACTGGTCAACGCGCACACGCACTTGGAATTCAGCCAGTTGCGCCAACCGCTAGGCAAGCCGGGCACGTCGCTGCCCGATTGGATTCGGCTCGTAATCGTCGATCGCAAGCGGACGGGTCGCGATCCGCGCGCGAGTATCGTAGCCGGTTTACAGGAAAGCCTGGCGTGCGGCGTTACGGCCCTGGGAGACATTGCCACTTCGCCGCAGTCTGACCTGTCGCAACCGCTTCCCCACCTGCTCGCGTTTCAAGAAGTAATTGGCTTCTCGGCGGCACGTCTCGAATCAGCCTTCGCGGAAGTGCGGCAGCGATTAGGCGATAGCCGCGACTCTACGACTCGCCGGCCAGCGACTCGTAGAGTCGCGGCTATCGGAATCAGCCCCCACGCACCGTACACGGTGCACCCTCAGCTCCTCGAGCTGCTTGTGGATGAAGCGATCGCACAAGATTTGCCCGTGGCCATGCATCTGGCGGAATCGCCTGCGGAACTCGAACTGTTGGCCGACGGCACGGGACCGCTCCGCGAATTGCTCGAACAGCGCAGCATGTGGGACGCGGCGGCAATTCCCCCGGGAAGCATCCCGCTCGACTATTTGCGCGTGTTGGCTCGGGCGCCCCGGGCGATCGTGGTCCACGGCAACTATCTCTCGGCGGCCGAAATCGAATTTCTCGCCCGACAGCGCGCCCGGATGTCGGTCGTCTATTGTCCCCGCACACACACTTACTTTCAGCATGCCCCGTATCCTTTGAATACGATGCTGGCCGCCGGCGTGCGCGTCGCGTTGGGGACCGACAGCCGCGCGTCCAATCCCGACCTGTGCCTGCTCAATGAGATGCGCTGCGTGGCCCAACGCCACGGCTTGTCACCGACCGAGATCGTCCGCTTGGGTACGCTCTCAGGGGCGGAAGCGCTCGGCTGGAGCAGCCACATCGGTAGCATCACGCCCGGCAAATGGGCCGATCTCATCGCCGTGCCATGCGGTGCAGCCGACCCAGCACAAGCCGTGTTGCAACACGAGGGTCCACCGCTCTGCGTATGGCTGCGCGGGCAACCGATCGTCGCCAAACAGCCGGATTAGAGTTCCTTACACTTCTTGATGTAATCGGCCAGCGCCTGCAGTGCTTCGATGGGCCAAACGACGTCCACTTCGGCCTGCCCCTCGTGCAGGTGCACAGAGATGCCCACCGGCGGGCTGGACTCGTATTCGGGAATCACCATGGTCTGTGGCAAAATCTGGCCGAACAGTTCGTCCATGATCCGCTTGGTCCACGTGACACACCCTTGGGGGCTGACGTAAAATTTCCAAGCTGCCGCGGGCGTCAAGAGCTTATGCGTTGTTTGCACGTGTACCGATTTCTGCAGTCCCATCTCTTGCTGCTTCACCTGCTCGATCACGCGGGTCATCCGCTGCTCGCCGGCCATGCCGTAGACCAAGGTTTTCTCGTCCGCGGCAACGATCAGTGTGCGCAATTTGCCCTCTTTGCCGAACATCGCTTCCAACATCCAGTTGAACATGGGAACGTTTGGATCTCGTGCCGCCGTGGCAACGTCTACGAGCAACTCACACGCTTCGGCGCCGCCGACCTTGATCTCGCGGATTTCATATTGCAGACGGATATCGCTGGTGGACTGGGCCATCAAGCGGTTCCAAGTTTCCACCGACTTCCTGTACGACTGCAAATACTGCGCGGCGCTGTGCACTTGCGCGGTGCCGAAGAAGTTGCTGAAGAGCGGTTCGCCCTTCTCGCCTGGCAGCATGAGAACCGACGCGCAGCGCACGCTCTTGACGAAATCCTGATACGAGGTTTCCAGATCCTGCCACTGCTCCTCCTGGAATTCTTCGTATCCATACGTCTCGGGCATCTGCCGCATCACTTGCACACCGGCTTTGATAAGCGAGTTCATCCAAGTGCCGTCGAGCGGTCCGCCGCCAGCCAAGACGAACGGCTGGTCCGGGTAGCCGGCCAACGGGGCCGCAGGAGTCGTCGCAGTGGTCGTCGTCGCGGCGGAGGCTCGGTGATCGTTCTCCCACAGAAGCCGCAAGCCAGCTCGCAGATTACTCGTTTCATCGATCGAAAAGCCAAAGGCGAGCCTATCGACTTCTGCGCCGAACAGGTCGAGCATCGTCTGGTAAACGACGAGCCCTTGATGCATCTGTACCAAGGCGTCGGAGAATTCGGGATTGCCGAATTCGTCGTCAAGTGTTAGCCGCTGCTGGGCAAGACCTTGACGGCCCAATTCCAGCAACTTTTTCACTCCCGCCGGCATCACCCCGATCGTCGCTACGTTGTCCTCGAGCCAGGCAGCCCACGGCTTGAGCAAGGCGACAGGCTCGGGCTCCAGTCCGATGAGTATCTCCAGCGTCTCGCGATTCTCGACGTTCATAATCATGGCGTAAGGACCATGTCGAGCCACGAGCACGTCTTCCCCCGCGATCGTCACTCGACACACCTCACCGCTGTCATCGCCGTGGATCGAGGCGGCGAACTTTCCGTAGTCGGCAATCGGCAACAACACCAGCGGTTCGGGAGGAGCCGAGGCATGCGAGCCCGGAATGAGCGAAATCAATACATCCCCGTCGAAATCAACGCCCTCGCGGAGCCCGGTGGAGAATTGTGCGAACGCCAGCGGCGCGGGCAGAGAAGCTTCGAACATCTGTATGAGATGTTCACATTTCTTGTTGGCCCCGGCCACGTCGCGGACCAGGACGAATCCCAATGCGTCCTCGGGGAGATAGTGCAGAATTTTCTGAGCTTGCAGATGTTGGGTGGTCGCAAGCATTAGCAGCGCCGGTAGAACCCAGCAGAGAGATCGCGAACCCACGCAGGGCTGTTCTTTTTTTCGCCGTTGGTCCGACGAACGTCCGAATATCATTTTCACATACCTCAAAAAAGCGTAGTGGAACATACCAAATGCGTTGATGATCCGCGGACGGCATTATCCGCCGCTGTGCGCGGGTCTCCCGACCCCGCACAATCCCGACCGAAGGTCTCCAAGAATCACCAAGCAGTTACCTCGACACTGGGAGACCTGCGGTCGGCCGTTTCGGCGAGGTCGGGAGACCTGCGCCGAGCGCGATGCGTTGATGATCCGCGGACGGCATTATCCGGAGTTTGTACGTCGGCGACAAGTCTTGAGAACCCTTCAGCCGAAACGAATCTTCTCTGCTCTTGTGAAGTCGGTGCTCTGTGGGGAGAATGCGGCGTCACGCGGTCCTGGATTGCACTCAATCGACACTATCAACCGCCATGAAACTCCTTAGACAAGCTCTGGAGCAAGGCTCCTGCATCCTTCGCGAGGAAGCGACCGACATCCAGAGCGTGTTCCGCGATGTCTTGGCGCTGGTGGTGGAGCGCGGGCTTCTGGCTGCCGAGGATCAGCAGCAGGTTCTTTCCGTGCTCTCGGAGCGAGAACGGTTGAGCTCGACCGCCATCGGACACGCGGTAGCCGTGCCCCACGCCTATCTCGGCTGTTTCAAGCAGCAAGTGATCGTGCCCGTGCGATTGACGCACGCGATCAATCTGGGCGCTCCCGACGGGATTCCCACGCAGTTTATCTTTGTGTTGCTGGGCCCCGACGACGGGACGGTCGACCACATCGACACGCTGATGCACGTCGCCCGGTTGATGGCGGACGATGAGTTTCGCTACGAGGCGGGAGAGGCGAAGAGTTCGCAAGAGATGCTGGCCGCTCTGGACCGTTTTCTCGTCCGCACCGCGCCAAAACCGCCCACCGAGGAGCCGGAGGTTGTCGACGGTCTCACCTATACCGGACGATTGTTCGGCGGCATTCGGGCAGACATCGCCCGACGGCTGCCTCACTATTGGAGCGATTTCACCGACGGTCTGCACTCCAAGTGCGTGGGGTCAACGTTGTTTCTGCTGTTCGCCTGTCTCGCTCCGGCGGTCACCTTCGGTGGCGTGCTAGCTGTGGCGACCGACGGCGAGATCGGCGCGGTGGAAATGATCGCCGCCACGGCCATCTGCGGGATTATCTACGCGTTTATTTCCGGGCAACCGTTGATCATCCTGGGCGGCACGGGACCGTTGTTGGTGTTCACGGTGATTCTCTATGAACTCTGCGCCGAGCTGCAGATTGATTTTTTGCCGGCCAGAGCCTGGATCGGGCTGTGGACGATGTTGTTTGTCTTCCTCATGGCGGCAACGGACTCGAGTTGTCTGATACGTTTTTTTACGCGGTTTACGGACGAAACCTTTTCGGCGTTAATCTCTCTAATCTTTATTTATCAGGCTGTGCTGGCGCTGGTAGAGATCTTTCAGAAACTCGACATTGGAATGCACCACGATACGGCACTACTCTCGCTGCTGCTGGCGTTAGGCACGTTCTTCATCGCGATGAGTCTGTCTCGATTTCGGCGGAGCAGCTATTTGTTGCCGTGGATGCGAGAATTTCTGGCTGATTTTGGGCCCACCATTGCCATTGCGGCAATGACACTGGTCGCCATCTCGCTGAAAGAGGTCTTTCTTGATGTGCTACCTGCTCCCGAGGAGTTTGGGACCACAACCGGCAGATCCTGGCTGGTCGACATGTGGTCTACGCCAATGTGGGTGCGATGGGCTTCAGCGGGGCCAGCACTTCTGGTCGCACTGCTAGTCTACCTGGATCAAAACATCACCGGTCGTTTGGTGAACAGCCGTGACCATCGCCTGAAAAAAGGCGAGGCCTATCATCTGGATCTTTTTGTTGTCGGCGGATTGATCGGTATTTGTTCGGTGTTCGGGCTGCCTTGGCTAGTGGCGGCAACCGTGCGTTCCCTGAACCACGTCCGCAGCCTAGCTACCAGCGAAGAGGTCGTCTCCCCCTCGGGACAGCGTCGCGAACGTGTGATTCACGTCCGTGAAAATCGTGTCACGAGCTTGACGATTCACGTACTAATTGGGCTTTCCTTACTGCTTCTACCTTGGCTTAAGGTGATCCCCATGGCAGTGCTCTACGGCTTGTTCCTGTTCATGGGTGTTGTGTCGATGGCGGGCAATCAGTTCTTTGAGCGCTTGAGTCTGTGGCTGAAAGAACCGACACTCTATCCCGCGACGCACTACATTCGCCGCGTGCCAACCTGGACGATTCACAAGTTCACGCTGTTACAGGCGGCGTGCCTTGCCGTGCTGTGGGCCGTAAAAGGGAGCTTCATGGGAATTCTGTTCCCGCTGTTCATTGCCTTGCTTGTGCCGATTCGTTTCCTCGCAGGACGTTTTTTCGCTGAAAAGCATCTGGCGGCCCTCGATGCTGAGGAAGAACCGGAAGAGGAAGCATCGGCCTGGATTTAGTGCATATCCGGAAACAGTGTAGCGATTGGTCGTAGCTGAATTCGCAAGAATTCAGATGTTCTGCGCTCGGAATTCTTGCGAATTCCGCTACACCAACTTCGAAAATGCACTAGCCTAGAATTCTGATCAGGGAAAACCATAGATGGTACGAATAGTTTGTAGGATGGCGCACATTCTGGAGAACCAAACGAACTGTAACCTTCAAGGTCAAGCAGCGAAAAGAGCTGCGCTGAACCGATCAAAGGATACTTGTGCGGCTATTCAGTTGCTAACCGCTTAGATGCTTCGGTGGGGGTGACCGAGGCGCTTTCTGGATATAGCTTTGGCCGCGTCCGTCGATGTGGCCGACGCGGGTTTGAGAATACCGCTAAAACACTTCGGTGTTTCACTCCGACGCGTTGAAACGACTTACTTTTCGTGCTTGAGGAGGGGGCAACCCGTGCGTCGTAGCCTGGCTCTCAAAACCGCGTCGGACGGTGAAATCGAAGGGAGTAAGCTAATTGCCGTTTCTAGCGGCGGTCAGATTCATCGCCGCACCTTACGAACACCGCTAACTCGTACGGTTGTCGTTAGCGAAGCTGGGTGTGGGCTAATTGCTTGTCATTATGGCTATAGGAGTGGCTTTTATGCTTTATTTCGCAAAAAACTTGTTTGTCTAAATATCTCCCTGTATACTATGCGGCAGTTCTACACATCACAGGAATACTCTAGTAAATCCAATCACAATTGAAACGAACCAGAATTGCCGCTGGCGATCTGTGTACGTTGCACAGGGTGACAGTGGCTCTTTTTTGTAATTATCCCCCCGAAGTATTGTGATCACGTGTCGTAATTGTGTAGCTTGAGGCGTATTGAGCAGGGTAGAGAACTAAGATGTTGGGGATATTAATGCGGCGGTTGAAGTATTCGCGTTTGAGGGAACGTCTTTTCTAAAGACTGCCCTAGGGCTGCGTAAGCGTAACCAAGAAGATGGCTTTACCGACCAGCTTGTTTCTTTACTTGGGAGAATGCTCATGTTGATCACTCAACGTTTCTTGCTCAGTCATGTTGCCGTTTTTTGTTTTGTTCTATCTCAGACAGCAGTTGTTCCGGCGGCGTTGGTACGCACGGTGATGCTGAGCGGGGATCAAGCCCCTGGCACGGCGGCGGGGGTGAGTTTTGTCGATGCCGCCAACCTCATGTCTCCGGGCCTTAATAGCACGGGCCGAGCGGTGTTCACTAGCGACCTGACCGGTCCAGGGGTGGATGGTAGCAATCGCACGGGTCTCTGGTCGGAGGGGGGCGGCGGTGGGTTGTCGTTAATAGCTCGCGAGGGATCTCAGGCACCTGACACAGTCGGCGGCGTGTTCTTTGGCGATTTCACTTTCACCCCTCTCCCCCTCAGTCTAAACAGCGCGGGTCAGACGGTGTTTAAGGCACGAGTGGGCGGCCTAGGGGTAACTAGTAGCAATGACGACGGTATCTGGTCGGAGGGGGGCGGCGGTGGATTGGCCCTGCTGGCCCGCGAGGGAGATCAGGCCCCAGACACGCCCGTCGGCGTGAATTTTGGTAGTTTACCAGTCAGCAGTCACCTAGCCCTCAACGACGCAGGCCAAACCGTGTTTAAGGCAAATCTTACCGGCACGGGTATAACCCCTGGTAATAATGATTTTGGGATTTGGTAAGGTGGGGGCGGCGGCGGATTGGAACTGTTGGCCCGTAGAGGAAGTCAGGCACCTGGTACGACTGTCGGCACGAATTTCATATTGCTAAATACCACTGTCTATTCCCTCAATAATGCCGGCCAAACGGCGTTTAGGGCAAATCTCAACGGCGCAGCAGTGAGCAAGTGGGGGATCTGGGCGGGGGGCGTCGGCGGACTGGACCTTATAGCCCGCAGCGGAAATCAGGCACCCGGCACGCCCGCCGGTGTCGACTTCTCGGGTTTTAGCAATCAACCAGCCCTTAACGACGCAGGCCAGATGGCGTTCTTTGGGGGGTTAGTGGGCCCGGGTGTGAACATAACCAATAACGAAGGAATCTGGTCGGATGTGGGTGGCAGTTTGGCTTTGGTAGCCCGCACAGGAGATCCAGCCCCTGGCACGGCCGTTGGAGTGAATTTTTCCAGGATTGATGGTAGGGTTGTCCTGAACAGCGCAGGCCAAACGGCATTCTGGGGACGAGTTGTCGGTCCGGGAGTGACGGGTGGCAATGATGGTGGTATCTGGTCGGAGGGGGGCGGTGGCGGATTGGCACTAGTGGCACGCGAGGGAGAGCCAGCCCCCGGCATGCCCGTCGGTGTGAACTTTGCCGGTTTCGACTCTGTCGTCCCAGTCCTCAACGGCGAGGGCCAGGCGGCTTTTAAGGGCTGGCTCACAGGTGCGGGGGTGACTGCCAGCAATAACCGTGGTATCTGGGCGGAGGACGCGTCGGGTGTGTTGACCCTTATTGCCCGCGAAGGCGATGTGATGGACGTCGACGACGGGCCGGGCATTGATTTTCGGGTGATCGACACGCTTTCTTTTTTACCAGCATCAAACTTTTCGGGAACTCAATCGGGGAACGAAGATGGTCTGCCCAGCGCGTTTAACGACAAGGGACAAGTGGCGTTTCATGCAAGATTTTCCGGCGGGACAAGCGGGGTGTTTATTGCCAATACGATTGCTGTTCCAGGCGGCTCTGGAGATTTAGATTTCGACCTCGATGTGGACGGATTTGACTTTTTGAAGTGGCAACGAGGGTTTGGCGTAGAATACGACGCCAGCCATCTGGCCAACTGGGAAGCTCAATACGGCAGCGCAGCGGCGGCGGTGGCGGTGGCTGCCGTTGTCCCCGAACCCACCACCTTCGCCCTTACCGGTCTTGGCCTGTCGTTTATAGCCATGCGACGTAGAAGGTAGACGCCGTACTCCCTAGAACCCACACCCCGGCTAGCCACCGGGGAATTTTTTAGCGCCTATTGAGCCGAAAACAGCCCGTGTAACATCTGGCGATCTACTTTAGGGCTACTCGTAAGTGCGGCGGCGTGCACAACCGCCGCCAGAAACGGACTGAAGCTACGACACTTCGGAGTGAAACGCCGACGCGTGCTACGGATTTTGCTTTTTCGGCGCGTGGGTGACGCCCACCCGCGTCTCGAAACGCACTCTGCTAAAACGCGTCGGATTCATCGACCGACCGCACGAACAGCGGTCGGCTATCTAGCACAGATGTGACCCTCCTTGGGCAGAAACGTATCTCTCTAAGCTGCGGTCGGATTCATCGTTCGAAGCATTTATGCGGTGCCCGCTAACCTCCCTCGGTCGTCCCCCTGGGCGTTTTCTGGCACTCCCAGAAACCGCACAGGTCCGACACACCGAAAGCACTTCGAGTCCCCGAAAATTCCGCACCAAACTGGGTGCTATCCAAGGGCAGTTCAGCGCGTACACAAATAGATGGGCGCCTAGCCTACGCGCTAAGCCGCAAGCGGCCGGTCGCCTGCGGCTTAGCCGGGACGCTGCCGTCGGCGATGTGGTAGATGATCGACCAGTGAAATGCCAGGCCGATGAGCACCGCCACGTGAAAGATCTCGTGCCCTTGGATCACGCCCGGAACGAGCACGGGCCAGTGGAGCGCTTCGAGGATGGCGCCGACAGAGTAGGCGATGCCTCCCCACAGGATCGGACGGACAAATTCAAACCCGTACCGGCGCCAGAGCGAGAAGCCCGTGTAGAGCCCGATCCAGCCCATGCCCAGGTAGAGCGCCAAGCCCAGGCTGGCAGAAACCTGGTGGAAAAAAGCGGTCTTCAAGGAGATGGCCACGACCGCGTAAGTCCAGACCAGCGTGAGGATACCCCACTTGCCCCAACCGCGAAACAGTAAGACGTGGGCCGGAGTGAAGGTAGCGGCGATTAAGACGAAGATCGCCGCGTGGTCGAGACGGCGGACCACTTCTCGGGCCGAACCGCTGGGGTCCAGGAGGTGATACAGTCCGCTGATAGACAACAACAACACGGCGCTGAAACAGAAAATCGCCACACCGACGAAGCGATCGGTCTGCCCCCTGGCGCGCAGCAACAGCGGCACCGATAGCACCGCAAAGATAACTGCACCCATCAGATGGGACAGACTGCTAAAAGGGTCGGCAAATCCAGAAATGGGGATCACGCTGGTCACGAAGGCCGGTCTCACTTCCCTGGGCGCGCTGTCTAGCTTATCGGCTTTCCGGCGACGGATTCATCGCTATTTTTCGACCAACTTTTTGGCTTCGGCGGCCACTCGTTCGGCCGTGATGCCAAGTTCCTGGAGGATCTTCTTGAAGGGGGCCGAAGCGCCGAAGCGATCCAGGCCGACAAACGTGCCCTCAATGCCCAAGTAGCGATCCCAACTCTGGCGCACCCCCGCCTCCACGGCCACGCGGGCGGTGACTTCGGGCGGCAACACCTCGTTGCGATACGCCTCGTCCTGCTGTTGGAACAACTCGAACGACGGCATGCTCACGACGCGGGCGCGAATGCCCTCGTCGGCCAGCAATTGCTGGGCGGCGACGGCGATCGACAATTCGCTTCCCGCGGAGAGCAGCAACACTTGGGGCGAGCCGCCATTGTCCTTCGTCAAGACGTATGCCCCCCGCGCGACACCTTCGGCCGAAGCGAATTTGCCCCGATCGAGCGTCGGCACATTTTGTCGCGTGAGCACGACCGCCGTAGGACGATCCGTTTCTTTCAATGCCAAGTGCCAGGCCTGCACCACTTCGTTGGCGTCGCCGGGACGCAGCACGACCAAGCCGGGAATGGCCCGCACCGCGGACAACTGCTCGACGGGCTGGTGCGTGGGACCATCTTCGCCTAAGCCGATTGAGTCGTGAGTGAAAACGAAGATCGACGGTATGCCCATGATCGCGCTCAACCGCATCGACGGCCGCAGATAGTCGCTGAAAACGAAAAACGTCGCCCCGTAGCTCCGCAGTCCGCACAGGGCCATGCCGTTCACGATCGCCGCCATGGCATGCTCACGCACGCCGAAATGGAAATTGCGGCCGGCGTAATTGTCGGCGGAAAAATGTCCGACCTCTTCGTAAGTCAGAAGCGTATTGGTCGACGGGGCCAGATCGGCCGAACCGCCCAACAGCCAAGGGACGTGTGAGGCGATCGCGTTGAGCACCTTGCCGGATGAGCTGCGCGTGGCCAATCCCTTCTCGTCGGCGGGAAACTCCGGCAGATCGGCGTCCCAACCCGCGGGCAGTTCGTGAGCGAGTATCTGCTTGACTTCCTGCGCCAACTCCGGATGTTTTGCCTGATACTTGTCGAACAAACTCTCCCAGTCTTCGCGGACCGTTCGACCGCGCTCACCGAGTGTGTCGCGAAAGTGTTCGGTCACATCCTCAGGAACGACGAACGTCTCGTCCTCGGGCCAGCCGTAGGCGGCCTTGGCGAGGCGGACCTCTTCGGTGCCGAGCGCCGCGCCATGGGCGGCGGCCGTGTCGGACTTGTTGGGCGCGCCGTAGCCGATGATCGTTTTGACGATCACCAGCGTCGGTCTGTCATCGCACTGGAGGAACTTTTCGTTCGCTTTGGCCAGCGAGTCGAGATGATTGCAGTCGGCGACTCGCACGACGTTCCAGCCCAAGCCACCAAAACGCTGGGGCACGTCTTCGCTAAACGCCAATTCCGTTCGGCCCTCGATCGTGATGCTGTTGTCGTCATAGATCCAGCACAGATTTGAGAGCTTCAGGTGCCCAGCCAGGGACGCCGCTTCGCAGGAAAGGCCCTCCATCAGATCGCCGTCGGAGCATTGGGCGTAGACGTTGAAATCGAACAGATCGAAGTCGGGACGGTTGTAGCGCGCTGCGAGCCAATTGCCAGCAATGGCCATGCCGACGCTGTTGCCGCAGCCTTGGCCGAGCGGTCCGGTGGTGGCCTCCACGCCGGTTGTGTGCCCGAATTCCGGGTGTCCGGGAGTGGCACTGCCCCATTGGCGGAAGTTTCGCAAGTCGTCGAGCGTGACCGACAACTGGTCGCTAACCGTACCGTCGTCGGCTGCCTTGCGGACACCCGCCAGGTGCAGCATCGAGTACAACAGCATCGACGCATGTCCGCAGGAGAGGATATACCGATCGCGATTGGGCCAGTGCGGGGCGGTTGGATCATAACGCAACACTTGGGTCCACAGCTGGTAGGTCGCGGGAGCGAGCGCCATCGGCGTACCCGGGTGCCCGCAGCCAGCGGCTTCCACGGCGTCCATGGAAAGTGTGCGAATGGTGTTGATCGAAAGTTGGGAAAGGTCTTCGGCAATTGTCGACATAATTCTCTATAGGTAAACGCAGGTATTCGGATCGTAAAGGAACCAATATAAAGTGCCCATCCAGGGGGTGTCAATTGAAGTAGTACCATGGTGGAGACGCCTCCTACAGAATACGGCAATGTGAAACATAGCACGGCCCTGAGCATCACGCTTGACAGAAAACTCGCTGGCCCGTTTCGCAACTGAGTTTGGCCTGGTTGGCGATGAGAATTGCCCGATGGGCGTCCTCCAAGCTGGACGATTTCAAAATCAGGCTTTCGACCGCCCGATGGAAGTGGAGCAACAGGTGTTCGCCCACAGGCCGCTCGTGATCGAGCGTTTCGAGGTGCTGGCCCGCGTCGTCGAACCAGGCAACCGTATTGGGCAAATCGACAAACGCAATGCCCCGTTGGCAGACGACCTTCAGGTCCGCCGGTCGACGATACGACAACGATTCCTTCAAACTCTCTGCCACGTAATCACCACAGCCGATTACCGCGAGCGGCCCCGTGCCGATTTCCTCCGGAGGTGAAAAGTCGAGGTTCACCGAGAAGTAGTCGTGATATTGTCGGCTCAGCGATTGGTGCGAGGTGGCTAACAGCGACGAAGGTTCGCATCCCACGACGTAGCGGCACCAGTCCACCAGTTCCACCAAGTCGCGCATGCAACGGTCGTGCTGCTCGTGGCCCGGTGGAGCGGAGCGGCGTCGATTGCAGAACAGCAAACCTGGTTCGCCGAGCCGCGTGGCGATCAACTCCTTGAGTCGCAACGTGGCGGGCGACATTCGGCAGGGAAACTCGGCCATGAAGGCGATGCCCGACTCCTCGACCCGACTCCGTAAATCCGAGGCTTCTTCATCTTTCAACTCGATCGCCGCAGCGCAATAGACGGCTTTGCCGAATTCGCAAGCCGCATGGATCGGCGTCGCTCCATAGAACTTGGCGGAGAGCAGCATCACCGCGTCGACGTCGTCGCGGTTGATCAACACGCGGAACCCATCGTGAACGCTGGCATTGAACTGCCGGGCAACGAACTCGGCCCGGTGTTGCACGGGGTCGCAAACCGCGCAGACCTCAAACCGGTCGGAGAGCGCACGCAGCGCGGGCAGATGCCGCGATTCCCAGGCGGGGCCTACGCCGACGACGCCAATCCGTAGTTTCATGCGAGAAAATCGGTCTGCTAGAAGAACGGGACAAAGCGGTACGAGCGAGTTGCCGTGAAGGGATCGCTTGAAACTGTCTGCCCTTTCACGGTATTACTAAGCCTATCCCAGAACCGCTAAGCCGCAAGCGGCTTAGCGCCGAAACGTTGCTTACCCAAATAACGTAGGCCGGAGCTCTGCATGCGCATTTCCGTGATCATACCGGCTGTGGACGAAGAAGCCTTGATCGAGCGAGCCGTTACCAGCTCGTGGGAGGCAGGAGTCGATGAAGTGCTGGTGGTCGACGGCGACAGCCGCGACCAAACCGCCCGGCGGGCTCGCAAGCACGACGCTCAGGTGATCAGCGGCCCACTTGGCCGTGCGCTGCAGCAGAATCTGGGTGCCCAACACGCAACGTGCGACGTATTGTTGTTTCTGCACGCCGACAACTGGCTCGACCCGATGG
>Ga0255057_10001392_pt1 | contig 13613 bp, 12 predicted proteins | sample Cases_109_6_MG_FD_189022 | JGI IMG/M metagenome (GOLD analysis project Ga0255057, IMG submission 189022) | Seawater microbial communities from Amundsen Gulf, Northwest Territories, Canada - Cases_109_6 | ecosystem: Environmental > Aquatic > Marine > Gulf | place: Canada: Northwest Territories... | reverse complement strand
GACACCATCCGGATGGGTGAGATCACCATGCAGATCGTGCATGTCCCCGGTCATCGACCGGAGCAGATCAACCTGCTAGTCACTGACCACAGCAGGGGCGAGGATCCGTGGTGCATCCTGACGGCCGACTTCCTGTTGGTCGGTGACATCTCTCGCCCCGACCTGGCCCAATCGGGAACGCAGGGCGCCGAAACGATTTTCGACGAGGCGATCACGAAACTGCGCGATCTCCCCGACCATGTCGAGGTCTACCCAGGCCACGTCGCGGGCTCGACGTGAGGACGTGTAACGAGTGGCAAGGTTGTCACTACTCTGGGGTATGAACGACGATACAACCCGGCGCTGCAGTTCGATGATCGCGACGAGTTCGTGGCCTTCATGACCCAAGGCCAACCGGTCCGCCCCGCCAACATCCTCAACATCGTCGCGATCAACCAGGGAAAACTCCCACTAACGGTCGACGCTCCGGAGGCAACCGCACTCGACCCGGATCACTTCGCCGATCTGTGCGCAGACGGCCACGTCGTCGTCGACACGCGATCGTCCGCGGCCTTTGGAAGCGGTCACGTTCCCGGCTCCTACAACATCCACTTGAGCAGTCGCGAGTTCGAGCAGAGGGTAGGCTGGGTGACCCCACCTGACGATCCTATCCTCCTCGTTCTGGAGCGCGATGAATTAGTCGAGCGGGCGCTCCGCGCGCTCGCCTTCATAGGCTTGGATCAGCGGGTCGTTGGGTATTTGACGGGCGGTATTGGTGCCTGGATCAGAGCCGGTAAACGCGTGGCCACGCTGCCCCAGATCTCCGTTCACGAGGTGCATCGAAACGTCGAGGAGAACGGGACGATGAAGCTGCTCGATGTGCGCGAGAAGGTGGAGTGGGACGGCGGACACATCGAGGGAGCGCACCACATGAGCTACAAGGATCTGCGGGAACGCAGCGACGAGCTCGCGTTGAATCCTGACGACCACGTATCTGTGATTTGCGCGATGGGCGCACGCTCTGGCACCGCTTCCAGCATCCTCAAGGTGAACGGGTTTCAAAATGTCCACAACGTCACCGGCGGGATGGCCGCTTGGTCATCAGCAGATCTGCCCATTATCAGAGGTTAAGCGGAACCACCCTGAAGCCAACCGCCAACAGCTCTCAGAACGTAAAAGGCCCGCCGTCTCGGGCCGCTTCGATGGTGGGCCTGGGTGGAGTTGAACCACCGACCTCCCGGTTATACTTACGGCACCAAGATGTTAAGGCCAACTATCAGATTCTCACGAAGTGGTATCGCCGCGGCTGGTTTGTTTCTGCTCCTGGCTGTCGTCGCCTTCGCATGGGTGTTCTTCATAGCATCAAAGAACCCAGCCGATTCTGGTGAATCGGCGATAATACTCCTCCCCTTGGCAATGCCCTGGATTATGATTGTTCCAAGTGCTTGGATTGGGCCGTTGACGGGATTGGGCTGTATCCTTTTAAATAGCCTTATTCTGTATTTCTTGTTCGGCGGGTTGCGAACAAAGAATGCCCCTCAAACCTCATCAGACCACTCACCTCCTCAACCCAAAGAAGCCCCGCCGTGACGGGGCTTCCTGCATTGGCTTGTTAGGCTGTTTTACGGAAATGGCAATAGAGATACATCTGCTCTACCCCACCCGGCGTGATATGTAGTTCTTTGTGGTGGCGCTTCAATTCAAATTCCCCACCTAAGGTGTTCTCCAACTGTTCCTGACTGTACCGTTGTACCGGCAGACCACTGCACTTGGGCGGCGCTTCTGGTGCAAACGTGCCGATAATCAGGTGTCCACTCGGCTTCAACGCCTTTAGAAGGTTGTCTCGATATTTCCGTTGCTGCTCAAGCACGGTGAGAAAGTGAAACAGTGCTCGATCATGCCACAATTCATAATAATGTGTCGGCAAGTCAATTGAAGTGATATTGCCCTCCAACCACGTAACTAGCTCTGCTTTTTCACCCAGCCGTGTTCTGACCGAGGACAGAGCTTTCTCCGATATGTCGAGGACTGTGATTGATCGATAGCCTGTGTCAAACAAGTCGTCGGCCAATGTGGAAGCCCCCCCACCGACGTCGATGATCGGAGCGTCCAAGGCCAAGCCGAGCTCCTTAATCCAAGCTAGGGAGGTTTGCAAATGAGGCTTATACCAACCCAGCTTCTCGGTCGGTTTGGTCAAGTAGACTTGTTCCCAGTGATCCTTTTGGCTCATTCCGTACCAGCCTATCTAGATGGCCACCGGAGGACCGTACCTCATTCTACCACGCGGGAAGCACAGCTTTCCGTCGGGAAGATCGGGCTCTGTGCATGGGGGAATTCCGTACGGCTCCGAATGATCCGCCTGGCCCGAAACACAACCTCCTCCTCCAAACGCAAAGACCCCCGTTTCTTACGTTTTTTTACCTTCACACGCGCGAGAAGAAACGTCAAGTCCCCCTCAGCGAAACGCGGGGGTAGGTGGAACGATGCGTCACCTTCACGCGCGCGAGCTAAAAACGTCAGGTCCCCCTCAGCGACACGCGGGGGTGGGTGGAACGATGCGCGTCGGATCAAGGCTGGCCGCGGTCTACACGGCAGCGTCGTAACAGACAAGTTCGACGGTATTGTCCTCCGGATCTTGTACATACATGGAGCGCCAGTGAACCCAGGCGTGGTCCGTCACCTGAACCTCCAAGCCGTGGCTCTCGAGTCGGCTCTTCTCGGCTTCAAAGTCTGACTGCGCGATGGCGAATGCAATGTGATCGATTGTCGAGTGCTCAGCGCTGACCGGCACGTCCGGATGCTGACTCGTCCGGTCGAACAGAGCCAGAATCTGGGTATGGCCCGCGTACCCGTCGGCGATCTTGAAAAACGCGCTGGACGGGAACAGCCGCATCAACTCCAGGCCGATGACCTCCTCGTAGAATCCCTGCATACTGCTTAGGTCGTTGACTCGTAAGGCGATTTCACCGAGCGCCCGAATGGCTGTCTCTCTGGTGGTAGCCATCCCCCACCTCCCCAATGTTGAAGGCAGTTGCTTGATCGTCGCAATCCACGGCTTCGCTTACTGAACGTATCCGGACGACGGCTCTTGTCACCGTCTTTGTCACCACACCTCTCCAGCCCCAACACACCTGGACCCCCCAATGCAAAGAGGCCCCGCCGTGACGGGGCTTCCCCCTGCATAGGTCTACCTCCAGTTTTAGGATGCGGTTTTCGAGCTTAGCTTAGAGCTTCGCAAGCCCCTAGAGCAACAGCCGCCGGTCCCAGCGTCGCGAATGCCTTGCCTGCTTTGACAAAGGGTGTTCTAGCGACCTTCACGCGCGCGAGGAAAACGTCAGGTCCCCTTGACGGAACCGCGGGGTGGGTGGAACGATGCGTCAGGAGCCGAGTGATCGCCTGGCGGTTGACCTCGACTGTCCGCTGTAGCGCGGGGTCAGTCATTCCTGTTGTTCGAGCAACCCGGACAGCCAGTGCAAGACGTTCAGCACGAACTGAGCGTTCTCTCTGGCTTCTGGATGGTTCATCCCGCTCGGGCGGCGCTCCGTTCCGGAGACCTGAGCGGTGAACATGGCCGCCTCCCCGAAAGCGGCTACCCTCCCGTCGCCGAACCGGACGGTAGCGCCTTGCAGCATCCCGGAAGCGGAGATGCGCGGTGTCTTTTCCGAGAACTCCCACGCCTTCACCGGAAGCAGGAGGACCGTGTCGTCACCCAGCACCAGCAGCGGCTGTCCCGCCGTACCGGGCCGAATCCGGAATGCCTGCCCGCTGAACGCCATCACCGACTCCACCGCCTCCTCCGGCATCCGACCCCGGATGATGGCGTGATCCGCCAGGGAGTCGTCGTCCCGCCGGAAAGTCATCCGACCCGACTGGAGTGTGCCATCCCTCGCGAAGCCGTTTCCAAACATCAGGCCGAAAGTCTCCGCCAGGTCGGCTGCCGCCCCGGGCCAAGGCATGTGGTCGGCTATAAGAAGGAGGGAACCACCCTCTTCGATCCACGTCCGGACCGCGACGATCTCGTCCGGGGAAAAGGCGGAGGGGGTCGGCAAGGTCCAGTCGTCCTCCAAGATGTTCGCGTCGGCCACAGCGTTGGAGATCACCAAGATGTCTGCCCCCCGGAGAGCTTCCGGCGACAACGGGGCGTCGAGCCCTTCCACCACGTAGCCGTCCCGACGCAGCAACTCAGCGAAGGCGCGGTAGCGACCTTCCACAGTGTGCAAGTTGTTGTGTGCCGCGTCCACTAGCACCCGCGGGCCCTTTCCGAACGGGAAGACGGCATCCGTTACCTCGGGCTCAAACTCCACGTCGCCCACCTGCTGGGCCCAAGCCCCGGACGGCGCGACCAGGAACAAGCCGACGACTTCGAGCACGAGCCACGACGCTCCCAAGTAAATCACAACAACCCGGAACAGGTGGGCGTTCTTGAGGCGGGACCAGAGGCTGGGACTCGTCATGTCAGCACTTCGTCATTCGAGGATCGAGTACCCAAGAGACGGACAAGGCTACTATTATGGTTCAACGGTCGTCTCTTTGTCTACTTAGGGGCAGACTGACGTGTCTCGAAGCCACCGGATCAATTCGATCCTATCCGGCCCCGCCTTAATTGATTCACGCGGCAGGAAAACCCCTCGGAGGGCTCACGGGATATGCCGGGATCATCCGTCTTGTTACCATCTTTGTTACCACGACTTCGGACCCTTTCGGATCAACCCTCTCCCAAATCCAAAGAAGCCCCGCCGTGATGGGGCTCCCTCAATGGTGGGCCTGGGTGGAGTTGAACCACCGACTTCACTCTCGCGTCCCGTCGAGCGACTACGTGACGGTTCGTTCAGTCCGCACTGGAAGCTGGCTGCTCCGGCCCCTTCTCCACGGCTCCGGCCGCCTCGACCTCGTCCGCCGTGTAGGCCGCATGGATGAACGGAAGCGTCTCGAGATGGGCCGCGACGGCGGCGGTTGAGAGCTCCAACTCGGCGAGTCGCTCGTGATCCAGGTAGATCTGGCTGTCCGCCCCGCCTAGGGCGAGGACGACCCCTCGGCCATCAGGATCGAAGTGCCGGTCGATTTCGCCGATCAGCTCGGCGTGGGTGTGTCGACGATCCGGACCCACCGGCTCGTCGGGCATTCCGTGGTCGCTCGTGATCGCGACGACGTATCCCTCCAGACCCGCCTTCTCCTCCAGGATCGCGAGGATCTCTCCGACTTGTCGATCGAGCTCTGCGACCGCGGCTTGTTCCGCGCCGCTGAACGGACCAAACGCGTGCCCTACGTGATCGGCCACCTTCAAATTGACCAGCAAAAGATCGGTGATCGAATCGACCCCGAAGGGTTCGCCGCGGAGGAGGGCCTGGACCCCCGCGCCCTCGAAGCCGGCCAATTCGGTTGCCATTAACGCCGCGGTCGGGTCCTTTGGCGATGCCCCGGCTTGGAGCAGCTGATAGATCCGCGCCACGGCGTCGGTCGAGCCCAACCCAGCCATGTATTCCGGCAGGCGAAAGCACTCGGGGTTCGAGCTCCAGGTTCCGGTCCGACTGCTGAGATAGGCCAGCACCATCGACCGGCCGCCTACGAGGCACCGACCGTGCCCCGCCAGGGCCGTCGCGGGGTAGTCTCTCCCCCCGAGGGAAGCGATGACGGCCCGCCCCGCGGTGGCCGTGCCCCACCGGTCGGCAACCGTCAGCGCCATAAAGTTGCGCGGAGAGGCACCCTCGAACGGGTCCACTCTCCGGCCGCTCCCGGGATCGTACACCCTGTTTCCTGTGATCCCGTGAATGCGCGGATCCGTTGCCGTGGAGAGGGTGGCGTGCGAGACCGCGGTGGCCGTGGGCAGAACGGTGACTCGACCCTCGAAGGAGGCCCCACCCTCCCGCATGCTCACAAGATGGGGCAGCCGGTCCGCGTACCGCTCCAGGAAATCGTAGCGAAAGGCGTCCAGGACGAAAACTGCGACGACCTTCGGCGGCGACGACGCCGGCAGGAGCACCGCCTCAAGGGCGCGCCCGGTCGCTTCGGGGCGGCGTGTCAGCCCGAGGATGGCGGCCAGGGTGGCCCCGAGATCCTGCTGTGACGCCGTCGCGGCATACCGTCCGGAACGGATCCGGCCAGGTCCGTAGAGAATCATCGGGACTTCCGTGTCGTAGCCCCAAGGACTGCCGTGCATGAAGGGGTCGGTCTCCGACGTCAGGATGTCCCCCTCCCGCGGCACGAGCATGATGTCCCCGCTTCGGCCTGGATAGAAGGAGCGAGCCCACATCTCCAGAAACGGGTCGTCACGCGGGACGACACGCTCATCTGTCTGGGCTCGAGCGCCGAGCGGAGCGAGGAGGAGGAGCGCAATCGTTAGAGTTCTCACGAACCCACCACGATATGCTGGAATCATCCGTCTTGTTACCGTTTTCGTTACCATGCCAGTCAAGGTATCACGTCGATCGCCATTTCGGAATGCAAAGAAGCCCCGCCGTGACGGGGCTTCCTCAATGGTGGGCCTGGGTGGAGTCGAACCACCGACCTCACGCTTATCAGGCTGCGACAGAATTCTCGGAACAGACCTCTTCCGGGTACAATGTTTGTTCGCGCCAGGTGACGCGGAGCAGCTCTGTTACCGCTCTTGTTACCGTCCGCCAAACACTGGTTAGGTCTCACTCGTTGACTTGAGCGATGGATAGTGTCGAGCCGGAAAACGAGAGGGCAAAAGTGCATCCCTCGTTTTCCCCCTCGTGCTCACCTTCTTGCTCGCACTCGACATCATCGTCCGCGCTGGAGTCGTCCGAACCGATGCTGAGCGATCGGGAGTATTGGGTTCCCGCGCTGGTCCAGTGGACGTTCCCTCGGCCGGCCGCGAGCACGTACTTGCCATTGTTCTGGAGATCGGACTGCGAGATTCCGATTTCCTGCAAGTCAACGGAGATGACATCCTCTGTCCAACTCACTCGAGCAAAAAGCACTGACTCGTTAGGGCCAACAACGTCATTACTCTCCGAACAACCGAATTGAGTGAGCAATGCCAAGAAGACCACAAGATAGGACGTAAACATTCTCATCCCTAGCTCCTTTTGCTACGCCTCAGTCAGACGCCGAGCCCTAGCAGCAACAGCGCGCTGAACTGAGCCTTACATCAACTTCCGTCAAGTATCCTTCCATCTTCTGTTCTGTTCTCGGATCAAAAATCACTGCTTCCCCTCCAAATATTCTACCTCAGGCTCGTCGACCGTCAGCTCGGTCCCGTTCGGTGTCTGGGCCCGGAATCGTTTCTCTCCCTGCCAAGCGACGTCGACCTTCATCCTGAACTCCTTCCAGTTTGGTCTCGCTCTCCGCCCGGATCCATGTCCTCATCCGGCAGTTGAATCACGGTTCCGGTCCTGGCACCTATGATGGGCCGGACGACCGCGGCGATCACCAGGCTCAACCCGAACGCGACGACGAGCAAGGGGCCGGTGGTAATATCCCACACAAACGAGCTGACGATCCCACCAATCACGGCGAGCGCCCCCACTCCCCATGCGATCAGCAACGCGCGCACAAGGTGGTCGGTAAACAGAAACGCGATCACACCCGGGATCACGAGCATGCTGAAGACCAACAGTACACCGGCGATGTCAACCGAGAAGCTTATCACGAACCCTAAGCTCAGATAGAACAGAAAATCCCACAAGCGAGCGCGCTTCGCTTTCTCGACTTCGAACGAGGCGCCAAGAAACTGCCTGCGAAAAACCCAATGCAAGGCCCCGAACACCGCATAGGCGATCGTAAGATGGAACACAGTGCGCCAGTTCACCCAAATCAGGTTACCGGTCAGCGTTTCACGAATATGCTCCGCGCCCTCGGCGGTGAATCCCGCCAGCAGCAGCACTGCCGCTGACGCAACGACGTAAGCGATTCCGATGATCGCTTCCTGCGGGACCGGTGAGTTCTCCAGCCGAGTAAAGCTAAAGACCAACGCCCCGACCGCGGTGAAAACGAGGGCGAAGACCAGCGACCCCGGCGTTCCGTGCTCGAGGCCGACCAACAGGGCGGCGGTGGTTCCCATCGCGGCGATTTGTGCGAAAGCGAGATCCACGAAGATCACCCCGCGCGACAACACGTGAAGCCCGAGGTACGCGTGCATGAGGAGAATGATGAGCGCGGCAAGCAGCGGTGTGATGATCAGGTCGAGCACGAGTCGCTAGCTGTCTGCACGTTGGAAGGCGTCGGCGATGTCGCGGATCCACCCGTCCACCATCGCGAAGTACGCCCCGGCGCCCGATCCAGCGGGGGTTTGGAGCGACAGGACCACCGGAACCGCTCCGCCGCGACTGGCGACGGACTCCACCTTGCGGCGATCGAAATAGCTGGCGGCCAGAAGCACACGGATGCCTTGGCCGTTCATCATCTCGATGAGTTGGGCCACGTGGCGGGGGGTCGGTGCGATGCCCGGCTTGGACTCAACGTAGTCAGCGCATGTCAGGTCGAATCGTTGCTCGAGGTACGCCCAGTTCTTGTGATAACAGATCAACCGTTGACCCCGGAACGACTCCGCCGCTTTGAGCCAACCCCCCAGTTCGCCGATCAACGGCTTCCCTTCGAGATCGTTCTCACCGAGAAAACCGAACAATGTGCCCGCCCGCGCCAATCGTTCGAGCGTGTCGCCACCCAGCAACTCAACCAGCCGAGGGCCAAACAAACGCCGGTGAACATCGGCACGAAATTGCGCCAAGCCACGATCAAACGTCGCGGCGCGATCCGGCGCGACGCGTTTCAATCCGGTGGTGATGTTCTGCGCGACCTGAAGGACGCGGAGCGGATCGCTCGTCAAGTGCGGGTTTCCATAGATGTGCACGTCGCCGCCGCTTCGATCCACCGCAGAGGGGATATCCAGCAGCGTGATGCCGGTATAGGCGGTCACGTACCCCAATCCGCCCTCGCTCACCTTCGCGTTTCCCGCCTTGTCCAGCAGGGTCGGGACCCAGAGCTCGAGGTCCAAGCCGGTAGTGACGAACATGTCGGCTCGCCGAAGGTCGAGCGCGAAGCTCGGCTTGGGCCGCACGAAGTGAGCATCCTCGTTGGGGTTTGCGATCGATGTGACCTCGACTTCATCACCTCCGATCGCGCGCGTCAGCGTGGCATAGATCGGCAGCGTGGTGACGACCCGTATCGGCGCCCGCGACCCGGGGCCCGCCGGCACAGGGGTTGCCAAGGTCGGTAGCAACGGGACCGTCGCAACTAGGGCCAGTGTCAGCGTGAGAAGTTCAACCATCGATCTATCTCCCTTTCGGGCTATCTAATATGTCTCGTGCTTGTGCGGACCCAACGACACCGTTGCCTGGAAGACGAACAGGCCATCCGAGCCGCTCAGTCTATCGAGAAAATCGTACTCGGCTCGGAGTCGCACCCATTCGCTTTGCCACCAGGTGAGCGTCGGCGCGACCAGCCACACGCTCTCGCTCGGATCTTCCGGATCCTCGACCCAACCATAGCGACCTCCGATCAACCAGCTCTGAGAGACGCGAGCCTCGCCGTTGACCCACGCCCCCGTAGCGCCTCGTACCTCGAGGTCAGCTGGTACGTTCCCCGGATCGCGAACCATGACCCCACCGCGTAGAACGAATCCACGGTACCGCGATCGATCCGGTGGCGCCCAGGTGAGCGCACCTTCGACCCCGAACAGCCGCTGATCGTAGCTCGACTCGGCCGTGTCGTGATCGCCGAGCAGCGCGCTGACTCCAAGATCGAGGTCAACCGCCTCTGTGAGCTGCCAGAAACCGTTCACGTGGCCCAGAAACGAGGGCCCCGTCGATTCGCCAAACAACGCTTCGTTGGAACTCCGATTGACTTCGACCGTGACTTCGTATGTCCCAGCGCCCGACACCGGGACCAGCCAGTGTAGCGACACTCCCGCCTGCGCCAGCGCCTCCTCGCCGATCAGGGCGAGATGGGGTAGCGAACGGCTCTGAAACGGCAGCGCGTGCTGATGCCAACGATTGAGCGTTCCGAACTGCTGGAAGAATCGTCCTAGCTTGAGCCCAAAACCACCCGGGAGATTCACCCACTCGACGTAACCCTCCTCGATCTCGACACCCCCCTCTTCTTCCTCCTCGTCCTCTTCGATAAACGGCACGATCTCGGCGCCGGGGGTCTCGTGGCTGACGAATATCTTGGCCCTCGAGTAGGGGTCGAGAGCGGATTGGAACGCGAACTCGAACTCCCGAGCGACGAAGTTGTCGCTGTCCGGATCCTCGGTTCCCACCGCGGCGAACAGGTCCGCGGTTACGCTGATCTCGGGGTTGAGCGCTTGGAGCGATCGCTGTCGACCGACAAACTCCTCGCGCTCCGGAGCGGCCGGGGGACCCAGCGTGTCGGCCTCGGCTGCTGCGGCTTCGGCGGCGGCCCGCAGCCTGGCTACTGCATCCGTCGTGTCCGCGGCAGCAGCATCGAGCGTAGCCTCAGCCCGCAACTCTTCGATCTGCGCTTTCAGGAGCTCGACCTCGGCTCGAAGAGAGTCGATTTGAGCTTGGGTCGCCGCTTGAGCCGATAACTCTACCGGTAGGAACGTGAGACCGATCGACCCCAAAGAGGCGAGAAAAACCACCAGGCGCAAGGTACCGTCCACACACCCCCCTTCTTCTTGAGCTTGCCGTTGGCGACGCCCGCCGTGGGAGAGTTCGAGCGGATCAGTATACCGCTGGCCTCAGGGATCAATCCATCATGCCGCCGATACTGACGGCCATCTATCTTCGGTCGTTCATGACCACAACTGTTCAGACTTCGACAAGTCGAGCTCGACGGGTTTTCGGTCCTGCTGCGCGAAGCGGCTCTCGAAGCCACGAGGCCAATCCGATCCTATCCGGCCCCGCCTTGATTAACTCACGCGGCAGGAAGACCCGTCGGAAGGCTCACGGGATATGCCCGGACAATTCGGGAGATACCAAGCTTGTGAAGGTGTGAAAAACTCCAAAAAAAGAGGAGTTGCCTGGCGGGGTTTTTCACAGACCCCACGCCTCCTTGGCGGAGGGCCTGGTCGGTCACGCGGGGCTTTTGAGTCCCTGGTGACAGAAACGGTTACGGAAAAGGCCGCCAGGGATGCCTGTGGCGAGGCCAACGGAAGTCCGCAATAGACAAAAGGGATGATTCCTGATCCTCCTGCCGGTCAGGCCCATTCTGGTTCCTCCATGTACTCGATCTCCGGCGGTGTCCCAGCCGGAATACCGAGCCCTTCAAGTATCTGGCGAACATCATCTCCCTGGAGCTCTCGATGGCGCTCAAGTTGTTCCGCAACAGCAACCAGGCCGTCCCAATGCAACTTGACCAGTGCACGCGCCTCTTGTTGTGCTTCAGCAAAGATCGCGTGCGCCTCATCGTCGCCGACCAGGTGCATGGCATAACCCAACGCCGAGCGCCAGTCGGTATCGCTACCCTCATCGGTCCCGGTTGCGAGCTTCTGGGCTTCCCCGCCAGCCAGGAGAGCCACAATGGACGGACGCAGAACGTCATCGAGGTTCGTACACGTCTCCCATCAGGAAACCGCCGAGAGTGTTCGGCATATCCCAGGAGCCTCTCGTCGGGGACGATAGACACTTTGCAGATCTCAAACCCAAGTACGTGGTCGGCTAAGGTGTGACCGGCCTCGTGGTACGCTGTGGGAGACGGGATGATTGTACGGCTCATTAACCCCCCTTATGAAAGCCCTGAAAGGTTCCAAACAAAAATGTTGCTTGGCTGCGTGTGCACCGACCTCCCGCTCCATTGGCGTGAGGGCGACACGTCACGACGCCGCTCTTGGCTTCATGGTAACAAGAGCGGTGACCGGAAATGTCTCCGCGACGCAACAGGAGCCCCCAGAGAGCATGCGAATCGGTTGCGCCCCCCGGAGATGCCAATCGATTAACTCGCGGCGCTCTCAAGACCGTCGAAAAGCCTCCGAGATATATCGGAGCGGGCCAACTGGCGACTATCAGTTGCTGAGCACGGTACGCAACCAGTCCCGGTACGCCGCTTGCCGACCCTGCTGGAGCACATGCTCCAGCTCGTCTCCCTCGGACTGTCGGTAACCCATCCGCAACCGCTCGAGCATGGCGGGCCAGAACAACTCGTACCACGCGACCACGTCCTGATCACCCAGCGTCACCTCGAAGCCGACAACCTCTCCTCCCTCGACGATCTCCACGAGCGGGGCGGGGCCATGATCCACATCGAAAGGGTTGCGACCGGCGGGATGGCCGGGGCGGTGGGTGGGGCTCCCTAAAAGGGAGCGCCCCGCCGCCCCGGTCTCATCCCATGGCAATGGGGCGGCGGTCTCGCCCCGGTCCGCCCCATGCGCCCCATATGGGTCGTAGACGAGATAGTGGCGGTGGGCCGAGCCCTCCTTTTCCATGCGGATGATGCCGTCGTTCACGAGCGCAGCCAATGTACGAGCGTTCCGGGCGCGTGCGCGGCCCACACTGTCTCGAATCTGTCGTTTGCTCGTCCCCGGGTTAGCGGCCACATAATCGATGATGCTCCGCCTCAGGCTGTCATCTTGGCGCTTTGCTTCCTCGGCAGCGTCGGCGTAGACGAATGCAAGACTGTCACCACTCTCAACTCTCGTGAGTACGAACGGATCGGGTGCCGCGGCTTCCTTCAGCGTGACGTCAACCTTTATCCCGCCTTCGTTGGGATTGAGTAACATGACGACCTCCGCCCACCCTACGAGATACCCAGACCCCCGTATTCGCGCCGGGGTCGCGGCGCCCCGATCCGATTCGCTGGGCTTCCGCAGGTGGTGAGCGATGAGCACCGAGGCACCGGTCCGATCGCGGATTGCCTTGACCTTGCTTAGAGCCGCGGCGACTTCACCCTTGTCGTTCTCGGAGCCGGTGAATACCTCCGCGAACGGATCGATGAACACGACGTCGTACTCTCCATGCTTGATCAATTGCTCGAGTTCCGCCATATGTTCGTCCGAATCCAGCGAGAACTGCGGTCTGATCACAAAGTGGAAGCGGTCGGCCAGATCCCCCTCTTCCAGGCCCATGCCCTCGAACAACATCAGCAACCGGCGGGCGAGACCCTCGCGGCTGTCTTCGGCGAAGATGCCCAGCACTCGTCGTGGTTTGGGGACATCGAACCGGCCAGCGAATGGCGCCTTGGCCGCAATAGCGATGCCCAGCGCAATTAGGAGGAAGGTCTTGTACCCCCTGGGGTCAGCAGCGACGAACCCACAGCAACCTGCCGGCAGGATATCTTTCACGACCCAATCGATGTTGGTGTCCGTGGTCGCCAACAGTTCGGACGCCGTGATCGGGCGGAGAACCCCCTCTGATTTCGACTCCGGTTCCGGGTCTAACTCCGTTTCCGACTCTTCCGGCAGATCGTCGAAGATAAATTCTATCAAGCCGAACGATCTTGCGGCGCGGTCACGATCTCGTTTGTGAATCGACTTGACGGTGTTCCGGACCTCGTCGTCCGACATCGGGGGATCGTTTTTGAGATTCCAGTCGAGCATCCGCCGCATTATCTCATCGAGACCAAGACCTTTTCCCGCAAGGTGACCGGTCAGACTGGCGCAGGTGTGGTTCCTGCGGCCTTGTTCAACACCCCGAAGAGCCTCGTCCACCCAGTGCTCGGCGCCCGGTGACGAATTTTTGTTCCGTCCAACCTTGGCCCAATCAGGCAGCTTCTTGCCG